>Ga0136846_1225453_pt1 | contig 11663 bp, 14 predicted proteins | sample HopSoiMetagenom2_FD_96841 | JGI IMG/M metagenome (GOLD analysis project Ga0136846, IMG submission 96841) | Grasslands soil microbial communities from Hopland, California, USA - 2 Assembly 2016 (version 4) | ecosystem: Environmental > Terrestrial > Soil > Grasslands | place: USA: Hopland... | reverse complement strand
TACGGCGGCAACCGCGACATGGTCGGCTGGAAGTGGATCGGCTTCCCCGGCGACCCGATGGCCCGAGGCGACGTCTACTACAAGTACATCTTCACGGCCAAGCCGTACCCGTACGAGGACAAGCCGCTCGGGCTCCAGCAGTCGTCGGTCAAGGTCGCACAGGAGGGCGCCGCCGCGGCCCCGAACGTCGCTCCGACGCCCTCGAACCCGAAGGGCGGGATGTGAGATGGCGAACAAGAAAGCAGATGTCGCCATCGTCGGCGTCGGCTGGGTCGGCGGGATCATGGCAGCCGAGCTGACCAAGGCCGGCCTCGAGGTCGTCGGCCTCGAGCGCGGACATACGCAACACCGCGGCGTCGGCTACTGGGACGACCAGAAGCACGACGAGCTGCGCTATGCAGTCCGCTACGAGCTCTTCCAGAACGTCGCGAACGAGACGTGGACGCTCCGTCACAACCTCCAGGAGAACGCGCTGCCGATCCGTCAGCTCGGCTCGTTCTTGCCCGGCACCGGCCTCGGAGGCGCCGGCGTCCACTGGAACGGCCAGACGTGGCGCTTCCACCCGCGCGACTTCACGATTCGCACGAGCACGATCGAGCGCTACGGGCCGTCGGCGATTCCCGCCGGGATGTCGATCCAGGACTGGGGGATCACATTCGACGAGCTCGAGCCGTACTTCGACAAGTTCGAGTACATGGCGGGGATCGCCGGCAAGGCCGGCAACCTGAAGGGGCAGAAGGTCACGGGCGGCAACGTCTTCGAGGGCCCGCGGTCGCGCGAGTTCCCGCTTGCGCCGCCGCCTGACACGGCAATCGGCGCGATCTTCCGCAAGGCAACGACGGAGCTTGGCTACCACCCGTTCTACGCACCGACGGCGAACCTGCCGAAGACGTACAAGAACCCGGACGGGGTCGAGCGAGGTGCGTGTACGTACTGCGGCTTCTGCGAGCGCTTCGGCTGCGAGGTCGGCGCGAAGGCCGATCCGACGATCACGGTCATCCCCGTCGCGAAGAAGACGGGAAAGTTCAAGATCATCGACTACGCCAACGCATTCGCAATCCGAAACGACGGCAAGAACGCGCAGAGCATCCTCTACTACGACAGCATGGGACGCGTGCAGGAACAGCCGGCGGACGTGATCGTCCTCGGCGCGTACGTGTTCAACAACGTCCGGCTCCTGCTCGTCTCGAAGCTCGGAAAGCCGTACGACCCGGTCGCGAACACCGGCGCCGTCGGCAAGAACTACGCGTACCAGACGGGCGGCGGCGGAGCGACCGTGTGGCTGAACAACAGCCAGTACAAGCGCTACATGGGCTCTGGCGCGAACGCCGTCGCGATCGACGACTACAACGCGGACAACTTCGACCACACCGGCCTCGGCTTCATCGGCGGCGGGTCGATCAGCGTCGGACAGAGCGGCGCCCGGCCGATCCAGAGCCTCAGCGTGCCGCCCGGCGTGCCGTCGTTCGGGCGCGACTGGAAGGCGGCGATCAAGAAGTACTACAAGAGCGTCGTCAGCGTCGGCTTCCAGGGCGAGTCGCCGTCCTACCAGTACCACTTCCTCGACCTCGACCCGAACTACCGCGACAAGTTCGGGCAGCCGCTGATCCGGATCACGTTCGACTGGGAGCCGAACGAGCGGGCGATGGTCGCCTACGCCGGCCAGAAGACACAGCAGATCATGCAGACGATGTTCCCGGATGCCGCCAGGGCGGGCGTCGGCCCCTACTCGCCGACGGGACCGACACTCGTCCAGGGCGGCCCGGGCTCACTGTCGGCTCACTACGACTCCGTCCCCTACCAGTCGACCCACAACACGGGCGGCACGATCATGGGCGCCGATCCGGCCACGTCGGTCGTGAACAACTACCTGCAGATGTGGGATGCGCCGAACGTCTTCGTCGTCGGTGCGTCGAACTTCCCCCAGAACGCGGGCTTCAACCCGACGGGCACGGTCGGCGCACTTGCCTACCGGGCCGCGGAAGGCGTCCTCAAGTACCACAAGAACGGCGGGAGCCTGGTATGAGCAGCACGCCGGAGCTCTCGCAGAACCTCGACGACTACGACGGGCGGTGGGTCGCCGTGCGTGACGGGACGGTGGTGGCACACGGAGACGACGAGGAGTCGCTTCGGGCCGACCCGGCGGTCCGCGACGGTGACCTCGTCTATCCGATCGGCGATCCGCCGTCGGGCTTCTATCTGATCAACGTCTGAACGAACGGCTGTGCTGCGGCCCCCGGCGCCCGCCGGGGGTCGCGGCTCAGTGCAACAGGCGCGTCAGGTAGACGTACTCGTCGAGCGCGAGCAGGAACGTCCGGTCCTGCGCCACCTCGGCGAAGAGCGCCTTCGTCTCGGCGTCGATCTCCTCGCTCTCGGAGAGCTCGACGAGGAATCGGTTGAGCCCGCCCGAGCCGGAGAGGTGGGCCATGCGCAGGAACAGGTCCCGCGCCTCGACGTTCTGGGAGACGGTCTCGAGGGCCTCGAGGTCGTCGGGCCTTACCGGGGTCACGTCGGTGCAACGCCGGCCCGGGGGCCGGGGATACGGTCAGAGCCGCTCGAGCGACTCGGCGAGCTCCTCGAGGTCGTGCTCGTCGTCGTAGGCGAGCTCGATCTTGCCGGGAGCGACACGCGCCTCTAGGCCTGTGAGCCGCTGCAAGCCCTCCTTGACGCGTGCGGCGAGCGCCGGGTCGACCGGCGTCTTCGTCCGCGGCTTGGTTCGCGCCCCCGACCAGCGCGCCGCACGCTCGGCTGCGCGCACCGACATCCCCTGCGCGACGATCTTCCGCGCCAGCTTGCGCCGGCCAAGCTGGTCGGGGACGGCGAGGACTGCGCGCGCATGCCCCTCGGTGAGCTCGCCGCGCTCGACCATCGCGAGCACGTCGTCGGGAAGGTCGAGGAGCCGGAGCTTGTTCGAGACTGCGGGCTTCGAGCGGCCGACCCGCTCGGAGACGTCGCCGAGCGAAAGCTCGAACTCGTCGAGCAGCACGGCGTAGCCGCGAGCCTCCTCGACGGGCGAGAGGTTCTCGCGGGCGACGTTCTCGACAAGGCCGAGGAGCAGCGTCTCGCGGTCGTCCGCCTCGCGGATCACCGCCGGCAGGGCTGGAAGCCCGGCCTCCCGCGCTGCGCGCCAGCGCCGCTCGCCTGCGATCAGCTCGTAGCCGCCCTCGATCCGCGGCCGCAGGACGACGGGCTGGATGAGCCCCTGCGCGCGCAGCGAGTCCGCAAGGCCGGCGGTGGACTCGTGCTCGAACCGCTTGCGCGGCTGGCGCGGGTTCGGGTGGATCTGGTCGAGCGGGATGTGCGCCAGCTCGGGCGCGCTGCCGCCCATCAGGACCTCGAAGCCGCGGCCGAGGCCGCGCCGCGAGCTAGGAACGCTCGACAAGCTCCATCGCCACCTTCCAGTAGGCCTCGGCGCCGGACGAGCGCCGGTCGTAGTGCGTGACGGGAAGGCCGTGGCTCGGCGCCTCGGCGACGCGCACGGACCGCGGCACGACGGTTCGGAAGACGAGGTCGCCGAAGTGCTGCCGCACCTCGCGCTCGACGTCCGCGGCGAGGTTCGTCCGTGTGTCGGCCATCGTGATCAGCACGCCTGCCACGGCGAGGCTCGGGTTGAGGCGCGCACGCACGAGGTTGATCGAGCGCATCAGCTGCGCGAGGCCCTCGAGGGCGTAGTACTCGGCCTGCACCGGCACGATCACGCGGTCGGCCGCTGCGAGCGCGTTCACCGTCAGCGGGCCGAGCGACGGCGGACAATCGAGCAGCACGAAGTCGAAGCCCTCGGCATCCGCGAGCGACTCCGCCAGGTAGCGGTCGCCGCCGTCCCGTCCCGCGAGCTCGACGGCCGCGCCCGCGAGCTCGGGCTTCGACGGCACGAGGAAGAGGTTCGGGAAAGCCGTCGGCTTGGCGAGCTCGCCGACGGGCGCGCCGTCGAGCAGGTCGTAGCTCGAGGTGCCGTTGGCGCGCATCCCGAGACCCGACGTGGCGTTCGCCTGTGGATCCAGGTCGACGACGAGCGCCCGCTCGCCGGCCTCGGCGAGGCACGCCGCGAGGTTGACCGTCGTCGTCGTCTTGCCGACGCCGCCCTTCTGGTTTGCGAACGCGTAGACCTTGCCGGACACAGACGAAGTCTCGCTACGCCAGCGGACGTTTCTTCGCCACGCCGGTGCGGCGCGGGAAGCCCGCCGGGGTCGGTTGCGTCTTTCGGAGCACGAGTAGTCCGGGCTCTGAATCTTCGCGCTCCGCCCCGAGGGCTCCTGCAGCTCGTTCGGCGGCGGCGAGGTCAGCGGTGTCCCCGACCCAGAGGATCGCGATCCCGCCCGGGCGGACGAGCGGCAGGCACCACTCCGCAGCGACGGGCGGGCTCGCCAGCGCCTTCGCCGTCGCGACGCCCGCCCAGTCCGTCGGCTGCTCCTCGGCGCGGCCCCAGACGACGCGTGCGTTCGGCGGCGCCCAGCGTTCGAGGAAGTCGCATTTCCGCCGCTCCGCCTCGAGGAGCACGACCTCCCGCTCCGGCAGCGCAGCGGCGAGCGGGATCCCGGGCACTCCGCCGCCCGAGCCGACGTCGACGAGCGGGCCGTCGCTCGCGCGGACGAGCTCCAGCGCTCGCAGCGAGTCCTCGAGCAGGACGGCGCGGGCGTCGTCGAGCGAGAGCGCGGTCAGCCCGGGCGTCTCGACGACGGCCTGCAGCCACGCTTCACGGAACGGAGACGACGACGTAGCGATTGGGCTCGTCCCCCTCGCTGGACGTCTCGACGCCGTCGTAGTCCTTGAGCCGCTCGTGGACGAGCCGCCGCTCGCCGGAGGTCATGGGCTCGAGCGCCACAGGATCCCCCGAGCGCAGCGCCTCCTCGGCGCTCTGCACAGCAAGCGCCTCGATCGTGCGGCGGCGGCGGTCCCGGTAGCCGGCGGCGTCGACGACGACCTGCTTGTGCAGGTTCTCGTCCTGGCGCAGGATCGCGCTCGCGAGCGTCTGCACCGCGTCGATCGTCTGGCCGTGGCGGCCGATCAGCAAGCCGAGATCGCCGCCGGAGCAGAGTGCGGTGATCGCGTCGGGCGTCTCCTCGATCTCGATCCGGCACCGCAACCCGGTCGCAGCGGTGATGTGCGCAATGATCGCGCGCAGGTGCGCCGCGAGGTCGCTCTCGTCGACGGGCTCCGCTTCGCCCGCTTCGCCGGCCTCGGCCGACGCCACGACCCGCGCCGGCGAGTAGCCGACGCCGAGGAGACCGCGATTGCCCTCCTCCAGGACCTGGAACCGCACCGCCGCCTTGTCCACCGAGGGCTCCAACCGCTCGAGCTCGCGCAGCGCCTTCCACTTCGCCTCGCTCACCGTCTCGCCCGTCGCCTCGACCGTGATCACCGGCGTGGCCCGCCCTTCTTCTTCTTGACCCGCCTCGGCGCGGGCTGCTTCGGCTGCTTCGGCTTCGGCGCCGCCGCCCGGGCAGGCGCCGGCGTCTTGCCGTCCGTCTTCGCCGGAGTCGGAGTCGTGCGTGAGCGCAGCGAGCCGAAGCTCGGCATGGGCGTCTTCGGGACGAGTCGCCGCGTGATCAGGCCCTGCCCGACCGTCCAGAGGTTCGTCGTCACCCAGTAGAGGACGAGGCCCATCGGGAAGTGTGCGACGACCGAGATGAAGACGAGCGGGACGATCATCAGGATCACCCGCTGGGCCTTGTCCATCGTCGTGGACATGAAGTAGCTGGAGAGGATCTGGCTGCCTGCGTAGATCGCGAGCAGCAGGTAGCCCGACCAGTGCGAGTTCGCCTTCGCGCTGATGTCCGGGACGATGTGGAGCCAGGAGAGCGAGCCCGGCGGCGGGTGCTTCGAGAAGTCCTTGAGGACGAAGTAGAGCGCGAAGAAGACCGGCAGCTGGGCGACGAGCGGCAGGCAGGACGCAGCCGGGTTGATGTGGTTTTCCCGGTAGAACTTCATCAGCTCTTCGTTGAGCTTCTGGCGGTCGCCCTTGTACTTGCGCTGGATCTCCTTCATCTCCGGCGCGTGCTTCTGGAGCGACTGCATCGAGTGGATCTGCCGCACGGTCAGCGGCACGAGCAGGATGCGCACGGCGATCGTCGTGGCGACGATCGCCCACGCCCACGGCAGGCCGAACGTGTGGAACTCGTCGAGCAGCCAGCGGACGGCGTTCTCGATCGGCGAGAGGATGCTGAAGACGAGCATCGCCGTCATGCGTAGTCGACCCCGCCGCGGGACCAGGGGTTACAGCGGGCAAGGCGCCAGGCGGCCTTCAGCGAGCCGCGCAGCGGCCCGTACCGGCGCAAGGCATCCGACGCGTACTGCGAGCACGACGGGTGGAATTTGCAGGCAGACGCGCCCACGGGCTCGCCGGCGAGCAGGCGGACGAGCATCGAGAGCAACCTCACGCGGCCGCCTTGCCCAGCACCTCGTCGACGCGCTCGACGAGCCACTCGTGGCCGCGCGCCCCGACGGCCTCGGGCAGGCCCGGGCGCACGACGAGGACGTAGTCCTTCGCGGCCGGCAGGCCGCCGGCCTCGAGCTTCGCGCCCCAGATCTCGCGGAGCTGCCGCTTGATCCGGTTGCGGACGACCGCGTTCCCCGCCGCGCGCGGGACGGCGAGGCCGAGCCGCGGCTCGCCGGCGTCGTCGTCGGGCGACCGGTCGAACCAGTGCAGCGTCAGAAACCGCGTCGACGCCGACCGGCCATGGCGGTACACGGCGTCGAAGTCGCGCGAGCGAGAGAGGCGATTCTTCCGCTGCACCGCTTACGCGCTGAGGCGCTTGCGGCCCTTCGAACGGCGGCGCTTGAGGATCAGGCGCCCGGCGCGGGTCGACATCCGGGCGCGGAACCCGTGCTTGCGCTTCCGCCTGCGCACGTTTGGCTGATAGGTCCGTTTCATGCCCTCGAAAGAGTGAAAAGCGCGCGACTTCCGCGCGGCTCGAAAGAGTATAGACGCATCGTTTCGCGACCCGTTGTCCACAGCCGCCGGCGGCGACAAAAGGCGTGGAAACTGCGGCCTCGACCGAGATCCGGGTGAGCACTTTCCACAGCTGTGGAGAGATGTGTGGAGGAGGGTCTTTTCCCTGCTAAAAGGCCGTTTCTGACCCTCCGGCCAGGGCCGGAAATCCTCATTGAATGCTGCGCCGGGACGCTGCTATTGTCGGCGCCTCGTGCGGTAACGGGAGGAGTCGCTGGGGCTTGTGGATCATCCGGTCGAGCTGACGGCTGAAGGCCTGTGGGAAGACGTGTCGGCTCGCTTGCGAGGGGCCCTCAACGAGAAGACCTATCGCAACTGGTTCAGCGAGGTCGGCGCGGTCGGCGTCGACGACGACACCTTCGTCCTGGCCGTCCCGAACGATTTCACGCGGGAGTGGATCGAGGGCCACTTCGTCGAGCTGATCCGGGCCGCGATCAAGGACGCGACCGGCTCCGAGCACCGGCTCCAGCTGACGATCCGCCAGCAGAAGCCGACCCCGCCGCCGGCCGTGCTCCCGCCGCCGCTGCCCCGCGCCGAGCCGGGCGGGATCAACCCCAGGTACACGTTCGACTCCTTCGTGATCGGCTCGTCGAACCGCTTCGCCCATGCCGCCGCGCTCGCGGTCGCCGAGGCGCCGGCGCAGGCCTACAACCCGCTCTTCATCTACGGGCACACCGGGCTCGGGAAGACGCATCTGCTGCACGCGGTCGCGAACTACATCGGCCTCCACTCAGGAAGCCTCACCGTCCGCTACGTCACGTCGGAGACGTTCGTCAACGACTTCATCAACTCGTTGCGCGACAAGCGGATCGAGGGCTTCAAGAGCCGCTACCGGGCCTACGACGTGCTCCTGATCGACGACGTGCAGTTCTTCGAGCACAAGGAGCGGATCCAGGAGGAGTTCTTCCACACGTTAAACTCGTTGCACGAGGCCGGCGGCCAGATCATCATGAGCTCCGACCGCCCGCCGCGGGATATCGCGACGCTCGAGGACCGCCTCCGCTCGCGCTTCGAGTGGGGGCTGATCACCGACATCCAGCCGCCCGACCTCGAGACGCGCGAGGCGATCCTGCGGCGGAAGGTGAAGTCGGACGGGATCGACATCGGCGACACCGGTGTGCTGACGTTCGTCGCAAGCCGCGTCTCGACGAACATCCGCGAGCTCGAGGGGGCGCTGACCCGCGTGATCGCATTCTCGTCCCTGACCGGGCGTCGGATGGACGTCGAGCTCGCCCAGGACGTCCTGCGCGACGTGTTCCCGCAAGGCGAGGCCGCAGCGGTCTCGATCGAGCGGATCCAGGAGCTCGTCTGCGAGCGTTTCTCGGTGACGCACGGCGAGCTCACCGGCGACCGTCGCTCGCAGAACATCGTCTACCCGCGCCAGGTCGCGATGTACCTCTCGCGTGAGCTGACCGACTCGTCGCTCCCGAAGATCGGCAAGCAGTTCGGGGGTCGCGACCATACGACTGTCATCCACGCGACGTCGAAGATCGCCCGCCTGATTCGCGAGGACAGGTCTGTGTACAACCTCGTGCAGGAGCTAACAGCACGGGTCAAGCAGGCTCGCTAGCCGCATGACCGTGTTGAAGACCACCTGTTCTCCCCCGTCCGAAGCCACAGTGAGAATGGCCCACGAGCGCGGGAGAAGCGTGTTTTCCCCGGCTCCCACAGGGCCTACTACGACGACTGGTTTTTAAATTCATGATTGACTCGGAAACAGTGCTTGCCTCAGGTGTGTTGAAACTGAGTGCATCGCGCGATGCACTTGCCGATCGGCTGAGTCTCGTCGCGCGCGGCGTCTCGACCCGCACCGCGGTGCTCGTCCTCGGCGGGATCCAGCTGCGCGGGGCCGACGGCCGCCTGCAGCTCGCCGCGACGGACATGGAGCTCTCGCTTCGTGCCTCGCTCGATGCCGAGATCGACGTCGAGGGCGAGGTGGTGGTGCCGGGGCGGCTGCTGCTCGACATCGTGCGCGCCCTACCGGAGAACGAGGTCGAGCTCGAGCATCGCGGTGACGAGGCGATGCTGCTCGTCAGCTCGGGGTCGGCGAGCTATCGCATCCACACTTATGCGAGCGAGGACTTCCCGCGCCTGCCCGAGACCGAGACGCTGCAGCTCCACCCTGTCGACCGCGACGCGCTGCTCGAGACGATCGGCCGTGTCGGCCGCTCGGCCTCGCGCGACGAGAGCCGACCTGTCTTGACCGGCATACTCGTGCGCTTCGAGAGCGACAAGCTCGTCATGGCCGCGACGGATTCCTACCGCCTGGCAGTGAAGGAGACGCCGGCGCCGGGCGGCCTGCCCGAGCTCGAGGCGATCATTCCCGCCCGCGCTCTCCAGGAGCTCTCGCGTCTGGCGGCCGGAGCCGACGAGGTCCAGCTCGGCCTCCACGAGAATCACGTCGTGTTCGGCGCCGAGGGCGCGTGGCTCACGACGCGGCGGATCGACGGCCAGTTTCCGAACTACCGCCAGCTGCTGCCGGAGCAGTTCGAGCACGAGCTGCAGCTGCCGCGCGAGGAGCTGCTCGACGTGGTGCGACGCGTCTCGCTCATGGCGCAGCGGAACTCGCCGCTGCGGCTCCGGTTCGCCGAGGGCGAGCTGACGGTCTCGGCCCAGACACCCGACGTCGGCGAGGCGCGAGAATCGCTGCCTGCGCCCTACAACGCCGACGCGATGGAGATCGGCTTCAACGCGGAGTTTCTGCGCGACGGGCTCGACTCCGTCGACTCCCCCACCGTGCGCATGAAGCTGATCAGCCCGCTGCGTCCCGCCGTGCTAGAAGGCGAGACCCCGGACTACACCTACCTGATCATGCCGATCCGGCTCGCCGGCTGAGCTGATCGTCAGCAGCGTCACGCTTCGGAACTACCGCTCGTATCGCGCTCTCGATCTCGGGCTGTCGCCGGGTGTCGTGCTCGTGGTCGGTGCCAACGGAGCGGGGAAGACGAACCTGCTCGAGGCCTTGCACGTCGGGACTCAGGGGTTCTCGCCACGCACGCGCACCGAGCGCGAGCTCGTCCGCTTCGGCGAGCGCGAGGCCGCACTCGCGCTGTCTGTCGTTCGCGAGGGCGTCTCGCACGAGGTGCGGATGCGGCTTGCGCCGGGCTCCGCGAAGAGCGCCGAGCTCGACGGCGCCAGGCTGCCGTCTGCCGACTCGCTCCGCCGCGAGCTGCCGGCGCTCGTCTTCACCCCGGACAGGCTCGCGGTCGTCAAGGGCGGGCCGGCCGCACGCCGTGCCTACTTCGACCGCGTGCTCGGCCGGCTCCAGCCGGCGCGCGTCGGCCTCGCGCCGGAATACGCAGCCACGCTCGCGCAGCGGAATGCAGCGCTCCGCCGCGTCCAGCTCGGCCTCTCTGCGCGTGACGCGCTCGAGCCCTGGACGGCACGCGTTGCCGAGCTCGGAGCACGACTCGTCGAAGCGCGCCGTGAAGTGTTGGCCGATCTGGCGACGGGATTCGCCGAGCGCGCGGGCGAGCTCGGTCTCGACGAGTGCACGCTCTCGTACGAGGGCGAGCCGCCTTCCGTCGGTGCCCTCACCGCCCGGCTCGACGCGGATGTCGCGCGGGGCGCCACGGGTCTCGGCCCGCATCTCGACGACGTGCGGATTGCAGCCGACGGCCGCGACCTGCGCACCTTCGGGTCACAGGGTGAGCAGCGGCTCGCGTTGCTCGCCCTGCTCCTCGCGGAGGCCGAGCAGCTGCCGGGGCGGCCGCTCTTCCTGCTCGACGACGTGCTCTCGGAGCTCGACGCCGGTCGCCGCACCGTGCTCGCCGGGCGCATCGCGCGGATGGAGCAGACCGTGATCACCGCGACGCAACGCTCCGCGCTGCCGGCGGAGCCGGCGCAGGTGGTGGAGGTGACACCTGGACAGGCTGTCTGACGAGCTGCGCGGCGAGCTTTCCCGCTTCGGCGCGCAGAGCGGCCTTGCCGAGCTCGTGGAGCGCTGGCCCGGCGTTGTCGGCCCGGGCATCGCCCGCAACGCCTGGCCGGCGCGCATCGCCCGCGACGGAACGCTGCACGTCGCGACGGCGGACTCGATCTGGGCCTTCGAGCTCGGCCACCGTGCGGCGGAGATCGCCGAGCGGCTCGAGGTGGCGAAGGTGCGCTTCGCCCCGGGGCAGCTGCCGTCGGCAGAGGCCGCGCCCGAGCCGGCCACGGCCCCGGCGCCGCGCCCCGAGGACGTGGAGCGAGCGGCCGAGATCGCCGCGGCGATCGAGGACGAGAACCTCCGTGAAAGTGTGCAAAAAGCGGTCAGTTTGGGCCTTGCCCGCCGCGCTTCGGACCACCAGGTCTGATACACTTTCGGCAGCCCGCAAAACGGTTGTTTTGCAGGCGTTTCCTTTGATGGCGAAGTCTCCTGCGAAAGCGTCTTATTCCGCGAAGGACCTCTTGGTCCTCGAAGGCCTCGAGCCGGTCCGGCTGCGGCCCGGGATGTACATCGGCTCGACCGGCCTGCGCGGCCTCCATCACCTCGTCTACGAGATCGTCGACAACGCCGTCGACGAGGCGATGGCGGGCTACAACGACCTGATCGAGGTCACGATCCATCCGGACAACTCGGTGACGGTCCGTGACCGGGGGCGGGGCATCCCGACGGACGTCGAGGGAAGCACCGGCCTGCCCGGCCTGACAGTCGTGCTGACGATGCTGCACGCCGGCGGCAAGTTCGGCGGCGGCGGCTACAAGGTCTCCGGCGGCCTGCACGGCGTCGGCG
>Ga0136846_1243095_pt1 | contig 11664 bp, 10 predicted proteins | sample HopSoiMetagenom2_FD_96841 | JGI IMG/M metagenome (GOLD analysis project Ga0136846, IMG submission 96841) | Grasslands soil microbial communities from Hopland, California, USA - 2 Assembly 2016 (version 4) | ecosystem: Environmental > Terrestrial > Soil > Grasslands | place: USA: Hopland... | reverse complement strand
TCGACGCCACAGGCGCGCTATGACGCGCTGAACAAGATTTCTCTCGAAATCATCGCCCGCAAGGAAGAGCTCGGCCGCCTGCTCGCCCGCGAAGAAGGCAAGACCCTTCCCGAAGGCATCGGCGAGGTCGCGCGCGCTGGCCAGATTTTTGCATTCTTCGCTGGCGAGGCGCTTCGCATGATTGGCGAAAAGGGCGCCTCAGTTCGTCCCGGCATCGACGTCGAACTCACCCGTGAGCCGACGGGCGTCGTCGGCATGATCACGCCCTGGAATTTCCCGATCGCGATTCCCGCCTGGAAGATCGCGCCGGCGCTCTGCTACGGCAACACGGTCGTGTTCAAGCCGGCCGAACTGGTGCCGGGCTCGGCGCATGCGCTGTCCGAGATCATCACCCGCTCCGGCGTCCCGGCCGGCGTGTTCAACCTCGTCGTCGGCTCCGGCTCGGTGGTCGGCCAGACCCTGCTCGAGCATCCCGATGTCGCGGCGATCTCCTTCACCGGCTCGGTGCAGACGGGACGCAAGATCGCGCAGGCCTGCGTGCTCTCGAACCCCATGAAGAAGTTCCAGCTCGAAATGGGCGGCAAGAATCCGCTGGTCGTGCTCGACGACGCCGACCTCAAGACTGCGGTCGAGGTCGCCATCAACGGCTCCTATTTCTCGACCGGCCAGCGCTGCACGGCGTCCTCGCGCCTGATCGTCACTGAAGGCATTCACGACCGCTTCGTTGCGGCGGTGGCCGAGCGCCTGAACAGCCTGTCGGTGGACGACGCACTCAAGGCCGGCGTGCATATCGGCCCGGTCGTCGACCAGAACCAGCTCGACCAGGACCTTCGCTACATCAAGATCGGCCAGGACGAAGGCGCCAAGCTCGCGTTCGGCGGCGAGCTGCTCAAGCGCGAGACGCCCGGCCACTACCTCCAGCCGGCGCTGTTCACCGAGGCCAACAACAACATGCGCATCGCGCGCGAGGAGATCTTTGGCCCGGTCGCCGCGGTCATTCGTGCCAAGAATTACGAAGAGGCTCTGGCGATCTCCAACGACACCGAGTTCGGTCTCGCCTCGGGCATCTGCACCAGCAGCCTGAAATACGCATCGCACTACAAGCGCAACAGCGAGTCCGGCATGGTGATGGTCAATTTGCCGACCGCAGGCGTCGACTATCACGTGCCGTTCGGCGGCCGGAAGGGCTCGAGCTACGGCGCCCGGGAGCAAGGCTCCTATGCGCGCGAGTTCTACACGACGGTGAAGACCGCCTATACCTATCCCGGTTAACCACGGGCAAGATATCGTAGGGTGGGCAAAGCGAAGCGTGCCCACCGCTTACATTCAGTGTGAAGATGGTGGGCACGGCGCGTTGCGCCTTTGCCCACCCTACGACTTGAGCTTCTGAGGCAAAGCGCATGGACCAGGACGTCGCAGCGAAAGAGCAGCCCCGCTACATCAAGCTCAACGAGCGCGACAATGTCGCGATCGTGGTCAATGATTTCGGGCTTCCCGCGGGCTCCCGCTTTGCCTGCGGACTGACGCTGCGCGCCTTCGTGCCGCAAGGGCACAAGACGGCGCTGGTCGACATCGCGCAAGACGCGCCGATCATCCGCTACGGCGAGGTGATCGGCTACGCCCTCTCGCCGATCACGGCCGGCGAATGGGTGGACGAGGCCCGTATCCGCATGCCGGAGGCGCCTGACCTCGACAAGCTGGAAATCTCCACCGCCGTCCCCGCGCCGCTGCCGCCGCTCGAAGGTTTCACCTTCGAGGGCTTTCGTAATTCCGACGGTTCGGTGGGAACCAAAAACATCCTCGGCATCTCCTCCTCCGTGCAATGCGTCAAGGGCACGATGGAATATGCGGTGAAGCGCATCCGCGCCGAGCTGCTGCCGAAATACCCGAACGTCGACGACGTCGTGCCGCTGACGCACGCCTATGGCTGCGGCGTCGCCATCAACGCGCCCGACGCGGTCGTGCCGATCCGAACGCTGCAAAACCTCGCGCTCAATCCCAATTTCGGCGGCGAGATTCTGGTCATCAGCCTCGGCTGCGAAAAGCTCGCGCCCGAGCGGCTGGTGCCGGAAGGCGTCAGCGATGCGATCGTGCGCATGCAAGACGAAGCCTTCGACGGTTTTGGCGCGATTGTCGACGCGATCATGACCCAGGCCGAAGCCCGCCTGAAGATCCTCAACAGGCGCACCCGCGAGACCTGTCCGGCCGCCGACCTGGTCATCGGCCTGCAATGCGGCGGCAGCGACGCCTTCTCCGGCGTCACCGCGAACCCCGCGGTCGGCTTCGCCGCGGACTTGCTGGTGCGCGCCGGCGCCACCGTGATGTTCTCCGAAGTGACGGAAGTGCGCGACGCGATCCAGCTCCTGACGCGACGCGCCATTAACGAGGACGTCGGCCGCGCGCTGGTGCGCGAGATGGCCTGGTACGATTCTTATCTGGCCCGCGGCGGCGCCGACCGCAGCGCCAACACCACGCCCGGCAACAAGAAGGGCGGTCTCGCCAACATCGTCGAGAAGTCGCTCGGCTCCATCGTCAAATCCGGCTCCTCCGCCATCACCGGCGTGCTCTCGCCCGGCGAGAAGGCAACGCAGAAGGGGATGCTGTTCGCGGCAACGCCGGCCTCCGATTTCATCTGCGGCACGCTCCAGCTCGCCTCCGGCATGACCTTGCAGGTGTTCACCACCGGCCGCGGCACCCCCTATGGCCTTGCCGCCGCCCCCGTGATCAAGGTCGCAACCCGCAGCGAGCTCGCGCGGCGCTGGAAGGACCTGATCGATTTCGATTCAGGCAGCATCGCCACCGGCGAGCAGACCATTGAGGAATGCGGCTGGGACCTGTTCCACCTGATCCTCGACGTTGCCTCTGGCCGCACCAAGCCCTGGTCGGACCGCTGGGGCATCCACAACGACCTCACGCTGTTCAATCCGGCCCCGGTGACCTGAGCGCCAGGACCGGCACCTGCAAGACCAAGAGGACCTCAATGTCCCGCATCACGACCCTGCGTACGATCCGCATCGACGAGCGGCCGAACCTGATCTGGGTCGAGATCGAGACCGACGAGGGCCTGACCGGCCTCGGTGAAAGCTTTCGCGGCGCGCAGGCCGTCGAGGCTGCCGTGCATGAGCTTGCAGCCCCCCTCGTGCTCGGCCAGGATTCGCGGCGGGTCGAGGCGATCTCGCGCCAATTGCTGACACCCTATCTCGGTTTCCACAGCGTCAGCGCCGAGGTGCGCGCGGCCAGCGCCATCGACATCGCGCTGTGGGACATCAAGGGACAGCGTCACGGCATACCCGTGCACGAGGCGCTCGGTGGCGCGAGCCGGCTCGAGATCCGCGCCTACAACACTTGCGCCGGCTACGCCTACAACACTGGGAGCGCCAAGCGCCGCGAGATCGGCGCCGACGATGCCGCGCTGGGCCCCTACGACGACCAGATCGCTTTCATGCGCGACGCCGGCGCGCTCGCCGAAAGCCTTTTGAGCGAAGGCTATGGCGCCATGAAGATCTGGCCGTTCGATCCGTTCGCCGCCAATGGCGGCCATTCGATCTCGCTCACCGATTTGAAGACCGGGCTGGAGCCGTTCCGGAAAGTCCGCGACGCGGTCGGCGACCGCATCGAGATCATGTGCGAGCTGCACAGCCTGTGGGGCGCGCACACGGCGGAGCGGATCTGCCGCGCGCTCGACGACTACGGCGTGTTCTGGGTCGAGGATCCCCTCAACAAGATGGACGACGTTCAGGGCCTCGCGGACCTCAGGCGGCGCGTGAAGACACTGATCTGCGGCAGCGAGACGCTGGCGGGTGCCGCCAGCTTCCGCAATCTGCTCGCGGCCGACGCCGTCGACGTGGTGATGCTCGACATCGCCTGGTGCGGCGGCTTGAGCGAGGCACGCAAGATCGCGGCGCTTGCCGAAGCCTACAACAAGCCGCTCGCGCCGCACGATTGCACCGGTCCGGTCGCGCTGATGGCCGGCCTGCATCTGGCGCTGCATGCGCCGACCGCGATCTTCCAGGAGGTCGTGCGCGCGACGCTCTCGACCTGGTATCGCGATCTTGTCACCACGCTGCCGGCCGTGAAGAACGGCATGGTCTCGGCACCCTCAGCGCCCGGACTCGGACTCGCGCTCAATCCCGACGTCCGCCGCCGCACCGATGCGGTGGTGCGAGAGTCAAAACTCGGCAGTTAGGCCGGGATCAACTCCCTTCCGCGAAACCGTCCGGAAACATCGGCGCGAAAAACTTCATCCTCGTTTCGTCCTGCCGCGTCACGCAATCAAATAGATCGCCGACGGCGATCGAATGTTCGTACACGAGCGAACCTGTCGCGGCAGCGCCGCGACCAAACCTCCGATTGATATTTTTCAACGGAGATTTTCCAATGCGTGTTCTCTCGATGATTGCCATTGCCGGTGCGATGATTGCAGGCTCGACCGGCGCGTTCGCCGGCGAGCTGCCCGCTTACGAAGTGAAGTCGTTTCCGATCTCGGCGACCCAGGTCCAGGTGCTCGGCGGCGCCAGCGTCGAAGAGCAGCCGGCCGGGCCCGCGATGGTCGTCGCCGGCATGCCGGCCTCGCCTGCGCAAATGTCGGTTCTGACGCCCCGCGTCAAGCGGCTTGCGAGCGTCAGCTCGCAGAACGGGTCGCGCTAAACCTGATGTGTCGTTCCGGGTTCGACGCCCGGAACGACACACGCGTTCACGTCATGCTGCCCGGCATGAAGCAGCGCACCCGCGGATGGCCGTCGATGTAATGCTTCCACACCATGGTCCGACCGATCTTGTTCGGCTCAGTGATGACTGCGCCATCGGGCACCACGACCCATTCGCCGTCGAGCTGCACGCGATAGCGCCCCTTGTCGGATTCCCAGTCGACATCGGCGACCATGTAGCCGTCGGCATCGGAGCAGCATTGTCCGTATTCGCTGTGCAGGCTTTCGAACCAGGGCTTGAGCGGCGAGTTGGCGTAGCGGCCGTCGTCGCGCGCCAGCGCCGATGTCGCCAGCAGCGTCATCAGCCCCAGCGGCACCGCAAATGGTCTTGCAGCAGATAGTCTTGCAAGTGACATGTCGTGTTCCCGCGGATCGCAATCAGCGTCGCGAGGGACACACACCACCGTCTACCTTCCGCACGATGGCGGCAGGTGTAAAGACGGCGACTCGCTCCCCAGCGGCTTTGCGACAGCTATGCAAATCCGGCGCCAGCGCGCATTCCGGTGAACTACTGCCGCAGGCTGTTGCCCACGGCTGTGCACGTCCCGCATGTGTAAGGCGCCGACGGTTGACGCGGTCGTTTTCAAGGCTTTCCTTGTCGCGCCGGGACGTGTACGACATTGCCGCAAGCCTCATTGCATTGTTTAACCGGCTGTTTCGATTAGGGAAATCGGGTGTTGGCGTGACAGGGATCGGACCGTCAGCGCTATGAGTTCGAGAGAGTTGCTCCCTGACCAACAGGACGCGACCGATTTGCCCGCAAACGAGGTGCAGTTTGCGCTGGTGATTTCGCGCATGCTGGAGACGGTGAAGAACGACCCGGAAGCCAGGCGGCAGATGGTCTTCGATCTTGCCCGTTACAAGCTCCAGGAGCAGTTCACTTACGCCGACGCCCGGCACATTGATCAGATGAAGCGGGCGCTCGAGGTCGCCATCGACGAAGTCGAGATATTCTCGCGTGACGAGGCGCCGCTGGAGCGCTTGCCGCAGCAACAACTCACGTCGTCAAAGGCGGCCGGGACCGGCGGCCTTCTGGTGTCCGGCGATGCCGCCGTTCTGCGGTCAGGGATCGCGATGTCCGGCCGCAAGCTGCCGGCGATCTCAGGCTCGCTCCTACCGGTGATCAAGCGCACGGCCGCCATCCTGCTTGCCGTTGGCGTCGTCATCCTCATCGTCGCGCAACGCGACAACATCGCCGCGCTGCGCCGGACGATTTCGTCCCAGGCCCAGGACATCGCGGTGCTCGCCCCCAAATCGGAGACGACGATCGCGGTCGCCAAGCCGGAAATGGTAACGCCCGCCGCACCTGCCCCAACGCGCGTGCTGCCGACCGACTACGGCATCTACGCGCTGATCGACGACAAATCGCTGGCGGAGTTGAATGCGATCAGCGTGATGGCGCCGGACATGCGCATCGCGATTTCACCTGAGTTCAAGAAGCCGGATCGGCCGCATCTGCCGAACGGCCGCGTTAAATTCATCGTGTTCGGCCGCGACGCACGCGCGATTCCCGAACGCGCCGAGGTTCGGGTCGTGGCGAAGATCGCCAGGGAGTTTTCGACCGACGCCGCGGGCAAGGTGCTCAGTGGCGGAGACGACGGGGTGATCCGCAACTTCTCCTATCCGTTCCGGGTGTCGCCGATCCCGGGCAAGTCGGAAATGTACGAGCTGCACGCCGGTGATTCAGAGTTCGAACTAGCGCCGGGACATTACGTCCTGAATCTGGGAACGCAGGCCTATTATTTCCAGGTCGACGGCGAGATCACCGATGCCCGGCAGTGCCTCGAGCGGGTCGTCGCCGGCAACGGCACGTTCTACGCGCCCTGCAAGAAGGCGCGGACGTACTAGCACGCCTCGCATCTCAGCATGACGGGACGACTGTTGGCAGTGATGGGCCGGGGCCGGCGCTTGGCGTGCAGCAATGCTACTGCTTCGGCACCGGCGCCATCATCGCGCCGCCCTTCTTCGCGGGGGCCGCGGGCATCGGCTTCGTCGCCGCGGTCGCCTGTGCCGGAAGATATTTCGCGACGATGGCCGGATCGACCTGGGCAATGTTGGCGTCGGGCAGGCGCGTCCAGGTCTCGTCCTTGCCGAACAGGGAAATGCCGAGGAAGCCGCGCATGGTCAGGGTCTGACCATCGGGGCTGACCGTCATCTTGGCCTTCCAGATGTTGCCGTCGCGCGGATTGACCACATTGCCGCCGTCATATTTCAAGCCGTCGCGCTTCATGTCGCGGATGAAGGAGAGCCCCAGCACCGGCTGGTTCTTGCGATCGTCGGTGCATTTCGTGCAGGCCTCGTTCGGGTCGTCGCCGGGGCGCGGAAAGGTTTTTGCGATCACGCCTTCGAAGATGCCATTGTGGTCGATGAAGAGAAACCAGCCCACCGTCTTGCCGTCTTCGACCTTCTGCCAGAGCCCGGCGGCAGTTGGCTGGGCCGGCGTCGCAGCCTGGATTTGCGCCGCAGCCGGGCTCAGCGCGCCGAGCGACAGCACGAGAAGCGAGAGCAGCCGAAAGCTGGAAAACAGATTCCGCATTATGATCACCTTGCTATTCCACGACGGGAATGGCCGCAGACTACGGCGATTTCGCGAACCGTTCCAGCACCAGAAACATGGGGCATCGCCGTTCCGTCCATGCGCGGTCAGTTGACCCCGAGCTTCTTTTGCAGGCTGGACGATGAGGTCGTGTACTGGAACACGAGCCGCTTCTCCGGATAGACGTAGCGATGGGCTTTTTGCGACATCAGCGCGCCTTCGTGGAATCCGCACAAGATCAGCTTGAGCTTGCCGGGATAGGTGTTGATGTCGCCGATGGCGAAGATGCCCGACACGTTGGTCTCGAACGCCGATGTCTCCACCGGCACCAGATTGTTCTCCAGCGCAATGCCCCAGTTCGCGACCGGACCGAGCTTCATGGTCAACCCGAAGAACGGCAGCATGGCGTCGCAGGCGATCTCGGTGAGATTGTTGTCATTGCCCTTGATGGTTGCACCAGTCAGCTTGCCGTCGGCGCCGGCGAGCGCGGTGACCTGGCCGAGCCGGAGATCCATCTTGCCGCTCGCGACCAGCGCGCGCATCTGCTCGACGCTGTGGGGGGCGGCGCGAAACTCGTCGCGACGATGCAGCAGCGTGATGCGCCTGGCCAGCGGATGCAGATTGAGCGTCCAGTCGAGCGCGGAATCGCCGCCGCCGACGATCAGCACGTCCTTGTCGCGAAACGTCTCCATCTTGCGCACCGCGTAGTGCACCGAGCTGCCCTCATAGGCCTCGATCCCCGGCACCGGCGGCCGCTTGGGCTGGAACGAGCCGCCGCCAGCCGCGATCACCACCACCTTGCATTCGAACACCTTGCCGGTGTCGGTGGTGCAGCGGAATGCGGGATCGCCGATCTTCTCGACGGTGTCGATCATCTCGCCGAGATGGAAGGTCGGATGGAACGGCTTGATCTGCTCCATCAGCGCGTCGGTGAGCCCCTGCCCCGAAACCTGCGGAATGCCGGGGATGTCGTAGATCGGCTTTTCCGGATAGAGCTCGGCGCACTGGCCGCCGACCTTGTCGAGGATGTCGACGAAGTGCGCCTTCATGTCGAGAAGGCCGAGCTCGAAGGCGGCGAACAGACCGCACGGGCCGGCGCCAATAATCAGCACATCGGTTTTGATCACGTCGCTCATGTCGTCTCTTTATCGGTGTTATCGGTTGGACGGCGCCCGGTGGGCCGAGGTGACCCTGCCTGTCTAGCCAACGGGGATGGATCAGGGAAGGCATAAAAGCGGGAGCGCCCCGCAGCCGCGCCCACTTGCCGGGTCAAAATAACTGGGCTGTAACGAGAATGGATATGACGGAGATCAATCGGTGAACGCACCAAGCCGCCTCGATACGACGCCGCGCCTGGAGGACTACCCTTTTCGCCTGAGCGACAATGTCCGCTTCGGCGATCTCGATCCCAACCAGCACGTCAACAACGCGGTCTATGCCACCTATTTCGAGACCGGTCGCGTTACGCTGATGAAGCTTCCCGAGTACGGGCTGACCCCGCCGGGCTTTGCCTGGATCATGGTGCGGCTCGACATGCACTTCCGTGCCGAGCTGCACTGGCCGAATACGATCGAGCTCGGTCTTGGCGTGGTGAAGCTCGGGCGCACGTCGGTGACCTTCGAGCAGGTCGTATTTTCGAACGGAACGTGCATCGCGTCGGCGACATCGGTCGGCGTCCTGCTCGAAGAGGCGACGCGCCGGCCCGCACCGCTCACCGCGGAGCTGATCGAGAAATTCAGAGCCTGGCACAAGCGCGGCATCGTGGTCGCGCCGCCGAGCACATGACAGGAAAGCTCAGGCTCGAAAGATCAGGCTCGAAAAATCAGGCTTGGCGTTCCGGCGTCGCCACGACCAGCCCGTCGAGGTCGTCGGAGACCTTGATCTGGCAGGACAGCCGCGAGTTCGGGCGCACGTCGAAGCCGAAATCGAGCATGTCCTCTTCCATCGGCGTCGGGCTGCCGACCTTCTCGCGCCAGGCTTCGTCGACATAGACATGGCAGGTCGCGCAGGCGCATGCGCCGCCGCATTCGGCCTCGATGCCGGGAATGCTGTTGCGGATAGCGGCTTCCATCACGGTTGCGCCGTTCTCGATTTCTACCGTGCGGGTTTCGCCCTTGTGGTCGACAAAGTGAATCTTGGCCATGTGTGCTCGTGCTGCCGCGATGTTGGAAATGAAGGAGGGTCCGGGCTGTCCTATAACGGGTCGGTTAGCCGGGCGCCATAGCGTTTTCGAGCAAGGCGGATCCCGGTTCGCGTGCAGAAAACGCATCAAAACAAAACACTAGAGGCCCCCGCCGTTAGCGGGCCGGCCGACCTAGGGCTTGAGGATCGCCTCGATGGCGGCGCGGACCTCGGCCACCGCATCCTTCAGCGCAGCAAGGGCGTGGGCCTGGTTACCCCCGGTCCGGATCGCGGTCTCCAGATCAGCGGCGGCATCCGCTACCGCAAAGGCGCCGATCCCGCGGGCCGAACCCTTGAGCTTGTGCGCCAGTGCGCCGGCCTCGGCCGGCAAATTGGTCATTGCGGCGAGCAGGCGAACCGCCTGCTCGGCGAACATCGCGAGCACTTCCTGTTCCAGTTCGGCGTCGCCGAGCGTCATGCGGGAGAGGTGGTCGAGATCGAGCGGGCTGTCGATGGGCGCAAGCGGGGGCGAGGGCATCCATTCCATCCGTTGCAGTTCAGGCGTCATGGCGCAGGCCCCGGCATCGCGCGACGATCCGCCGGTCCGGCGGTGCGGTTCCTCTCACCCAAGCACGGAAATGGTTAACGAAATGTTGGAGCCGTTTTACGCAATTCTGCCCGTTTATTGACGAAAACTTGCCGCAATCGGCCAAGTTCCGTGGAGAATTCTATTTATTGCTAAGGCGTTACGGCGCGATCCTGTTAACGATGATTAAGATTGTCTTAATCGCAGGCATTTCATTCGCGACGCTCTGCCAATAGGATGTTGGAGAAATTGGCGGACAAGCCGTCCGGGTGGGGACGGCTCGCAGATCCGCGCAAGCGGCATGATCCGGTCTGTGGGCCTGCGTAGCGCGCGGGGCTCGCGGGGGACGCGTACAAGTAACGAGGGCTCGGACTGAACATGGCGAACACTCCGAAAAAGGTCAAAGACCCGACAGAAGTTGCGCTTTCTGCGATCCAGGAAGCCCTGAACATCAGCGACACCGCTGCGGATACCAGCCGCAACGCCTCGATGCGCAACGAAACGGCGCCTTCAGTGGCCCCCCCGGCGCCCCCGATCTTTGACGAGCCGAGCTTCGAGCCGCGCGCTGCGGCCAACGAACGCGCCGTGTTCGAGCCGGTCGAGGAGCCGCGTTCCTCGCGTCGGGCCGCCAACGACGACCGCGAGACCATCGGCCAGCTGCTCCAGGCGCTTCAGAAGGGTCGCCCTGCCCGCAGCGTCTATACCTTCGCCACCATCTTCGCCGGCGTCTGGCTCGCCGCCTGCGCCGCGCTGACCGTCGGCTTCCTGCCCTCGATCCAGGCCGCCATGGGCCAGAGCGGCGGCGTGCTGGTCATTGCCGGCCTGATCGCGATGTTCTTCGCGCCGATCATGCTGTTCTACTTCCTGGCGAGCCTGGTCTGGCGCGGCCAGGAAATGCGCATGATCGCCCAGGCGATGGCGCAGGTCGCGATCCGCTTCTCCGAGCCCGAAGGCTCGGCCTCCGACTCCATGGTCACCGTCGGCCAGGCCATCCGCCGCGAGGTTGCGGCGATGGGCGACGGCATCGAGCGCGCCATTGCGCGCGCCGGCGAGCTCGAGACGCTGGTCGCCAACGAGGTCGCGGCTCTCGAACGCGCCTATTCCGACAACGAAGTCCGCATCCGCGCCCTGCTCCAGGACATCGCGCATCAGCGTGACAATCTGGTCGGCCAGGCCGAGCAGGTCCGCAGCGCCATCTCCGGCGTGCAGATCGATCTGCGCCACGATATCGCACTGATTTCGGACGCGATCGCCTCGCGCGTCGACGAGGTCGCCAAGTCCATCACCGGCGCGCTCGAAGAGCGCGGCGCCCACATTACCAGCGCACTGAGCAATGCCGGCGACAACATGATCCTGGCGCTCGGCGAGCGCGGCGGCGACCTGCTCGACCGCCTCGAGGAAGCCAGCAACGAGACCACGCGCGCCGTGCTCGATGCCAGCGAGCGGCTGACCACCAGCCTCAACTTCAAGACCGGCCACGTCCACGACGAGTTCGTCGACCTCGCCGACCGCGTCCACGAGATGCTGAACGAGCGTATCGATCGCATCACCGGCGAGTTCGAGCAGCGCTCCGCCGCGATCGTCGACGGCATCTCCGAGCGCACCGAGCAGGTGCACGACAGCCTGAAGAACTCGTCGGACTCCCTGCTGCTTGAGCTCGAGCTGCGCTCCAACGACCTCTCGGCCAAGATCGACGACGCCGGCAACCGGCTCGC
>Ga0136846_1220988_pt1 | contig 11664 bp, 9 predicted proteins | sample HopSoiMetagenom2_FD_96841 | JGI IMG/M metagenome (GOLD analysis project Ga0136846, IMG submission 96841) | Grasslands soil microbial communities from Hopland, California, USA - 2 Assembly 2016 (version 4) | ecosystem: Environmental > Terrestrial > Soil > Grasslands | place: USA: Hopland... | reverse complement strand
TACAACATCCGCACGATGGAGCGGCACGGATTCACCACGCCACACGTGTGGCTCGACCTCGAGCCGTCGTCCTCACGTCCGTGGTCGGGTCGGCGTACCTGGAACCGCGTGGTCGTCAGGGGCTGGGTGCGGGCATACGAGGAGGAGGGCTACAGCGTCGGGTTCTACTCGACCACGAGCCTGTGGGACCACATCGTCGGAGGTCTGCGGCTCGGCCTGCCCGAGTGGCGCACCGCCGGACCGGCCTCGTCACGGGCGGCGCTGGGCCGGTGTGGCGAGAGTGGCTTCCAGGGCGGGCCGGCCGTGATCGCCCAGTGGTGGACGGCGCACCGCGACCTCGACCGGCTGTGCCCGACCGCGTCGCGCAGCGTGACGCTCGTGCGGTACTTCCACAAGTGGTGAGGCTGGCCCGACCTCAGGCGCGCAGCCGGCCCATCCACTCCTCGATCGCGTCCGGCTCCCGCGGGAGCGCCTCCGAGAGGTTGCGGACGCCGTCGGCGGTGACGACCACGTCATCCTCGATCCGGATGCCGATGCCCCGCAGCTCCTCGGGCACCAGCAGGTCGTCCTCCTGGAAGTAGAGCCCGGGCTCCACGGTCAGCACCATGCCCTCCGCGAGGTCGCCCTCGGGGTAGATCTCCTGTGCCGCGGCGGCACAGTCGTGCACGTCCATGCCGAGCATGTGGCTGGTGCCGTGCAGGGTCCACCGCGAGTAGACCTTGCTGTCGGGCGCGAGCGCCTCTTCTGCGGAGCACGGCAGCAGGCCGAGGTCCTCGAGCTTGTGAGCCAGGACCGCCATGGCGGCGTGGTGCGGGTCGCGGAACTTCGCTCCGGGGCGGACCGCGTCGATGCCGGCCTGCTGCGCCTCGAGCACCGCGGTGTAGAGGTCGCGCTGGAGCGGCGTGAAGCGGCCGTCGACCGGAAGGGTGCGGGTCACGTCGGCGGTGTAGAGGGAGGTCGCCTCGACCCCCATGTCGAGCAGGACCAGCTCGCCGGGCGTGATCGGGCCGGTGTTGTCGATCCAGTGCAGCGTGGTGGCGTGCCGGCCGCCGGCGACGATCGAGTCGTAGCCGATGTCGTTGCCCATCGCCCGCGCCCGCCGGAAGAAGGTGCCCTCGATCCAGCGCTCGCCGAGCTCCAGGACGCGGTCCCACTCGCGCACGCTGTCCTCGAAGCCGAGTGTGGTGGCGTCGCACGCCAGCGTCAGCTCGCCGAGCTCCCACTCGTCCTTGACCAGCCTCATCTCGGACAGGACGCGGGCGAGCTCACCGTCGCGGCCGGTGTCGGCGGCGACCGCGGCGTCGACCGTGGCATCCACGCCCCGGAGCACCCGGGTCTTCGCGGTCCGGTCGAGTACGCCGGACAGCTCGTCGATGTGGCGAGTGGGCAGCCCCAGCGTCGCGGAGATCTCGCCGAGCGAGGGCCGGCGGCCGACCCACAGCTCGCCGTACTGGCGGTCGCGGAAGAACTCGTCGGTGTCGCGGCCGCTGCGCGGGCGTGCGTACAGCGTGGCCTCGCCGTCCTCGATCACCAACACTGCGTCGCTGGTCTGGTTGCCGCAGAGATAGGTGTGTGCGGTGTCGGGCCGGAAGCGGTAGTCGGTGTCGTTGGACCGCACCTTGAACGTGCCGGACGGGATGACCAGTCGCTCGCCGGGGAACGTCTCGGCGAGCCGCGCCCGGCGGGCCGCGGCCCGCTCGGCGATCGGGTGGAGCGGCAGGTCCAGGTCTCGCTCGCCCCAGCCGGTGCGCATGAAGGCGGCGTACTTCTCGGGGACCGCGGGATCGTGGCTCTCGGTGTTGAGCGTTTCCGGGTGCAGCGCACCTGCCGGTTCCGGGGAGGTTTCTGGTGATTCGGTCACGCCGGCCACTCTACGACCGAGCCCCGGCGTGGCCGCACCTGAAATAGTGCTCTGAGCCGGTCCCCGGCGTTCCTCGCCGTAGCGTGCGAGCGACTGCCTCCGCTCATCTAGGCTTCGGGCATGCGCAGCCGGGACACCATCGTCTTCACCGCCCTGGTGGGCACGGTGATGTTCGTCGGTGCCGGTGTCATGGCGCTCGTGCTGCTGGCCGCCGGCGCGCCCGACGCGATCGCGATCGGGGTCGTGCTGGCGGCGATCCCGGTGGGGCCGCTCATCGGCAGCTACCTCTGGCTGGACCGCTACGAACCCGAGCCGCGCTCGTTGCTCCTGCTCGGCCTCGGCTGGGGCGCGTTCGTGGCCACCAGCGCCGCGCTGTTCCTCCAGGCGTTCGACGCCTTCGCACTGGGCTCGGGCGAGGCCACCCAGTCCGTGGTCGTCGCGCCGCTCACGGAGGAGGCGGCCAAGGGCCTCTTCATCCTCCTGTTGCTCCTCTACCGGCGCGCAGAGCTCGACGGCATCCTCGACGGCATCGTGTACGCCGGGATGGTGGGCATCGGCTTCGCCTTCATGGAGAACATCCTCTACCTGAGCCAGGCCTACATCGGCGACGACGACCACGTCGGTGGCATCGAGAGCACGGTCTCCCTCTTCGTGGTCCGTGGCGTCTTCAGCCCGTTCGCCCACCCGTTCTTCACGGCCTTCATCGGGATCGGTGTCGGCATCGCGGTGTCCAGTCGCAGCCGGGTGGTCCACGTCGTGGCGCCGGCGGTCGGCTACGCCTTCGCGGTCGGCGCTCACGCCCTGTGGAACGCCTCCCTGCTCCTCGACGACGGCTCGGGTGCGCTGGGCACGTACTTCGTCCTGATGGTGCCCGCCTTCCTCGTCCTCGTCGGGTTCGCGATCTGGGCCCGGCGTCGCGAGGGCGCGGTGCTCGCGGCTGCGCTGACCGACTGCGCGCGGCGCGGTTTCCTGCACCCCAACGAGATCCCGTGGCTGGCCCGGCTGCCCGCTCGTCGCGAGTGTCGGCGGTACGCCGCCTCCGTCGGCGGTGACGAGGCCCGCAACGCCATGAAGCTCTACCAGACCGAAGCGATCGAGCTCGGCTTCCTCCACCACCGGTTCCTGCGGGGGACGGCGCCACCCAACTACCGCGAGCTCGGCGAGCAGCACGTGCAGCGCATGTACCTGCTCCGTCCGCACCTGATCTGGCCGCGGGCCGCCATGCCGACGGTGGGGGCAGATCGATGACGCAGACCCCCAGCGCACAGAAGCCGGCGCAGATGGTGACCACCCTCGTGCAGCTGCGCGAGGCGCTCGAGGGCGCCCGGCTGCCCCTGGACATCCCGGACGCCGCTCCGGCGCGCAAGGCACGTGCCGAGACGATCGACCAGCTCGAGGACTACGTCCTGCCGCGGCTGATCCAGATCGACGCACCCCTGCTCACGGTGGTCGGCGGATCCACAGGTGCCGGCAAGTCCACCCTCGTGAACTCCCTCGTCGGCGAGCGCGTCACCGAGACCGGCGTACTCCGGCCGACGACCCGCTCGCCGGTCCTGGTGCACAACCCGCGCGACGCCGACTGGTTCGACAAGGCCCGCATCCTGCCCGACCTGCAGCGGACGACCCGCGCGTCGGCCGACCCCGGCGCCCTGCAGCTGGTCGCGTCCGACGCGATCCCACCGGGGCTCGCGGTGCTCGACGCGCCCGACATCGACTCGGTGGAGGAGCAGAACCGCACACTCGCCGCCCAGCTGCTCGGTGCCGCCGACCTGTGGCTGTTCGTCACCTCCGCTGCCCGGTACGCCGACCAGGTGCCCTGGGAGTTCCTCAAGCAGGCAGCCGAGCGCAGTGCTGCGGTGGCGATCGTCCTCGACCGGACCGCGCCCGCGGCGATCACCGAGGTCAGTGCCCACCTCGCCCGGATGCTGACCGCCCGCGGTCTGCGGGACTCGCCGTTGTTCATCGTGCCCGAGGGCGAGGTCGACGAGCAGGGCCTTCTCCCGTCGAGCACCGTCCGGGAGATCAGGGCCTGGCTCGGGTCGCTGGCGGCGGACTCGGAGGCGCGCAATGGCGTCGTCCGGCAGACGCTCGAGGGCGCCATCCGGACGATCTCGAAGCGTGCCTACCTGGTCGCCGACGCGAGCCGCGACCAGTTCGCGATGCAGGCGCGGTTGCGTGCCGAGGCCGATGCGGCCTACGCGGCGGCGGTCGATGCGGTCGACACCGCCTCGGCCGACGGCACCCTGCTGCGCGGGGAGGTGCTCGCGCGGTGGCAGGAGTTCGTCGGCACCGGCGAGCTGCTCAAGTCACTGGAGTCCAAGGTCAGCTGGCTGCGCGACCGGGTCAGCAATGCCGTGAAGGGCCAGCCCCAACAGGCGACCCGCGTCACCGTCGCGGTCGAGTCCGGCCTGCAGACCCTGGTCCTCGAGCACGCCGAGGCCGCCGCGGAGCGCACCGACGCCTCCTGGCGGTCGACCGAGGCCGGTCGGGTCCTGCTGGACGAGGCCGGCACCGACCTGTCCCGCGCCTCGCGCGACTTCCGTCAGCACGCCGAGCGCATGGTGCGCGACTGGCAGCAAGGAGTCCTCGACCTGGTCCGCACCGAGGGCGCTGACAAGCGCTCGACCGCCCGCTTCCTCGCGTACGGCGTCAACGGGCTCTCCGTCGCGCTCATGGTCGTGGTGTTCGCCTCGACCGGCGGCGTGACCGGGGCCGAGGTCGGCATCGCGGGCGGGTCCGCCGTACTCGGCCAGAAGCTCCTCGAGGCGGTGTTCGGCGACCAGGCGGTGCGCCGACTAGCGACCAACGCCCGCAAGGACCTCAACCGGCGGATGCAGGCGCTGCTGGACACGGAGAAGCGGCGCTACACCGATCTCCTCGACGAGCTGGGGATCAAGGCGGAGACCGAGGAAGCCCTGAGGGGCGGAGCCCGGAAGGTGGACGACCTGCGGTTCGCGTCCGGCGCGCTCTGATGCTCGATAGGCTGGGCCCGGCCAATACGGCCAAACCGCCCACGTCCTTGAGAGTGCCGATGACGCCCTTGTCCAGCAGAGCGAGCTCATGACGTCGCTGCTCGAGGGTGCCCGGAAGCTCGTCGGCCGGGGCTCCGACATCGGGGCGCGCGTGCAGGCGCTCGACGAGGCGGTCACGGCCGCCCGTGGGCGCCTCGACGACGCGCTCCTCGACCGGGCGAGCGCCGTGGTCGACCGGGCTGCGGAGCGGCTGCGGCTGTCCGCGGACCACACTGTCGTCGCGCTCGGCGGGGCCACCGGCTCGGGCAAGTCGTCCACGTTCAACGCGCTGGTCGGTCTCGAGCTGGCCTCGACCGGCGTACGCCGTCCGACGACCTCCTGGGCAACCGCCTGCACCTGGGGGCCGAACGGTGCGGCGGAGCTGCTCGAATGGCTGGGCATCCCGCCGCGCCACCAGGTCGTCCGCGACTCGATGCTCGACACCGGGCGCGAGGGCAAGGACCTCGAGGGGCTCGTGCTCCTCGACCTGCCCGACCACGACTCGACCGAGGTGTCGCACCACCTCGAGGTGGACCGGCTCGTGCGGCTCGCCGATCTGCTCGTCTGGGTCCTGGACCCCCAGAAGTACGCCGACGCGGCGATCCACGATCGGTTCCTCCGCCCGATGGCGGCTCACCGTGACGTGATGATGATCGTGCTCAACCACATCGACGAGGTGCCGGCCGACCGCCGCCCGAGCATGGTCGCCGACCTCCGCCGGCTGCTCGACGAGGACGGGCTCGCCGGGGTGACGCTGGTCGCGACGTCGGCCAAGGACGGCACCGGGATCGACGAGCTCCGCAACGCGATCGTCGCGCGGGTGAAGGACAAGGCCACCACGCGCGCCCGCATCGCGACCGACCTCGCCCAGACCGCCGCCGAGGTCACGGCGGTCAGCGGACATGCGCGTGCGCCGAAGCTGACCGATCGCGACCAGGGCGAGCTGCGGGCGGCTATCGCCGACGCCGCCGGCGTGCCGATCGTCGTCGACGCCGTCCAGAAGGCGGCACGGCTGCGCGCGCGCCGCGCCACTGGATGGCCCGTGACGTCGTGGCTCTCCAGGCTTCGTCCGGACCCGCTCAAGCGCCTGCACCTCGACCTGGGCACCAACGGTCGCGACCTGGTCGCCAACGCACGGACATCGATCCCGGACGCGAACCAGATCCAGCACGCCAGGATCGAGTCGGCGGTGCGCGACCTCTCCGACAAGCTCGCCGGCGACCTGGCTCGGCCCTGGGCGACCGCTCTGCGGCGGGCGTCGACCTCGCGGATGCCGGACCTCCAGGACCGCCTCGACAAGGCGGTGGGCAGCGTCGACCTCGGCGTCGCGAAGCCGCCGGTGTGGGCGCGGCTGGTGCGTGGCGTGCAGTGGATCCTGTTGCTGGCGGCTCTGGCGGGCGCGGTGTGGTTGGGCGCGCTGGCGGTCACGTCGTACCTGAAGGTGGACGAACCGTCGACGCCCGAGGTCGGCGGACTCGCCGTGCCGACCGCGCTGCTCCTCGGGGGAGTGGGACTGGGGGTGCTGCTCGCGCTCCTGTGTCGCGTGCTCGTCGGCCGCAGCGCCCGCAAGCGCGCCCGTCGCGCGGAGCGCCGCCTGCTCGAGGCTGTCGACCAGGTCGCCGAGGAGCTGGTGGTCGCGCCGCTGGCGGCCGAGCTCGAGGCCTACCAGGTGACCAGCGACGGTCTGCGGCTCGCCTCGGCCTGATCGGGCGGGCGCCGCTTCGCGTCCACACGCAGGCTGAGCAAGTGCCCCTCCACAACGCACCGATCGCCGATGGTCCGCGGCTCTGCCGCGGTCCAGCCTCTCCTCAACTGCGAACACCAGGAGGAGAGATGAACGAGTCGTACGTGACCCTGCAGGGCTGGGTCGGCAACGACGTCGACGTCCGCGACGTGGGCGACACCAAGTGCGCGTCCTTCCGGCTCGGCTGCACGCCGCGCTGGCGCAAGGGGGACACCTGGGTCGACGGGCACACGTCCTGGTTCACCGTGAACTGCTGGCGCTCCCTGGGCCGCAACGTCGCGGAGTCGGTCAAGCGCGGCGACGCGGTCGTCGTCCACGGTCGCGTGCGGGTCGACGTCTGGGAGCGTGAGGGGCAACCACCGTCGGTGACATGGATCGTCGACGCCGCCTTCGTCGGCCACGACCTCAACCGAGGCACCAGTGCGTTCGTGAAGACGCCGCGCGGCGCCACGGTCGTCGACCCGATCCAGGACGAGTCGGTGAAGGAGGTCCTGCACGGCTACGACGCCGACGGTCCGCGGCTCAACTCCGACGGCGAGGAGGTCGAGCCGGCCGCCTGACCCGATTCCTACCAGAGGCCGATCGGCCCGTAGGCTTGCCGGATCATGGCTGAATACGTCTTCACGCTGCGCAATGTCCGCAAGGCCCACGGCGACAAGGTGGTCCTCGACAACGTCACCTTGTCGTTCCTGCACGGCGCGAAGATCGGCGTGGTCGGCCCCAACGGCACCGGCAAGTCGACGCTGCTGAAGATCATGGCCGGCCTCGAGAAGGCCAACAACGGTGACGCGATCCTCGATCCAGGGGCGACTGTCGGGATGCTCCAGCAGGAGCCGCCGCTCACCGAGGGTCGCACGGTGCTCGAGAACGTCGAGGAGGCCGTCGCCGAAATCAAGGGCAAGCTCGACCGCTACAACCAGATCTCCGAAGAGCTCGCCCACCCGGACGCCGACTACGACACGCTGCTCGCCGAGATGGGTGACCTGCAGACCGACCTCGACCACGCCAGCGCGTGGGACCTCGACAGCCGGCTCGACCAGGCGATGGACGCCCTGCGGTGCCCGCCGCCGGAGGCGATCGTCGACAACCTCTCCGGTGGTGAGCGGCGCCGGGTGGCGTTGTGCAAGCTGCTGCTCCAGCAACCGACCCTCCTGCTCCTCGACGAGCCGACCAACCACCTCGACGCCGAGTCGGTGCAGTGGCTCGAGGGTCACCTCGCGTCGTACCCGGGCGCCGTGCTCGCGGTCACGCACGACCGGTACTTCCTCGACAACGTCGCTGAGTGGATCCTCGAGCTCGACCGCGGCAAGACCCACCCCTACGAGGGCAACTACTCCACCTACCTGGAGACCAAGAAGGACCGCCTGAAGATCGAGGGGCAGAAGGACGCCAAGCGGGCCAAGATGCTCGAGCGCGAGCTCGAGTGGGTGCGCTCCAACGCGAAGGCCCGGCAGACCAAGAGCCGGTCCCGCCTGGCGCGCTACGAGGAGATGGCGGCCGAGGCCGACCGGATGCGCAAGATCGACACCTCCGAGATCAACATCCCTGCCGGTCCACGGCTCGGTGACGTCGTGCTCGAGGCCCACGACCTGGCGAAGGGCTTCGAGGGCCGCACGCTGATGCACGACCTGTCGTTCACGCTCCCGCGCGCCGGCATCGTCGGCGTGATCGGCCCCAACGGCGTCGGCAAGACCACGCTCTTCCGGATGATCACCGGCGAGGAGAAGCCGGACGAGGGCGAGCTCAAGGTCGGGACGACCGTCAAGATCTCCTACGTCGACCAGAGCCGCGGTGGCATCGACCCGAACAAGAACGTCTGGGAGGTCGTCTCCGACGGGCTGGACTTCATCAAGGTCGCGAACTTCGAGATGAACTCACGCGCCTACGTCGCGTCCTTCGGCTTCAAGGGGCCCGACCAGCAGAAGAAGGCCGGGGTGCTGTCCGGCGGCGAGCGCAACCGGCTGAACCTCGCGCTCACGCTGAAGATGGGCGGCAACCTGCTGCTCCTCGACGAGCCGACCAACGACCTCGACGTCGAGACCCTCTCCTCGCTGGAGGATGCGCTCCTCGACTACCCGGGCTGCGCCGTGGTCACCTCGCACGACCGCTGGTTCCTCGACCGGGTGGTCACGCACATCCTCGCGTGGGAGGGCGACGACGAGGACGACGCGAGGTGGTTCTGGTTCGAGGGCAACTACGCGTCGTACGAGGACAACAAGGTGGAGCGCCTCGGCGTCGAGGCGGCGCGGCCGCACCGCGTCACCCACCGCCGCCTCACGCGCGACTGACCCTCGCGCGACCAGCCTGTCGGGAGCTATTCCGCGGTGTCGCGGATGTCCTCGAACGCCGGGTTCACCGCGAGCAGGTGGTCCGCCACGGCGTTCATCAGCTTCCCCATGGTGGCGAACTCGGCGTCGCCGGCCAGGTCGACGAAGTGCTCCCGCACGCCGTTGACGTGGGTCGGCGCGGCCTGCACGAGCAGGTCCCAACCCTTGTCGGTCATCCGGGCCTCGACACCGCGGCGGTCGCCCTCGGCGGCGCAGCGGGCGATCAGGCCGGCCTTCTCCATCCGGGACACGGTGTGGGTGACCCGGCTCCGGGAGTGCTGCATCGACTCGGCGATCTGCGCCATCCGGAGCGTCCGATCGGGGCTCTCGGAGAGTCGGACGAGGATCTCGTACTCACCGAGCGACAGCCCGTGAGCCTGGCGGAGCTCGCGGTCGAGCGTGTCGGTCAGCAGCGTCGAACCGATGATGAACGCGCGCCACGCCCGCTGTTGCTCACTGCTCAGCCAGTGGGTCTCCGATGCGCTCATGCGCGGGAGTCTAGGGCTGGCCCGGCGACGGGGGGCAACTTCGCCGCTCGTCGCGACCCAGTGGGAATGATTCGGCCCCGGAAGTAGTTGAAAGTTTTACAACATGCCGCTAGTCTGGGCATAGACGTTGAAACTTCAACTACATCTCCGAAAGAGGACATCATGACCGTCACCGCGCTCGCCACGACCGACACCCTGGTCGCCGGCACCTGGACCATCGACCCGAGCCACTCCGAGGTCGGCTTCACCGTGCGCCACCTGATGACGAAGGTGCGCGGTCAGTTCGAGAAGTTCGAGGGCACCGTGACCACCGGCGACGCACTGGCCGACACCAAGGCGGAGGCGACCATCGACCTCAACTCCGTGAACACCCGCGATGCCCAGCGCGACGGCCACCTGCGCTCCGGCGACTTCTTCGACGTCGAGAACAGCGGCCCGATGACCTTCGTGTCGTCCTCGTTCGACGGCTCGACCGCCAAGGGCGAGCTGACCATCAAGGGCGTGACCAACGTGGTCGAGCTCGACGTCACCTTCCTGGGCATCGACAAGGACGCCTACGGCAACACGCGGATCGGCTTCGAGGCCAGCACCGAGATCAACCGCAAGGACTTCGGCGTGGACTTCGACATCCCGCTCGACGGCGGCAAGCTGCTCGTGGGCCACAAGGTCACCATCGAGCTCTCCGTCCAGGCTGTGCTCAACCAGGCCTGATCGACCAGACGCAGAAGCGCCCGAACCTCGCGGAGGTTCGGGCGCTTCGGCGTTGGCGGGTCGTCAGAGGGTCAGGACACCCGCTCCAGGATCATCGCCATGCCCTGGCCGCCGCCGACGCACAGGGTGATCAGGCCGGTGGACTTGTCGTGCCACTGCAGCGAGTTGATCATCGTGTTCTGCAGCCGGGCGCCGGTCATGCCGAACGGGTGGCCGATCGCGATCGCGCCGCCGTTGACGTTGAGCTTGTCGAGGTCGATGCCGAGCTCCTGGTACGACGGCACCACCTGGGCCGCGAACGCCTCGTTGATCTCGACCAGGTCGATGTCGTCGATGGTCATGTTCGCGTGCTTCAGAGCCTGCTTCGTCGCCTCGACCGGACCCAGGCCCATGATCTCGGGGGAGAGGCCGCTGACGCCGGTCGCGACGATCCGGGCGAGGGGCGTCAGACCGAGCTCGGCGGCCTTCGTGTCGGACATGACCACGACGGCCGCGGCACCGTCGTTGAGCGGGCAGCAGTTGCCGGCCGTGACGACGCCGTCGGGCCGGAACACCGGCTGCAGCTGCGAGACCGCCTCGTAGGTGACGCCGGCGCGCGGACCGTCGTCGGTCGACACGACGGTGCCGTCGGCGAGCGTGACCGGCGTGATCTCGCGCTGCCAGAAGCCGTCGTTGATCGCCTTCTCCGCGAGGTTCTGGCTGCGGACACCGAACTCGTCGAGCTCCTTGCGGTCGAGGCCGCGGAGCCGGGCGACGTTCTCGGCGGTCTGGCCCATGGCGATGTAGACGTCAGGGAGGGCGCCGTCCTCGCGAGGGTCGTGCCAGTCCTGGCCGCCCTTCGCCATCTCCTCGGTGCGAGCGGTGGCGTCCTCGAACTTCGGGTTCCTCGTGTTCGGGATGTGGTCGGAGGTGCCGAACTGGAAGCGCGACACCGTCTCGACGCCGGCCGAGATGTACACGTCGCCCTCGCCGGCCTTGATCGCGTGGAAGGCCATCCGCGACGTCTGCACCGAGGAGGCGCAGTAGCGGGTCAGCGTCGTACCGGGGATCTCGTAGCCCAGCAGTGTCGTCACGACGCGCGCCATGTTGTTGCCCGCCTCGCCGCCGGGGAGGCCGCAGCCCAGCATGAAGTCAGTGACGTCGTTCGGGTCGAGCTCGGGGACCTTGTCCAGAGCCGCCTTGACGATGAACGCCGTGAGGTCGTCGGGCCGGAAGTCCTTGAGCGAACCCTTGTTCGCGCGGCCGATGGGCGTCCTGGCCGCCGAAACGATCACTGCCTCGGGCATGGATATTTCTCCGATCTGTGCAGGGACAAGGGGTGAACCGCGGTCAGCCTAGTCCCGGGAGGTCTGGTTGGATCAGGACGTGCGTCACACCACCGAGTGTCCGGTCCGCTGGGCCGACATGGACATGCTCCAGCACGTCAACAACGTGACCTACGTCGACTACCTGCAAGAGGCCCGGATCGACATGTTCACCTCGCACCCCGAGTTCCGCGGGGGCGAGGAGCTGGGGGAGGGCG
>Ga0136846_1224748_pt1 | contig 11665 bp, 8 predicted proteins | sample HopSoiMetagenom2_FD_96841 | JGI IMG/M metagenome (GOLD analysis project Ga0136846, IMG submission 96841) | Grasslands soil microbial communities from Hopland, California, USA - 2 Assembly 2016 (version 4) | ecosystem: Environmental > Terrestrial > Soil > Grasslands | place: USA: Hopland... | reverse complement strand
TGCGACCCGAAGGAGATGTCGCCGCGCGAACTCGAGCGGATGACGCGCCGCTTCACCTCGGAGATCATCAACGAGATCGGGCCTGAGAAGGACATTCCCGCACCCGACGTCGGCACGAACTCGCAGACGATGGCGTGGATCTTCGACACGTATTCCATGAACAAGGGCCACTCGGTGCTCGGCGTCGTCACCGGCAAGCCGCTCACGATCGGCGGCTCGCTCGGACGCCAAGAGGCGACCGCGCGCGGTGCGACGTTCTGCCTGCGCTCCGCGCTCGAGCGCCGCGACCAGTCGATGGAGGGCCTGCGCGTGGCGGTGCAGGGATTCGGCAACGTCGGCGCGTACTTCGCGAAGTTCATCGCCGAGCAGGGCGCCACCGTCACCGCGATCTCCGACTCGCGCGGCGGCATCTACAACCCGAACGGAGTCGACATCGCCGCGGCGTTCGCCCACAAGCGCGGCGGCGGCAGCCTCGTCGACATGAAGGGCGGCGAGCGCATCACGAACGACGAGCTGATCGCCGTCGACTGCGACGTGTTCGTGCCGTGTGCGCTCGAGCAGGTCGTGACGGAGGAGAACGCCGACAGCGTCAAGGCGAGGGTGGTCGTCGAGGGCGCGAACGGCCCCCTCACGCCGGCGGCCGACGCGATCCTCGAGGAGAACGGCGTGCTCATCATCCCGGACGTGCTCGCGAACGCGGGCGGTGTCGTCGTCTCGTACTTCGAGTGGGTGCAGGGGCTGCAGGAGTACTTCTGGAAGGAAGACGAGGTGAACGCGCGTCTGAACGAGATCATCACGCGCGCCTTCGACGAGACCTGGGCGACCTACGAAGCGCGGTCGACGACGATGCGGATGGCCGCCTACGGCCTCGCCGTCCAGCGCGTCGCCGAGGCGACGGTCACCCGCGGCATCTATCCCTGACGAGCCTCGTCGCGCCCCGATGGCTCGCCTGCGTCTTCGCGCATGACCACCGCGCGTGTTCGGCTGTTCCACGGCCGCGGCTGCTCGCTCTGCGACCGGGCGCAGGCGCAGCTCGAGCGGCTCGGCGTCGACTACGACGCCGTCGACATCACCGACGATCCCGAGCTCGAGAGCCGGTACCGGGAATGGCTGCCGGTCGTGGAAATCGACGGCGAGCGCGCCTTCGTCTACTACGTCGACGAGGCGGCGCTTCTGCGCAAGCTCGGCCGCTGACCCGGCCGTTCCGTGTCACAAACGTCGAGGTTTGTGACAACCGAACGGTCGAGTTGGAGCGTTCGGCACAATGCGCTCGTGACAGCGCAATCTCCCGCCCCCGGCACGGCGCCGGACCGCCTCACCGTCGGCGTCGCCGCCCGTCTGTCGCGCTACCTGCAGGTGCTGACGCAGGCCAAGAAGATGGGCAAGGAGCGCATCTCGTCGCAGGAGATCGCGGACTACACCAACATCAACGCGACGCAGATCCGGCGCGACCTCTCGAACTTCGGCAAGTTCGGCAAGCGCGGCGTCGGATACTCGATCGAGTCGCTGCTCAGCGAGATCAGGAAGATCCTGCGCACGCAGGGCCAGCACAACATCGCGCTCGTCGGCGCAGGCCGGCTCGGCCAGGCGATCGCGAGCTCGGCGATCTTCGCGGAGCACGGGATCAACATCGCGGCCGTCTTCGACTCCAGCCCCACGATGATCGGCGGCCAGATCGGCGGCGCCCTCGTGGAGGACGAGCGCAAGCTCAGGGACGTCGTGCGCGACAAGAACATCGTCGTCGGCGTGCTCGCGGTTCCCGCAGGCGCCGCGCAGAAGGTGGCCGACGACCTCGTCGACGCGGGCGTGCGGATCATCTTCAACTACTCGGAAGCCCTGCTCGACGTCCCGAACGACGTCACCGTGCACACCTCGAACCCCGCAGTCGAGCTGTTGCACGCCCTGTACTTCCACCTCACCTAGCCGCGCCGAGCGGCGTCGCGTAGCCAGCGCTTAGCAGCGGGCACGTCTAGCCTGCCCCGGGTGCGGATCCTGCTCTGGCACGGCTACCTGCTCGGCGGCACGGGCTCGAATGTCTACACCCGTGCACTCGCACGCGCGTGGAGCAACGCGGGGCACCAGGTCGTCCTCGTCTCGCAGGAGCGCGAGCCGCGGCAGTACGACCTGGGCTCGGCGCAGACGATCGCGGTCGACCTACCCGGCCGGCTGCTGCCCGTGTTCGTGATGGACCGCTACGCCGGCCTCGAGCCCAAGTTCCTGCAGGACTTCACCGACGAGGAGAGGCGCGCGTACGTCGACGCAAATGCGGGCGCGCTCCGCGCGCTGCTCCCGGCCGACGTCGTCTTCACGAACCACGTGCTGATGGGCGGCCCCGTCGGCGCGGCGACGGGGGTGCCGTTCCGCGTGAAGGCGCACGGCTCGGAGCTCGAGTACTCGATGCGCGGCCGGCCGGAGCTGCAGACGTGGGGGAGAGAGGCGCTCGCGCATGCAGAGGCGACCTTCGTCGGCTCGCAGCACATCCGAACGGTGCTGCACGACGTCGTCGGGCAGGTGGAGCGCGTGTTCGAGGTTCCGCCGGGCGTCGACGTCGACAGCTTCGAGTTGCAGGAGCGCGACGCGGCGCTCGCCGGGCTGATCCGCGCGGCGGAGGAGGACGTGCCAGAAGCGGGGAACGAGCGCTTGCCCGACGACGGCAATGCGCGGCGGCTCGAGGCGTTCCTGCGCGACGAGGCGCCGACCGTCTTGTACTTCGGGAAGCTGATCGAGCAGAAGGGCGTGCAGGTGCTGCTCGAGGCGATGCGTAGCGTGGACGCCCGGCTCGTCGTGGTCGGCTTCGGCCCGTACCGGCAGACGCTCGAGGCGATGGCGCCGCCGCGCACGCTCTTCACGGGCCCGCTCGAGCACCGGCACCTGATGCATCTGCTGCCGCTGGCCGACGTGACGGTGGTGCCTTCGATCTTCCCGGAGGCGTTCGGGATGGTCGCCGCCGAGGCAGCCGCGGCAGGCTCCCCGCCGCTCGTCGCACGTCATTCCGGGCTGGCCGAGGTCGCCGCCGGCCTGGAAGAGGAGTACCCCGAGCGCCTCCGCCATCTCGCGTCGTTCGAGACCGGCGACGCTGCGGACCTCTCGAACAAGCTGCGCGAGCTGCTCGCGCTCTCGCCGGGCGACCGCGACGCGCTGCGCCACGCGGCCCGCAACGCCGTCGTCGAGCGATGGTCGTGGTCGAGCGTCGCCGAGCGCCTCCTCGCGCCGGTCTGAGCCGATCGACCCGGCTACGCTCCCAGGGGTGGGCGACGAACAGAAGATCTCCTGGCAGGAGCTCGTTCAGACCTCCCGCGCCGAGTTCGACGCCGGCACAGATCTCACGGTCGCCGTGGAGGAGGAGTTCGCGCTTCTCGACCCGTCGACGCTGGAGCTGACGGACCGCTTCGAGGAGCTCTACGCCGCCGCCGTCGAGACCGAACTGGCCCCGAACATCGTGGGCGAGCTCATCGCGTCGGAGGTCGAGGTGCGCACCGGGCGCTGCGAGAGCTTCACAGACGCCGCGGCGGCGATGCAGGAACGGCGCCTGCAGCTCTACACGCTCGCGCGCGACCTGCAGCTGAACCTCGGCGGCACCGGCACGCATCCGTGGAGCCGCTGGCAGGACCAGCGCATCATCGACACCCCGCACTACCGCCGCAACGACGAGCTCCTGCGCTACGTCGTCTGGCGCAACAACACGTTCGGGCTGCACGTGCACGTCGGGATCGCGGGCGCCGACCGCGCGATCGCGGTCCACGACGCCGTGCGGAACTTCCTGCCGGAGATCCTCGCGCTGTCGGCGAGCTCGCCCTTCGTCGAAGGGGTGAACTCCGGGTTGCATTCCGCGCGCACCGAGATCTTCACGCGCATGTTCCCGCGCTGCGGGATCCCCGATGCGTATCGCACATGGCAGGGCTGGGAGGACTACGTCTCGTTCCTCTACCGCACCGGCTCGGTGACCGAGCACACGCAGATCTGGTGGAGCGTGCGCCCGCACCTCGCGTATCCGACCGTGGAGATACGGATCGCCGACGGCCAGCCCGACCTCGCCGAGTCGCAGTCGCTCGCAGCATTCGCCTACGCGCTCGCCGTGCGCTGCGCCCGCGCACACGACGAGGGGGAGCGCCTGCCCGACCTGCCGAACCGGCTCCTGGAGGAGAACATGTGGCGCGCGATCCGCTACGGCCTCTCCGGGGAGCTGCTCGACCTGGAACGCGGGGAAGCGGTCCCCGCCAGGCGGAGGCTCGAGAGCCTCCTCGAGTGGGTTGCGCCCGTCGCCGACGAGATCGGTGCGGCGCCGTACCTCGCGATCCCGGAGCGCAACGCGGCGGAACGGCAGATCGCCCGGTTCGAGGAGGGCGGCAGCCTCCAGGAGATCTACGCCGAGCAGGTGCAGGCGGGAGAGCCGGTAGGGACGCGGTCGGATGTCTGACGAGCAGACGCCGCCCGAGGTCGACATGGAGGCGCTGCAGGAGCAACTCGCGGCCTTCCAGGTCGAGCAGTTCGTTCTCTCAGCCGCGTCGACCCTTGCCAGCCTCGCATTCGCGAAGCTCGAGCGCGAGGATCTTCCCCAGGCGAAGAAGGCGATCGACGCGCTCGCGGATCTCGTTCCGCACGTGGAGGGTGAGGTTGGCGGCGACATCCGGGTGGCGCTGACGAACCTGCAGGTCGCCTACGCCGAAGCGGCCGCTTCCTAGCGGCCTTGTGATACATAATCGCCCGCGCCGAACCCCTTCGGCGCTTGACTTTGTGAGGGAGCGAAACCGATGGATTGGTTCATGCATCATCCCGTGCTCCTCGGCCTGGTCGGTGCGGGCGTCGCCGTCGGATACGGGCTCTACCTGACCTGGTGGCTGATGAAGCAGCCGGCCGGGAACGAGCGGATGCAGGAGATCGCGCATGCGGTGCAGGAGGGCGCCGCGGCCTACCTGCGGAAGCAGTACACGACGATCGCGATCGTCGCGGTCGTGCCGTTTCTGCTGCTCGGCTTCTACAACAAGCTCGGTTGGGGGACCGCATTCGGCTTCCTGGTGGGCGCCGTCCTCTCGGCGGCCGCCGGCTTCATCGGGATGAACGTCGCCGTGCGCTCGAACGTGCGCACCGCGGAAGCGGCCCGCAACGGTCTCAAGCCGGCGCTCAACGTGGCGTTCCGTGCCGGCTCGGTCACAGGCCTGCTCGTCGTCGGCCTCGGGCTGCTCGGCGTCACGGGCTACTACTGGTTCCTGACGGCTGCGCTCGGCAACTCGCCGACCTCGGCGATCGACGACCTCGTGGGCCTCGCCTTCGGAGGCTCTCTCATCTCGGTGTTCGCCCGGCTCGGCGGCGGCATCTTCACCAAGGCGGCCGACGTCGGCGCCGACCTCGTCGGCAAGATCGAGGCGGGCATCCCCGAAGACGACCCGCGCAACGCGGCCGTGATCGCCGACAACGTCGGGGACAACGTCGGCGACTGCGCCGGCATGGCGGCGGACCTCTTCGAGACGTACGCCGTCACAGCCGTCGCCGTGATGCTGCTCGGCACCGCGTTCCCGGACGCGAAGCTCTACCTCTACCCGCTCGCGATCGGCGGCGTGTCCGCGATCGCCTCCGTGATCGGAACGTTCTTCGCGCGGCTCGGCAGCGGCGACAACGCTGTCATCAACGCGCTCTACAAGGCGGTGCTCGCAGCGACCGTCCTCTCCGCGATCGGGTTCATCCCGGTCACCGCGGCATTCGACAACGGGAAGTACAACTTCACCGACCTCTACGTCTCGGCGGTGGTCGGCCTGGTCGTGACGTTCTTGCTCGTCGCGATCACCGAGTACTACACGGGCACCCGTTGGAACCCGGTGAAGGCGATCGCCAAGGCGTCCCAGACCGGGCACGCGACGAACATCATCGAGGGTCTCGCCGTCGGCATGCAGGCGACGGCTCTGCCGGTGGTCGTGATCGTCGCGGGGATCCTCGTCGCGCATCACTTCGCGGGCCTGTTCGGCATCGGCGTCGCGGTGATGGCGCAGCTGTCGATGACGGGGCTGATCGTCGCCCTCGACGCGTACGGGCCGGTCACCGACAACGCCGGCGGCATCGCCGAGATGGCGGACCTGCCGGAGGGCGTCCGTGCGATCACCGATCCGCTGGACGCGGTGGGCAACACGACGAAGGCGGTCACGAAGGGGTACGCGATCGGTTCCGCCGCGCTCGCCGCGCTCGTCCTGTTCGACTCGTACACGACGGGCCTGCACGACCAGGCGCGGGCGGACTCGGGCCTCGCGAACGTCGCCTTCTCGCTCTCAGACGCATGGGTGATCGCCGGCCTCTTCATCGGCGGCCTGATGCCGTTCCTCTTCGCCTCGCTCGCGATGCAGGCGGTCGGGCGCGTCGGCGGCGAGGTCGTCCAGGAGGTGCGCCGCCAGTTCCGCGAGCACCCGGGGATCATGGATTACACCGAGCGGCCCGACTACAGCCGCGCGGTCAGCATCGTCACCGCCTCGGCGATCAGGTCGATGCTCCTGCCGGCGCTGATCCCGATCGGATTCCCGATCGTGGTCGGGATCATCAGCGTCAAGATGCTCGGCGGGCTCCTGATCGGCACGATCGTGACCGGTCTCTTCCTCGCGATCGCGATGACCTCCGGCGGCGGCGCGTGGCACAACGCGAAGAAGTCGCTCGAGGACGGAGCCTTCGGCGGCAAGGGCTCGGAGGCGCACGCGGCCTCGGTCACCGGCGACACCGTCGGCGACCCCTACAAGGACACCGCAGGGCCGGCGATCAACCCGATGATCAAGATCGCCAACATCGTCGCGATCCTCATCATCCCCCTCCTCGTCTCGATTCACGGCTAGTCGAGCAGGTGAAGCGGCGCGGGGCCGTCCGGTCCCGCGCCGCAAGCCTGGCCTGATCCTGTCCTTGTCGAGGATCGAATATCGGGCTACGATCCGCGCGCGGCAGGCCATGGGGGTCTGCCGCGGGTCAGAGGGGAGAACATCATCGTGCGTCGTTTTCTCAGGCCGTCGGTCGTGGTCGGCGTGCTCGCGCTCGTCGCCGCCGCCGTCGCTGCGCTGCCGGCTGCAAGTGGCAGCGATCCCGCGGATAGCGCGCCGCTCTCGGCGAACTTCCACGGGAAGTCCGAGAACGGGGTCTACCTCGTGCGGCTGGCGGAGCTGCCGGCTATCTCGTACAACGGCGGGATCGCGGGTCTTGCCGCGACGAAGCCGGCCAAGGGGTCGAAGATCGACCCGAATGCCGCCGACGTCACCAAGTACGTCGGCTACCTCAAGAACCGCCACGACTCCGAGCTCGCGAAGGTCGGCGGCGGCCAGAAGCTGTACGACTACTCCTTCAGCGTCAACGGCTTCGCCGCGAAGCTGACGTACAACCAGGCCGCGGCGCTCGCGTCGCAGGACGGTGTCCTGTCGGTCGAGCCGGACCTCGTCCAGCACGCCGACACCATCTCCTCGCCCTCGTTCCTCGGCCTCTCCCAGAAGGGTGGCACCTGGGATCAGCTCGGCGGCGTCAAGAACGCCGGCGAGAACCTGGTCGTGGGCGTCATCGACACGGGCATCTGGCCGGACAATCCGGAGTTCTCCGACCGCACGGGCTCGGGCCCGAACGGCCAGGCCGGCAAGCTCGACTACCAGCAGATCCCCGGCTGGCACGGCAAGTGCACCCCGGGTGAGGCCTTCAACGCCTCGGACTGCAACCAGAAGCTGATCGGCGCGCAGTACTTCGTCGCCGGCCACGGCGGCCCGGACTCGATCATCCCCGAGGAGTACCTCTCGCCGCGTGACTTCGACGGTCACGGCTCACACACCGCGAGCACGGCTGCGGGGAACAACGACACGCAGGTGACGGGCCCCGGTCTGCCGCAGGCCCTCCTCGGCAAGGTCAGCGGCATGGCGCCGCGTGCGCGCATCGCCGCGTACAAGATCTGCTGGGAGAAGCCCGACCACTCGCAGGTCGACTGCTTCACCTCCGACGCGGTCGCCGCGATCGACCAGGCCGTCGCCGACGGGGTCGACGCGATCAACTACTCGGTCGGCGGCACGACGACGAACTTCCTGAACGCCGTCGAGGTCGCCTGGCTCTTCGCCGAGGACGCAGGCGTCTTCGTCGCCAACTCGGCCGGCAACGACGGCCCGACGGCGTCGACCGTCGCGCATCCGAGCCCGTGGATCACCACGGTCGCGGCCTCGACGCATACCGCCTTCGAGGACACGATCACGACCGGTGACGGCAAGACCTACACCGCCACGTCGATCGTCCCGGGTGTCGCCGCTGCGACGCCGGTGGTCCTCGCTCAGAACGCAGGGGTCGCCGGGCTCACGAGCGCCACCGACCTCTCGAAGCTCGCACAGTGCTTCTCGAAGGCGGGGAACGGCGGCGTCGCGCTGCTCGACCCGGCGAAGGTGAAGGGCAAGATCGTCGTGTGCGACCGTGGCGTGCCGGCCGGTTCCGGCCTGCCCACGAATGCACGCGTCGACAAGCCTGCCGCGGTCGCCGAAGCCGGCGGCGTCGGCACGATCATCGCCAACATCCTCCCGGGTGCGGGCCAGGTGGCCGACGTGCACGTCGCTCCGGCGACCCACGTCGACAACGTCGCGGGCGACGCGATCAAGGCGTATGTCTCCGGTTCCGCCAACCCGACGGCGAAGTTCACGGACGGTGCCCCGGTCACGCCGAGCTCCGCTCCGAGCATCGCGGGCTTCTCGTCCCGCGGCCCGAGCCTCGCGACGGGCGACCAGCTGAAGCCGGACATCGCCGCCCCGGGCGTCGACGTTCTCGCTGCGGTCTCCCCGGCCGGTCACGGTGGCCGGCTCTGGGATCTCGAGAGCGGCACCTCCATGTCCTCGCCGCACATCGCCGGCCTGTCGCTGCTGATCAAGCAGAAGCACCTCGACTGGACGCCGGACATGATCAAGTCGGCGATGATGACCACGGCCTACGACCTGAAGAGCGGCAACGACCCGTTCGCACAGGGCGCCGGCCAGGTCGACCCGACGAAGTTCCTCGATCCGGGCCTCGTGTACCAGTCGGGCGGCTTCAACAAGTACCTGGGGTTCATCTGCTCGACGATGGGCGACGCCGTCTCGTCGGCGTGCCCGCAGGTCAAGATCCGCGCGAACGAGCTGAACCTGCCGTCGCTCGCGATCGGCGCCCTCGCCGGCACCGACACGCTCCATCGCACGGTGACGAACGTGGCGGGCAAGTCGGAGACGTACACGGCGGAGGTCTCCGGCCTCACCGGCCTGAACGTGACGGTCTCGCCGTCGACGTTCACGGTCGCACCGGGCGCGGCGACGGAATACGCCGTGTCGTTCGCGCAGGTCTCGGCGCCGTTCAACGCCTACGCGAAGGGCTTCATCACCCTGAGGGGCAACCTGGGCCACGTCGTGCGGATCCCGGTGGTCGTCCAGCCGGTGAAGCTCGCGGCGCCGGCCGAGGTGGCCGGCTCCGGCACGACCGGCTCGCTGTCGTACCCGGTCAAGGCCGGCTTCGCCGGCACGCTGGGCCGCACGATCCGCGGCATCCAGGTCGCCACGAAGTTCGACCACACGGTGAACGGCGATCCGGGCTGCACCTTCGACACGACCAAGCCGGACGCGTCGGTCGCGGCGGGGACGGCAACGGTCGATTCGTTCACGACGCCTGCGAATGCGCGCTTCATCCGCTTCCAGACGTTCCAGAGCGACTCGAGCGCCTCCGTGCACGACCTCGACATGTTCGTGTACCGCGCCGCACCCGGCTCTGACGCCTACGCGCTCGTGCTCTCGAGCGGTGGGCCGGACGCCAACGAGGTGACGAGCTCGAACAGCACGGGCAGCCTCGCCGCGGGTGCCAAGTTCAAGGTGTACGTCCACGGCTGCGGTGTCGACGCAGGCGGCGGATCCTTCACGCTGTTCGGGTGGGCGCTCACCACGACGCCCAGCGACGTGTGGACGACCCCGGCCGCGACGACGCCGGTGACCGTCGGACAGACGCTCGACGAGAGCTACGCGTGGAACCTGCCGGCGGGCAACCGCTACCTGGCTCGCGTGACGTACGACGACGGCGCCTCCGCCATCGCCGCGACGAACGTCGAGCTCAGCACGCGCTAGCCCGGAGAACGAAGCAACGCACTCGAGGGGCCGGCGCAAGCCGGCCCCTCGTCGTGTCGGGGCGGTTGGCCGCCTCGTCTTTCCGCGCGGACGCCGGAGGTGCGGCTGCTGCCCGCAGGCGATCCTCTCGAACGTCCCGTACCAGCTGTGCCCACTCGCTACCGTGGGAGCGTGGAGAACCGCGTGCTCGTGTTCGCGGAGGCGCTCGACGTGGCGGCCGAGGGAGCGGTCTGGTACGCCCGCAGGATCGGCGGGGGCTCCTTCAGCGCCGTGCATGTCCCCGGCAAGAGCACCGACACGGGCATTCACGCGCGCTGGTTCGACTTCACCGGCGGGGAGCCGCGGCTCGACGTCAAGCCGACGGGCAGCGACCCGACGACCGTCGTGCTCGACGAGATCCGCCGCCTGCGCGAAGGCGACGCGAACGTCGTCGTCACGGTCGTCCTCCCCGAGCAGTTCCGGAAGCGCTCGCTGCTCGCAGCCGCGCAGCGGGCGCAGTTCCGGCTGAAGATCCGCCTGTTGACCGAGCCGAACGTCGTCGTCGCCGACGTCCCCGCCGTCACGTCCGAGAAGCGTCCCGAGGGACGCGTGCCCGACCGCCTGCTCCTGCGCGTGGTCGCCGGCGAGCCGGACGCGCGGACGAGGAACGCGGTCGAGTACGCGCGTGGCCTCCAGGGCGTCTCCGATCTGCGCGGCCTGCACTTCGGTGAGCGCGGCTGGAGCGACGAGGAGCTCGGGATCCCGGTCGACGACGCGCCGCTCGAGGGCCGCCTGGGCGACTCGATCCTGGCCGAGATCCGCAAGCACACCGCCGACCCGAACGCCGCCGTCAACGTCGTCCTGCCCGAGCGGATCGACACCGGGCTGCGCCGTCTCCGTGGCCCTCGCGCGCTTGCGATCAAGCGCTGTCTGCTGTTCGAGCCGCACGTCATCCTGAGCAGCGTCCCGACCTCGCAATAGAGTTTGCCGGTGCCCCGGCGCCGGCGGCAGAGCCAAGGCCTGGAGCGCGTCCTCGGCGCGCCCGCCCTGTTCGCGACCGCGTACGGGAACGTCGGCTCGTCGATCTACTACGCGCTCGGCCTCACTGCGGGGATCGCGCTCGGCCTCACCCCGATCGTCTTCATCATCAGCGGCCTCATCTTCGCCGCGACCGCCGCGACCTACGCGGAGGGCACCGTCCGCTACCCGGAAGCGGGTGGATCGGCGAGCTTCGCACGGCACGCCTTCAACGAGCTCGTCTCGTTCCTGGCCGGGTGGGCGCAGATGCTGAACTACGTGATCACCGTCGCGATCTCGGTGATCTTCGTCCCGCACTACCTCTCGATCTTCTGGGAGCCGTTGCGGACGAACCCGTGGGACATCGTCGTCGGCATCGCCCTGACATGGCTGCTCGTCGGGATCAACATCGTCGGTGTGCAGGAGGCGGCGCGGCTGAACATCGCGCTCGCGGTGATCGACTTCGCGACGCAGCTGCTGCTCGTGGCGCTCGGCTTCGTCCTGATCTTCCACCCGCAGGTCCTGTGGGACAACGTGCACTGGGGCGTCGCGCCGACGTGGAGCGCGTTCCTGCTCGCGATCCCGGTGGCGATGATCGCCTACACCGG
>Ga0136846_1243077_pt1 | contig 11666 bp, 10 predicted proteins | sample HopSoiMetagenom2_FD_96841 | JGI IMG/M metagenome (GOLD analysis project Ga0136846, IMG submission 96841) | Grasslands soil microbial communities from Hopland, California, USA - 2 Assembly 2016 (version 4) | ecosystem: Environmental > Terrestrial > Soil > Grasslands | place: USA: Hopland... | reverse complement strand
GGGCAATGCCGCCGCCGCGCTCAACACCAGCGGCCAGCTCACCATCACCGACCCGGATACGGGCGAAGCCCATGTCGTGGCCCAGAGCAATGTCCACGGGAGCTACGGCGACTTCACGATCGATGCCAACGGGGCCTGGAGCTACACCGGCAACGGCGCCCACGATGAGCTCACCGCCGGCCAGCAGGTCCAGGACCAGTTCACGGTGACCAGCCAGGACGGCACCGCGAGCGGTATCGTGACGGTCACCATCAGCGGCAGCAACGATGCGCCGGTGCTAAACGCCAATGGCGGTTCACTGTCCTATACCGAGGGTCAGGTGGCGACCGCGATCGATACGGCGCTGATCGTGTCGGACGTTGACAGCACGAATCTGAACGGCGCGACGGTCTCGATCACAGGCAACTTCGCCTCCGGCCAGGACGTGCTCGGTTTTACCAATCAGAACGGCATCACCGGCAGCTATAACGCCGGCACTGGGATGCTGACCCTGACGGGTTCGTCGAGTGTGGCAAACTATCAGGCGGCTCTGCGCTCCGTGACATATTCGAACTCGGGTGACAATCCATCGGCCGCGACCCGCACCATCAGCTACCAGGTTGACGACGGCCAGACGGCCAGCCACGCCAGCAATATCGTGAGCTCGACAGTCGCGGTCATCCCTGTCAACGACGCGCCGGTGAATACGGTTCCGGGAGCACAGACGACAAACGTCAACACGACAAAGGCGATCACTGGACTTAGCATCTTCGATGTCGATTCGGACGGCGCCAGCGAAACGATCACGTTATCGGTAACCAACGGCACTTTGACCGTTTCAGGAGGTACAGCAGGGATCAGCGGCAGCGGAACGTCGACGGTGACGCTGACGGGAACAGTCAGCGCCATCAATTCTACCCTGGCCTCGACGGTCAACTACGTTCCGACATCGAACTTTGCCGGAACTAGCACTCTGATCATGACAACAAACGACAATGGCCACACCGGAGCGGGAGGGGCATTGACCGATGTCGATACGGTGACCATTTCGGTCGCGAGCCCCAGCCCCTTCGCTCTCACGACCGGCACCGATATTGTCTCCTATGTATCGGGCACCAATACTGTGACCGGCACGCAATCTCCCCTAACGCTAAACAACGGTGACATGCTGACTGGGGGAAGCGGTACGGACACTCTCGTCGTCAGTGGCGGTAGTCTGGGGCCATTCACCTTCGGCGATGGTACAGGAAGTATTGGCCTGACAAACTTCGAAACAATAAGTCTAAGTGACACCAACGGCGGAAATCACACTGACGCCCTGACATTCCTTTCGACATTCCAGAACGGAGGAACGCTCACGATCGACGGATCTGGCATCACTGGTAACGGCGACCTGGTCGTAAACGCTAGCGCAGTCACGTCTGGATCGTTTGTTATCATGGGCAGCTCAGGAGACGGCGGTGACGATACCCTCAAGGGTGGTTCAAGTAACGACACGATCAACGGTGGCGCCGGCACTGGCGCGGACAGGATCGTGGGTGGTGGTGGCGCTGATACGCTGACTGGTGGTGGCGGGAACGATACATTCGCCTATCTCGCTGTCACCGACGCGGGTGATCACATCACCGACTTCAGCACCTCAGGGGATAAGCTAGAATTTACGGTAACCGCCGGGCGATTCGTCATTGGCGATGTCGATACCACCGTTGAAAACGTCAGAACGGGCAACAACGCTGCGGTAAATCTCGCCAACACGGAGGTCGGCATCAAGACAGACGCATCCGTGACGACAGCGACGGTTCAATCAACGATCAACGGTTACTCCAATATCACGACAGGGGCCCTGTTCGTATTCCACAATTCGACAGTGGGCCACGCGCAGGTCTACTACGATCCCAATCCGAGCGTGGCAGGCGGCGCGATACTCGTTGCAAATTTGGACAACCTGACCACTCTGGCTAGCATAACTGGTACCTTTAGCGCGGCGGACTTTGCGTTTGGAACGGCGCTTGCTCCTGCGGGCGTATCGGGGCAGCCCCTCAATCTGGGTCTGATTGACTCACCCGCCAATGAGGGGCAATTCGCCACTGTCACTGTGGCCAGCATGCCCGCAGGCTGGACACTAAATGGTGGGATGCTGCTCCCCGATGGCGATTGGACGATCGCGACGACTGATGTCAGCTCCCTAATGGTGACATCGCCAGTCAATTTCGCCGGAGCATTGCACCTCGACGTGACCGTGACCTGGATGCAGCCGGACGGCGCGGCCGTGATCGAGACATTCGCCGACAATGTTGAAGCTTTTGCAGCGAGCTCCGCCATCATCGCCATTTCCGGCGACGACTATCTCACAGCGTCAAGTGGCAGCGATCTGCTTGTATTCTCACAGCCGATCGGCCATGACGTCATCTACAATTTCGAGATTGCGCATGATCAGATCGACCTGATTGGCTACGCCGGCTTCAAGACGTTCGCGGACGTCCAGACGCATCTATCTACCGACAATGACGGAAATGCCGTCATTGCGCTGGCCGACGGTCAAACGATCACTTTGGATGGCGTCGGTGCCGGCTCGCTCGCAGCGGACGACTTCGTGTTCGACTTTAAGCCCATAGTCGACAATGCCGGCACAATGACAATCGGCAACGGCGCATTGCTGCCGTTGTCCGGTAACATCCACAACACGGGCACGATCTCGTTGAATTCGACCGGCGTCGAGACCGACCTCCAACTTGTCGGGCACGGCATTTGGCTAGAAGGTGGCGGTCAGGTGCTGTTGTCCGACGATAGCGAGAACACAGTCAGTGGAGCTGTCTCCGATGTTGCGCTGACCAACATCGACAACACCATTTCCGGAGCCGGGCAGCTTGGCGAGGGGACATTGACCCTTATCAATCAAGGTACAATCATCGCGACGGGTACCAACGCGCTCGAGATTGACACCGGCGACAACACCGTCGTCAATTCCGGGACGATTGCGGTCAGCGGCGGCGGCGGTCTGGTCATCGACAGCAACGTGGATAATTCAGGGCTGCTGTGGGCGCATGGAGCCAACATCACTCTCAATGGCAGTGTAAGCGGCAGCGGTACGGCGCTGATGGATGGCGTGGCTACGATCGAGTTCGGAGCGGCTTCATCTGCGCATGTCGCGATTGATGCCGCAGCCACCGGGACAATCGTGATCCATGACTCCTTCGACTTCAGCGGAGTCGTGTCCGGATTTGACGGAGATGACCATCTGGATCTCCGCGACGTCGTATTCGGGGACGGCACGACCGCTAGTTATGTCGCAAATCAGGCCGGCACTGGAGGAATCCTTTCGGTGACTGACGGAGTTCATACCGCCAATATCAGCCTGTTGGGCCAGTACGATCCCGCGAGCTTCCAGACTGAGGCAGACAAGAGCATGGGAACGCTTATCAGCTACCACGAGTATCTAGTCTGACGCGCTGCGGGGAGATGGCTCAAGGCGCCGACTGCAAAGTCGGTACCTGGTTCGCATGGAGATTCGGGCGCCCTACACCGGACGGGTGGTGCCCGCGGAAGACGCGGCTCATCGTCGAAGCGCAGGTCCCGCCGCTTCCGAATAGCCGGCATCCTCTTGAACTTGGGTGACCGGATTGCCGCTCGAGTTGAAATTTACTGGAGACTGTTCCAGTTCTTCGAGCCCCTGCTTGAAAACGGCGAAGGATGTCGACGCGCGAACCCGAATTGATGATGACGGCCTGGTCCATCATCCGCTCGATTGTGCGAATGGATTGACAGGTTGATGCAGTGTCACAGCTCATTTGTCATCACATATTATTCAATGCCAGAATAATAAAATTCTGCCGCTGGTCACCCGTATTATTCCGGTGAATCCCTGCCGACTCTCAGCCGGCGCTCTGCCCAGGTTTCGATTGCGAGGTCAGCTATCGTCCTTGTATTACAACCGCTTTTGCCGATTTAGCACCATCTTTGATTTCCGCGGCGGCTCGTTCCGGTAGGGTTAATTCAAAAGACATTATATATTAAATGTTGACGCTAATAAACATTTAATAGATAGTTTATCGCTGGCGGCCGGATATAATCCGCAGCCGCTGGAAGTTGCCGAGGTGTCTGCAAATTCATCTTGAAAGAAGGGATTCTTCCAATGTTGCAATACTACATCGAGACCAAGGAAGCGTTGAAGCGTCTGCGAACGGACCAGGATGGCGTGGTGTCATTCGAGTACATCATCGTCGCGGTTTGTATCGTTGGCGCAGTGGGTGCTGTGTTCGGTGGTGGAGCTGGTGGGCAGATCGGGGCGGCGCTAACTACCGGGATCACCGCAATCACCACCGCTTTCGCTACCGCAATCGCTGGTTGATATAGCCATTTTGGCGCCAGAGGGGGGCAATCCAAGCTGCTGCCCCCCTCCCGCAGGGGTGCTCCCGCTAATTTGCCTTCCACTTTTTGAAACGTGCATTTCATGAGTTGGATTGCTCCCACAGTCTCGATCCTGGAAATCCTGTTGTTGCTCCATGTCGCAACGATAGACGTCGCGACGCGTTCGATCCCAAACGAAGTTTGTCTCGCGCTGGCGCTCCTTGGGATCGCCGGTCAATTGCCCAGCTCGATACAAGTCGCTGTGTCGCTGATCGCAGCCGCGATCCTCTTCCTGCTACTTTTTGTCCTATACGCGCGCGGAGGAATTGGTGGCGGCGATGTCAAGCTGTTGGTTGCCCTGGCGGTTGGTCTCCCCCCGAGCGGCGTGATGCAGTTGCTGACCGTCACCGTGCTGGCCGGCGGCGTTCTTGCCTTGGGGCATCTGATGATGCGCCACCTGCCATATCCCAGGTTGGCACCCGCCGGATCGTCGCTCGTACGGCGGATCTACGCGATCGAGCGTTGGCGCCATTTGCGACACGCTCCGCTGCCTTACGGAGTTGCTATCGCATGTGGCGGTATCTGGACCATTCTGAGCAAAGGATCGTGAAATGTCATCCGCGCTGCGTCTGTCGATCATCGTGGTGCTTTTGCTTGCAACCACAGCGTTCGGACTGATTGCCTATAGCATGAACCTGCCGAAGGCCACGCCTCCGGTCCCGGTACAGGTGACAGCGACGACCCTCGCGCCGGCGGCGCCGGCGATGGCCGGATACTTTATCGCGGCGCGGCCCTTGCCGAGGGGGACGTTGGCCCGCGAAGAGGATTTCGTCGTGCGCTCGGTGCCGCCGGAGCGCGTTCCCCAGGGAGCTATCCTTGAAACCCCCGAGTCTAAGTCCGGACTTCCGGGGTCACTCATCCGCAACTTCGTCGAAGCGGGCAGTCTCATTACATTGCAGGATATCCTGCGTCCGCGGGACCGGGGTTTCCTCGCCAGTATCCTGGCGCCAGACAGCCGTGCCATCAGCATCAAGGTTGACGAGGAGGCCGGTGTCTCGGGCCTCATCAGGCCGGGCGATCACGTGGACGTCGTGTTGACCCAGGTCTTCGAGAAAGTCGATACCGCGCGTCGCGCCCTGAGCGAAACCGTTCTGCGCAATGTTCGGGTCATCGCGATTGATCAGGAGATCGTGCAGGGCGCGCGACCCATTAGCGGGATGGCAGGTAAGCAAACGCAGACCGTGTCACTGGAGCTTACGCAGGTCCAGGTCAAGAAAGTCACCGTCGCAAAGCAGCTCGGGACGCTCTCCTTGGCCGTACGCGCAGCAGTCGATCAGTGGGACAAGGCAGACACCGGCGCGATGTCGAGCTGTGATGTGTCGCCCGAACTTGCCCGCCAGTATGCAATTTCTGCACAGAGGACGGCAGTGGTCGTTCATTCAGGCGGTGAGGTCAAGCAATACACGGTCAGAAAGCAAGTGGAAGACGCTCTCGTCAGCTGCGACGGTGCATCGGATGCTGTAGGCCCGACTGCAACGGCGGTGGGTTACGATAACAGGTTGTCGGAGAAACGTTGATGAACATTGCCATAGCCACTCCGCCTGAAGAATCGACCTCGATCGTCACGCGTAACCGCATCGTCGGTTTCGTAAATGATGAGCTCAGCGCTGCGGCGTTGCGCAAGGGGCTCGAAGGCGCCAACCTCTCGATCAGGCGCGGCACGATCCGCAATGCCATACGGATGCTTGAAACCGACACCGACCTGTTTGCGCTGGTGGCAGACATCAGTGGCATCGATGATCCTTTTACTGAACTGGAAAGGCTGGCCGGCGTCTGTCCACCCGATGTCCGTGTAGCCGTGATCGGCGATAACAGGGAGATTACCTTCTACCGTGAGCTCCTGGAGCTCGGCTTGACTGAGTATCTGCCGCGGCCGCTCACGCGCGATATGGTGCTGGACAAGCTGCGCCCCAAGCTGCTCGGCGACGTGGCAGCCAACCACATCGATCGTGGCGGGCACGTGGTCTCGATCTGCGGGGCGCAGGGCGGCGCCGGCGCCACGAGCATCGCGATCAATCTGGCGCTGCAACTCGCCGAGACAACCAAGGCCAAGGTGGCGCTGCTTGATCTTCATTTGCAGGGCGGCGAGGCCGCCGTGATGTTGGGTGTTCGTCCCGGGCCGGGGCTGCGTATCGCTCTGGAAAATCCGATGCGGGCGGACACACTCTTCCTCGAGCGCGCGGCAATCGAAGTCAACGAAAGGGTTTGCTTGGTCTCGGCCGACGAGGACCTCGATGCGCAGCTCGAAATTACGGAAGCTGGCATACGACACGTGCTGGGTCTGCTGCGTCAACGGTTCAACTACATCGTCGTCGATGTACCCGTCCCGTTTCCGCCTTCGATCTATCCCGTGATTACACTTTCCCGTCATGTGATGGTGCTGCTCGAATCCGAGGTGACCGGACTTCGCAATGCCCATGCGCTACGCGCCGCCGTGATCAACATCGCGGGCAAGGACCGGGTCTTTACCTTGCTCAACCGGGCCGGTCGTCCCGGGGGCCTGCCGAGGGCGGCGGTCGTCAAGGCGTTGGGTGCAGAGCCCGACATCGTCATTCCCGATCTCGGCAAGGGCATGACCGAGGCGCTCAATCTGGGAATTCCAGCTCTGAAGCACGTCAGAAAATTGCGGCGCCACCTGGCACCGATCGTACGGGAGATCAGCGGTGTCGCTGCCGAGCGGAGTGGCTGGTGGAGGAGGGTGCTCACAGCACATCTGCGATGAAAAAGTTTGGTAAGCGTGAAGACGACGCACCAGCTCACGTATCTTCATTGGCGACAAGCCTCCCTGCATCTGCGATGGGCTTGCCTTTGCCGCCGCTCAGCACGGCTGCATCCGCACCGAGCGCGCCGTCGCCTGTGCCAAGGCGCGACGAACCGCCGATCGACCAACCCATAATCCCGCCTTCGCTGCGTGAACGGGTAATTGAGCAGATCGAGCCATCGGTGGCCGCAACCGTCTCGCGGGAAGTTCTCCGGCGGCAGATTGAGGAGATCATCCATCAAATTGCCAACCAGGAACGGCTCGAGCTGTCGGGCCGTGAGCAGCTGCAGCTCGCAGACGAAATTGCCGACGACATGACGGGCTACGGGCCGCTCCGTCCGCTACTGCTGGACCAATCGATCAACGATATCATGGTGAACGGTCCGAGTAATGTCTACGTGGAGCGAAACGGCAAGCTGGAACGAGTTGCGGTGCGGTTCCGGGACAATGGTCACATCGCTTCCGTCGCTCAGAAGATTGCCGCGCAGGTTGGCCGGCGCGTCGACGAGTCCAGTCCGATGGTCGATTGTCGCCTGCTGGATGGCAGCCGGGTCAACATCATCCTCCCGCCGCTGGCGATCCATAGTCCGTGCATTTCCATCCGAAAATTTCCAAGCCGCCGTTTGGACATAGCCGGATTGATTGAAAACGGCTCAATGACCGCGGCCATCGGACGTTTGCTGGAGATCGCCGCCCGCTCGCGGCTCAATGTTCTGGTCTCCGGCGGTACCGGATCCGGCAAGACGACGCTCCTGAACGCTATGAGCCAGTTCATCGATCACACCGAACGCATTGTCACGATCGAGGACGCGGCGGAGTTGCAGCTTCAGCAGCCGCACGTGATCAGCCTGGAGACCCGGCCTCCCAGCCTCGAGGGCACAGGGCAGGTGACACAGCGCGATCTGCTGGTAAATGCCCTGCGCATGCGCCCCGACCGGATCGTCGTTGGCGAGGTGCGCAGTGCCGAAGCATTCGACATGCTGCAGGCGATGAACACCGGCCATGATGGTTCGATCTCCACGGTACACGCGAATAGTACCCGGGATGCCCTGACCCGCATCGAAAACATGGTGCAGATGGGACAGGTCAATCTACCGTCGCGCGCCATTCGAAGTCAGATCGTCGCGGCGCTGGACCTCATCGTGCAGGTCGAGCGCATGCGGGACGGACAGCGCCGCATCATTCAGATCAGCGAGGTGATCGGCCTTGAAGGGGAGGTGATCACCACCAATGACATCGCAGCCTTCGAGTATCAAGAGGAGGATGTGAACGGGCGGATATCCGGCAGCTATAAGTCCAACCTTGCAACTCCGAAGTTCAAGAGCCGTCTTGTCTATTTCGGGCTAGATGGTGCTTGGGCCGAGGCCATGAGGCAAGTATGATGCTGGAGTCCGTGATCGTCACTGTTCTGGCCCTCGCGATGTGTGCAGCAGCCATCTCGTTGTGGCTCGACGCTCGGGAAAGACGCATCAATCGCCAGTTGGCGATTGCTCTGCCAACGTCCCATCCGGCTAACCTACCATCCATTCGCCGCTTGGAGGCCGGGTCCCAGGCTCAGTTTCTCAATCGGCTGTCCAATTACAATCCCGATATACCTTACGTGTTGCATCCGGCCTATGTGCTGCTCGCCGGTGCATTGGGAGCAGCAGCGATCCTTTATGCGAACAGCCAGCTGGGATATTCCCTGACCTACGTGTCCATTGTCGCCGCAATCACGGCCATTATTGTGATACGAGGCCTGTTCGGATGGCAGAAACGTCGCTTCGCTCTTCAGCTTTTTCGACAGCTGCCTGACGCGATCCAGCTGGTGACAAGTACCGTGCGATCAGGTCTGCCTGTGCACGAGGCATTTCGTGCCCTCGCGCGCGATATGCCTCAGCCAACGGCTGGGCAGTTTGCCATCGTATGCAGCGAAGTGAATCTGGGTAGACCTCCAGAGGAAGCTGTCCAAGCTGTCTATCGGCGAACCCAGGTGGCGGAGTATGCGATCTTTGCGGTGACACTTGCCGTTCAGTTGAAGTCCGGTGGCAGCCTGGCCGAGACCTTGCAGAACCTGGGAGACACTGTCAGGCAACGTGTTGCGCTGGCTGCTCGCGCCAAGGCACTGGCGGGAGAGGTGATCTTTTCCTCACGAGCGCTGACAGTCTCGCCATTGATTGCAGGTGGGGTCCTATACGCAGCCAATCCGCAAACCGTTGATCTGTTGTTCACCGATCCGGTCGGAAACAAGCTGCTGGTCTACGCAGTCGTTTCGGTGCTTGTCGGAGCCCTGGTGATAAGTTGGATGGTCAGAAGGGAAACAGAACTATGACCTCTGGTCTCAGTCTGGTGGCCCTCGCAGTCGTGGCTGGGACTGCGTCCTGCATGTTGATCATCCGCGAAATACACGTTCGTACATTGGACGCCCGGGTGTCAAACGCAGTGATGGGCGTTGCTGGCCGTTCTGCCCCCTTCCAGGATGTGACCGGTTGGTTTTCGTCACTCGGCATGCGGTATCGTCGCTTCTATGCCGAGGAAAATCTGGATCAGCTACGAACCATCCTTCAATCATCAGGTTTCAATCATCATCGAGCCTTGCCGACCTGGATCGGTGTCAAAGCCGTCAGCATGGCCCTGTGCCCGATCATCGCCGGGTGTGTCGCTCAGCTTTTCGGGAAGCCACTGCTGGATGTGCTGGTCTTCACACTTATTGGCGTGGCGATCGGGATTTTAGCGCCGCGATTGATATTGGCGGTGCTGAAGCGGCGGTTTGATGCCGCCATTCGACTGGGCACGCCGGACATGATCGATTTGCTGGTCGTGTGCAGCGAATCGGGAATGGGCCTGGAAAGCGGGCTGGCACGCGTCGCGCAAGAAATGCATGAGACCAATCCCGCTATAGCCCGGGTCATGAGCGGCCTTCTTGATGATCTCCGGATCCTGCCAAGGCGCAGCGACGCATTCGATAAACTGGGCTCTACGTCGGATGGGCTCCGCCGGTTCGGAATCATGGTCGCCCAAAGCCTGCAATACGGAACGCCGGTGGGCCAGGCTCTGCGGAGTGTCGCTGTCGACCTCCGGCGCGAACGTATTACCAAGCTTGAAGAAAGAGCACACAAGTTGGGCGCCAAGCTGACCATTCCGATGGTGTTGTTCCTGCTTCCAGCCATGTTCGTCATTTTGGGAGGAAGTCCCATTCTGCACCTCGTGCGTTCGTTCGCCAGCTTCGGTAAGTAGCCATGAGCACAATTGCCCTGTCGAAAACGTCCTCTTACGATCGGACAATGCAACTGTTCGGCGGCATGTGGTTCATGTTGCTGGCGCTTGGCGTCGCCATCAAGATCGGATCATCGGCTCATGATCCTTGGCCGTCGCTCCTGTCGAGTGTTTGCCTCGCTGTCTTCTACGTGCTCCTGGCGCTGTTGATCATCACGCGGCCTCCGGCGAAGGCGCAAGCGAACGGCCGTCTGCCAAGGATAGCGGCGTTCGTCGGTACCTACATGCCGTGGACGATCGCCATCTTCGGCGAAACCGACAAGGCGTTGCCAAACCTGGCGTCCACCGCGTGCGTGTTGATAGGCATGATCATGATGCTGGTCACCGTCCGACATCTTGGCAGGTCGTTCAGTCTGGTGCCACAGGCGCGCAACGTGGTGCAAACGGGCCCGTATCGATGGATCAAGCACCCGCTCTACCTTGCGGAAGAAATCGCCGTGTTGGGCGTGGTGCTGAGAAGCCCGACGCCGCTGACAGCGGCCTTGCTCGTCTTGCATATCGGCGTTCAGGTTTGCCGCATTTATTACGAAGAGGACCTGCTTCGTCGCAACTGCCCGGAATATTCCGATTACGAAGCATCGCGATGGAGAGTGGTCCCTTACGTTTGGTGAGTGCTGTTCCGGTCGAAGACCGGATGGGTGAGTATCGGTGGAGGTCAACTCATGAGCCACAAGAAGTCGTTCATCGTGGATCAACGCGGCGCCGTCGGGCTTGAGGCCATGATCGTCTACGTTTTCTTGGCCTCGTTCCTGCTTGTGCCGCTCGCCGACCTGGCTGCTGCGGGCTTCCAGTTTATCTCCGCATGGAGCGCATTGCGCTCCTTCGGGCAGTATGTGCAATACGCTAATCCGCTCGCCCCTGACGGCACGGTGAGCTGGAAGACAGGGCTACAGACGACAGTCGCAGGTCATGCGATCAGCAACCTTCAGGTTTTGTGCGGCGACGCAGGGGCCACCTGTTCGCCAAGCAATTTAGCTTCTCCAAAGTACATTACATTTTCGACAACCATCACTTTGGCCCCGCTTGGGGCGCGCCCGCCTTTTATGGGTTCGCTGCTGTGTCCGACCACCTGCACGTACACGCTGCGTCACTCAGAACGCTTCCAGTAGGGTGTTTCCATGCGTGATCTGCTCCGTTCCCAACGAGGTTCCGCCGCATTAGCAACAGTCATCGCTCTCGTGCCGCTCATCGGAGTAGTCGCGATCGGGGCCGAGGCCGGATCGTGGTACGTCACCCGCCAGCACGCGCAGAACGCCGCCGACTC
>Ga0136846_1239339_pt1 | contig 11666 bp, 14 predicted proteins | sample HopSoiMetagenom2_FD_96841 | JGI IMG/M metagenome (GOLD analysis project Ga0136846, IMG submission 96841) | Grasslands soil microbial communities from Hopland, California, USA - 2 Assembly 2016 (version 4) | ecosystem: Environmental > Terrestrial > Soil > Grasslands | place: USA: Hopland... | reverse complement strand
TCTTCGTCCGCCGCATCGCTGTCCTCGTCGTCGTCCTCGTCCATATCATCGTCGACGTCGAGGCGGCGCATAAAGACGGAGACAACGTACGCGGGAGCCGCGTTCATGACGTGATGGTGGTTGGTGCCGCGGGCTCGACGACGGGTTTTGCCTCCGCAGCGGGCTTCGGCTTTTCGCGGTTCGGCGGAGGATAAGTGGACCAGAAATGGCGGCCGCACCGAGGGCAGACCCAGAATTGATCGGGTCTCCACGGGGCGCCGGGAGCCGGATCGCGGAGCTCCATCTCCGTGCCGCACCGCTGACAGCGGATGTGCAGATCGATTTCGCTCATGTGCTGCGATTCTACTACGATGGCGATGTGATCCCTGCGATCGTCCTCGCCGCCGGCGCGTCGACCCGCATGGGCCGTTCGAAGGCAACGCTTGCTCTCGATGGCGGCGACACGTTCATTACGCGGATTATCCGGACGTTTACCCGCGCCGGCATTCCGGATGTCATTGTCGTCGTCGGCCATCACCCGGACGCCGTCGTGGACGCCTTGTCGGGCAGCGAGCTCTCGGCGACCTTTGTCGAGAATCCGGACTACACGCAAGGCCAGCTGTCGTCGCTGCTGGCCGGCCTGCGTGTCGTCGATCGGCCAGGTGTCGTCGCGGCGCTTGTCACGCTCGTTGATGTCCCGCTGATTGCCGTCTCGACGGTCCGTGCCGTGGTCAACCGTTATCACGCCACTCACGCGCCGGTGGTGCGGCCCGTGCGCGGCGCCGAGCACGGCCATCCCGTCCTGTTCGACCGGTCCTTGTTCGACGCGCTGCGCCATGCGGATCCGGGTGTCGGCGCGAAAAGCATCGTGCGTGCGCACGCCTCCGAAAAGGGAGACGTGCCCGTGGACGATGACGGCGCGTTCGCCGACGCGGACACACCGATCGAGTACGAACGGCTGCGATTGATTGAGTAATCGCGCGCAAAACTGTTCCCGATTGGTTGACAGGCGGAGCCGCCGCTGCGACCATCGAAACAATGTCTGCTGCGGCATCTGCGGTTTCCGCTCGACGTCTGTCGGCGGCGCTGATTGCGCTTGGCGTCTGGTCCGTCTGGCCCGTGTTCATCGCGGCGCAGGCACCGGCGCCGCTGCTGGAGACCGCCGAGGAGGCGGCGCCCACACCGATTGAACAGGCGCTCATGGAGCACGTGTGCAGCGTCGTGCCCGCCGGCGGCGCGCCAGAGGCCGATCGATATCTCGTGTGCATGAGATCGCAGCTGCTGGCACTGCGCACCGATTTCGGGCGCGACCTCAGTCGCCTCTCTGCACCGGAACGCAAGGCCGCGGACGCCGCATGCAACGAGGTCCGCGCGGCGAGCGGTCGCGATGCCTACCTTGATTGTCTTGGCAATCAGCTCACCATCCTGCGGGGCAAGCGCAACCACGGCAACGCGGCGATCGTGCCGGTCATGCCTGCCACCACTGAAGATGCCGCGCAGACGGCGGCACAGGCCAGTCAGGCCGCGCCGCGTACGGGCTCGACGTTCTTGCTGATAGGGGGCGGTTTCCTGGTGGCCCTCGTGGCAGGCGGTAGCGGGTTCCTGTTCCTCAAGACGCGGCGCGTGATTCAGAAGTGCCGCGTATGCGGGGCGCAGGTCGAATCGTCAGGCGACCTGTGTCAGACATGCCGTCACGAGGCGGCGGAAGCCGTCAGGCGTGCGGTCGCCGAACGCGCCGATCAACTGCGCGCGCAGGAAGAAGAAAAACAGCGGCAGACGGAGCAGGCGGCCCGCGAGGAGGAAGAGCGTCTGAGGAAGGCGCAGGAAGAAGAAGACGTGCGACGTCGCCGGCAGCAGGAACGCGAGCGCGAAGAGGCCCGCAAGCGCGACGCAGAAGAGCGGCGACGACAGGACGAAGACGCCCGCGAACGTCGCCTTGCGGTCGCGGTGTCAGGCGGAGAGTTCGACCCCTACGAGGTGCTCGAGGTGGCTCAGGGCGCCAGCCCGGATGACATTCGCGCGGCGTACGAGGTGGCGAGGGAGAAATCCGATCCATCGCAGGTAGCTCACCTGAGCGACGAAGTACAGGAACACTTCAGGCTCAAGTCGAAGGCGGTTGAACGCGCGTTTCAGACGCTGGTGAAGTAGCGGTCCACGTCCGTTCGGCGAGGATCGTGACGGCCCGCCAGGCTTCGCTCATTGAGCACGAACAGCGGTTTCGGCTGCCGCTCACAGCCGTCTTCGCGATCTCTCGGCGCCTGCCCGTGATGCACGAAATGCGACAATGGCGGACATGCGAGTGCGGGTCGAAGCCAAGAGCGAGGCACGAATTGCCGCGAAGCAGGCACGGGCAGCTGCGTTCGCACGACATGGACTGGCGGCTGCGCAACGCATCGCCGAGCTGGGGCTGGGATTTTCGGGCGCCGGCAATGACGCCATCGTGTCGGGATTCTGCGCGATCGGCGATGAAATCGACCCTCTGCCCCTGCTCATGCGGCTCCGCGCCGACGGCCACCCTCTCTGCCTGCCCGTGATGCAGGGCAACGCCCTGCCGTTGCTCTTCAGGGCGTGGACGCCAGGCGATCCGATGGAGGCGGCAGTGTGGGGCATTGGCGAGCCGTTGCCGTCGGCGCCTTACGTCGAACCCGCCGTGCTGCTGGTGCCGCTGCTGGCGTTCGATCGGATGGGCTACCGGCTTGGCTATGGCGGAGGATTCTACGATCGCACCCTCGCGGATCTGCGGGCGCGTAAATCCGTGATCGCGATCGGCCTGGCGTTTGATGAGCAGCGCGTCGATGCGGTGCCTCACGTTGATTACGATCAGCCGCTCGACTGGGTGCTCACGCCATCTGGACCATTGCGGACCAGGTGATGGACCACGCACCCGTGGGGGTTCGCGATTTGCGGATGTGGCGGGCGGACCTGAAGGTTCGCACTACGTTCGACGTGGCTCCCCTGTCACTGTGACGGCCCCGTCGAGCCGCGCGCCAAGCGCGGCGAACGACGGCCGCGGCCCTTTCCACCGCAGCTCCTCGACCGAGTCGAACAGCTGCAGGTCCGTGCGAAGCGTAGCGAGCTCGCGAAACAGCAGCGCGTGCTCGCGGTCGCGGACCAGTGTTCGCGCGAGCGCGCCCGCCTGCGACGCGTTGACGCCCCACAACGAACCATCGGCCGGGATCGCTTCGAGGTGGTGGTATTTGGCCAGGACCGCCGCAGACGATTTGGCGCCCCAGCCTGGAAGCCCCGGGTATCCATCGGCAGCGTCGCCGACAAGCGCCAGATAATCGGGAATCGACGCCGGCCGCACGCCGAACTTCTCGATGACACCCGCCTCGTCTCTGATCGCGCGCGTTCGGCGGATCAGCTGGACGACCCGCGTCCCCCTGACGCATTGCGCCAGGTCCTTGTCGGGCGTGCAGATCAGGACGCGTTCCACTTCGGGATCGCGGGCCGCGACCGCGCTCGCCGCCGCCAGCGCATCGTCGGCCTCGAACTCGATCATCGGCCACACGGCGACGCCCAGCTCCGTGAGCGCTTCTTCGAGCAGCGGGAACTGCGCCCACAGCTCGGGCTCGATGCCCTCGCCGGTTTTGTACCCGGGCCAGAGGCGATTCCGGAACGATTCGATGATGTGATCGGTCGCCACGCCCACGTGCGTGGCGCCCCCGTTGATCATTGCCAGGACGGACGCCAGCACGCCGCGTACGGCGCCCACCTCATGGCCGCCGGCATCTCGCGCCCGCGGGACCGCATAGTAGTGGCGGAACAATTCATACGTTCCGTCGATGAGATGAATCTCCACGCGCGCAGTCCCCGGTCGCAGTATATCGGGCTGCCGCGCTACGCTGTAGGTATGGCCGGTCCTGCCTTTCCTATTGCGCCGCCGGTGGAGCCCATGCTGGCAAAGCTCACGAGCGATGTCCCGTCCGGCGACTTCCTGTACGAGCCGAAATGGGATGGGTTTCGGGCGATTGTCTTTCGCGGCCGCGGCGACGTCTTCATTCAGAGCCGGGATGGTCGTCCGCTCGATCGGTACTTTCCCGAACTGCACGGGATGTTCGTCGATCGACTGCCCGACGGCTGCGTGATCGACGGGGAGATCGTCATCGCGAGCGGCCGCGGCCTCGACTTCGACGCCCTCCAGATGCGGCTTCATCCGGCCGCATCACGCGTCGCCAGGCTTGCGAAGGAAACCCCGGCCGCATTCGTCGCCTTCGATCTACTGGCCGCAAACGGGCAGGATCTGCGCGATGTGGTGCAGGCCGGGCGCCGCGGCCACCTCGAGCAGTTGCTCGCCGGCGTCGCGCCACCGGTTCACCTGACGCCGATGACACGAGACCGCGAGATCGCGATCGAATGGCTGTCGCGGTTCGAGGGCGCCGGGCTCGATGGCGTGATCGCCAAGCCTGAGGCCGGTACGTACCAGCCTGGAAAGCGCGCGATGATCAAGGTGAAGCACACGCGCACCGCGGATTGTGTTGTCGCCGGGTTCAGGTGGCACAAGAACGGGAGGAACGAGCTGGTGGGGTCGCTCCTGCTGGGTCTGTACGACGATCGGCAGCGGCTGCACCACGTCGGCGTCACGTCCTCGTTTACGATGACCGCGCGCCGGCAGCTGGCGTCCGACCTGGAGCCGTTGCGCGCTCACGCGCTCGACAGCCATCCCTGGCGCGATTGGGCGGATGCAGGCAGCGGAGAACCAGTCACGAGGATGCCTGGAGGGCAGAGCCGCTGGAGCGCGGGCAAGGACCTGTCATGGGAACCGCTCAGGATCGAACGTGTGTGCGAGGTGAAGTACGACCACATGCAGGGCGATCGGTTCCGTCACGCCGCGATCTTTCAACGATGGCGTCCCGACAAGCCGCCCCGGGACTGCGGCTACGATCAGCTGGAGGTCACGACCCCTTTCGAGCTCGCCCGCGTGTTCGGTGCGGGATCTCGCCGCGGCTGACGCCTTTCCAGTCGTCCGCCATGTTTTCATCCGGATCCAGCGGCTCCTGGGGTGGTCGGAGCTCCTGGGGGACACGCTGAAGGTTGACGCGCACCCGCGTCCATGTCTGAAAGCGGCCGCGCATCGCGTCCACCAGTACATCAGCCGCCTCGAGATGCGCAGCCGCCTGCGGGTGGCGTGTTTTCCATCGCTCGAGCCCGGCGAGCGCCTCGCTCTTCTTGCGTGCGCGTCCGATTTCAATGAGCGGGCGACTGGGTGTTCGGCGGCGGGACGGGGCAACGCGAGGCTCTTCGCCCGGCTGCTTGCGATAGTGAGGAGGCCACGGGGCGTCGCCCTGGCCTTCCGCCGCCTGGCGCATGGAGAGTTCCAGGAGCCGTTCAAGCGAACCCGGCTGCCGATCCATATCGGCGTGACGATCGCCCATCGCCTTCACGCGCGAAGGCATGGTCTGCATCGTGAAGTCCCCGGGCTCGCAGGCGTCGATCTCGTCCCAGGCGAGCGGCGCGGATACGCGCGCATCGGCGGTCGGTCTCACCGAGTACGCGGCCGCGATCGTTCGATCCTTGGCGTTCTGGTTGTAATCGAGAAAGACACCGTGGCGCTCCTCCTTCCACCACTTGCTCGTGGCCAGGCTGGGTGCTCGCCGTTCCACTTCGCGCGCCAGGGCGAGTGCCGCACGGCGCACATCGTCGAACGTCCAGCGGCGCTCGATGCGCACGTAGACGTGCATTCCCCTGGACCCTGACGTCTTTGGCCAGCCGACGAGCCCGACGTCGTTGAGCGTCGCGCGGACAATGGCGGCGACCTGACGGATTTGCGACCACTCCACACCAGGTACCGGATCGAGATCGACGCGGAGCTCGTCGGGATGGTCGACGTCATCGGCGCGCACCGGGTGCGGATGGAGCTCGAGGCAGGCGAGGTTGGCCATCCAGGCGAGTGCCGCCGCATCGCGCGGGACAACTTCTTCCGCCGTGCGCCCTGAGGGAAAACGCAGCGTCACCACGTCGATCCACGCAGGCCGCGATGCCGGCGCGCGCTTCTGAAAGAAGAACTCTCCGTCCGTGCCGTTCGGGTAACGGACGAGAACGTTGGGCCGGCCGCCGGCCGCGCGAAGCGCACCCTCGGATACGGACAGGTAGTAGCGGACCAGATCGAGCTTCGTATGCTGCGCGAGTGGGAAGAGCACCTTGCCGGGATTGGAGATGATGACCTCACGTCCCGCGACGGTCAGGATTTCCGCGTTCGCGCCGGGCGGCGTCATCGATCGACTATAGCGGAAACGGTTTTTCCGCCCTGCCAGCCTTGGTACAATGCCGCGTTTCGCGGGCTGAACAGCTCGCGTAAGTTGTTTATAAAACAAGATTTAGGCGTAAAGCAGGAGAAGGAGAACGTATGCGTCGAGCCATCTTCGTCGTCGCGCTGGTAGTGGGCATGTCGCTCCCGGTCGCGCAGACCGCCGCGGCCAAGACAAAGAGCAAGTCGTCCACGCTGAAGTGGGGACCCGCGCCGTCCGTGTTTCCGAAAGGCGCACGCATGGCTGTCGTGAGCGGCGATCCGAGCAAGGCCGCGCATTTCGTCGTGGAGCTCTCGATGCCTGCAGGCTACAAGATCCCGCCGCACTTCCATCCGACGGATGAAATCGTGCAGGTCAAGAAGGGCACGTTCCTGGTCGGGATGGCCGATACGTTCGATGCCGCGAAAACCAAAGCCATGAAAGTGGGAGAGAAGGGCACCGTCCCGGCGGAGATGCATCACTTCGCGATGGCGAAAGTCGCCACTACCGTGTCGGTGAGTGCGATGGGTCCGTTCGCGATGACGTACGTCAATCCCGCGGACAACCCGCAGAAGTAGCGCGGCGTCTTCAGGCGATCGGCGCTCCTCGCCGCACCAAGGTGCTACACTGTCGCGTCGTCGGCGGTGCAGCGCTCGGCTGTTTTGCTGCGCGCTGTTCTCGTAAACGGCTGACCTCACCTGGAGAATGCTATGAAACGCCTGAGAAAATTTTCGGGGCTGGCGGCGGCGGCTGCATTGGTCCTTGGCACGCTCGCGCCGCTTGCTGCACAGACGAAGACGGTTCCCGGCGAACAGTCCACGATCACGACGACCGTCGAGGCGATCGACCATGGCAACAGGACCGTGACGCTCAAGGGGCCCAAGGGCAATTACGTCACGATCGACGTGCCGCCGGGCGTTGATCGTTTCGACGCGATCAAAGTGGGCGACAGGCTCACAGCCACCTACTACGACAACCTGGTGCTCAGCGTGCAGAAGGCGGGAAGCGCCCCGAAGGACTCCGCCGAGGCCGCTCTGACCCGCAGCACGTCGTCGAAACCCGGCGTGACGGCGGCCAAGCAGCGCACGATCACCGCCGAGATCTCCGCCATCGACATGAAGGTGCCGTCGATCTCGTTCAAGGGTCCCAATGGTTGGGGGTACAGCTCGAAGGTGAAGGACAAGGACGCGCTGTCGAAGGTAAAGGTTGGCGACAAGGTGGACATTACCTGGACCGAAGCCCTGCTCATCGGATTCGACGCACCCAAGAAGTAGCGCACGCGCTCGGTTTCGAACGCTCCCGCTGCCGCGACTGAAAGGTCGTGACCTGGCCTGTCACGGGCGAACACTAGACTCGGCGCGAGTCGATGCTGAGTTCATCAAAGTTCAGCGTGTTATCATCGGCGCGAAACCAACAATCGTTGATGATTCCACATCCAGTTCCCGCTCAAAGCGGTGTTGGTGCACCCCAAAGTGCCAGCTCCACAACACACGTCCGTCCGTTCCTTAAATGGGCCGGTGGAAAGCGCCAGATGCTGCCGCACTTACGTCGATTTGTCCCACCCACTTTCGTGCGGTATGTGGAGCCGTTCCTCGGAAGCGCAGCGTTATTCCTAGATTTGCATGCACGCGGTGCAATCGAATCACACCAAGTTGTTCTAGGCGATACGAATGCTGATCTGATCGGCACCTACGCCGCGCTAGCTCGAGATGTAGAAGCTGTGATTCGTGCCCTGAGAAAACTGGCAAACGGACACGCGTCTGGCGCAGAGAAGCATTATTACAAGGTGCGAGACACTCTTTTTAACCCGCACCGTCGCAAGCTCGACATTCAGCGAACTGAGGGTTCGGTTATCTACCCGGCGACGCTCGCGGCGATGTTTCTCTATCTGAATCGAACTGGGTTTAATGGATTGTACCGACTGAATACGCGCGGCGATTTCAACGTGCCCGCTGGCCGGTACGTCAATCCCACGATCTGTGACGCGCAGAATCTCCGTGCTGTCGCCACCGTACTACAATCGCGAGCGGTGGAGTTGCGTCACAGTGCGTTCGATGCAACTGTGTCACGTTGTGCGGCCGGTGATTTTGTGTATTTCGACCCGCCGTATGCGCCGCTCAGCAGCACAGCCAGTTTCACTTCATACACGGCGCAGGGATTTGATGATTCCAATCAACGCCGATTGCAGCGACTGATCATCGACCTGGTTCAGCGCGGCTGTTTCGTCGTCCTGAGTAATTCAACAGCACCCCTAATTGCTGCGCTATACGAGACGGATATCGTTGCGAAGCGAGCCGGTTTGCGCGCATATCGCTTTCCGGCGCGGCGAGCAATCAATTCAAACGCGTCACGTCGCGGCACAATTGAAGAGTACGTCATCACTAACGTCCGGCCTGTCGGCTGATGGCGGGGAAGGCGACTGCGGTTGCCGGCGGATCGGAACTGCGGGACAAAGTAGCCAAGTTGGCAATCGATCTCGGCCTCGAAGTGCGCACAGAGGTAAGGGTGGGGCGTCGACTATGGGGTGCTGTTCGCAGCATCGATGTCGTGCTTACCCGAAAAGATACCGGCAAGACACTGGGTATCGAGTGTAAATACCAGGGTATTGGCGGCAGCGCGGAGGAGAAGGTGCCGGCGACGATTCAGGATATCGCGGCCTGGCCTATTCCCGGTCTCGTGGTATTCGGCGGTGACGGGTTCTCTACGAACATGGTGGCGTTCTTCCACGCCACAGGCAAAGCGGTTTCACTCAGCGAGCTTGAGCCTTGGCTTCGACTGTTCTTCGGATTACCCGCGTAAGATGGACTTGAGATTCACACCGGCTAGTTCGTCTACTGCTATGCCTGTCGCGTGTCGCCGCGGCGCTTTCGCCACTGGCTGGGCGGCGCGCCCACCGATTTCTTGAACGCGCGGCTGAAGGCGGCCTCCGACTCGTACCCCACGCGATCGGAGATCGCCGCCACGGTATCCGTGCCGCTCAGGAGATAGTTCGCCGCGAGCTGCATGCGCCAGTTGGCCAGGTACTGCATCGGCGGCTGGCCGACCAGCTGTGCAAACCGCTCGGCCAGCGCTGACCGGGACAGGCCGACTTGGTGCGCCAGCGATTCGAGCGTCCAGGCACGGGACGGGTCGCGGTGCAACGCCGTGAGCGCGCGGCCGACAAACGGTTCGCGCAGGCCCGCGAGCCAGCCCGTGCGGTCGGCCGGCAGCGTCTCGAGATAGCGACGCACGACGTCCACGAACATCAGCTCGCTCAGACGGCCGAGCACCGCTTCACCGCCCGGTCGCGGCTGTTTCGATTCGGCGACGGCGAACTGCACGAACGCGTCAATGGCGCCCCCCGCGCCGTCGCTGACTCGAATGACAGGCGGCAGGGCAGCGAGCAGCGGATTGAACGGCCCGGCGTCGCATCCCAGAAACCCGCAGACGAATCGCGTTGCATCATCTCGGCTGTCACCAACCGACATGGTGAACGGTAACTGCCCGTCTCGCGGATGGCGATAGAGCGCGAGATCCGGCGGCTTGCGCATGCCGGGCGTGCTCGACATCGCGTGCGCGTCGCCCTGCGGGAAGACGACGATGTCGCCGGCGGAGAGGCGGATGGGTGATTCGCCGCCGATGACACTCGCCCAGCAGTTGCCGCGAGTGACGACATGGTACGACACGAGGTGGCCGGCGCCTGGAAACATCTGGCCGACAATCGCCGTCCCCGGTGGTGTCTCGGCCACCCACGGCTCCGACGCGTGCACGTCGAAGAAGATCGCGCCGGTCAGGCGGACCGCACGCAGCACATCCGACAACGCATCCATGGCATCCCTCGTGAACGCTCGGGCATGATCGCCGAACGACCCGCATGATCCGGACGATTGGCAATGTCACGCGGACGTGCGGTCATTGGGGTCTTCGTCCCTCGCCGCTACACTCGCCGGCAGATCGAAACGGAACGACGATCTTACTAGGAGAAACGCAGATGACGAAGATTATCGAGAGCCCGGTCGAGCATGCGGTGGCGGCGTCAACCGCTGAATTGGACGCCATCAAGGCGAGGCAACGCGGTACGTGGTCGTCCGGCGACTATGGAATCATCGGCAGGACCCTGAATGTCGTCGGCGAATCACTGTGCGAGGCGGTGGACCTCCGCGCGGGATCGACGGTGCTGGACGTGGCGGCCGGCAACGGCAACTGCTCGCTGGCGGCGGCCCGGCGATGGTGCGATGTCACGTCGACGGACTACGTTCCGGCCCTGCTCGAGGACGGCCGCCGGCGCGCGGAGGCTGATCGTTTTTCGATACGATTCCAGGAAGCCGACGCGGAGCGGCTGCCGTTCGCGGACGAATCGTTCGATGTCGTGCTGTCGTCGTTTGGCGTCATGTTCACCCCCAACCATGCGCTCGCGGCGAACGAGATGCTGCGCGTATGCCGAGCCGGAGGGCGCATCGGCCTCGCGAACTGGACGCCCCGCGGTTTTATCGGCCGATTGTTTGCCGTCATCGGACGGCATGTGCCGCCGCCTGCCGCACTGACGCCTCCGTCACGGTGGGGGCTCGAGGAGTACCTGGATCAGTTGTTCGGTGCGTCGGCGTCGGCCATCCAGACGACGCACCGGGATTTCGTGTTCCGATATAAGTCGCCGGAGCACTGGATCGATGTGTTCCGCACCTGGTACGGCCCGGTGCACAAGGCATTCGCGGGCGTCCCCGCCGAGGTGCAGGGCCGCCTCGAGAAGGACCTGCTCAATCTGATTCACGACTTCAACGCCAGCGGCGACGGAACCGTGGTGATCCCCAGCGAGTACTCGGAGGCCGTGATCATCAAGAAGTGAGGCGCCCCGTTCCCAGCGGCTCCCCGGGACCTGCCTTGATTCCGGGCCGGCTTCGCGCGATAGTCATACGTTGGCCGTCGCGTGGGCGGGTTTCGGGGAGCATCAGATGAGCACCATTTCATTAAAGGTCAACGGAGCCGTCCATACGGTGGACGTCGAGCCGCTGACACCGCTGTTGTACGTCCTTCGCAACGATCTCGGCCTGGAAGGCCCGAAGTTCGGCTGCGGCCTCGGCCAATGCGGAGCGTGCACCGTGATCGTCAACGGTGTGGCGACGCGGTCGTGCGTCACGCAGACGTCAGCCGTGAAGGGCGAGGTGACCACGCTCGAAGGCCTGGCGACAGGCGGAAAGCTGCATCCCCTGCAACAGGCGTGGATCGACGAGCAGGTGCCGCAATGCGGTTTCTGCCAGAACGGGCAGATCATGACCGCCAAGGCGCTGCTCGACAAGAACCCGCATCCGACCGACGCACAGATCCGCGAGGGGATGGCGCGCACGCTGTGCCGCTGCATGACGTACTACCGCATCAATGCCGCGGTGAAGCTCGCGGCGCGGAGGATGGCGTAATGGCGCCAGCGTCACGCCGCGCGTTTCTCCAGACGTCTGGCCTGCTGGTCGCGTCGGTGGCTGCCGTGTC
>Ga0136846_1216812_pt1 | contig 11667 bp, 7 predicted proteins | sample HopSoiMetagenom2_FD_96841 | JGI IMG/M metagenome (GOLD analysis project Ga0136846, IMG submission 96841) | Grasslands soil microbial communities from Hopland, California, USA - 2 Assembly 2016 (version 4) | ecosystem: Environmental > Terrestrial > Soil > Grasslands | place: USA: Hopland... | reverse complement strand
GCGACGTATTGCAGCTCCTCGAGCTGGAACGTGCCCGCGTAGGTGACAGTGAACGCCTCGTGCGCGGCGAGGATGTTGTTGACCGTCGCCGAGCCGAGATACTGCCAGGGCCCGCGCTGCTCGGTGCCCCGGTTGTCGATACGCGCGATCGCGTCGATGCGCTTCTCGGTGACCTCGACGATCAACGTCGAGGCATTCGGGTGCGTCGGCGAGGGCTTGAGCGTGGTGGCAAACTTCAGGCCGGGCAGGTCGTTCGCAAGCAGGAGATAGCGCTCGAGCGTGCGGATGTTGGCGGGCCGGTCGGCGATGATGCGGACTTTGTAGTCATCGAAGAAGTTGCGGTAACGCGCGAGCTTCTCCGCCGGCCAGATCACGTTGTCGATGTAACCCTCGACCACCTGGAGGTGGATGACGGCGCCGTGGCGGCCGAAGTTCTGCGGCGGGACGACCGCGCGCGACAGGATGTAGCCGGCCGCGCCATATTTCGCCGTGATGCGGCGGGCGAGCTCGTAGACGGCGGCGAGCGGGACCTCGTGGCCGACGAGATCGGCATAAAGCGGGGCGAAATCCGCATCGCCGTAGACGGTCGCGCCGGTGATGACGATCCGGCTGACGGTGAGCATGACGCTCTCAGCACCGGGAGGTGCGACCGTTGAGGGGAGCGAGATGGCCGGGCCGCCCGGCTGGGCGCGCGGCCCTTGGACGGGCGGCGCAATCTGCTGACGCTCCCGGCCCGGCTGCGCGCCGGACGGAATCACCTGCGCGGCCGCAACGGCCGGCAAGAGAACGAGCGTCAAGATCGCCAAAAAAAGGCGCCTGCCCGGGGCCATTACCCGTAGCTCCCCACTTCACCCCATTCCACCGGGACGGGGCGAGACTTGCATGAGGGACGGGGGATTGGAATAGACGACAAGCCCTTGCGTCACTTTCCGAATTGGCGTGAGGATTCACGGCAACGGTTGTACCAATTCTGCACGGATTCCGGGGTGTTACCCGTCTCTGGTATGCCAGCCTGAGGCGGCTCGACGGGCCGGAAATCGCCGGAGCGGGCTTTCAGCCGCCCGAATCGACGGCCGAGCATCAGCGCTCCGGCAGCGAGCAATCAAAACATGTCATCAGCGGCTTGGCTGACGCTGGCCCGTTAGGCGGGTTACGCTTTGGCGACAAGAACGGAGGACACATGCTCAAGCTCTATTACGCGCCCGGCACCTGTGCGCTCGCCTCGCACATCGCGCTCGAAGAGGCAGGCGCCGCTTATGACACCGTGCGGCTCAACTTCAAGAATGAAGACCAGAAGAAGCCCGAGTATCTCAAGATCAATCCGAAGGCGCGCGTGCCCTCGCTTGTCACCGACCGTGGCATCATCACCGAGACGCCGGCGATCCTGATCTACATCGCGCAGACGCATCCTGCCGCGAAGCTCGCGCCGCTCGACGATCCGTTCGCGCTCGCGCGCGTGCAGGCGTTCAACAGCTATCTGTGCTCGACCGTGCACGTCGCGCATGCGCACCGGATGCGCGGCAGCCGCTGGACCGACGATGCCGCCGCGATCGAAACGATGAAGAAGAAGGTGCCGCAGACGGTCGGCGAATGCTTCGCGCTGATCGAGCGCGAGATTTTCGAAGGGCCGTGGATGATGGGCAAGGACTACACGGTGTGCGACGGCTATCTCTACACGCTCACGCAGTGGCTCAGCGCCGACGGTGTCGATGTGAATAAGACGCCCAAGATCGCTGATCATTTTCGGCGGGTGGGCGAACGCCCGGCGGTGCAGCGCGCGCTCGCGGACGAGAAGCGTGAATTGCAGAGCGCGGCGTAACCCTCCGCGCACGCAGCCCTTGTTATAGCGCCCTCTCCCGCCTGCGGGAGAGGGCGCAATCAACGATGAAAACCGGGTGAGGGGCTACTGCGCCCTCACCCGGCAGAGTACGTGGGGATTTCAGCGATGCTCTCTCCCGCAAACGGGAGAGAGGCAAAAGCGGCTGATGCTGAGCTCGCGGCGACAGTCGACTCTTGTGCCTCAACAACTTCGCTCAGCACCCTCCCGATCATCACCAGCAGCGGCCCGTCAGGCACATCGGCGTCGATCCGCTCCGCGATGTCCGCGATCGTGCCCTGGACGATGATCTCATCCAGCCGCGTTGCGTTCGCGACCGCCACTGCGGGCGTCGTGCTATCGAGGCCTTGCGCGACTGCGCGCGCGGAAAGCTCGCGCAGCGTTTTCTTCGGCATGTAGACGACCGTGGTCGCCGCGGGATCGGCGAATGCGTGCCAGTTGATGTCGGCGGGGAGCTTGCCGTCGCGGTCATGGCCGGTAACGTACTGTAGGCGGCGCGCGTCACCGCGATGCGTCAGCGAAACGAGCAGCCGCGCGGCCGCACCCTGCGCCGCCGAAATGCCGGGCACGACCTCGACCGGAATGTGCGCGGCGCGGCAGGCCGCGATCTCCTCGCCGGCGCGGCCGAAGATCATCGGGTCGCCGCCCTTCAGGCGCACCACGCGCTTGCCGGCTTTGGCGAGCTTGATCATGAGCGCGTTGATTTCGGACTGCTTGCATGCGGGACCATGGCCGGTCTTGCCGACCATCATCTTCTTCGCCTCGCGGCGCGCGAAATCCAGCACTTGAGGCGAGACGAGGTCATCAATGAGGATCACGTCGGCGGACTGCAGCGCGCGCACGGCGCGCAAGGTGAGCAGCTCCGGATCGCCCGGTCCGGCGCCGACCAAGATCACGGAGCCGGTGTGGCTCGCCGCGCCCCGTGTCTCGCTCATCAGGCGGTCGATGTCGCTTGATGTGGGTGCACGCTCCGGCGCGGCGACCGCACGCTCGGTGAACCTCTCCCAGAAGCGCCGCCGCTCGCGAAAGGAAAGCGCAAGCGCCTGCACGCGCGGACGCCATTCGTGCGCCGCCTCGGCCCAGCGCGCAAAGCCGCGCGGGATCAGCGCCTCGAGCTTGGCGCGGATTGCCTGGCCGAACACGGGCGCGGCGCCGTCGGTCGAGATGCCGATGACCAGTGGCGAGCGGTTGACGATTGCGCCGAAGGAAAAATCGCAGAAGGCCGGTTTGTCGATCACGTTCACCGGAACGCTAGCGGCGCGTGCGAGTGCCGCAAAGAGGGCGGCTTCGGCGTCGTCCTCGAATGCGCCGATGGCAAGCGCGGTGCCCGCAAGGTCGGCGGCTTCGATGTCGCGGCGATGGATGGTGACGTTCGCCTGCGCGGCGATCTCTCTCATCTCGTCGCCCGGGTGAGCCGTGTAAACCTCAATTGCCGCACCCGTGGCCGCCAATAGCTCGGCCTTCCAGGCGGCCGCCGCGCTCCCGCCCGCGACCACGGCGCGCTTGCCGGCGAGCGCGAAGAACACGGGCAACCGTGCAAGCGGTACCATGCGTGGCGTGCGTGCTTCAGCCGGCGTGCGTGTCATGCGGCGCGCTTCGCTCCGGTGTTGGCATGGAAGTCGCGGCCGTTGCCGGTCTTGGCGACGAAGCCTGCGCGAATGACGAAATCACCGAAGCGCTCGTTCGGCGCGCGCTCCTTCGCATAAGTCGCAAGCAAGGGATCGAGCGCCGCGATGATGCCTTCGTGCTCGAGATCTTCGGCGAACAGTTTGGACATGCGTGAGCCGTCGAACGCCGCGCCGAGGTAGAGGTTGTAGCGGCCGGGCCCTTTGCCGACCAAGCCGATCTCGGCGAGATAAGGCCGCGCGCAGCCGTTCGGGCAGCCGGTCATGCGGATGACGATGTCGTCTTCGGAAAGGCCGTATTGCGCGAGCTTCTCGTCGAGCGCATCGATCAGGTCCGGCAGATAGCGTTCGCTCTCGGCGAGCGCGAGCCCGCAGGTCGGCAGCGCGACGCAGGCCATCGAATTCCGCCGCAGGCCGGAAATCGGCTGCACGAGATTGTAGTGCTGCACGAGCGCTTCGATGGTCGGGCGCTCCTGCGGCGGCACATTCGCGATGACGACGTTCTGGTTGGCCGTCAGCCGCATGTCGCCTTTGTGCATCTCGGCGATCTTGCGCAGGCCGGTGAGCATCGCGGTGCGGCCCGCCACGTCCTGGATGCGGCCGTTGGGTACGAACAGCGTCAGATGCGACGTGCCGTCCTCGCCGTCCGTCCAGCCGTAGCGATCGCCCATCGCGGTGAACGTGAACGGCTTCGGCGCGCCCAGCGTCACGCCCGCGCGATTCTCGACTTCGGCGCGGAACGCATTGAGGCCGCGGTCCTCGATGGTGTATTTCAGCCGCGCGTGCTTGCGGTTCGACCGGTCGCCCCAGTCACGCTGCACGGTGACGACCGCTTCGGAGACTGCGGTCACGTCGCGGGTTGCGCAGAAACCCATCAGGCTGGCGGTGCGCGGATAGGTGTCGGGCTCGCCGTGCGTCATGCCCATGCCGCCGCCGGCGGTCACGTTCCAGCCGGCGATGTCGCCCGCCTCGTCAACGATCGCAATGAAGCCGAGGTCGTGCGCGAACACGTCAACGTCGTTCGAGGGTGGCACCGCGATCACGATCTTGAACTTCCGCGGCAGATACGTCTTGCCGTAGATCGGCTCGACTTCCTCCGGCTCGCCGCCCGCGATCTTCTCGCCGTCGAGCCAAATCTCGCGATAGGCGCCGGTGTGCGGCTCCAGATGATTAGAAATATCGCGTGCGAGCTGCAGCGCGGCCGCATGCGCCTTCGACTGATAGGGGTTCGGATTGCACATCACGTTGCGGTTCACGTCGCCGCACGCCGCGATCGTGTTGAGCAGCTGCTCGTCAATCGCCTTCAAGGTCGCCTTTAGGTTCGACTTGATGACGCCGTGCAGCTGGATGGTCTGGCGCGTGGTCGCGCGCATCGTGCCGTTGCCGTAGACGCGTGCGATCCGGTCGAGCGCGCGCCACTGCTGGGTCGTCAGCACGCCGCCAGAAATGCGCACGCGCAGCATGAAGGCGAAGGCCTTCTCGAGCTTCTTGCGCGTGCGCTCGGCGCGCAGGTCGCGGTCGTCTTGCAGGTACATGCCGTGAAATTTCACCAGCTGCTGGTCGTCCTCGAGGATCGCGCCGGTGATCTCGTCGGTCAGGCCCTCGGCAAGCGTGCCGCGCAGATAGTCGGAGGCCTCCTTGATGTGCTCGTTGCGGGAGAGTTCGGCCATCAATACACATCCTGCTGATAGCGCTTGTCGCGTTCGAGCGCTGTCACGGCTTCCTCAGCTGCTTCTGCCGAAACGCCCTTCACGTCCGCATAGGCGCGCACCAAAGTGGCGCGCACGTCCTTCGCCATCTGCTTCGCGTCGCCGCACACGTAGAGTGCCGCGCCGCCATCGAGCCATGCGACGACGTCCGCGCGCTTCTCCCAGATGCGGTGCTGCACGTAGACCTTCTCGGGCGTATCGCGCGAGAACGCGACGTCCATGCGGGTGAGGGTGCCGTCCTTGAGCGCATCCTGCCATTCGGTCTGATAGAGGAAATCGTGCGTGAACTGCCGGTCGCCGAAGAACAGCCAGTTGCGGCCCTTTGCCTTCGCGGCGCGGCGCTCCTGCACAAAGGCGCGGAACGGTGCGACGCCGGTGCCGGGCCCGACCATGATGATGTCACGCTCCGGCGCGGGCAGCGCGAAATGCTTGTTCGGCTTGAGCTTGACGCGCACGCGCGCGCCCTTCTTCAAGCCGGCCGCATGGTTCGACGCCACGCCCTTGCGGGCGCGATTGTGTGTCGTGTAGCCGACCTTGGAGATGAGCAGATGCGCCTCGTCGCCGACCTCGGCACGCGATGACGCGATGGAGTAGGCGCGAGGCGCGAGCGGCCGCGTCAGTGCGCGCAGCTTCTCGGCATCGAGCGCGACCGGGAATTCCTGGATGAGGTCGATGAGCTGGTGCCCGACGATCCAGGTCTTCGCCGTGCCGGCATCGAGCAGCTCTCTCACGTAGCGCTGGCCGAAGCCCGCGTAGGTCTCGACGGTCTTGAGGGAGAGCGTCGTGACATCGCGGCCCTTGATGAAGTCTGCGCGCAGTGCCGGGTCGGAAACGCGCGCCGACTGGAGCAGCGCATCGACGTAAGCCGGATCGTTCTCGGCAAACAGATCGAGCGAGTCACCCGGCTTGTAGGCCGGCGCGGGCCCGTCGAACGTTAGTTCGAGGTGATAGGTCTCCTTGTCGGAGCGTGACGAATTGAGATTGATCGTCTCGGTGACCTCCGCCTCGACCACATCGAGGTTCGGCGAGGCCTTCGCGGAAAAGTCGACCGCGATCACTTTGTCGTCAGGCTTCGCCTCGGGCGCGAGCACCTTCAGCGTACCCTCGATCCACTTCGCTGCGGGCGCCGCGAAGTCGAGATCGCAGTCCACGCGCTCCGCGACGCGCTTTGCGCCGAGCGCTTCGAGCCGTGCGTCGATCGTCTTGCCGATGGCGCAGAATTCCGCATAGGCAGTGTCGCCGAGCGCGAGCACGCCGAATTCAACGCCATCGAGACGCGGCGCCGCACCACTCATCAGCGTCTTGTAGGCATGGACCGTGCGGCCGGGCGGTTCGCCCTCGCCCCAGGTTGCCGCAATCACGATCAGCCGCTTCACGTCCTTTAGCGATGCGAGGTCGAGGTCGGCCATGTCGACGAGCATCGGCTTGAAGCCGAGCTTGCGCGCCGACTTGGCGACATCTGCGGCAAGCTTTTCGGAGTTGCCGGACTCAGTTGCGTAGAGGACGGTCAGCGGCTCCGCCTTCTGCGGCGCGGCGGCAGGCGCGATGAGGCCGCCCGCCACGTCGGCCTGCGCGTCGAGCCCCGCGAGGAAACCCGCGAGCCAGGCACGCTGCACGGCAGTTGCCGGGCCGACGACGCGATTGAGACTTTCGATCTCGTCGTCGCCAAAAGGTGCGGTCTTCGGAATGGGGGCTGCGCTCATGATTGCCACCCTCAAACCGGAAGCCAGGGCTGCACGGCGATCACGATGCCGAGCGTCACGATCGCGATTCCGATCTCGCCCGCCGCGCCCACGATGAAGGGATAGAGCCCCTGTTTGCGCATCTCGCGGAAGTCGGTCGACAGGCCGACGCCCGCGAAGGTCAGAAGGAATGCCCAACGCGAAAGATTCGCGATGTCGGCCGCCTGCTCCTTCGAGAACACGCCCAGTGTCGCGGCGAGGGATACCACGATGAAGCCGAGCACGAATTTTGGAAACTTGTTCCAGAGGAATGCCGCCTTGTTATCGATCGCCTGCGCTTCGCCGCGCGTCGCCCAGTAGATCGCGTAGCCAAGCACCACGAAGCCTATCGTTGCGTTCCGCGTTGTCTTGGCGAGCACGGCAATCTTGCCGGCCTGCTCGGACCAAAGATTCCCGGCGGCGGTCGCTTCCGCGGTGTTGTCGATCGCAAGGCCCGCCCACAAGCCATAGGCGTGATCGGTCAAGCCGAGCGCATGTCCGATCAGCGGAAACGCGAAGAGGCCGATCGCGCCGAGTGCCAGGATCGCGGCGATCGCGAACGAAGCGTCCTCGTCCTTGGCGTTGATCGCGCCTTTTGCGGCGATGATTGCCGAAACGCCGCATATCGAGGAGCCGATCGCAAGCAGGCTGGTGAGCTTCGGCGTCAGCTTGAAGGTATTGCCGAGCCAGGTCATCAGCACGATCGAGATGGTCAGTTCGAGCACGACCGCGATCAGGCTGATGCCGCCGAGCTTGAGCACATCGCCCAGAAGGAAGCGTACGCCGAGCAGCACGATACCGAGCTTGAGGAAGAACTCGTAGGTCTGAATACCGGCGCGAAAGATCTTTGGCACACCGATTGTGTTGGCGATGATCAGGCCGATCACGATCGCCCACAGCACGTATTCGATGTTCGGCAGCGCGAGGTGATGTGCCTTGCCGTAGCCGTTGATGGTCTGCTCGATCAGCTTGCCGGAGAAGCCGATGGCAAAGAGCAGAGCGAGGCCAGGCAGCAGGTCGATGAAGCGGCGCGGCAGCGAGAGGCGTGGTTCGTCGGCGGTGATCGCGAGCGACATGGATCACCAGGGGACGCGCGGGAAAATGCCCGCGACGACGAGCACGATGAAGATGACAGCGGCGGAGACCGCCCAGGTGTCGAGCGAGAAGCGGGGGGACTTTGGTGTGTTTGTTGTTATCGACATGGGCCGTGCTCCGAGTGAAGGGAGTACGGCCTGATGAAATTATTTTCTTCCCAAGGGCAATACGTGGTGGAAAATAAGAAGATTGTTTCTCGATCTGGCCGAAAAACGCTTTCTGTATTCCAAGGCTTTGGGAATCGGCAGAAGCGCCGCTGCCCAATTGATGGGCAGAAGTCCGCGCCGCCCCGAATGCCGAATTGTATCGCCATGTAGCGCTTTCCCTGGCTGATGTCTCTGGGCACCGCGAATACGCGCGCCGTCCTCTGTCGAGCCGGGTTTTACGGATCACGGTGATCCAATGCTTGGACGGAAGCGACAGCCGTCTGGACAGAAGCGCACGTTCCAGCGTTTTCGACGGTGGGACTCTGAGCATCAGCTAGTACACGTCCTGCTGATAGCGGCCGTACTTCTTCAGTTCCGCCAGGAACGCGATCGCCTGATCCGGGCTGCGCGCGCCGTGCTGCGCCACGATGTCGACCAGCGCGCGCTCGACATCCTTCGCCATGCGCTTCGCGTCACCGCACACATAGACGTGCGCGCCGTCGGCGAGCCAGGCCCAGAGATCGCGGCCGACTTCCCGCATGCGATCCTGCACGTAGAACTTCTGTTCGCCGTCGCGCGACCACGCGAGGGAGAGGCGCGTGAGCACGCCCTTCGCTTTCATGCCGGCGAACTCGTCCCCATAGAAGAAGTCGAATGCCGAGCGCTGATGGCCGAAGAACAGCCAGTTGCGGCCTTTCGCCTTGGTCGCCATGCGCTCATGCAGGAACGCGCGGAACGGCGCGACGCCCGTGCCGGGGCCGATCATGATGATCGGCGTGTTGGGATCGGCGGGCAGCCCGAAGGCGTGCGCCTTCTGCACATAGCAGCGGAGCGGCGCGCTCGACTTGATGCGAGAGGCGAGGAAAGTCGAAGCAACGCCAAAGCGCTCACGCTTCCCAATCTTGTAATGCACGGTGTCGACCGTGAGCGCGACGCGGCCCGCACTGGTCTTCGGCGAGGACGCGATTGAATAGAGCCGCGGCTGCAGCGGGTCGAGCGACTCGATGAAGGCTTCCGGATCGGGACGGATGCCGGGAAATTTCTCGACTGCGGCGAGTACGTCGAGCGTTGCGGCATCGCCGTCCGGGTCCTCGCCCGCCGCGAGCGCCTTTGCTTTGAGCCGCCGCGCACCGCCGGTGAGATACGAGTAGAGCTGGAACAGCATATCGGGCGCGGGCGACAGCGACACACCATCGATCAGCACGTCGCGCAAGGTGCGGCCGCCGATCGGGAAGTCCGCCGGCGCATCGAGCGCGCGGAGGACCGCATCGACCAGCGCGGGATCGTTGGTGGGAAAGAGGCCGAACGAATCGCCGACGGTGTAGTCGATTGCAGTGCCCGCGAGGTCGATCTCGACGTGCCAGGTTTCCTTCTCGGAGCCGGGCTTGTTGAGCCGCGTGCGCGAGAGGAACGTCGCTGCCGCAGGATTGTTGCGCGTGATGACGGTCGTTGCTGGGAGAACCTGCGGCTCGGGCATCGCCGGCGCCGCCGGTTTCACCGCAGTTTTGCCGACCTCTTCGTAGAGCGACTTGAGCATGCGGGCGGTGTCCTTGCCGCCCGGCACGCATAGGTTCAGCCGCTCCTCTTCTCTCGCGACGATGAGATTCGAATAATCCTCGCAATTGTAACCGCACTGGCCGCAGTCCTGCTGCGCCATCGCGGCCATCATGCGCCGCCGCAATGGCCGTCCTTCGGCGAGCTTCATGCGCTCCGGCAGCGCAATCGTTTGATCGTGCCATGGCGCTTCGCCATCATCGCTCCCGTCAAGCGGCCCCTTCGCGAAGGCCGGGACACCCGCCATCAAAGCGGCGCCCTCTTCCGGCGAAAGCGCGGTCACGCCGTCACCGAGACCGAGATAGCCTGCGAAGAAGCCGTTCAGCCAAGCACGCTGTTCAGCGGAGAAAGGCGCGCTGTCGGGGAGCAACTGCGGGATCGGCAGCGGAAGAGTCTGGCTCATTCCGTTACCTCGGTATCGAACATCGTCTTCAGCTGCTCGATCTCATGCCGCTTCGAGAACGCGAGGAACGTCTCGCTGTCTCCGCGGTGCGCGAGATAGCCCTTCAGCATGCGCTCGATGGTGCGCGGTGCATCCTCGGCCTTCACGTCCTTGTAGATCTCGCGCGCAAGCGCGGCCTCCGGTCCGAAGCCGCCGCCGACCAGGATGTGATAGCCCTCGACCGTGTCGCCTTCGGCCGAAGTGGAAACCCTGCAGGCGAGCAGGCCGATATCGCCGATGTAGTGCTGTGCGCACGAGTGGTGGCAGCCGGTCAGGTGGATATTGATCGGCCCGTCAAGCTCGACGCGGGACTCGCACCAGCGCGCGATATCCTCCGCATGCCGCTTGGTGTCGGAAGCCGCAAACTTGCAGCCGATGTTGCCCGTGCAGGCGACAAGCCCGGCGCGGACCGGGGTCGCCTTAGTGCCAAGCCCAAGCGCCTCGATTGCGGCTTCTGCGAGCGCGACCTTGTCGCGCGGCACGCCGGAGATCAGCAGGTTTTGCCAAACCGTGAGGCGAATATCGCCATCGCCGAGATCGGCGGCGATCTTAGCCAGCCCACGCATCTGCTCGGCGGTCAGCTTGCCGACCGGGAGGACCAGCCCGATCCAGTTGAGCCCGGCCTGCTTCTGTGCATGAACGCCGATGTGCGCCGTCCGATCGAAGGCAGGGCGAGTTTTGATCGCCTCGGCGGGCACACGCACGAGCTTGGTGCCGAGCTTCTCCTCGACGAGCGCGAGGAATTTCTCCATGCCCAGCCGGTCGAGCACGTACTTCAGCCGCGCCTTGGTGCGGTTGGTGCGATCGCCATGATCGATAAACGCGCGCACGACTGCGTCGGCGACTTTCGTGGCATCGGGGGGCTTCACGATGACGCCCGTCGCGTGAGCGAAATCCTTGTGGCCGGTGATGCCGCCGAGCATCAGATGAAACCACACGCCGGCTTCCGCCTCGAAGCCGTCGTTCACTTCGACAGCCTGGAAGCCGATGTCATTGGTGTCTTCCAGCACCGGGATGATGCCGCCGCCGTCGAAGCCGACATTGAACTTGCGCGGCAAGCCGTAGAGCGATCGATCGTTAAGGATGTGGAAGTGCCACTCGCGCGCGTAAGGACGCGTGTCGATCAGTTCTTGCGGGTCGATGCCGGCAGTCGGCGTGCCCGTCACATTCCGAATGTTGTCGGCGCCAGAGCCGCGCGAGCAAAGGCCGAGATCCTGGATTGCCTCGACCATCGCGACTGCGTTCTTCGGCTCGATCTCGCGGATCTGGATATTGGCGCGCGTGGTGATGTGCGAATAGCCGCCGCCATAATGCTCGGCGAGATCCGCAAGCCCGGCGAATTGCCATTGCTTGAGAATGCCGTTCGGCAACCGCAGCCGGCACATGTAGGAGTTTTGCGTCGGCGCGACGTAGAAGAGACCGTAGAAACGCCAGCGGAAATTGTCCGGCGGCTTTGGTGCTTCATTCTGCTCGGCTTGCGCCTTCAGCTTCTCGTAGCCGTCGAAGGGATGAAGCTCGCGCTTGAATTTCTCCTGATC
>Ga0136846_1234642_pt1 | contig 11668 bp, 12 predicted proteins | sample HopSoiMetagenom2_FD_96841 | JGI IMG/M metagenome (GOLD analysis project Ga0136846, IMG submission 96841) | Grasslands soil microbial communities from Hopland, California, USA - 2 Assembly 2016 (version 4) | ecosystem: Environmental > Terrestrial > Soil > Grasslands | place: USA: Hopland... | reverse complement strand
CCCAGTTTGTCGTAAACCTTGCGGAGATAGTTCTTGACCACCTGCTCAGTGGTGCCCACGCGAACCGCAATTTCTTTGTTCTTCATTCCCTGGGTCACGCAGGACACGATCAGCGATTCTTTGGGCGTGAGTTGAAGCTTGGTGCGCGACGACTGCGGCCGCAACGCCTGCGTGCGATAAGCCTCCATGACCCACTTGACGCCTTGCGGATCGAGCCAGGGCTCGCCGTTCGCCACTTTGCGCAGGCATTCGACAAACAGCTCGGAATCGATTTCGCGCGAGACAATCGCATGCGCGCCGCGACGGAAAAGCTCCAGCGTGAGTTCCTGATCAGGAGCTTCCGTTACGACAACTACGCGAAGTCCCTGCGCCTGTTTCAGGATCTCCTGCACAGAATCAGCCGGCCGCTCGGCCAGCGCAGCTTCAAAAATCAGAATTTCAGCGGAAAACTTCTTTGCAGCGGCAACGGCCTGGTCCAGCGTCTCGGCTTGGCCAACCACGCGGATGTCATCTTCAACGGCAAAAATCTTGCGCAGGCCCGCGCGGAAAATCGCCTGCGAGTCAGCCACAATTACACGAATAAACTGTTCCCTGTTCTCCATCTCCGGAGGGGCCACTCGCGGTTCTCCCGTGCTTAACGCAGCGCTCGCCATTCTTTGCTCGTTCTGATCGGACACTGCTGCCCGACCACTTTCAGTCCGGCGCCTTAACGGCGCTCGAAACGGTATTCGTCAATCACTACAGCCACGCCGCGCCGTCCGTCTTCGGCATTGCTGCGGACTACGCGCCCATGGCATTTCACCTTCACGTCTTCGCTCGCACCGACAACCTCGGAAGGAAGCGAGATGGTGAAATCCACAACCGAACCAACCGGCATATCAACGTCGTGATGAAACAGCACGCCGTTGGCAGAAATGTTGTCGCTTTCCGTGTCGCTCTCACCCGTTTGCGATTCAATGTGGATGGGCAGCTTCACGGGAAAGCGCGGCGCATTCTGCACTTCCGGATAGCGTGATCGCGCCGCTTTGGCGGCGCCTGTAGGATTGACCGATTCGTTGGACATCAACGGCAGAGTACACTGCAAAAACCTGCGGTGAAAGTTACCGAAGTCATTGGACTTCGAGGTATAACCTCTTGTGGTACATGCACTTGCGGGGAGGTTCGGCTTCCGGCCCTCAGTCTTCAGCTTTCGGCGGAATTGCTCCCGGTTTTGCTGTTCGGGCCAGAGGGGTTGAAGTCAGATTCGGGATTCGAGGAGTGCGGGGGTTTACTGCTCTGGTGCGGGGAGAACGTCCGGGAGCGCCAAGACACCCGCACGGCTTATAGCTGACTGCTGAATACTGGTGCTGCTCTAAAATTTCGTCACTTCAGTGAAATTGAAATCGCGCACTTTCATTGCGGGTACGACCATGTCAAACGATTCTTCTCCGCTGGTACGCACGGGCGTGCTCATCTGTTCGACATTGGACAGCATTTCGATCAGGCTCTGATTGAAGCGGAAGTTGCGCAGGCCGCAAACCACTTTGCCATTCTCGATGAGGAATGTACCGTCCCGAGTCATGCCGGTGAGGATCTTTTCGTAGGGGTCGACTTCGCGGATATACCACAGCCGGGTGACTAAAATTCCGCGCTCGGTTGACGCGATCATTTGTTCAATGGTCTTCGGCTCCGCGGGCGGCTCAAACACGATGTTCATCGGGGCTTCTCCCATTTCGTTGGGGATGGGGAAGCCATGGCCAGTCGCTTCGATCGGCCCCACTTTGCCCGCGTACTCTGAGTTGTTCATCTTGGAGGCGGTGCCACGCGCATAGACCAGACGCTTCACAACTCCGTTTTCAACCAGCTTCAACTTCTGGCGAGGCACGCCTTCGCCATCGAAGGGAGCTCCGGATTGTTGCGAGTGCGCCACGTCGTCCCAGATATTGATGTTTTCGCCGAATAGCTGCTTGCCGATGCGGTTGCTGAGAAACGAACGCTGATCGAGAATTGCCAAGCCGCCGAAATCGTAGAAGCCGAAACCGACAGTATCGAGGACAGCCGCCGGCTCAAGCACGACCGTGTACTTGCCGGCTGGGACCTCGCGCGGAGCAGCTGATTTCGCGGCTTTTGCGGCCGCGACTTGCGCGAGAGATACGGCATTCAGGGCGGCAATATCAGGCGAATTTGCTTTCTGCCACCCCGATGAATCGGGGGCAAGCATTGTGATCGAAATTTCCGCCAGGGTTTGCGTGTGCCACTGGCTCAGTCCGCGCGAGTTGAAAATGCCTTCAACGGATTCCGAACTCGCAAAAATTCCAGCCGCCGTAAGTTTGTGTCTTTGCGCAATGCGCACAATCTGTCCGACAGCATCCGCCCGTTCCGCGGGAGTGAGTTTTGCAGTCTGCTCGAAATGCCGCGACGGCAGATCTGGTTGTTTGGAGGCACGGGCGTCCCTGCCCCTGCTCGATGCAATCTCCGCGCTCGCCAGTGGCAGAAGGTCCGCATCCGACTCCTGCACGCGAGCCAGATCTTCCGACGCCTTCACGACATCTCTAAGGCTGTCATCGTCAAACCGGTTCGTGGCCGCCCGGGCGGTGCGTCCGTCAAAACTCGTGCGCACTGAGACGCCGTAGTTCTCCTCGGCCATGTTCTGATGGATGGTGTTGTTGGCAAATCTGGTGAGGGCGGAATTGCCACCGTAAAATAGACACTCCACCTCGTCCGCGGTCGCGTGCTTGCGAATGCGGGCAAAGATTTCAGCGGCCTGGTCACGAGTCAACATCTATTGCTGAACGTCGTTGCTACGAATACGCACTCCCCACCTTCACTTTTCTAAAGCGCGCAGGACTCGCTCCGTGCCCCGTACCCATTACTTGCTGGGGTTGGCCCTTCCCGCAGTTCGGAGTTCCCCATAAGGTCCACTCGTCGCGGGAGCAGATCGCGTCCATTGAATTCCAGAAGCCAGTTGTAAATCCGCTGTAAGAAGGATTTTTCAGCATGCGGGCGCGCTTGCCGTTCTTGATTTCCCATCCGATCTCGGTCCCGAACTGAAAGTTGTAGCGCTTGTCATCGATGGACCATGATCGATTTGTCTGAAACAGAATCGCGTGATCGGTCGAGGAAATGAGTTGTTCGAGCGTGAGCGGCTTCTGTCCTGGCAGAATGCTGATGTTCGTCATACGGATCATGGGCAAGCGGTTCCATCCCTCGGCCCGCAATGTGCCGCCCGATCGTTGCAGCCCCACCACGGAGGCGGTTTCGCGCGAGCTTAAATATCCGGTAAAGAGGCCGTTGGTAATGATGGGTGTGCACTGCGCCGGAACGCCTTCATCGTCGAATGCGAACGTGCCCAGGCCCGGGCCGTGCTCCTGACGCGCGTCCGCTACAACGTTGACCAGCTCACTGCCATATTTCAGCGTTCGCAGCTTCTCGAGAGTAAGGAACGAAGTGCCCGCGAAGTTCGCTTCCATTCCAAGAACGCGATCGAGTTCAATCGGATGTCCGACCGATTCGTGAATTTGCAATCCAAGCTGCGAGCTTTCAAGAATGATGTCAAAGACACCTGCCGGACATTGATCGGCGCTGTGCAGGGCCACCGCTTCTTCGCCGATGCGTCGCGCGTTCTCGACCAGCTTTAATTCATCGATCAGTTCGTATCCCTTGTTCTGCCACTGCCCGCCAAACGAGTTCGGATAGGACCGCTTCTGGATTTCGTTCCCAGCAAATGCGTATGCCACATATCCGGCGCCGGTGGTGTATTTGGTCTGATGAATCTCCGCGCCTTCAGAGGAAAAGAACCATTGCTCCTCGCGGCGGAAATTCATATTGGTTTCGGCAAGCGTGACGCCCTTAACTGCACGCAATTCGGCGTCAACTTTTTCCAGCAGAGCGAGATTCTGCTCGATAGAAGTCGAGAACGGATCAATTTTGTGAGGCGTCGTCCAGTCGGCTTTGACCGCCTGCTCAGGCACGAGTTTCACGTCACTCTGTTTCACCTGTGCTGACGCCTTTGCGATGTCAACCGCACGTGCGGCAGTATTTTCAACAGCGTCGCGGCCCATGTCTGCGGACGACGCAAAGCCCCAGGCGCCATTGACCAGCACGCGCACACTCATGCCGAGCGATTGCGCGTCTGAGGCGTTACCGATTTTTCCATTTTTTGTGGCCAGGCCGCGGCTTCGGTCATGCACAACGCGAACATCGGCGTACGTGGCGCCGCGCACAGAGGCAGTGTTGAGTGCCCAGGAGGAGAGGTCGTTCATGGCGGCGAGTCAAATCTAACACAGGGGTGGTTGTGAGAATTTCGCGGAGGAGGAATCTGCTCAATGGGCCGCAGCAGCCCTGGCCCTCGCCGCATGATTGAGCATTCGCTCTACAACTTCAACGAAGCGAGTAGTGCCTTTGTCTAACTCCAGCACCGCTTTTTGATAGAAGGAGGTCGCTCCTTCGATCTTCAGCTTTTCCTCGTTGCATTGCGGCAGGCTGGTCAGCACCATTACCGGAATCCCCTCAGTGCGCTGGTCACTACGGAGCGCATGCAGCACTTCAGGGCCCGACAGTTTGGGCAGCATCATGTCGAGGACTACCAGATCGGGCATTGTCTCGCGCGCCAGACGCAGTCCCTCTTCGCCGTCCGAAGCAGTAACGACATGATGGCCAGCCCTCACGAGAGCCCGTTCATTGGCCAAGCGCAAAAACCGACTGTCATCGACGATAAGAATTTTCATATTTGAATACCCCAGAATATCGGCACCTGGGGAAAAAACTTGAGCTCGAAATCTGCTGCTAGCGCAAGCAGCTGCGTGGTCAAATCGTGCGACTTTTCGTCTCGAACCGGGTTCTTAAAGATAGCAGGTAAGTCGAGGTGCCGGAGGGCATCATGGCTAAAATTATAGAGTTCTACATTCCGAAAGAGTTTCGCAAGTCCGGGAGATGGTTGCCAGCCGACCGCCGTGGGCGCGTAATTGAGTTCACACTTCCCCCAAAGAAGTCGGCCTGATCGCTCTCACCCCGAAGCGCAGAGAGCGGGGTTAAGGAAGCTTCTCTACCGCCCAGTCATCCTTTCCGGCCCTTACCAGGACCATGGTGCAACTGCGGGGGCGCTCACCGGCCGTGGCTCTGCCGAACAATACCACCGGAAACGCGTACGATCGCACATTCAGTTTTCTGCCGTGCTCAATCTCGAACGCCGCCGCGCCGCTTGGCGAAAAGAACTCCTGCAATTGTTCCGGGGAAACATGTTCCCGGGCTGCATCGCTCAGCATCATGATTCCGGTTTCGTGGTCTTGCGTTTGCCATGCATGAAGAAACCGGTTGGCTGCCGCTAAGGCCGAACTGTACGCGGGATCAAGCTTCGAATGCTGTGACCTCTTCGAATTATGAGCCAGAATTTGGCTGGGAATGAGGCACAGGAACAGAAGGGCAACTCGACTTCGCATTCGGAAATCTTCCGACACAACCGTGCTGTCGCGGAAGAGAGAAGTGAGGTTCAGGCAATCAACTTTGCCAATGCAAATGCAACGGCCGCAGCCACCCCGCCGATGACAACGGTTTGAAGGGCACTGCGTAGGGCCTTCGCTCCGGTGAACCGCCCTTTGATGAAGCCAAACACACCCAGAGCAATCAAAGTGACTACCGCCGAGCAGATCAGAGCCTTGTACGCGTCCGACAAGACTATATAAGGAGAGAGCGGGATCAGGCCTCCGGCCACGTACGATGCCGCGATTGTTCCCGCGCTGGTCACGGCGCGCTTCGGGTCCGGCTCTTCAAGTCCAAGTTCAAAACGCATCATGAAATCCACCCAGGAATCCGGACGCTTGCTCAAGGCTTCTACTACGGGCTCAGCCTCCTCCGCAGTGAGCCCGTAATTCCGAAAGACGCGGTTGACCTCGGCTTTCTCCTCTTCGGGAATTTCCTCGATCTCCCGATATTCGCGGCCACGCTCCTGCTCGTAGTGTTCGGCATCGCCCCGAGCCGCAAGATATCCGCCAAGGCCCATGGCAATTGAGCCGGCGGCGATTTCCGCAAGTCCGCCGATCACAATGAATCGCGTATTAGCGATTGCGCCAGAAAGTCCCGCAGCCAGCGCAAACGGGACCGTGAGCCCGTCCGACATCCCGATCACGACATCGCGGACGAAGTTGCTGGAAGTGAAGTGCTGCTCGCTATGGGTAATTCTTCGGGCGATCACTTTGCCTCCTGGGCATTTTCCTGCAGATATTTTTGAGCGAGGGCGACAACTTCTTTTTCCCCTCGATAGCTCAGCTTCCGCTGGGCGTCAGCCAGAGGAATCCATGAGGCTCGCTTTACTTCGACCCGCATCTCTTTCGAAATCTCATCGATGGTGCCCGACCGGTAACGCAGCAGATAAAAACTCACGATTTTGAAGACGCGCTGCTTGTCCCCCCAGGTGCGCACATAAACATACTTAATGTCTTTGAGCTTCGTCACTATTTCCGCCTCAAGCCCGGTCTCCTCCGAAACCTCCCGCACCGCCGTTTGTTCCGGCTTTTCGCCGGCGTCTACCAGGCCTTTTGGAAGAGCTAATACCTGTTTCAGCCGCTTTTTACCGGCTGCTTTTTCGCCATCGTCGGACTTGGGCTCAATAACTGCAATCTCCCAGCCGCCATCGCCGGGCCGGACGACGACGCCTCCCGCTGAAAATTCCCTCGGCATGGGCCACAAGTTATCAGGAATAAAGAAGTTCGTCACCCCAGGGCAACAATGGACTACGGTAATTACCTTTGGCAGCTACATGAAACGTACAGTGTTCAAAGCTGCATCTTAGCTAATAGAGCAAAACGGAGGCTGGCGAAAGATTTATGGCCATTCCGGGACTGCGGAAGATCGTTGAGTCGGTACGCGGATTGGGCCGCGGTATCACCGGCCGATCCACCCCTCCGGCATTCGATTCTTCAGCTGCCGCGAAGACTCCTTCTCTTGGCCTTGCTCTGGGCGGAGGCTTTGCCCGTGGCATCGTTCACGTCGGCGTTCTTAAGGTACTCGAACGAGAGCGCATTCCGATCCGCTTCATCGCTGGCACCAGTGTTGGCGCGCTAATTGGCGCGGCTTATTGCAGCGGTGTCTCACCGGCTGAACTGGAAGAAATCGCTTCCAAGGTCCGGTTCCGCGATCTGGCCCGCTGGACTTTGTCACGCTACGGCTTCGCAACTAATTTGCGGATGAATGGGTTCCTGAATCGCATTCTGAAGGTGAAGACGTTTGAAGAACTGAACCTGCCTTTAGCGATCACGGCCACCGACTTCGTAACCGGGGAGGGTGTCGTATTCCGTTCGGGGCAACTCGCGGAGGCTGTCCGCGCCAGTTGCGCCTATCCGGGCGTGTTTCTGCCGGTCACGGTGAACGGACGCCTGCTGGTGGACGGCATGCTGGCGCACTCGCTTCCGACTCAACCCGCGCGTGAGATGGGGGCCGATCCTGTTATTGCGGTCAACCTTAAAACCAGCTGGGGTTCAGCCGGCGGCCCCCGCCACATCTTTGACGTCATCGGCCAGTGCTTCTCGATTGCGCAAAATATGAACTGCGCGTCATCGCGCCACTGCGCGGACCTGGTCATCGAGCCCGATGTCACCAAATACCGCTACGATGATTTCGAGCATAGCGCCGAACTGGTGCATATCGGCGAAGAAGCCACGACTGCCGCTTTGCCCGACATCCGAAAGTGGATGGAGCATTCGAAACCAAAGCTACCGGAACGGGAACTCTCGCCCACTGCTACCGGCCTGGCTTTGTCGCAACCGCCTACGGTGGCGGTGCCTCTCCGCCGTTGCCTGCCTTAGTCCATTCCATTCTCCCGAGATTTTCAGCGAACACCGGAGTTTTCGCCACTATTACAGAAAGGACTGTATGGACGTTTCTCACCGAGACGTAAAAAATGGAACGTGAAACATACGAAATGATGGATGCCCTCGTCACCTCGTAGGACGGGAAGTGGGCGAAAATCTGTCGGTTAGCCGAAAAGGTTTGGCACCATGATTTGCCCGAATCGAGTTTCACAATTCCGATTTCTTCTGATGACTACTGAACATGGCTGAGCAATTACTGACTGACGAGATAAATGAAACGCGCTGTACCACTGGAGTTCCAGGCCTGGATCACATAATTTGCGGTGGGCTGCCGAGCGGGCATGTCTATCTGCTCGAAGGAGACCCTGGGACCGGCAAGACGACGATTGCCCTGCAATTCGTGGCCGAAGGCCTGCGCAACCAGGAGAAAGTTTTATACGTCACGCTTTCGGAATCGCCACAGGAGCTCCAGTTAGTCACTCGCATACATGGGCTTCCTTTTGAAGGCACCGAAGTCCTGGAATTGAGGCCAAGCGAAGAAGATCTCAAGCCCGAAGGGCAGTACACCGTTTTTCATCCCGCCGAAGTGGAATTGAATGACCGTGCACAAATGATCATGTCGGAAGTGGAGCGCCTCAAACCGGACCGACTGGTGGTGGACGGGTTGTCCGAAGTACGGACGCTGGCGAAGGACCCATTTCGTTACCGAAGACAAATTCTGCTGATGAAAGAGTACTGCCCGCCCAACTGCACAGTCCTGCTGCTTGATGATCGGACAAGCCGGAGCTCAGAACTCGAACTGCACAGCATTGTGCATGGAGTAATTTCCCTGCAAAGGATTCATCGCGAATTCGGAAGGACGCGTCGGCGCTTGGAGATCACCAAGTTGCGCGGGGTGCCATTTCGCGAGGGCTATCATGATTACCTGATCCAGTCCGGCGGCGTGGTTGTCTTCCCCCGGCTGATCGCCTCCGAACACATGGAGCGGAGTGCGGTAAGCGACCCGGTCAAGAGCGGGATCCCTGAACTCGATTCTCTTGTCGGCGGAGGACTTGATCGAGGCACCAGCACTCTGCTGATCGGTCCTGCTGGATGCGGAAAGACAACCATCGGCTTGCGCTGGCTGACATCAGCGGCTGAACGAGGCGAGACCACCGCAGCCTTTATCTTCGAGGAAACTGTGAACACCCTGCTCGGCCGGGCACGCGGACTGGGCATGGACCTTGCGCCGCTCATAAAAAATGGCAAATTGCACATCGACCACCTTGATCCGGCAGAGATGTCCCCCGGTGAGTTCGTAGAAAAGGTGCGGTGCTGCGTCGAAGATCATCACGCGACAGCAATCATGATTGATAGCCTGAACGGATTTCTGCAGGCCATGCCGGGCGAACAGTTCCTTTCGCTCCATCTGCACGAACTGCTCACGTACCTCAACAATCGCGGGGTGGTCACGCTGATGGTGCTGGCGCAAATGGGAATGATCGGAAGCGCAATGCAGAGCCCGGTAGACGTAAGCTATCTCGCTGACAACATTCTGGTGCTGCGTTATTTCGAAGCGCAAGGAGAAGTGCGGCAGGCCATCTCAATGATTAAAAAGCGCAGCGGTCCGCATGAACACTCGATCCGCGAATTGCGCCTTGGCGATGGTCGCATTCAGGTCGGCCGGCCCCTCAAGGATTTTCAAGGCGTTCTCAGCGGAATTCCTGCGCTGGCTGCCGGGGGCAGCGGGAATGGGTTGCGGGTGCATGAATAGCGAGCCTCAATCTGGGCCGCCCGTGCTGGTGCTGGCCCCTTTCGGCAAAGACAGTGCGCTGGTGGGCAAGGTACTTGCTCAGTCGGGCATTGCGGTTAAGACCTATGCAACCATGGCGGAACTCACCGACGCCGTCAGCGATGAGGCGGGGGCCGCGATCTTTACCGAGGAGCATGCACATCCAGAATCCATTACCTATCTTGCGAACAAACTTGCGACTCAGCCGCGTTGGTCCAATTTGCCCATCATCGTTTTGACCGGCAGCGGGATGACCACAGACGCCACGGAATTGGCGGTGCGTGCTCGTGCCCCGCTGGGAAATCTGACCCTGTTGGAACGTCCGTTGCGGCCTGCAACCCTCATCAGCGCCGTGCGGACCGTGATCGCCGCCCGGCTTCGGCAGTACGAGATTCGAGACCACCTGCGCGAGCGGGAAGCCGCAGAGCAGGCGCTGCTTCGGGTCCAGAACGTTCTCGAGAGCAAGGTGGAGGAACGCACTGCTGCCCTGCGGAGACTTTCCTCACGCCTGATGCGAGTGCAGGACGAGGAGCGCCGCCGGATTGCGCGCGAACTGCACGACAGCCTGGGGCAATACCTGGCGGCAGCGAAGATCAATCTTGAAGTGCTATCCGCACAAAAGATCAACGGCAATGGCCATTTGCATGAGGCCCAGCACCTGATCGACCGCGCCATCTCAGACATTCGCACGCTCTCGCACCTGCTGCATCCGCCCCTGCTGGACGAAGCTGGATTCGGCAGCGCGGCGAAATGGTTCGTTGAGGGTTTTGGGAAGCGCAGTGGTATTGTGACGCGGCTGCGCATGCCTGCAAAGCTCGACCGGCTTCCTTCAGAAATCGAAACCACTCTTTTCCGCATTCTTCAGGAGGCGTTGACCAACGTGCACCGGCATTCCGGATCCCGCGACGTTGAGGTGCGCCTGACTGTGTACCGATCTGTGGTCACGCTCGCCATTGATGACAATGGCAAAGGCATACCTCCGGATGTGCTTGAACGTTTCGGTAAAAGCGGGGTGAACCTCGGTGTCGGACTGGCCGGTATGCGGGAGCGGGTGAAAGAGTTGAACGGAAGACTGGAACTTGAGTCTGACAAATCAGGTACACGTCTGCGGGCGGTCATACCCATTCCGGCAGTGCAGCACGGCCCATCGCCTTCAGGCGTGTACCCGGCGTTTCCTAACTCCAGCGCGGTATGAGTTTTTTGCTCCGAGTTCCGTTGCCGCCCTACGTGCTAACTTAACCACATGATAGTCGGCACAGGAATCGACATTGCCGAAGTGCCCCGCATCGGCGACGCCATAGACCAGTTCGGTGAGCGTTTTCTGCTGCGCATCTTCACCGAAGAAGAACGCGAATATTGCGACTCAAAGGCGAATCGCACCGAACGGTACGCCGCGCGCTTTGCCGCGAAGGAAGCCTCGATGAAGGCCCTCGGAACCGGCTGGAACCACGGCGTGCGCTGGCGTGATATCGAGGTGCACCGCCAACCCGGGCAGCGGCCCACCATCCGGTTCCACGGAAAAGCAGCTGAGTTTGCGCGCCGTCTTGGAGCGACAAATATTGCGCTCTCCTTGTCGCATACGCCCGAGCAGGCAATCGCCAGCGTCATACTGGAAAGCTAGCCACCGGGCCGGTAGAAGTGTTTTGATACACTTTCGTCTTTCATGTCCATCGCGGAAAGTGTTCCCCTAGAAGTTTTTCCTGCCTCAAAGGTTCCTGCAAACAACCTGACCTTGGGCGCGGGCATTGCTTTGAGCAGCTTCGCTGCACTACTGATTTAACTTTCATTGACACGTTTGTTCTCGGTCGTCCTCTTCTACCATTTTGCGTTTCTCGCGATCTCCATCGCTCTGCTCGGGCTTGGCGCCGGCGGTGTATTTGCGCACATCAAGCGTCAACGACTGAAAAATACGGACCTGCGCACGATTGCGGCAACTTGTGCGGCGATTACAGCCATTGTGACGCCGCTGGCTCTTGAAGTCGTGTTGCACGTTCCGGTGTCTTTGACGCTTTCGCGAGAAAACTTCGTTCGGCTGACCCTGATTTACACGGTTTCAGCGCTGCCTTTCTTTTTTACGGGTATTCAATTCGCTGTGATATTTGCCCGCACGCCT
>Ga0136846_1224034_pt1 | contig 11669 bp, 15 predicted proteins | sample HopSoiMetagenom2_FD_96841 | JGI IMG/M metagenome (GOLD analysis project Ga0136846, IMG submission 96841) | Grasslands soil microbial communities from Hopland, California, USA - 2 Assembly 2016 (version 4) | ecosystem: Environmental > Terrestrial > Soil > Grasslands | place: USA: Hopland... | reverse complement strand
GGGAAGCGCCGACGCGCGAGCAGGTACGCCGTCGGCGTCCCGAAGAGGAGCACGGAGGTATGCGCGATCGCGCTCGTCTTCAGGCTGACGAGCAGCGCGTCGCGCGTGACGTCGTTCCTCAGCGCATGCAGCAGCTCCGAGGGCGGAACCTGGACGAAGATGGCGACCACCGGGAGGATCAGGAAGGCGAGCGCGATCGCCGTCGTGACGGCGAGCAGCGCCGCGAAGGCCGCCCTCACCTGGACTTCGACTTCGGCTTCGGCGGCAGACCGAAGCCGGCCGCTGCGAGGAGCTTCCGGCCGCGCGCCGACGTGACCTTCTTGATGTACGCGCGCGCGGCGGCGGCATGGGAGCTCGCCTTGACGACGGCGATCTCGTAGCGGATCGGCGGCTGAGCCCAGCCCGGGAGCGCGACCGTGCGCGTCCGCGACGCGACGGGCCTGGCGTCGGTCCGATACACGAAGCCGGCGTCAGCCTCGCCCAGCGCGACCTTGCTGACGATGCCCTTCACGTCCGTCTCCTGGCTGACAACGTTGCTCATCACGTCCGCTGTGATCCCGAGCGCGTCGAGGATCTGGCGCGTGTACGTCCCGATCGGCACCGCCTTGTCGCCGATCACGACCTTGAGCCCCTGACGCCGCAGGTCGTAGACGCTCTTGATCCCGGCCGGGTTCGACCGCGGGACCAGCACGATCAGCTTGTTCATCGCGAAGACGACCGGCTTCTGCACGTAGCCGTCGCGATAGGCGAGCTCCGCGTATTTCGGGCTGGCGGACGCGAAGACGTCCGCAGGCGCGCCCTGCCGGATCTGCAGCGCAAGCTGATCCGACCCGGCGAAGCTGTAGCGCTGCGCACGATCGATCTTCGGAAGGACGTCCGTGAGCGATGCGGCCGCGAAGACGTTCAGCGTCGTCGCGCCGGACACGGCCGCCGGCACCGCGAGCGCAATCAGCGCAACGGCGAGCAGCCGCTTCATCGCTCCACCATCACCGAGGTCGCCTTGACGACGGCCTTCGCCGTCATGCCGGGCTCGAGCGCGAGCGACTCCGCCGATTCGCGCGTGATCACGGCGACCAGACGGCCTCCTCGGGTCACGTCGAGCTCGACTTCGGCGAGCAGCCCCTCGATCTTGACCTCGCGAACGACGCCCTCGAGCCGGTTGCGCGCCGACAGCGCGTGGTCGTCCTGTCCCCGAAGCCGGCGTACCTCCTTCGCCGAGACGAGACGGCGGTTGGCGCTGTCACGGCGGACGCGGATGCGACCCTGGCGGTCCCACCGCCGCAAGGTGTCGAGGCTGATGCCCAACGCGTGGGCCGCCTCGCTGGCGGTGTATTCCCGCTCCGGCACGAACCGGAGTCTAATGCCTATGCAGTGCCTAGGCGCTTGAGCCGATGGTCGCCGACGTCGGCACCTTGAAGCCGAGCTTGCGCAACTCGGCCGCCGCCCGGATCGACTCTTTCGCCGCGTCGGACCTCTGCACGGCGACGAGGGCGGCGACGGCCTTCGGATAGCTCTCGCGCCTGGCGTCCTTCACCTTGTCGAACTCGTCCTTGAGGCCGCCGTACGCGTGGACGAGCCGCTTGTTCGCGGCCTGCGCAGCCGCGCCCGGCGGACGGAGCCCGCGGAGGTCGTGTGCCGAGTCGTCGATCGTGTCCTGCAGCGCCTGCACGTTCTGGTTGAACGGGCCGATCGCCGTCGACTGGCCGAGGTTGTTCGCAGCCCTGTAGAGGTTCGTGCCGATCGCCTGCAGGTGCTGCTCGTACTGCTGTTTGGTGACGTCCTTGGGACTGCTCCCGCAACCGGCGAGGACGCACACGAGGGCAAGCGCGATGACTGACGGGCGCAGCACAGTGGCCGGTACGCTACCCGGCGCCCTTGCAGGAGACGCCTAGTTGGGGAATCGAGCCGGTACCCGAGCGCCTCCGCGTGCTCGGGATGTTCGACACGACGCTGCTCTGGACGAACCTCGGCATCTCGCTGCTCGTGCTCGTGCTGCCGGCGTACTTCGACCTGCCGCTGAAGACCGCGCTCGCGGCGACGCTCGTCGGCGCGCTGATCGGCAACGGGATGCTCGCGACTGCTGCGCTGATCGGCGCGGACGCCCGCGTGCCGGCGATGGTGCTCCAGCGCGCGCCGCTCGGCCGGCGCGGCTCCTACCTGGCGACGGCGCTGAACATCCTGCAGTGCCTCGGGTGGGCCGTCTTCGAGCTGATCGTGATCGCGACAGCGGCCGGGCTCCTCTGCGACAAGCTGTTCGGCTTAGAAGCAGTCTGGTTGTGGAAGCTCGTGTTCGGAGCAGTCGCAGCGGCGCTCGCACTGCTCGGGCCGATCGGCTTCGTCCGGCGCTTCGTGCGCAAGTTCGCCATCTGGGCCGTCGTCGCGTCGGTCGTCTACCTCGCGTGGTGGATCGTCGACGGTGCGAACCTGCACGCGATCTGGTCGCAGAGCGGCCACCACGGCTCGTTCTGGCTCGCGGTCGACACGGTCGTCGCCGTGACGGTCTCGTGGGCGCCGCTCGTCGCCGACTACACGCGGTTCTCACGCAACCGGCGCAGCGCGTTCTTCGGCGTCGGCATCGGCTACCTGCTGCCGACCCTGTTCCAGTTCGGCTTCGGCTCGATCCTCGTCCTCTCGCGCGGTGTCGATCCGAACCACCCAGAGCTGATCCTCACCGCCATCGCCGGCGGCGGCGTCGCGGCGGCGCTCGCGCTGCTCGCACTGACGGTCGACGAGACGGACGAGGCGTTCGCGAACGTCTACTCGTCCGCGGTCTCGACCCAGAACCTCGCCCCGCGGGTCTCGCAGCGGCTCCTGATCGTCGTCGCGTCGGTGCTCGCGACCGGCGTCGCGCTCGCCATCGACATGCGCAGCTACCAGCGCTTCCTCCTGCTGCTCGGCGCAGTGTTCATCCCACTGTTGGGGGTGCTGATCGCGGACTGGCTGCTGCGGGGAATGCACTACACGCGCGCGGACGTCTTCGAAGGACGGGCGCTGCGCCCCGGCGCAGTCGCCGCGTGGCTCATCGGCTTCTTCGTCTACGAGTGGCTCTACCAGCCGACCGACCTGGGCTTCTGGACGCGCTGGCTGGGCCATCTCTGGACGCCGAGGTACCAGATCGGCGCGTCGCTGCCCTCGTTCGTCGTCGCGTTCCTGCTGGCCGCCGCCGCGGTGTGGTTAGGCTCGGCGCGTGCCGCGGCTCGCGCTCGTCGGGAACCTCTCCCGGGACGTCGTTGACGGCGGGCCGCCGCGCATCGGCGGCGGAGCCTTCTACGCAGCCCGCGCCTGGCGTGCGCTCGGCACGCACGCGACGATCTACACCCGCTGCGGCCCGGGCGAGCGCGCGCCCTACTCGCGCCGGCTGATCGCGGTCGGCCTCCCCGTCGTGATGCTGCCGGGAACGGCCACGACCGCGTTCTCGTTCTACTACGTCGACAGCGTCCGCGTGATGACCGTCGAGCACACCGGCGACGCGTGGACGCCGGCCGACGCGCGACGCGTGACGCCGGGCGCGTGGGTCCACGTCGCGCCGCTGCTGCGCTCCGAGTTTCCGGCCGAGACGCTCGCTGCGCTCGCGCGCGGCCGCCGGCTCTCGTTCGACGGACAAGGCCTGGTACGCGTGGCCGAGCTCGGCCCGCTCCGCCTCGACGCGGACTTCGACCGTGCAGTGCTACAGCACGTCCAGATCCTGAAGCTGGCAGAGGAAGAAGCCGAAGTGATCGGCGCGGTCGACAAGCTCGGCGTCCCGGAGGTGCTCGTCACGTACGGCCCGAAGGGCTCGCGCGTGTACTACAAGGGCCGCTCCGAGCCCGTCGGCGCGTGGCCCGTCGCGGCCGACCCGACGGGGTCCGGCGACGCGTTTTCGGCGGCGTACCTCACCGGGAGGTCGCGGGGGCTCAGCCCGGCGTCGGCGGCACGCCGCGCGACCGCGCTCGTCGGAGCGATGTTGGCTCGGAGAGTCTCGTGAGACTTTCCGTGCGCACGGTCGCCGGGACGTACGAGGTCGACCTCGAGGAGGAGGAGATCGTCGGAGAAGCTGCGGACTTCGACGTCGAGCCGGTTCGCGTTCAGCTACCGCGAGTGGTCGCCGCAGCCGCGTCCGGCGCGACGATCGTCGCCGTCGTCGACCGCCGGCCGCCGCTCGCCGTGTCGAACGATGCGGGCAGCACCTGGCGCGAGGCCGGCGGCGGCCTGCCGCCCGGCTTCGCGATCGCGATCAGCGCCGACAATCCCGATCTGATGGCGTTCGGCGCGCGCAACCGGCTGTATCTGTCGGAGAACGGCGGGACGTTCTGGCGCGCGCTCGTCCCGGAGCTGCCAGACATCGAAGCGCTGGAGTTCTCCTAGAGGCGGAACTCCCCGCGCGCGACGATGACGGCCGAGCCGCCGACCTCGATCCGCTCCACCTGCTCCGCGGTTCCGTCGACGCGTGCGTGCAGCCTCGACGGCCTCCCGATCTCGTCGCCCTGCGAGATCTCGATCTCCTCGCCGAGCGCGATCCGCCCGTGGCGCGCGAGATGCATCGCCAGCGGACCTGCCGCCGAGCCGGTGGCAGGGTCTTCCGCGACGCCGCTCGCCGGCGCGAACATGCGCGTCTTCCACTTCGTGCCCGAGCCGGCGAAGCAGCTGATGCCGTAGGCGGTGATCTCGCCGAGCGCACCGAAGTCCGGGGAGAGGGCCGCGACGGCAGCCTCGCTTTCGAGCGCGAAGTACGCGAACCCCGGGCCCTGGTGGTACAGCTCGACCGGCAGGACCGAGCGGATGCCGAGCAGGCCTTCGACGGCGCCCGCCTGCGCGAACGGCTCGAACGGCGGGATCGGCTGCTGCATCCAGCCGAAGCTGATCCGTGCGCCTTCGCGCTCGAGGGTGACGGGGATGACGCCTGCACCCGTTTCGAGCCGGATCTCTCCGAGCTGCAGAGGGCCGGCAAGAACGAACGCCGAGCCAAGGACCGGATGTCCGGCAAACGGCAGCTCCGTCGCGGGAGTGAAGATGCGGATCCGGACGTGCGCATCGCCCTCGGGCGGGAGCACGAACACGCTCTCGGAGTAGTTCATCTCCTTCGCAAGCTTCTGCATCAGCTCTTCGTCGACGCCGCGCGCGTCCGTGAAGACGGCGAGCTGGTTGCCCGTGAGCGCGGTGTCCGTGAAGACGTCTGCGACGACGTAGCGGAGCGCAGCCACGCAGGTAGCCTACGGCGCCGGTGCCGATGAAGAGCGCGATCTCCGTCCGCGAGCTCCGCAAGTCGTACGGCGGGCACGAAGCCGTCCGCGGCATCACCTTCGAGATCAAGGAGGGCGAGGTCTTCGGCCTGCTCGGCCCCAACGGCGCCGGCAAGACGACGACCGTGGAGATCCTCGAGGGGTACCGCGCGCGCGACAGCGGCGACGTCGACGTGCTGGGCTTCGATCCGGCGCGCGCTCAGTCCGCGTTTCGGGAGCGCATCGGCGTGGTGCTGCAGCAATCTCAGCTCTGGGCCAACCTCACGGTCGGCGAGACGCACCGGATGTTCGCGGGCTACTACCGCGAGCCGCGCGACGTCGACGAGGTGATCGACCTCGTCGGGCTCGGCGACAAGCGGGACGCGCGCGTGAAGACGTTGTCCGGCGGCCAGAAGCGCCGGCTCGACCTCGGCGTCGCGCTCGTCGGCGATCCGGACCTCGTCTTCCTGGACGAGCCCACGACGGGCTTCGACCCGGCGGCGCGGCGCGCCGCGTGGGAGATGATCCGGTCGCTGCGATTGCTCGGCAAGACGATCCTCCTGACGACGCACTACCTCGACGAGGCGGAGCAGCTTGCGGATCGCGTCGCGGTGCTGCGCGAAGGGCGCATCGTGCGCGAGGGCACGCCCGCCGAGCTCACGGGCGACACGAGCGAGAGCGAGGTGCGTTACCGCCGCGACGGCCACGAAGTCGTGGTTCGCACGACGGAGCCGACCAAACTGCTGCACGAGCTGACGGAGCAGGCGCTCGCGCAGGGACGCGAGCTCGAGGGCCTGTCCGTCCGGCGTCCGACGCTCGAGGACGTGTACCTCGCGCTGACCGAGGACGAGGAAGCGTGAGGTTGTTCTGGCACCAGCTGCGCTGGGAGCAGGTCGTCTTCTGGCGGAGCCGCGAAGCTGCCGTCTTCGTCTTTCTCTTTCCACTGCTTCTGTTCGCGCTGCTGACGGCGGTCTACAACGGGACGCTCTACGGGCGTCCCGCCGCGTGGGGGCTTCTCGCCGGCATGCTCGGCTACGGCTGCGCGAACACGGCGTTCGCCGGGTTGTCGCTGCTGCTGATCTCGCGCCGCGAGCTGGGGATTCTCAAGCGCATCCGCTCGACGCCGCTGCCGACGGCGGCGTACCTCACGGCGGTGCTCGTCTCGATCATGATCGTGTTCGCGCTGCAGGCCGCGGCGCTGTTCGTGCTCGGGCACCTGCTCAAGTCGACGCCGTGGCCGGGCCAGCTGGTCTCCGTCGTGCTGACGCTCGCTCTCGGCGGCGCGGCCTTCGCCGGGCTGGGCATGGCGATCACCGGATTCGTCCGCTCGCTCGAGGGCTCCTCGGCCGTCCTGAACGTGATCGTGCTGCCGATGGCGTTCCTGTCAGGCTCGTTCGGCGAGACGCGCCACTATCCGCGCGTGCTGCAGGCGATCGGCGACGTCCTGCCGCTGAAATACCTCCTCGACGCGATCAACTCCGTCTATCTCCACGGGCATTCGCTGTGGCACGTAGGCACCGACTTGGCGGTCATGGCGGGCTGGGGCGTGTTCGGAATCCTCGTAGCCATGCGGAAGTTCCGCTGGGAGCCGCGCGAGGGTTAGGGCCGGGGCTCTGCCGGTAATACGAGTTTCAATGCAGGTCGAAGAAGCCATCGCGTTCGCAGTGGAGGAGGAGCCGGCCGGGCTCGAGATCCGGATCAACTTCGGCGTCTTCGCCGGTCGCGACGCAACGAGCGCCGAGCTCGAAGAGCTCGGCAAGCTGCTGCTGCCTGAGGCGGGTCAGGTCTCGATCATCGGCGAGGAGCGCCACGTCCTGACCGGAGACGTCGAGGTCGTCCTCCACCAGGTGCGCGTCGCCCTCCCTCCGGACTCCGTGCCAGAGGATCGCGCCAAGCGCGGCGAGTTCTCGCAGCGGCTCGTGACGCTGGCCGAGATCTGGGCGCGTCAGTGCATCAACGAGCGGCACGCAGAGCTCACCGAGCTCTAGCCGCTCTCAGCGCCATCCCCGCGATCCGCGTCGGGCGGCCGGCCTTTGCGATCACGTCGTCGAGCGCGGTGACGAAGTCGTCGACGTCCTGCGCGGAGAGAACGAGCGGCGGCAGGCCCTTCAGGATCGGCATGTCGTGGCCCGCGACCTGCGACAGGATGCGGTGCTTCGTGAACAGCGGCACGACGACCAGCTGCGCGAAGAGGCCGGTCTGCATGCGCTCGAGCACGCGCCACGACAGGCTCCCCGACTCGGGCTCGGCGAATTCCATCGCCCACATCAGGCCGAGCCCGCGCACCTCCCGGACGACGTCGTGCTCGGCGGCGAGCTCCCGCGTGCGGTCGAGGAGGAGATCGCCGAGCCGCGCAGCGCGCTCGACCAGCCGCGCGTCGTCGAGCTCGCGCAGCGTCGCCAGCCCGGCGGCCATCGCGAGGTCGTTCGGCGCGAACGTCGACCCGTGGCTGACGGAGTGCTCGGGCGAGTCGAAGACGCCGTCGTACACGCGCTGCGACATCAGCAGCGCGCCGACCGGCACGTAGCCGCCCGACAGCGACTTCGCGACCGTGACGAGGTCCGGCTCGAGCTGCCAGTGCTCGAACGCAAACAGCTTCCCGGTGCGGCCGAAGCCGGTCTGCACCTCGTCGACGGCGAACAGCGTGCCGTAGCGCCGGCAGAGCTCCTGCGCCGCGGCGAGATAGCCGTCGGGGGCGAAGTACACGCCGTGGCCCTGGATCGGCTCGACCAGGAAGAGTGCGACGTCCTCCGTTCGCAGCTCGCGCTCGAGCGCGTCGAGATCGTCGAACGGCACCTGCGAGAAACCGGGCAGCAGCGGGCCGAAGCGCTCCACGAACGGCGCGCCGCCGTTCGCCGAGAGCGCGCCGAGCGTGAGGCCGTGGAAGCCGTGCCGTGTCGAGACGACGCGCGAACGGCCTGTCGCGGCGCGCCCGAGCTTGAGCGCCGCCTCGACGGCCTCCGTGCCGGAGCTCGTGAAGAGCACGTGCGCGAGGCGGTCGGGCGTCCGCTTCAGCAACTCCTCCGCGAGCAGCCCGGGCAGCAGCGAGACGCCGAGCTGGACGGATCCCGGCGTGTCGAGCTCGAGCGCCTCGATCAGCGCCGCGCGCACGCGCGGGTTGTTCCGCCCGACGTTGAACATCCCGAAGCCGCCGAGGACGTCGAGGTACCGCGTTCCCTCGTCATCGAAGAGGTACTGCCCCTCGGCGCGGGCCCACACGCGGTCGAAGCCGATCGTCCTGAGCACGCGCACGAACTGCGGATTGACCGTGCGCGCGTAGAGCTCGTAGTCCTCGCCGGCGCGCGCCTCGAGAAGCTCGCGGATCACGGCCGGAGCGTACCGGCCCCGAAATGACGAGAGCCCCGCCGTGGCGGGGCTCTCGAAGGTACGCGGGGGACTGGAATTACTTGCCGTGGCCGTTCCCGTGGCCGCCGGAGTTGCCGTGACTCGATCCGGAGTTGCCATGGGTCGTGTGGCTCGAGTTGCCGTGCGACACGTGCGATGTGTGCGCCGTGTGGCCGGAGTTGCCGTGCGAGACGTGCGTCGAGCTCGAGTGTGAGGTCGAGTGCGACACGTGCGTCGACGCATGGCTCGAGTTGCCGTGAGCCGTCGACGAGTGCTGATGCTTCGACTTCTTGACGCGCGCGGTCGTGGTCGTCGCCTGCGTCGTGGCGGCGGTAGTCGTCGTGGCCGTCGTGGTCGTGGTCGTCGCGCACGCGCCTTCCGTGTCGCCGTGTGCGACATGAGCGGCGACGGCCGGCCTGGCGATGTTGATCGTGTGCGACTTTCCGGAGCCGGTCATGTGGCAGACGTCGACCTTCTCCTGACCCGTTCCTTCGTCACCGGTGGTCGTCGTGCCCTGGGCCGACGTGGTCGTTCCGCCACCCGAGGTGGTGGTCGTCGCCGTGGTGCTGTGCCCGGTCGAGGTCGACCCGTTGTCGGCGTCCTCTTGCTCCGACTCGCCCTCGTCGTCATTCGCTTCGTCGGCGAAATCGTTCTCTCCGCCCATCGTCGTCGACAGCGTGCCGGTCGTCGACGGGGTGGTCGTCGTGCTGACGGCCGTGGCAGTGCTCGACGGCTGAGAGGTGATCTGGGCGAGACCGACACCGGCAGCCGCCGCGAAGGCGAGCCCGACGACCACTCCGACAATGGAGCGGCGCCTGAATCGGTTGAATCGCTTCTGCACTGGAATCTCCTCGTGTTGCAGGGGGTTTGGCCTTACCCCTGACAGTCGCCGGCGGCCGCGGAAACTTGCGCTGCGCTACTCAGCGAGGCTGAAGTGCGGGCCCCGCGCGTGACACGTCGCATCTTGGGAGCGCCTCCCGCGGCTCGTCTCCCCCGCGCGGGTGACTTACGCTCGCCGGGTCGACACGAGAGGGAGGGCACGATGGGATTCGAGCAATATCACGAGCCGGCCGCAGAGCTCAGCGCGGAGACGCGCACGTTCGCGCGCATGATCACGTCGCTGACGGAGGAAGCCGAGGCGATCAACTGGTACGAGCAGCGCATGTCGGTGGAGCCCGACGCGCAGGCGAAGGCGATCATGGCGAACGCGCAGCTGGAGGAGTTCAAGCACTTCGGGATGGATCTCGAGTTTCTCCTCCGCCGCCAGCCGCAGTGGCGCGCAGAGCTGAAGCGCATCCTGTTCACGGCCGGCGACATCGTCGAGGCAGGCGAGCAGGCAGAGCAAGAGGTCGATCTGGGATAACGGTTTCGGTAGCAACCACATCGACGACAGGAGACCTGATGCCAGAGCGCCGGCGAGTGAGGAGACGGACATGAAACAGCGCACCCTCGGAGAGGACCTGCGGGTTTCGGCGATCGGGCTCGGCTGCATGGGCATGAGCCAGAGCTTCCCGCCGATCCCCGACCGCAACGACTCGATCGCCCTGATCCGCTCGGCGGTCGAGCGCGGGGTCACCTTCTTCGACACCGCCCAGGTCTACGGGCCGTTCGACAACGAGGAGATCGTCGGCGAGGCGCTCGAGCCCCTGCGCGACCAGGTCGTGATCGCGACCAAGTTCGGCTTCGAGCTCTCGACCGGCACGTCGACCGGCACCGACAGCCGGCCCGAAACCATCCGCTCTAGCGTCGAGGGCTCCCTGCGGCGGTTGCGCACCGACTACATCGACCTGCTTTACCAGCACCGCGTCGACCCGAACACCCCTATGGAGGACGTCGCGGGCACCGTCAAGGAGCTGATCGAACAGGGCAAGGTGAGGCACTTCGGCCTCTCGGAGTCCGGCGTCCAGAACATCCGCCGCGCGCACGCCGTGCAACCCGTGACGGCGCTGCAGAGCGAGTACTCGCTCTGGTGGCGCGAACCGGAGGAGGCGATCCTCCCGACGCTCGAGGAGCTCGGCATCGGCTTCGTGCCGTTCAGCCCACTCGGCAAAGGCTTCCTCACCGGGAAGATCGACGTGGACACGGAGTTTGAGAGCGGCGACTTCCGCAACACGATCCCCCGCTTCACCGACCGCGACACGCGGCGCGCGAACCTCGCGATCGTCGAGCTTGCGAAGACGATCGCCGAGCGCAAGGGCGCGACGCCGGCGCAGGTCGCGCTCGCCTGGGTGCTCGCGCAGAAGCCGTGGATCGTCCCCATCCCCGGGACCACGAAGCTGCATCGGCTCGACGAGAACATCGCCGCCGCCGACCTCGAGCTGACCGCAGACGACTTGCGCGAGATCGCCGCTGCGCTTCCGCAAGGGCAGGGCGCCCGCTACGCGGAGGCGCAGCAGCGGATGATCGACCGGTGACGCGCGGCGCGGCGGGCTCCCGCGGCCGCGTTCAGGCACAGGCACCACGAACGATCGGCCGTGCTTGAGCGTCCGTGTCGTCTCCTCACCGGCTCAGGAGCCCGACGGCGCAGCAACGAGGCACCAGTGGGGGCTACGGCAGGCGGGAAGGAGGTCGTGTGCCATGTCCTGGCCGGCCGGCGAACCGCTCGACGTTCCTGTCGATGCGTTCGAGTCGTCTCTCGACAGCTCGCCAGCTCGTCGTCAGTAAGTCGACAACCAGCGTCAAGTCCTCGAGCCGCTCACTCCGGGCGCGCTGAAGCTCGAGCTTTATCTCGCCGACGTCGTCCAGCAGCCGGCGCAGCAGCGCGTCGATCGCGTCCGCGTTTGCCCGAGAACCAGAGGAGCCTGCGTTCTCCAACTCGGTCACGATCCCGTTGACCGCAGTTTGCAGCTGCTCGCGGACTCGTCCGAGCACGTCGCCGGAGTCCTGCGGTTCATCCGAGTGAGGCGACATTCGTCCCGAGCCGTGGCGCTCGGTCATTCGTCGGACGTCGGGCTCGGGTCGTCAGTGCGGCGCGCCGTCCATAGGGCTTCGCCCAGATGACTTCGCAGATCCTCAGCGGTGCGAAGCTCCACGGCGGCCTCGAGCTCGCGACCGCGCTTCTCCGCGGATCGGACGATTTGCTCCGCCTGTGTACGCGCCTCCTTGAGCGTGAGCTCGGCTTCTCGC
>Ga0136846_1222589_pt1 | contig 11669 bp, 10 predicted proteins | sample HopSoiMetagenom2_FD_96841 | JGI IMG/M metagenome (GOLD analysis project Ga0136846, IMG submission 96841) | Grasslands soil microbial communities from Hopland, California, USA - 2 Assembly 2016 (version 4) | ecosystem: Environmental > Terrestrial > Soil > Grasslands | place: USA: Hopland... | reverse complement strand
TACTCCTATCTCCGGGTGCAGACGTCCGTCACGGACCAGTGCGACGAGCGCAGCGAGGTCATGGGCGTCAGAGGTCTCCGACACCCAGTGCGGGAAGTGCTTCAGCGTGAACGGGGTGACCGCGAAGAGGCTGAAGAAGTCCAGCCTGATCGGCGCCAGGCTCGCCTGTCCGTGCCACAGCACCATCCCACCGGGCGCGAGCTTCGTGATCGCTGAGGAGAACACCTCCCCGCCGACGGACTCGAAGACCACGTCGTACGCACCGTCGGCGTCGGCGGGCGTCCGCACCACGGTCGCGCCGAGGTCGGCAAGCCGACGGCCGCGCTCGGCGGACGAGGACACCGCGGAGACTTCCGCCCCGGCCGTACGAGCGAGTTCGACGAGAAAGTGACCGACGCCGCCCGAGGCGCCGGTCAGCAGCACCCGCTTCCCCGCGACGTCACCAGCTGCCTTGAGCAGGCGCAGGGCTGTCAATCCCGCCAACGGAACCGCGGCGGCTGTGACGGACGAGACGTCGTCTGGCAGTTCGGCGAGCGCGTCGACGGGCACCGCGACCCGCTCGGCCCAGCCGCCACCGCTCGGATGCCCGACCACCCGGGTCCCGGCAGCGGGCCCGCTGCCGTCCGCCGCCGCCTGGACGACGACCCCGGCGACATCCTGCCCGGGGAGCTGGTCGGCTCCGGCGGGGACGCCGTAGGCCCCGTTGATCCCCAGCGCATCCCCTCGATTCACCGAGAACGCCTGGACCGCGATGACCGCCTCGTGCGCCGCGGGAGTGGGCTCGGCGACGTCAGCGAAGGTGAGCGAGGCGCTGAGCGGCGCGGGGTTGCCGGTCGTGGTGAAAGCCTTCACGGTCTTACTCCTGGAAATCGATGTGGTCCCCGATGGAAGGCAAGGCTAGGAGAGTTGCATCCCGCTTGAAAGAAGGCACCCATACGTTGTATAGGTACCTCATGGAAACCATCGAGGTCCTGGACCCATTCACCGGCTACGACATCTTCAAGCTCGCTTGTCCGTCGCGGCGGGTGCTGGACAGGATCGCCGACCGCTGGACGGCGCTCGTCCTGTTCGCCCTCCAGGACGGCACCCTCCGCTTCTCCGAACTCCGCCGCCGTATCGAGGGCGTCAGCCAGAAGATGCTCACCCAGACCCTCCGCGGACTGGAACGCGACGGCCTGGTCACGCGGCAGGTCTTCGCGACCGTCCCGGTCACGGTGGAGTACTCCCTCACCCCACTGGGAGCGAGCCTGTCCTCGACGATCCAGGGCATCCGGACCTGGGCCTACACCCATATCGACGAGATGGACGCGGCCCGCGATGCTTACGACAGCGGCGCGGGAGCGAAGGCATGACAAAGCGAGCGTTCGAATGAGGCCTTAAGTGTCCGAACTCTCCCCCGAAACGGTGGCTGCGCTGACCGACGCCGGCTGGCGACCACGGCGCTCGGTCGACGTCGATGCCTGGCGGGCACATTTCGAGGCCGCCGGCTGCGTGATGAGCCCGGCCGCGGAGGAATTCCTGTCGCGTTTCGGCGGGCTCGACGTCCGCATCGGCGGTCCCGGCCTGGAGCGGGCCCGCGAACCGTTCGATCTGGAGCCGATGTTGTGTGACGGAGAAGAGGACCGCTTCGTCGATCTCAGTCGGTCCATGGGGCGCGATCTGTTCCCGGTCGGGGTGTTCGGCGCATTGCGGTACTTCCTCGGCATCGATGAGAACGCCGAGATCTACCTGATCGAGACCGAGGTCCGGAGCTTCGGGCGGATGCCGGGTGCGATGGACGCGATGGTTCAAGGACGGATGCCCGTGCTGGTCGAGGTGCCAGAGTAGGTGGCAGCATCCTTCGTGGCTGCGGGCCTTGGCGAACGCCTCCTCGAAGAAGGGTGCTGACTGGGCCACCGGTCGGGTCTGGCCTTCGAGAGATTCCTGTGATCGACGACCTACTGGCGAAGGGCCAACGTATGGAGTTCCGCAGCGAAGAGGCGGCCTTGGAGTTCGCAACAGGGCGGGCCCACCGAAACCCGGGTGTGAACAGAGACGTCGTCGAGAGCGCCTTCGGCGAATCGGTCCCGGACGACGTCGCAGACTGGTTTGGCTTCAGCAACGGCATCGCCCACTACGACGGGCAGACGCAGGACGATGCCGCCCTCGTGCCGGGATACGAGCCACTGTCCGTCGAGGAGTCCCTGGCAATCCGGCGCGAGTATCCCCATGAGCCGCTCTATCTGGCCCAGTGGTATCCACTGCTCGGATCAGGCGGAGGCGACTTCTACGCGGCATGCTTCGACCCGGAAACCGGCCGATCCTACGTCGTCAGCGTGTTCATCGGCGAGGAGCCGCGGATCGCTTATAAGAGCATCACCCAGATGATCGACGTGTTCCGGGCCTGCTACAGCGATGGAGTCTTCTACGTCGACGACGAAGGCGTCCTCCAAGCCGATGACGAACAATGGCTCGAGCGAGAAGTACGAGCCACGGCGGACCTGTGATCGCAGAGTCTCACGACCGGCCGACGTTCACGGCCGATCCTGTCTCGCGCGGAGCGGCTATGCGGCGATGCTCAGCTGATGAAAAGCAGCTGTGAGATCATCGGCCCGTGAACAGGTTCGAGAGTGACGCCCGGAAATCGGTCCGGGTAGCGATCGTGACCGGGGCGGGCTCGGCGGAGGGAATCGGGTTCGCCTGCGCGGCACGGCTTGCCGAGCAGGGAGTACAGCTGATGCTGACCTCCACCACCAGCCGGATCGCCGATCGGGTCCGGTCGCTCACGGACCTAGGCGCCGAGGCGGTCGGGACGGCCGCGGACCTCACCGATCCAGCGGCAGCCCGTACGCTGGTCGAGGCCACGCTGGATCGATTCGGCCGGGTGGACATCCTGGTCAACAACGCCGGCATGACCTCGGCGGCCGACCCCCAGACGACGGGTGCACTGCGCAACCTGAGTGACGCCGACTGGCAGTCGTCGATCTCCCGGAACCTGGACACCGCCTTCTTCATGACCCGGGCCGCGCTCGGCCCGATGATCGAGGCCGGATACGGCCGGATCGTGAACATCGCCTCGGTGTCGGGGCCGCTACTGGCCTACCGGGGCGACGCCGCCTACCACGCCGCCAAGGCCGGCATGGTGGGACTGACCCGGGCCACCGCGATCGAGACGGCACGGCAGGGCATCACCGTGAACGCCGTGGCCCCGGGCTGGATCGCGACCGGTTCGAGCACCGACCACGAGATCGCCCAGGGCAGGGCGGTCCCCATGGGGCGGCCGGGCACGCCGGGCGAGGTCGCCGCGCTCGTCGCCTTCCTCGCCTCCCCGGATGCGAGCTACCTCACCGGTCAGGTGCTGGTCGTCGACGGCGGCAACTCGATCGTGGAAGAACACGGCGACCGTCATTGACATCGGCCTTCGGGGTCGGGTGTCGCACGAACACCGGCTCTCTTCTAGGGCACGTCCCAGACGAAGCGGTGCGTGTGGATGCCGAAGTAGGTGAACGTCTCCACGTGCGTGACGCCCGGCACCGCCTTAATGCCTTCGTTCACCACGTCGAGGAGTTCGGCCGGGGTGTGGCAGACGACTTCGACGAACAGATCGAAGGAGCCGGCCGTGAGGACCACGTAGATCACGCCTTCGCAGGCGGCCACCGCGTCGGCGACGGCGCGGAGGTCGCCGTCGGCGCGGACGCCGACCATGGCCATTGTGGGCAGGCCGAGGGCGATCGGGTCGGTCACGCCCACGACTCGGACCACACCGGTGTCGATCAGGCGTTGGACGCGCGCGCGGACGGCGGGGGCGGACAGGCCGACGGCCGGGCCGAGGTCCGCGTAGGAGGCGCGACCGTCGCGTTGGAGCGCACGGAGGATCTCCTTGTCCGTCTCGTCAAGACGCGGCGTCATGCGGCCGAGGCTACCGGTTCGGTGCCCACCAGCTCCGCGACCGCCTCGGCGAACAGGCGCGAGTGCAGGTCGACGTCCGGCTCGGTCGTGGCCGGGCACATCAGGGCCATGTTGTGGAAGGGCGTCATGAGGATGCCGCGGTTCGCCAGGTAGGTGTGCAGGTAATCGTCGAGCTCCTGGTCGTGCACCGCGGCGGCCTCGGTGCCGGTCCGCGGCGCGGGGTCGGCGAACCGGTATTCCACACGGGCGCCGAGCCGGGTGACCGACCACGGCAGCTCGTGCTTGGCGATGGCCTCGGAGACACCCGCCTCGAACCGCTCGGCCAGCTTCGCCATGTGCGCGAACGCCTCGTCGGTGAGGACTTCGCCGAGGGTGGCGCAGACCGCCGCGATGGATAGCGCGTTGCCCGCCAGCGTCCCGCCGACTCCGCCCATGTCGACCAGGTCCAGGTCCGGCCTGCCGAGCAGCCGCTCGGCCAGGTCCGCGGACAGGCCGTAGGCACCGGCCGGAATGCCGCCGCCGATCGCCTTGCCGATCGTGATGACGTCCGGCTCGAGATTCCAGGCCTTCGTCGCGCCGCCCGCACCCGCGCAGAACGTGTGCGTCTCGTCGATGATCAGCAGCGTGCCGGTCCGTCGGGTCAGCTCCCTCACTCCGTCGAGATAGCCGGGCTCGGGCAGCACGATGCCGATGTTGGTCAGCGCCGGCTCCATCAGGACGGCCGCCACGTCGCCTTGCGCCAGCTCGCGTTCGAGGCCGGCGAGGTCGTTGAACTCGGCCACGCGGCTCGTCTCCGTCACCGGGACCGGAGCGCCGACGTTGCCGGGCCGAGGCTCGCCGCCTCCGTCGGCCGAGGTGACGATCAATGACTCGTCTACGGAGCCGTGGTAGCAGTAGCTGTTGACGAGGATCTTCGGCCGGCCGGTGACCGCTCGGGCCAATCGGATGGCCCAGCGGTTCGCGTCCGTGGCGGTGAGGGAGAAAGACCAGCGCGGGAGGCTGAAACGCTCCGCGAGAAGCGCGCCGGCGGTCTGCGCCTGCTCTGTGGGCAGCATGACCGCGAGCCCGCCGAGATCCTCGACCCGGCGACGGACCGCGGTGATGACAGCGGCGGGGCTGTGCCCGGCCATCGAGCCGGTGTCACCGAGCGAGAAGTCGACGTACGTGTGGCCGTCTATGTCAGTGACATGTGCTCCGTGAGCCGTGTCGAGGTAGAGCGGGAAGTGCGCGGAGGTCTTGTTCATCCACGTCATCGGTACCCGGCCGAACAGTGCGTCCGCTTTCTGGTACGCGGCGGCCGAGCTCGGGTTGCGTGCCGCGAACCGGGCTTGCTCTCGCTGGAGCAGTGCGCGCAGTCGGGCGCGGTCGACTCCGCTGGTTGACGGAGCGGGATGGACGGACATGGGGCCTCCTCGGTGACTCTTCGAGGACAGTACCAACGATTCGAAAGTAAAACAACGAGATGGCGAATGAATCGCTCGTAAAGAGGTTCGGGTCGTCCGACGGCGCCCGCCATCGCCGCGGGCGGACGAGACCGATTTCCGGATGGTGTGCGAATCAGCCCCTTGCGCCGATGTTTACGGTCAACCCCCGCCGTGTTCGCCACCCATCCGCGTTCGGTTCGGTGTCCTGTCGTGTGGACGGATCAAGCTCAGCCGCATGGCTCAAACGACCGTCCCCAGCGCGTTCCTCCGACTGAAGCGGGTGTGATGACCATGAAGAACCGTTACGCGGCCACGATTTTGGCCGGCGTGGTGACTGCCGGATGTCTGCTGACCGGTGCGGCGACGGCTGCTGCCGGGGCTGCCGGCAATGCAACAGGTGCCGCGGCCACCATGGCGTCCGCGGCGACATCCGGTTCGCTGTCGCTGTTGAGCTACAACATCGCGGGACTGCCGCAGGGCCTGTCCAGCGCACCCGGCGACCGTACGGCCGACACCACCTTGATCGGAGGGCGGCTCGGCCCCTTCGACGTCGTCAACGTCGAAGAGGACTTCAACTACCACGCCGCCTTGTACGCCGCGGACACCTCCCACGCCTACCGCACGCCGACCAGCGGCGGCGCGGGCATCGGAAGCGGCCTGAACACCCTGTCGACGCTGCCGTACGACGTCGACGACTTCGAACGCGTCAAGTGGGACTCCTGCCAGATCGACTCCGGCGACTGCCTGACGCCGAAAGGGTTCACCTTCATGAAGGTGAAGCTCGCCGAGGGTGTTTACGTCGACTTCTACAACCTCCACACCAACGCGGGTACGAACCCCGGCGACGAGACGTCCCGGGCGGCGAACCTGAGCCAGCTCAGCGCCTACATCCAAACCCACTCGGCCGGCGACGCCGTCGTCGTGATGGGCGACACGAACACCCGCTACACCAGGTCAGCCGACACGATCGCGGCCTTCGCCGCCGCGAACGGCCTGACCGACGCTTGGGTCCAGGACATCCGCGGCGGCACCGCGCCGACCGCGGGCGACCCGCCGCTGCTCTGCGACGAAACCGCGATCACCGACTCCTGCGAAGTCGTCGACAAGATCCTGTACCGCGGCGGCAAGCTGGTGGCCCTGAACGCGACCGCGTACCACAACGAACACGCGTCCTTCCTCGACTCGGCCGGAGCGATGCTGTCGGACCACGATCCGATCTCGGCCCGCCTGAACTGGACGCTGAGCAACGACTTCAGCGCGAGCGAGCAATTCGGCGGACCGCACGGCGAGTACTACAGCGACCTCCCGTCGATCCCGGCCGGCGCGCAGGCGAAGTCCGTTTCGCTGCGCAGCGGATCGCGCGTCGACCAGGTGGGGCTGACGCTGGCGAACGGCACGGCGCTCGCGCACGGCGGAACCGGCGGCACCGCATCGTCACTGCCGCTGAGCACCGGCGAATACGTCACGAACGTGAACCTCTGCGAAGGCTCGTACAGCGGCCACACGAGGATCTTCTCGGCGAAGTTCACGACGAACCTCGGCCACAGCCTGGCAGGCGGAACCACGACGTCGGACTGCACCGCTTTCACCGCGCCGGCCGGATGGCAGGTCGCGGGATTCTCCGGCCGGGCCGGTGACGGGGTGGACAAGCTCGGGGTGATCTATACGCGGCGCTGATCGGACGGCGGCGTGGACTTCGCGGACCGGGTTCCTCAGTGACCTTCACCCGGGGGCCCGCCCTGCTCGTCCGAATGCCCCGCTTGCCGCGCCCGCAAGCACGTCGGGGTTCGGGCACTGATCCCCGCCTTCGCAACGCCTGGTTCGGCGCCCTGCGTAGCGTGGACGATGCCAGAGCCGGCGCCGATGCCGCACCTTCGGATGTCGCGGCCCCGCTTCTGTATCCTCGAAGGCTGAGAACGTTGCCGGGCGGAAGCGGGCCGAACAGTGCGTGTTCTGATCATTGGGGGCGGCATCGCCGGATCGGCCGCCGCGCTGGCCCTACACCAGGCGGGCTTACGACCGGCCGTCTATGAGGCGCATCCCGACGACGGGGCGGACATCGGGGCGTTCCTCACCTTGGCGAGCAACGGGATGCGGGCGCTGGGGCAGATCGGGGCGGCGCAGGCCGTCGCCGAAGCCGGGTTCCCGCTGACCGGGTTGCGGCTGCTCGACGCGTCCGGCGCCGTGCTCACCGACGGCCCGCTGGGCGCGCACGACCATCCGCTGACGCGGTTCCGCTGCCTGCGCCGGGCGGAGCTCGGTGCGGTGCTCCAGCGGGAGGTGCGGCGCCGCGGCATCCCGATCAGCCATGGGGCCCGGCTCGTCTCCGTCACCGAGGACGGGACCGGTGTCGTCGCAGGGTTCGCCGACGGGCGGAGCGCCGGCGGCGACCTGCTCATCGGGGCCGACGGCCTGAATTCGACGGTGCGGGCGCTGCTCAGCCCGGCCGAGCCGCGCTATGCGGGCCAGAAGGTCTTCTACGGCTACACCACCGATGCCGCACCTCCTACTCCTAACCGGGCCGGAGTCATCACCATGGTCCGCGGCAGTGCGACCGCCTTCGGCTACGCGTGCTCACCCGTCGGCGAAGTGTTCTGGTTCGCCCGGGTGTCCGGACCACCGGTCTCGGATGCGGAGATCGCCGACGCCACGCCGGCGCGGTGGCGCGATCTACTCGTGCCGTTGCTTCGGCCCGACGCCACCCCGGCCGCGGAACTCGTCGCGGCCACGAGCGACCGGCTCATGGTCACCAACGCCTGCGACCTGCACCTGGGCCAGCCCTGGCGCACCCGGCGGACGGTGCTCATCGGCGACGCCGCGCACGCCGCCTCGCCGGCGACCGGACAGGGCGCCTCGATGGCGCTGGAGGACGCGGTCATCCTGGCCAAGGCGCTGCGCGACGCACCCACCACCGCGGCGGCGCTCGCCGACTATGAGCGGCTCCGCCGTCCCCGCGTGGAGAACAACATCGTGGCCAGCGCCGCGTTGAGCGCGGGCCGGACACCGCCGCCGAACGACGGGCGCGAACGGCCCGCGGCCCTCACCGACGACGAGCTGATCCGGCAGCTCGACTGGACGACGGCGCTGCCGGCCTGAGGGGTGGACCGGCGGGGCTATCCGTGCGCTGTAGTACTTCTACACCGCCGGAAACCCCCAGCCGCGCTGCGACCGAGGCACCACCAGGTTCGTCCTCGATGACACGGCGTTGAACACCAAGTAGGCCAGCCGTACCTCGACGCGAAGTGGGTTTGCGCTCTCGTCTCGTAAGAGCACACCAGCCAGAGCCGCCGGCGTCAGCCGCGAGCATCCTCATAAACGATCGGATAGCGTCCCTTGTCTCCGTAGTTCTCATCGAACTTTGGCATGCCGGAGGGCAGCAGTGGGCGCAGGACTTCAAAGACAGCCCTGACCCGTGAGTCGTCGAAGGCTGCGTCGCTCTCAACAGCCCGCAGTAAGAGGACGCCGTTATCCAGCAACCGCACGGATTCAAACGCCCCGCTGTTCTCGATGGCGCTCACGCTCGTACCGGCACCGTCAAGCAAGCGCGAGTGGAAGCCCACGAACCATGAGTAGCCGCGAAGCCGGCTTGCGCCGGCCACGATCCGCTCGGGGACACCGGCACCGCCGATCGCCTCTTCGAGAGCCGTGCGCATCTCGTCGATGTTGGAGCTGATCTCGGCGTAGTCCACTGCGTTGCGTCCCAGGAAACCGGCGAGGCGGTGCGGGGGCCGTGTCTGGCTGCGGCTTCTTTTCCTTGTCGCCGGTGGGAGGGGCATGAGACATCGCCCATTCAAGCTGACTGCCCCCTACAGGCAGGACTTCACCGGGTCCACGCCGTGAAAGTGCAAGCCCGAGCGACCGTCTCGGGGTGGTCCGAACACTCCCGTGACGGCCGCAGCGTCAAGCTGTCACCGCCTACCTCTTACCCCCGGAATACGAATCCTGCGCGAGAAGGTGGCCTTCCGCGTCGTAGGCCTTGACGGTGAAGTCGTCAGCGTTCGCTGGGAGGCGAACCGTCGCCGGAACGGAGAATGTGACGTAATAGCCGACCCAGTCGTTCATCCCGTCGACTTTGACGATTGTCGCGATGTAGTCGTTGCCGTTATTGACGATGTCGATGAGGCTCGGTGCCTGGTCGCCTTGGTACTCGCCCACGATGACCCGATCTGTCCCGGTGGCGCCGAATTGACTGCTGATGCGGGTCTCGCCGGGTAGCAGGGTCATGTAGGGGTTGGTGACGTCGGAGCAGATCGTCTGGTCGGGCCCGCTCGCAGGAGCGTCGTTGATCGGAGCTGTCTCGCAGAGCGTGGTGGCGGTGGTGGTGAAGGAGTAGCCGGGGCCGACTGTGATCCTGTCACCGCTCGTGATGTGTTTGACCGGCGATACAGCCGCCGTACTGCTCGTCGTCACATTGCTCAAGACGGCGGGGCCAGTCGACCCGCCACCGGCCGTGCTGGGCAGGTTGTCGTCGGAGCCAACCCCGGTGGCCAAGCCCACTGTGCCGACCGCCACGACAGCCAGCGCGCTGCCAGCGATGCCGAAGCCGCGGACGCGCGAGCGCTGGCGAGCGTTGCTGGCGCTCACGCCTGGTCAGGCCGCGCAGCGCGGCTAATACGACCGCACGCCGTTCGTGATCGCCGGCCAGGTCGGACCGATCAGCGGCGTCCAGCAGGCGGTCCGTGGGCACTTCCTTGAGCCGCTTACGGCGCCACCAGTCGTTCTGGTGATTGATCATGACTCGCCGCACGTATGCGGTCGGGTCGTCGGCCTCGATCCGTGACCAGCGCGGGTAGACCTTGATCATCGCCGCCTGCACCAAGTCCGGGGCGTCGTTGGGGTTACCCGTCAGCAGCTCGGCCAAGTGGATCAGCCGGGACATGTTGCCCGCCACGAAGGCCGCGAAGCTGTCGCTGGGTTCCCTGCTCGATTGCTTCACACCCTTGCCAGACGGGATTCACGGGACGAAGGGTTCTGTCAGTCCGCGATCGTGTTGGAAATCTGCCGCGGCACCTGCCGCCGCAGAGCTCGGCCGCACCTCGGCGTCGAACACGGTGGTGCGACGGCGGCCAACGGCCGCCGATCCCCTCACCCCTCAAGTTCCTGCGCCCGGCGCAGGTCCGCGGCCGCGGCGTCCGCCTGGCCGAGGCGGGCCCGACAGGCCGAGCGGTGCGCCCAGGAATCAGAGTCCTGGGGATCGCGGTCGATCGCGGCGGTGAAGTCGGCGATCGCCGGCTCCCATTCCTCCGCCTCCTCGTGCATCGCCCCACGGTTGAAGTACGCCGCCGAGGTCGGGTTGAGCTCCAGTGCGCGCGACAGCGCCGCTACGGCCTCGGTTCGGTCCCCTTCGGTGTAGCAGACCATGCCCAGCAAAGCCCAGGCCTCGGCCAGAGCCGGGTCGGCGGCCAGGGCGCGGTTCAGCGTGGAGCGGGCTTCGGAGAGCCGGCCGGATTCCAGGTGCAGGCGGCCGTTGAGGCAGAGCAGGTGTGGATTGTCCGGAGCGACCGTCAAACCCTCGGCCACGACGGCGGCCGCGTCGGCGCCGGCCGTCTCGGCGGTGCCGGAGCCACCGAGGTCGGCGAGCAGGCCCGCCAGGTTCACGTACGCGTCGGTGTACTCCGGGTCGAGTTCCAGGACATATCGGAAATCGGCGGCGGCGCCGTCCAGGTCGCCCAGCCCCGCGCGCACGTCGCCGCGGTTGTAGTAGAGCTCTGGGAAGGGCGGGGACAGGCGCATCGCGGTCTCGTACTCGGCGATCGCCTCCTCGTCGCGGCCCAGCCGGTGCAGGAGACCGCCGAGGTCGAAGTGGTACTCGGCGTAGTTCGGGTCCTCGTCGATCACGGCGGTGAAGTCCGCGACCGCCTCGTCGAGCTTGCCGATCGCCGCGAACACCTGGGCGCGGTTGTAGCGCAGCACCGAGCGGTGCAGGCGGTGCGCATCGGCGTCCAGCTCTCGCTCCAGCAGGTCCAGGCCCTCCGATACCAGGGCCAGTGCCTCCTCGGGGCGGCGCAGGTGGTTCTCGATCAGGGCTTTGCCGTTGCGGTGGAACACGGTGTTGAAAGCGCGGTCCTTCTCGTCGGGCAGGAGTCCGGACAGGGCAATGGCCGCGTTGATCCAGCCCAGGGCAGTCTGATGATCCTTGCGGGACTCGTCGTGGTGCCGGGTGTAGAGCATCGCGGTGGCGTAGGCGGCCTGCATGTGGACGAGCGGGTCGTCGGTGAAGGCCCGGGCCTCGTCGTAGAGCGCCTCGGCCTCCTCTGGACGGTTCAGGGCGGCCAGCGACGTGGTCATCTTGGTGGTGAAGGCCCACCAGTGCTCCAGCCGCGCCCGCCAGTCGATGAGCGCCCGGCCACGCCGGCC
>Ga0136846_1214769_pt1 | contig 11669 bp, 11 predicted proteins | sample HopSoiMetagenom2_FD_96841 | JGI IMG/M metagenome (GOLD analysis project Ga0136846, IMG submission 96841) | Grasslands soil microbial communities from Hopland, California, USA - 2 Assembly 2016 (version 4) | ecosystem: Environmental > Terrestrial > Soil > Grasslands | place: USA: Hopland... | reverse complement strand
TAATTATAGATAATAGTTAGTTTTAAAGTCTGATCCGGTCTTTTTCATTTTCATATTTTACTTTATTTTCATATAACTCTTCAAAACTTCGACATTTTTAATTTTTCTCTGGCGGACGGAGTCAAAAATAAGTCAGCACTTTTTTACTGAATTCCTGAATAAATTTGATTTCATTGGGGCTACTACTATGGATATATACCCTTGTAAATCCCATCTTAAAATATTCTTCTATTGGTTTAATTGTGTCTTCAATTGAAGTAATAATCTGTATAGATTCCTTAAGCTTTTCATCTGGAACTTCTTCCTTTGCTCTTTGTTCTAATTCCCTTGGATCATTTATATCTAAATTGAAAGCATTTTCTATTGCTGTCGCTCGCCAAAATTTTGTAGACTCAAAAGCTTCATCATAGTCCTCTGAAAATGATACTTTGTACTCGGCTATCTTTTCTAAAGATCCTAGTTCCCTTTTATTTTCTTTAGCTTCTTTATCAAATACATCAAATATTTTTGCTGCCTTATTTGGTTTTACAACTGTAATTATGCCATCACTATACTTTGCAGCAGTTTTTATAGATTGCTCTCCAACAGCAGCCATGTATAGAGGTATATTTTGAGATGGAGGAGAGTACAATTTCGCATTTCTAATTTTAAAGTATTTGCCAATGAAGTTCAAAAAACCATCATTGTCAAAGCCCTTATTATTGTCTTCTCCATCTTTTTTCCATAATTTTCTTATGATTTGTATTGCTTCGGTGGTTCTATCTAATCTCACTTTGGCATCAGGCCATTCAAAGCCAAGAGAAACTTCATTCATGGCTTCTCCTGTGCCTATACCAAGACCTATTCTTTTAGGGTAAAGTATATCAAGCGATGCAAATGCCTGAGCTATTACTGCTGGATTATAGCGATAAACTGCAGCAGTTACTCCTGTTACGAACTGTATTTTTTTTGTTCTCTCGGCTGCAGCAGCTATCCAAATCCATGTAAAATTTCCATAGCCATTATCATGCCACCATGGATGAAAGTGATCACTAGTCATCGCAGTAGTGAACCCACATCTTTCTGCTTCCTTTACAAATTCAAATAAATTAGCCATAGAGTATTGTTCTTGGGCAGCCCAGTAGCCAAGTGTGTTGTTACTCGTCATATTCTTGCCTCTTACCTAAATTCATAACTTACTATTTTGTTACCCGTCTCATATATTTTAGATATATACTCATGCGAAAGCTTTCTTATTGATGAAAACACCTTATATCGTCAGTATACCATAAATTATTTAATAATTACATGGAGTATTATTATTATTATTATGTTCCTGTAATTAGTGACTTTAAGAGCTCTATTCTGATTATATTCCAGCAGTATTCTAATTATAATGTCTCAAATTAGTAAAATGTCACTACATAGAGCAAGAAAAAGTTGTACAAAAACTATGTGAGTCCTTGCTTTAGAAATGTCTATACAAAATCAGTCAAAGAATTATTCGAGGCTATTAGGTGACCATGAAATGAATGTCATGTTGGATAAAATGAGAGAATAGGCATGCAATCATCAAATAAAACTTGAGCAACTAGTACAGAAACTAACATTCTTATTTTTCTGTATATTATTTGATGGCTGAAAGTGCAATTTGTCATAATTATCCAATAGGTAAATGACCACTAAACAATTGGCAAAGAACAATAAGATTATTAAATATAGCATCTGCTAGTCTTGTAGCCTGATGTTTTGTATGATGAGGTTTGTGATGAAACCACATATTGAAAATTACTTCCTAAGTAGAATTTATTATGATTGTCATTAACCTAACTAAAATGTGAAACTACTAAATAGTATTACGAGTACTGACCTATCATGACAATGGATGAAGCATTTGAAGAAGGAGCAGCTGGAACTAAGTCTGGAAGAAAAAATGATCCTACGAAAGAATATGAAGCAAATGAACCAATGTCGCCAGCCAAGATAAAAGAACACGAACCCACTGCGGTAAGTAGAGACAACACTTCTAGTTCAGATTACTCGTCAGGACAAGATCCAAAAGAAAGATTAAGGAGAAGTGGAATGACAGAAGGAACAGCTGGTTCTACTGAAACTGGTGACCAGTACGAGCAGGGAGCAGCAGGGACAAATAAGTAAAATAATTAGTTAACTAGTAGTGAGAATAAGAATAAGAGATTATTTTCTGTGACTGCGATTTTCTCAAATATTTTTTATTCCTAAATTCAAACTGACTTCAATCACTAACAATCAATCTATATTACCGACTGCAATATTATCTGTAAATGGAGTAGCTAGATTACCTATGCTAAATGGAGTAATATTGAGCTGGCCTTGGAGATGTAGTATTGCTGTTTATTTATTAATGTTATTTAGACTCGTTGTTTAGCCCTTGGTATTGTAAGTACCTGCAAAGAAAATACCTGGTTAACACACCTATCAAGAATCTGTCTTGAATTGTACACACATCGTAGATGAATTCACGATCCATTTTATAATATCATGTTGTAAACGCATCTGAAATTATAGACGTATCCTGACATTATTACTAACATATAATATTAGGCTATAGACAAATATTACTGATTAGAAAAAAACTACTTCTAAATAATGAGTTACTACAAAAATTAATTGTATATTTGATTATAGACAGTTACCTTCGGATATTAACTGATATATAAATTCGTTCAGCCAGAACAAGTGGGTTTAATATTTATGATGGTGTAAAAATCGAATTATTAACTCATGATCTTGGCGGCATAAGTACATATGATATCCTACTGGCGGCACTATCAACAAACTATATGAAGGTAAAGAACAATAATACATTAATAAACTATGATTGTAATGTCTATTTGTTATGAGTGAGTAATTTTAGCTTTAATGTCCGTATGTTACTTGGAAGACTTATGAGCCTAAACTCACAAATTTCTGTTCACATACAGACATTATAGAATAAACTTTATGATTTAATACTATTTACTATAAATGTTAAAGTGTTTTTTCTATACCTTGCTATGCAAATTGATTAAGTAGTTAAAATAGATTTAATTTATTTCCTTATAATGCTAATATATTCCTGGTAATTAACAGGAACTAAAATTAAGAATTTCTTAATTTGATACTCAGTCATATTATTGTACTACTTATGTATCTAATTAACCAGATGTTTATATTTATATTTATTCGAACCAGCAGCCTTGCTCATATTCCCCAGTGAAAGAACCCGCAGTCCATTTTGCCATGCCGCTTCTCCTAGCTATATATCTTTGGCTGCTTCAGGATTTATTACTTCTTCCCTGGCTCCGTAATCTTTTCTGGCATCTCTCTTTTTACAACAGTTGGTTCATGTGTTTTTCTTTTGCAGGTGTCATTGGTTCTTTTCTCAATATTCTATTCTTTTAACAGATCCTCTTTCCTTCCGACCTCTGTACCATCAGCACTTTTTTATATTCTCTTTCTTGTTCGTCTGTAGTAATGGTCATTATTTATCGTACGTACTACAAAAGATACAAATCCACACAATCCATTTTATTTAATGTGTATGGTTAGATAAGGCTTTTAATATTGAGTACTTTAATCGTCATAAAAACCCAGATAAATAGCATACCACTAATATAACTAAAATTTGCAGCGTTTATCTTTCATATTATACATACAGTGATCATGGCCAGAAAAGATACTAGTTCAGATACGATAGAACAAGGAGATATTTTCTTTTTTTATCGGCCAAAAATAGGCACTGAAGAGGTTCAAGATATAAAAGATGTGCAAAGATTTTACATGGTTACTTCATCTATGCATGAAAATGAACATAATAGAAAAGATATATATCGATTATTTTTAGTAGGACAAAAGCAATTACCCGAAATCGTTGAAGGAAAATCAACCTCAAAGGAACGAAACTGGGCATTAAATATATTGACAACCTCAAATGCAGAAAATATTCATAAAGAGCTTTTGCCGGCTGAATACACAACTGAGACAAGAGGTAAACGTAGGCTAGCTGCTGCTACACCAGCTGGAGAAGGCAAGTACTCAATTGTTAAGCATGATGGTCATACTGAGCTAGCATATTTACTGGAGCTTCCTGAGGTACCCGGTCCCACGCAGAAGGAATTTGAGATAAAGAAGGAGGCTAGCTATATAATATCTGTAAAGAATCCAGAGATTAGTGTACCTGGTTTTGCCGCATTTTCTTCTGCTAAAAAACCAGAATATCCTAAGAGACTAATAGAAATGTTTGGAGATAGAAGATGGATAGATGTAGAAAACTCAGAATTACTTGATTACGAAAACACACAGTTATTGCTAATTGGAGCTCGCAAAAAAGATGTGGAAGAAGAACTTGGAATTGATATAGATGAACAAAACGAAACTGAAACGAGCGCAGATACATTTAAAGAACTGAAAGTAAGAAAGGAAGAGGTTCCTTTAAAACCTCTATTGAAGGGCAAATTTCCTAAAAAAGAAGAGATACCTATGGCACAAGAGGTAAAGCAGTTATCAAAAGATGAAGCTCCAGGAAGAGGAGGAAAGGCTGGCGGCAAGGTTGCCGCAAGTAAGGCACCATCTGCTGCTGCAATAGCTAAATTACTATCTGGAATAGTTTTTCCAAAAGATAAAGATAAGATTATAGAGTATGCAAAACAAAATAAGATAAAGTTAGATCGACCAGAACAAGTAATTGATACTTTAAAGGAGATACCTGATAGAACTTACCACAATACGGCAGAAGTAGAAAAGGCATTAGGAAGCATAAGATAGGATAAGGTAAGATAAGTTAAGATAAAAGGTGAACCAGTCCAATGGCTCAATTTACATGCAGTGTTTGTGGAGACGGATTTGAACAGAAATCTCGTTTACGAAAACATATCGATACTGCACATCCACCACAGGCTCCTTCTGCCACAGATGTTGAAAAAGTATTAGCTGGCATTGACTATCCAAAAACAAAAGATGATTTGGTACAATATTCATCTCAAAAAGCATCAACTATTAGTAAAAATCTTTTTGATTGATAAAATCGCTTCCCTCACGCACATATAGAGATTCTGTCGAAGTTGCTGTAGCGCTAGGCGAATTAAAGAGCGGGAAGAAGGTAAGAGAGGCAGAGCAAGCTGAAGCAATAGAGCAACATAGTAAGCAAGGGGGAAGAGCTGCAGCCACATCTACTGTATCAGCAGCCGCAATTGCAAAGCTTCTAACAGGAATAGATTTCCCGAAGAGCAAAGTAGTTTAAAAAATTATGCAAAGAAGAATAAAGCTAAAATTAATTATAGCGATCCAAATGAAAATGAGATTCTAAACATACTAAATCGTCTGCCAGATAAAGAATATCGTAATATGGCAGACGTTGAAAAATCAGTTGGCAGCTTGATATAGTAATACAATATGAATGATAAAACTGATGAAGATAAGTAGTGTCATAAAAATCGATAGGGAGATTTATCATAAATTCTCCGTATACTATAAGAATAAATAAATAATTATTTTCTATTTCTTTTAAGTCCTATCCCTGTACACTGAATGAAAATTTAATACCTGTTCTGTATTGAGTTATTTTACCAGTATTAGGATCTACTTGTGCAGTCTGATCTACTATATCTATTCCACGTATTCCACGTATGGTCTTTACAGCCTCATTCACTGCGATTTGGGCATCATCTTCCCATCACTTGTCAAAAGTTCCTACAATCTCTTCGATTTTGGCAATTGACATTCTGGTTAGTTAGATTTCATCTTAAATAAAAGTTTCAGATCGAATATTGTCAATATAGTCTAAAATAATAAATTAATTTAAAGATTGCACATGTACTCCTAATTCGCATACCAGATATTTTTATTGAATTCGATTATTATAACTACAACATTACAATAAAACGATGATTAATAATAATTACATAAATTGTAGATGACTACATGAGGTTCTGGATTATAGTTACTTTTTTTTGGTATGTATATTTTCCTTACTATTATATATTAGAAGAGTGAAAAATATGCGTGGATATATCGAAAAGGGATTCTCATTCAGATCAAGAGTTAATGAAAATATATGATTTGAGAAATATCGCAGTCGTTGGAATGTCCAATAAAGAAGGAAAACCTGGTTACTTTGTACCTAAATACCTAATTGAACATGGATATAATGTGATTCCAGTAAATCCTACTTTAAAGGAAGTACTTGGAAAAACATCATATCCAGACATTGTCTCTATACCAACTGAAATAGACATCATTGATATATTTAGGAAATCTGAAGATGTACCTTCAGTCGTAGAGGGTGCTTTGAAGAAAAAAGGCGTGAAAATCATATGGATGCAAGAAGGTATATACAACGAAGAGGCCGAAAAATTGGCTAAGGAAAATGGGTTAGACGTTTTATTTAATAGATGTATGATGGCAGAACATATGAGACTATTTAAATGAATAAATTATAGTGTAAGTATTTTTATAATAACAAACTGTGGCATCATCTTACCTCCAATACGTAAACCTATCATATTACGATATTGTCAATAGTAACATTAAAAGTAGTTTGATTCATGTGATAGATATGTATTTCTGAATTTAAAACTAATTCAACATTGTAACAAATAAATACCTTTCCACGGCAATTACACTTACATAGTTTAAGGTAGTTTTAACATTAACTCAAGGTTAATGCTCAGATTATCACAGTTCTCCAAATAATTGGAGTTATTGCGAATGTAGTTCTTTGCCTTCATCAACTGTTGTAGTATCCCTATGTCTATCACCTATATGTCTATCCTGTGTATACACCAGTCTATAAACTTGTAATCCCATCGAGGCATCACGCAGATACCCGCTGATAATGCAGAAGAAAGAAAATGTGACTACGTCTAGATCACGAATGTCATTTCACACATAATCTAACATTTATTCTGATACCTAGAATCCAATGAATGCAGTCCTAGATAATATTCGTCTACTATCTCATTTGCATGATCAGATGAGGAGGAATTTCCATATTTATGATGAGTTAACATAGTTAAACCAGTTTTATTAACCATTGATGAAAAATCTATTGTAGCACGTAATAAGATGCCTTCTCTACCAGGCCTTGGAACGAAACCTATAAACCATCTATCAACATCACATTGTTATAGGGATAGAATTTATATTATTAAGGATGTCATTCTATCTTTAGTAGAATATGGACATCTTAATCAAACATCTTTGATTCGTTTCTGTGGTTTAAATCTAAAAAAGCACAGATCAATATTAGATGAGCTTGAATTAAATGCATTCATTAGCAGAAGTGAATCCTTAATAGGGCATAGAACTATTACAATTTATAAGCCAACACAAAAAGGAATCGTATTTTGCAATAAGATAATTGTTCCATATGAAAGAGTGTTTCCAAGGGATAAAAGGCAGCTCTCTGAGATTTACAAGGGAACCGTGGAATCAGGAGATGCTCAAGTCAGAGAGAACAAAAATAAAAGTCATAGGATTATCACTACGATCTCATAGGAACAACAAAGTATTGGTCACATTAATAGACCAGAGTATTCTGGTCTTCCAGAGAAGAAATCAGATATAGATTATAGTTATAAAAGATTAGTTTAGTGTAGATTATATTTAGTAACTCTATATACAGAGAATAGAGCCAATTAGCAACTTCAACAACCAATACTGTAAAATTATATTGGTTATGTCTCGATACCATATTCTTCTGCGATTTTTCTATCTGCTTCTTCCCTCTCTCTTTGAAATTCTCTATATCCTTTAGTCCATTTTACTACTATTGAACGGCATTGCCTTATCCCTGCAATAATCATTGTAATAGAAATAATGATTAGCAGAACCAATAGTATACCAAGTACGACACCAAATTCATTCTCAATTTCAAGAACTGCGAAAAATGTCGGGTGTGATATTAAAAAGAGCGAAAGGCCTATTGCAAGTGGGGCAAGAATTAGTGCAGAAATAGAAATATAAAGTAATGTTCTTCTTATCTTTAGAATTTGGAATATAAAATCATCCATTGATGTGACGATATCTAATCTGGACTGTTCTGTTCTAGTTATAGCAGAGTTAGAAATAGAAACACTATCCTTATTATCGTGGTCATCTTGATCTTTAGCAGGATTCATCTATCTAAGTACAATAAATAAATAAGATTCATTATTTATTTGATGATTAACTTTGTTAACCTATTAAAATATGAGCATTAAGTAACAATGTGAATTTACATAGATTAGCATACTTTAAGACCGTATTAGTAATATTATCGATATGAGGAAAAAGAAAGGTAATGCGATACGGTATTTCACGGGTATTAATGCCGATTTTATTGATTCTGGACTGATCATGAAGGACACAATGATACATGAACATGACTTTACACATACGAATCTTATAGTAACGGCAAGTTGGATAATTCAGTGCATAACCTGTAAGATCTATTTCTGTAAATTATGCGGCATAGTATTAAATAATTTTCACGATTTTAAAAATCATGTATGTAGGGTCGGCTAGATACCATGATTTCTTCTCTGATGAATAGATATTATGTAATATCTTAGAATAATATTAATTAAGAATCATTTATGACATCCTTCTATACTTAACACTAGTATATTACCAAATTTGGTAAATAATTTAGAAATATCCTTTGGTTAGTTATATAAATATCGTCCTAACGAATGTGCACACAAATGTTTTCATCGCCGTTGAGACTCATCTATTCTGACTAACCTAGAATTGCTCGTTTGAGTTTCAGCGGCGATGCTTTAAGTTGACTGGGCTGAGATTGACTGATGGTGGGACGTCTTAATTCTATGTTTTCTCATCTTTAAGTAACTTGTAAATTCTCTCAATAAATAAATCAAACTCAGTATTGTCTTCACGATTTGTATGCCTTCTTTCTGACAAATACCAACTTAAGCTAGCATAGATCCACTCTAATTCTTTCTTTGAGACTCGGATGCTAATCATTCTTTTCATAGCACACTCCCATCACTAATAGTTGTACTTATCATATACATCTGCTTAGAGGATCAGTAACGAAGTTCAATGTCGCTATCCCCAAATGAGACTACAATTCCCAGTATAATTAGGCTCTATTAATGTTTTGTTCATCTTAAAATGAGGTATTATTCATATGTAAATAACTTCTTAGCATTATTTCTGAAAGAGTTTTCTACACTAATTTTCAAAGCATGTTTTTATCTTATTCTAGATGGGAATAAGAATAAAGTCAAGGGGATGATTTTTTTCTTTTCATCACTTTACAGAAAGAAAGAAATTTTCATCAAAGGTTGATTTAAAGTATTGTTGAGATCGATTCCGTAAGTAACTAAATTTACCACTATATAAAGATCAGATTACAAGAATGGCAAGTATTTATAAGAAAATCTACATTCAGTTTGCTGATAAGATAGGTATGAAAGTCGTTACTATCACGAAGGAAATGATAGACAGGGTTAGCAAAAGAACTTGGTCCCAGATTTTACTTTGATAGTCAGCACAGAATGCTGTTAAAGAACTTGGTAATCTGGGGGGGCCCGAGGGTTATTCTTGCAAATCTGCTGGGGAAGAGCAACAAGTACCGTGTAATTGTTAGCTTTGGTAAGTGATAAACTCATCAAATAAATGCTTCGGATGAACTTCTTGAGGTATCTCAAACTTACAAACCGATCAATCAGAGTAAAAATATTATACGAAAGAAGTTTATTACTTATTGACTGGAACTATTCTGTATATTGTTCCTTGTTTTTCGTCAAACGTTAATACATATAGGTAGCCATCATAAGGGCTTACCTTAAGATCTGTAATACCACCAAAGCCTTTTCCAAATATTATTTGATCAAAAGAATCAGAACTGTTTGCAACCCCATCTGCAAGTTGACCGGTCGGGAATAGTAATCGTTTCCTTTGGGGATCTAGTTTGAAGTGATAAATATTTCCATTTTTCGCATCAGCAACAAACATATCGTTTTCATATAGATTTCCCATCTTGTTAGAATTAAGGAATGTAATTCCGGTCGGAACGACTTTCCGAAACCAAGTAAATTGGGGTGGATGATATTTTCCTTTCCCACCAAAACTTATCAAGTCATTTGGATAAAGAGATGCAACATGCTTCTTTTCAGTTTGATCTGTATTAAATCCATGTAGCCATATGCCATCAATACGATTGTAGCCACTGTTAAATCCGGGGAAAATCAAATTGATTTCATCACCAAATGGCAAACCAATTTGTGTATCCCAGAGAATTCTTGTTATAGGATCGAAAGCAAGTCCAAAACTATTCCATATTCCGTAGGAATAGTAAAGATTTACGGGAAATTTATTTCCTAAAATGCCAGGTAATATTGGCTGACCACTTTGAGTAACTCTGAGTATCCCGCTAGTTCCATCAGGTTCACTTCCATTTTGGATATTCTGTGCTTTAGTATTATGTCCATTAATTCCAACGTCACCTATAGTAACATATACATTATTATCCGGCCCGATAATCACCTTACCGCCATCACCGATAGCCCCCGGAGTTGCTGGAAGATCTAACAATAATTTTGGATTTACTAACTTATTACCGATCAATTCATATCTATATAGTCGGTTACCCAATGGCTGTTTTTCTTCGGTAATATCATCACTGGTATGAATCTGGCCTTGAGTATAGTATAGGAAAACATTAGCTATAGTAGTAGTCTTATTATGTTGACTATTAGGATCTCTGGGGGCTGTAGTGATCGAAGAATGAGGAGCAATCGCGATACCTAACATACCTCTATGACCATACGTGGCAACACTTACATTAAGTAAGGGTTGTTGCAGTTCGGTACCATCTACAATTCTTCTTACTATGCCTTCATCTTTCTCTGTGACTAAAATATCGTTAGGGCCTAAAAAGGCCATGCTGGTTGGATATTCTAATCCTCTGAAAACCACTTGTGTCTTTAGCTCGGGATTAAGTATTGTTGGTCCTTTAGGAAATGGGAGAGCAACTTCCGGATATTTTGATGCTCTTGGTTTGGCAAAAGCACTATGATTAATTTGTAGTATAAAGTATAGAAATTTATTTGATGTAAGTGTAGAAGTCAGAATAACTAAGATTGTAACCAAAATTAAACTCGCTAAGCATAACGACAATAGCGGCATGAAACGTGGCATTATCAACTCATAGAATATACCAAGGTAGTTTCCTATATCTATTGAGTTGGCAATATGTATAGAAAGTAGGACCTTGGAGTGCCGCAACACCGTCTTCTCCACCATTGATGCCCTTGGTATTTTATAGCATTACTTAATAGGTTGGAAATAACTTGCGTGAATCCTTCTCTATCTACCCCTCAACTATAATATCTTTCTTGTTATTGATATATATCTATATTCATAACAATTGGCTGTTATAACATCCACTATAGAACGAGATATAAGAATTGTATGTCCTTATTGCGAAGAGTCTGAATAAAGCCGACTTATCAAAACCTATAGATAGAATACACCTAGGAAGTGGACTTCTTGGTTGAGATATGGGAGAGTAGTAACTATTTTATTATGAGCATTAAGAATAATGAGTTTTTTATTGTCTCCCACAGCGGTCAGGTAAATGTACTATTATTAATGTCCAAATGTCTATACTTATACTAAATGTGTAACTAAATGCTCTTTGTTACTAGTAGGTGGTTATTGTAATC
>Ga0136846_1231230_pt1 | contig 11670 bp, 9 predicted proteins | sample HopSoiMetagenom2_FD_96841 | JGI IMG/M metagenome (GOLD analysis project Ga0136846, IMG submission 96841) | Grasslands soil microbial communities from Hopland, California, USA - 2 Assembly 2016 (version 4) | ecosystem: Environmental > Terrestrial > Soil > Grasslands | place: USA: Hopland... | reverse complement strand
TGGCTGAGCGTGCGCGGCGACGTGCACCGCCTCGAGGCCGACACGATCCTCCGCGATGTCGGGTCGGCGATCGATGAGATGTGGATCGTGCTTGCCGGACGCGTGGCCGTGCACGTCGCGAAGGGCGGTAGCTGGCGCAGGTTTTACGACACGGGCCCCGGGTCCGTGATCGGCGCCATGCCGTTTTCGCGCATGCGGAATGCACCCGCGAGACTCGTGGTCGAGGACGACACAACGGTGTGCGCGCTCGCGCGCTCACACTTTCCGGACCTCGTGCGTGAGTGTCCGGAGCTCACGTCGGCGCTCGTGCACCATCTGCTCGATCGGACACGCAACTACCGCACGGCGGAGTTGCACGACGAGCGGTTGCTGTCGCTCGGTCGTCTCGCAGCGGGTCTCGCGCATGAGCTGAACAACCCGGCGTCAGCGGCGTCGAGCCACGCGCGAGCGCTCGCTCCCTTGCTGGACGACATGCAGTCGGCGGCCGATGCCCTGGCGCACGCACGTCTGACTGACGAGCAGCTCGACGCCATCAACGACGTCAGGCGGATGTGCATGGATGCGTGTCAGCCGAGGAGTCCGCTCGAGGCCGCGGACCGCGAGGACGAATTCTCGGACTGGCTCGTAGCGCACGACACCGATCCAGCGGCCGGCTCGGCACTGGCGGCGACCGACGTAAATCTCGCAGCGCTCGACCACGTCGCCCGGGTGCTGCCGAAGGAGACGTTAGGCGATGCGATCGGCTGGGCCGCCAGCGAAGCGGCGGCTCGTCAGGCGACGGGGCACATCACGTCGGCGACCGCACGTATCCACGCGCTGGTGAGCGCCGTCAAAGGGTTCACCTTCATGGACCGCGAAGCCGTGCCCGATCACGTCGACATCGTGCGCGGCCTCGCCGATACCGTGGCGATGCTCGAGAGCAAGTCGCGCTCGAAGTCGGTTCGCGTAAAGATCGAGACACAGGATGACTTGCCCGCGGTCTTCGGCTTCGGCAGCGAGCTCAATCAGGTGTGGGAAAAGCTGATCGACAACGCGATCGACGCGGCACCCGCCGAGGGGAACGTGACGGTGACGGCGGCGAAGCGCGGCGATGTGGTCGTCGTCCAGGTGATCGATGACGGTCCTGGCATTCCCGAGGAGCTCCGCGCTCGGATCTTCCATCCCTTCTTCACCACGAAGCCCGTCGGCTCGCCAGGTCTCGGCCTCGACATCGCGCGTCGCTTCACGCATCTGCACGACGGTGACCTCGACTTCAGCTCGGAATCGGGACAGACCGTGTTTCGAGTGCGATTGCCTGTTTCCTCGCCCCGGTTGGTACGATCCGCCCTCTGACGACAATAGACGACATGCTTACGTTCGCGTCGATTCGGCGCTTCCCATTGGTCGCTACCCTGGCTCTCGCCACGACAACAGCCGCGCCACACAGCGCTCGTCGCGCGCTGGCTCCTGTGCCCGCGGCCGCGATCGCCGATTCGCTGAGAATCCTCTACATCGGACGCCCAGCGGGCTGGGAGCACTACGAGCTGTCGCCCAGCGATGGCGGGATGAAGCTGACGTCCGACTACGACTGGGTCGACCGCGGCAAACGCAATCACACGCAGCTGACCATCACCACCGGAAAGGATTACGCGCTGAAGACGTTCGAGACAGCGCGCATCGGGGATACCAGTCGCACCGTCACGGCGTCGGTCGAGCTCGACGGCACGCACGCGAAGGTCACTCGGAACGGCAAGGCCGCGGATGTTCCCGTCCCTGACGTCGCGTACGCCGTGTCTTCGTACTACCCAACGGCGCAGCACCTCGCACTCATCCGCTACTGGCAATCGCACGGAAGTCCGAAGACGATCGCGGTCGTCCCGGGAGATCCGAATCCGTTGACGATCAAGAAGCGTGGCGTGGACACCGTCGGTTCCGGGGCGACTCGCACCGTGCTCACGCGCTACACGATCGATGGCGCGATGTGGGGGATCAACTATCTGTGGCTCGACGGCGAGGGACGGCTCGCAATGTTCGCGACTGGCGGCGGTGCCGGCCTCTCGTTCAAGACAGTGCGGGCCGCGTTGATGCCGTTACGCGACGAGTTGATGCAGGTCGCCACGCGCGCGCAGATGGCGGAGCTGGTCGACATCACGTCGCGAACCAAACCGTTGGCCGAAAGCAAGCTGGCACTCGTCGGTGCGACGCTGGTGGACGCGACCGGCGCACCGGCGGTGCCTAACGCGACGGTCGTCGTCGATAACGGACGGATCGTCGCCGCCGGCCCGAGCGCCAGCACGCCGGTGCCGCCGGGCGCCCGCCGGATCGACGTCGCGGGCAAGACGATCATCCCGGGCCTCTGGGACAGCCACGCGCATCTGCACCAGATCGAGTGGATTCCGACGTACTTCGCCGCCGGCGTCACGTCGGTGCGCGACATGGGCTCCGAGTGGCCGCTGCTCGTCGCGATGCGAAAGGCCATTCGCTCCGGCCAGGTGACCGGACCGAACCTGTTTTTCGCGGGGCTGATCGACGGACCTGGCCTGACGGGGTTCGGCGAATTCAGCGCGGCGACGCCGGAGGAAGGCCGCGCGCTCGTGCGCCGCTACCACCAGCTCGGGTTCGAGATGATCAAGATCTACATGGCGCTCGCGCCCGAGGTGATGGCAGCCATCTGCGACGAAGCGCACAAGCTGGACATGAGGTGTACCGGGCACGTACCGAACTCGATGGATCTTCACGAGGCAATCGACGCGGGGATGGATCAGCTCGCGCACTTTCCGGTACGCGGCGACCTCACCACCGACGAAGGGAAGAAGCAGATCGCGCATTTCCTCGCGAAGAAAACGATCTTCGACCCGACGGCGTCGTGGGGTGAGATCGGCGGCAAGTCCGCGGCGGAGCCGATGGAAAACATTCAGCCGGTGCTCCAGCACCTCCCGCGCCCGCTGCTGGAGGAACACGTCGCGTCGTTAGGCCAGTCACCGTCGGACACGGCGACGTCGCACGCGCGGCTCGCGCGGATGCTCGCGAACATCAAGGCCGCGCACGAGGCGGGAGTGCCCATCATCGCCGGCACCGATGAAGGGATCCCGGCCTACAGCGTGTACCGCGAGCTCGAGCTGTACGTGAAGGCGGGCTTCACGCCCATGGATGCACTGCGCGCCGCGACAGCCGTCGCGGCGCAGGCGATGCGGGTCGACAAGGACCTCGGCACAATTGCAACGGGGAAGCGCGCGGATCTTCTGGTGCTCGACGCGAACCCGCTCGAGAACATCTCGAACGTTCGCACCGTCCGGTTCGTGATGAAGGACGGACGGATGTTCGAGAGCGCGGCGCTTTGGACGGCGGCGGGGTTCACACCATAGTCCGATTCCCTGGCGGAAGACCGATTTTGTCGTCATGCTCAGGTACCAACCCACCCCGAGGGAACATGTCCACGCATCGACGCGTCGCGCTGATGAGCCTCCTGGCTCTCGCCGCCGCCCTGCCAAACGCCGTCGCGGCACAAGGCACCGAGTCGTTGGCCGGAACCTGGAAGCTGAACGTCGCGAAGTCGAAATGGAGTCCGGCATCGCTCGGCAGCAAGAGCGGCACGTCGACGTTCACGTTCAGCGGCAAGAGTGTCACCGCGAACGTCGACCAGGTCAACGCCGAGGATCAGAAGGTGCACTTCGAATACACCGCCCCGATCGATGGTGCCGACAGTCCGTGGAAGGGAACGACCGATGGTACGGCGACCGCGTCACAGGACGCGGTGAGCTTCAAGAAGCTCGACGCGCATACCTATCACATCGAGAACAAGTTGAAGGGCAAGGTGGTGACGACCAACCACATCGTGGTGGCGGCGGACGGCAAGTCGCGGACGGTGACGGTCACCGGAACGGGTCCAGAGGGGCAGAAGATTCACCACGCCCTCGTGTACGACAAGCAATAGGCGACGCCTAACGCGATTTCTCTTCCTCGGACGAGGCCTTCGACCCTCCCGGTCCGTCGACGGACGGGAGGGTCGTGGGCGCGACGCTCGGCGAGATTCCCCGCTCCAGAACAATCTTCCTGTTCGAGTGTGATATCGTTCCGTCCGATGAAACCGTGGTCCACGTGGCTGAGTAGCCGTTCCCCGTCCTCGACCTGTGCCAGTTGGCTTCCGGCGCGAACAGCCGATTCAGTACACGTTTCCACCAGGACAGCTTAGGCTGCGCGGCCAGAAATTCCTGCGTCGGCGGGATCGGCGGCTGCGACTTGATCGGCATGGGTGACTCCACCCGAGCTTGAAGGGGTTCGCGCCAGCGGCTCTGTCAGAGAGCCAGCTGGCGCACGGCGGCGTCCTATCATAATGAGTCGACTTTTCGCGGCAAGCCGGCTCACGTTACTGCCGGGACGTACCTCGCCCCTTCGACGGCGCGCGCTTACTGCCCCTTCACCTGTTCGGCCCAGGTCTGGGATCCGCCCTTGCCGTCGAGGAACGGGAGCAGCGTTGGCGCGAGGGCGGGCGAGAGGAACATGTCGTAGTGCGTGACATCGGGGAGGATCGCGAGCCGCGCGCGTGACATGTGCTCGCGCTGCCAGCCCGCGTCCTTCAGCCCGCCGCCGAGCAGATGGTAGAACTCGACGATGTGCTCGGGGCGGACCATGTCGGCGTCGCCGAACACCAGCATGACCGGCATCGACAGCTTCTTCACGTCCGCGGACCAGTCGTTCGGGCGTCGCATGAGCTCACCCATCCGGTCGAGCAGCCGCGGGAAGTCGTTCGGGTTCGGCGCGACCGCAACGTACGACTGGTACATTGGTGTCTCCTTCATCTGCTCGGCCATGGCCGAGCCGACCGCGGCCTGCTGCGGCAGCATCTCGGGGAAGAAGCCGCTCTGGGCGAACGGCGCGGAGATGACAGCGAGACGGCGTACGAGCGTGGGATGCTGGATCGCGAGCCGCAGCCCGGCACCGCCCCCGAAGGAGTAGCCGGCAACGTCGACCTGCTTGTACCCAAGCTTCTCGAGCACGACGGCCAGGTCGTTCCCGATGTCGACCAGGTCGATCGGGCGGTCGCCGAGGGTGGTGCGGCCGTGTCCCTGGAGATCGACGGCGATCACCTGCCGGGTCTTCGCGAGCGCGGGCAGCAGCGAGGACCGGAACATGTCGATCGAGCCGAGCCCGCCGTGCAGCAGGAGCAGCGGCTCGCCGGAGCCGTGGATCTCATAGTAGTAGTCGATGCCGTTTGCCGGCACGCGTCCGCTCTTGGTTGGATTCGACACGGGTGTACCCTGCGCCTCGATGCTGTTAATGGTGGCTGCAACCGCGAGAGCGGTCGCGAGCATGAGCGTGGAGAAGGTGGTTCGCATAGAGCCCTTCGTTGCAAAGGTGACGTGTTCGGACGTCGTCCTGCCAACACGTCGAACGACTCGAAGAGAAATCGACACCGCTTCCCTCAACCCTTCAGCTGTCCCTCCTCGAGCATCGTCACCATCTCGGCGATGCGCGCCGCGCGGGTCTCCGGTCGTTTCGCCTGATCGATCCAGCGGAGGAAGTTCTTTCGATAGAATGGGGCGACCGATTGAAAGAACGTCCCCGCGTCGGGGGAGGCAGCGAGAGCCGCGGTGATGTCGGCGGCGAGCGCTTCAGGCTGCGGGCCGTCCGGCTCGAGGACGACCGCGACGGTTTCGGAGGCAGGAATGTGGTTGTCGCGGAGCCAGGCCGCGCCGAGCGGGAGGGCGTACGCGTTGCCCTCTGAGCGAAGGAGGCCACGGATCGGATGGCCGCCAACGGTGCCCTTCACGTAGTGCCGTACCTTCCAGCCCCAGGCCTCGTTAGGGTCGAACGGGACGAGGACGTGGCTCTTCGCCCTGCCTCGTACGACGGTCGACTCGAATCGCTTCGCGCTCACGCGGCCCCTCCGCCCTGGCTGCGAACAGCGATGGTTGTCAATTGAACGTCCGGATCGACCACGCCCCCGAGAGTGGATCCATGCGCCAGGTACCGCTGACGACCGCCTGCAGCGCCTTGGTGAACAGGTCGCCCATCTGCGTGGATGTCGAGTCACCGACGTCGGCGGTCCAGGTGCCGGCACGTTCGCCGTCTTTGCCGGTGATTACGGCTCGCCACCCTCCGATCCACGTGTCAGGGGCCTTTGCCGCCGACCAGCCGCCCTGGGCGAGAGTTCTACCCTGCCCGTCCGTCAGCTCCCACGTTCCGGTGACGGTACCGGCCGTGTCGAGGACTGCGGTCCACGTGCCCATCCAGGTCTGTCCGCTGGCGGTCGCGGCGCTCCACGAACCATTCCGGCTGGTCGGTGCGTTGCTGGCCGAATCCGTCCGCGCCGATTGCGCGCGTGACGTCGCGGTTGCGAGGAACAGCATACCTGTGAGGAACAGTCGTGTACCGAGCAATGATGATCTCCTGACGCGTTAGGTGCCGCTGGGCCTGGATGGGAAGAGCCGGAACGTGCTGGTGGACGCCATTTAACGTAGTGGACGCGGTCGCGTAAGAGGTCGATCTCCCCGAGCAGACGATCTCGGCAGATATTCTTCACGATGTGACGCAGCCCACTGTCGAGTTTATCGACCTGCAGGCCGCGCTTGCCGGCGAGTATTCGCTCCAGCGCGAGCTCGGCCGCGGGGGCATGGGTGTAGTGTACCTTGCGCGCGACGTGCAGCTCGACCGCGACGTCGCGATCAAGGTGCTACCCACTCACCTCGCGCGTGATCCGGAGGCGCGCGCGCGGTTCGTGCGCGAGGCCCGCATGGCGGCCAGTCTCTCGCACCCCCACATCGTCCCCATTCATCGTGTGGGCGAGGTGCCCGCAGGGCATCCCGAGCGCAGCGAGGGACCTCGCTTCGTCTTCTTCGTGATGAGCTACGTGGAGGGCGAGACGCTGGGCGAGCGAATCCGCACGCGTGGCCCGCTCCCTCCTGCCGATGCAACGCGCGTTATGCGCGAGGTAGCATGGGCGTTGGCCTATGCGCATGGACGCGGCATCATCCACCGCGACGTGAAGCCCGACAACATCCTGCTCGAAGCCGGCACCGGCCGCGCGCTCGTGACGGACTTCGGCATTGCTTGGGGTGGGCGGGACTCCAGCGTAGCGACCGACCCCGGGAAGGTCATGGGCACCGCGCACTTCATGAGCCCGGAGCAGGCCGCCGGTGCCGCCGTCGACGGCCGCAGCGACATCTACTCGCTCGGCGTGGTCGGGTATCTCTCGGTGAGCGGCCGGCTGCCATTCGAAACTTCGGATCTCCCGGCGCTGATCACGCGCCAGGCCACCGAGCCGGCGACCAGCGTTATGCGGGCGGCGCCCGGACTGTCCCCCGCGCTGGGCGCGGCGATCGACCGGTGCCTAACGCGCGATCCCGCCGAGCGATTCGCTGACGGCGAGGCGTTGGCGGAAGCGCTCGCACCAGCGTCCGACGCGCGCCCAGCACTGCCGCCCACACTGCGGGCATGGCTCTCAGCGCGAAATCCGCTGCTCGTTCCATACATTGCCTGGTCCGGAGGGTTCAGCGTCCTCACGGTGGGGAACCTCATTGGCTGGTTGAGCGGCGCTCGAACCGGACCGGGCGCCGTGGCAACGCTGGCGGCGATCGCCGCGTCTCCGCTTCTGCCAATTGTCGGTTTCCATCTGAATCAGGCGCACCGACAGTTCCGCGCGGGACACACGCTGGCCGACTTGCGGGCGGCGCTCGCTGTCGCGCGGCGGGAGCGAGACGAAACAGAAGCCGTCACACACAAGGGACCGGAGCCTCGGGGAATCAGCCTGCTGCGAGGGTTCACGCTCGGCTCGGCCGCGTGGCTCGGCACGACCTTCGGGCTGGTGCTCTCCGGCGTATTCCATGAACGCCAGCTCGGTCCGTGGCCCTTCATCGCCCCTCTGGTGTCGACCATGCTGTTCGGCGCGGTGAGCAACGCGCTCGACATTCAGTTCATTCCGACCAGGATTCGAAACTGGTGGCAGGCGGGGATTCGCGAGCGCCTCTGGAACAGCCGGTTGGGCGACTGGCTCGCGCGCCGACTCGGCGCGCCGGAGCGCACGCGGCTGGCGGGCGCGTCGGCGTTCCGTGCGACGGAGTCAGCGTTAGGTGTCGCGGCGTCGGAGCTGTTCGCGGCGCTACCGAAGGACTACCGTGAGCAGTTGTCCGAGCTGCCGGAGATCGTCGCGGCGCTGGAGGCGCGCGCGGCGGAAGCCCGTGCGGAGTTGGACGTGGTTGCGGCAATGGCGCCGTCGGGCTCGGCGGACGGCGAGGTGCTCGCTGCACGGAGGAACGCGGCGGCCGCTCGCCTCGCGGAAAGCGTTGCCGCGCTGGAGGGACTTCGTCTCGATCTGCTGCGCCTGCATGCGGGCGCCGCCGATCTCCAGCCGCTCACCACCCTGATGGATGCGGTGCGCCGGATCGACGAGGACGTTGGCCGGCTGGCGGAGGCGCAGCGGGAGGCGGAGCGCGCGTCATCGCGCTAAACCGTCATGCGCTTCTGCCGAGCCGCGCCTCCACCACGCGCTCGGCCGCAGTCTGCGCCGAGATTCCCTCCCGCTCCGCGCGCCGTAACACCTCAACCGACGACTCGAAGATCGATTCGACAGCGGCATCCGTCTCCGCATCGGTCCAACCCGCGAGCACTCGGCACAGGTAGATCGCGCCGCCCGCATTCGCGATGAAATCCGGCACGTACGTAATCCCGCGCGCGCGAAGCGCGTCACCGTCAGCACTCGTCTCGAGCTGATTGTTCGCCGCACCGGCGACCATGCTCGCGTGGAGACGCGGGATGGTCTGCACGTTCAATGTCGCACCCGTCGCGCACGGCGCGTACACGTCAGCCTTGGCGACGTAGATCTCGTCCGGGCGACATACCTCCGCTCCGCACTCCGCGACCACAGCGTCAACGCGCTCCCTGGAAACATCGGACACGATCAGCCGAGCACCGAGGACATGCAGTTGAAGCGCGAGTGCCTTGCCGACGTGACCACACCCCTGAACCGCCACGCGCACGCCGTGCAGATCACGACTTCCCGACCGCACGTATCGCGCGGCTTGGGTCGCGCATACGACACCGCGCGCCGTCACCGGCGACGGGTCATTGAGCTCGTTAGGCAGCCCGGTCACGTGCGTCGTCGTCTCTCGCACCGTGACCATGTCGACCGGACCGGTTCCGATATCCACTGACGTGATGTATCGGCCGTTCAGCGACTCCACGGCGCGGCCATGCGCGCGCAGCAGCGCGGCGCGATCATACCCACTCGGCGGCTCGAGAATCACGCTCTTCCCGCCGCCGAGAGGAATGTTGGCGGCAGCACACTTGTACGTCATGCCGCGCGCGAGGCGGAGGACGTCGGTGAGCGCGGCGTCGCCGTCCGCGTAGCGCATGAGACGCGTGCCGCCGAGCGCGGGCCCGCGCTGCGTGTTGTGAACGGCGAGGATCCCGTGATACGAAGCGTCGGGGTCCTTCGCGACCCAGACTTCCTCGTAGCCGGCAACGCGGGGCGAGTCGAGCTTGGTGAGCTGAAGTGACATGGAATGGCTTGAAGTTGAAGGCGGGGGTATTCTAGAACCCGGGACCGGAATTACGCCAATGCTTAGGATCGATCTCTCTATCGGGACGACGGCGATTCCTCGCTACGCTCGGAATGACAAGCACAGCGCAACACGCCGACCTGGATGACCTGTTCGCCGACGACGCGATCAGGGACCCGTACGCGTTCTTCGGGCGGCTTCGCGAGACGGACCCCGTGCACTGGAATGCACGGCACCAGCTCTGGATCATCACCCGACACGCGGACGTCCTCACCATCGTCCGTGATCACGCGGCATTTTCATCCGCCGTCATCCAGTCCGACCGCAGACCGCCGTATCCGCCCGTCGATGACAACGGCGTGGCGCTGCTGGACGAAGTGCGGCGGTTTCGCGGCGCGCAGCTCGTGGAACAGGATCCGCCTCGCCACACGAACATGCGGCGCCTCCTGCATCAGTACTTCACCGCACAGGCGATCGAGGCGTGGCGGCCGTTCATCCGGTCAGCGGTCGCCGAGCTGCTCGACGAGCTGCGCCCGGGCACGACGTTCGATGTCATGACGGCGCTCGCCGCTCCGCTTCCTGTTCGCGTCATCGCGCATCTGATGGACGTGCCCCCGACGGATCGCGCGAAGCTTCGCGAGTACGCCGACAAGCTGCTCTACATCAACCGCGGAGAGCCGAACCGCTTCGCCACGCTCGTCGAGGGAATCCGCGGCATGCTCGACTACGCGGCCCCGCTGGCCGACGCGCGCGTCAGCGAGCCGGGAACCGACTTCATCTCGGTGCTCGCGAAAGGCGAGCACCTCGGGATCATGGATCGGTACGAGCTGCTCGTGAACTGTGCGCTGCTCCTGTTCGCGGGACACGAGACGACCGTGAATCTCATCGGGAACGGCATCCTCGCCTTCATCCGAAATCCCGACGAGTGGGAGAAGCTCCGTGCGAACCCCGAGCTCGCGCGTCGCGCGACGGAGGAGTGTCTTCGCTTCGATCCGCCGGTCACGTCCACGCAGCGCATCGCGGCCGCGGACATCGCGATCGGAGATCGCACGATCCGCAAAGGCGAGCGGCTTCGCTGGATCATCGCGGCGGCGAACCGCGATCCCGAGGTCTTCCCGGAGCCCGACCAGTTCCACGCGGACCGGCACCCGAACCCGCACATATCGTTAGGCGCCGGCATTCACTTCTGTCTCGGCGCGGCGCTCGCGCGGGTCGAGGGGCAAGAGCTGTTTCGGGCGCTGGCCGAGCGGGTGTCGGCGTTCCGGCTCGAGACGCCGGAGCCGGAGTATCAGCCGAGCATTCAGTTCAGGTCGTTGCGCGAGCTGCGCGTGACTATAGAAGGACCGCTCGAGTAACCGCCCGCGCCGCTCGCCGGGTAGAATTCCGTCGACCTATGAAGAATGTCGTACTGTTGAACCCTCATGTAGCCTCGACCCTCGTGTTCAGCCTTCGGCAAACGCGCGCACGTGCGCGCGGACTGGCAGCGAGTCCGCTCGCGTTGGCGAGTCTGGCCTGCAGCGACAGCACGGCCGCGCCCACGCGCGGGTCGCTCGAGGTGACGATCGCCGGACTCCCTACGGGTCAGCCGGCGGGCGTCACCGTGACTGGTCCCGGCAACACGTCACAGACGCTGACCGCCACCGCGACGTTGAACGATCTCGCAGCCGGGAGCTATGACGTCCGGGCCGATAACGTTACCGTGAGCGACGCGGTGTACGTGCCAACCCCAGCGAGTCAGAGCATCACGGTGACGGGCGGGACCGCCGCGACGGCAACGGTCACCTACACGTCGTCGACGTTCACCCTGCGCGCGCAGCAGATCGTGGATGGGCTCGCGAGTCCCGTCTACGTCACGGCGCCGAAGAATGACCCGCGGCTGTTCATCGTCGAGCAGGCGGGTCGCATTCGCATCGTGAAGGACGGCGCGCTCCTCGCGACGCCGTTTCTGGACATCACGGCGCGAGTGGTCTCCGGCGGTGAGCGCGGTCTTCTCAGCCTCGCGTTCGATCCGGCGTACGCGACCAACGGTCGGTTCTATGTGTACTACACCGGAGCGCAGGGCGACATCTTCGTCGACCGATTCACGGTGTCGGCCGACCCCGACGTCGCGAATATCGCGTCGGACCCTGTGATCACGATCCAGCATCGCGTCAACGCCAATCACAACGGCGGGCTCCTGTTGTTCGGACCAGAC
>Ga0136846_1208873_pt1 | contig 11672 bp, 6 predicted proteins | sample HopSoiMetagenom2_FD_96841 | JGI IMG/M metagenome (GOLD analysis project Ga0136846, IMG submission 96841) | Grasslands soil microbial communities from Hopland, California, USA - 2 Assembly 2016 (version 4) | ecosystem: Environmental > Terrestrial > Soil > Grasslands | place: USA: Hopland... | reverse complement strand
TTTACGGACCTCGGTTACACACTTACCTCGCAGGGCACGATCGACCTGGGCCGCATCCAACAGGTCTTTGGCCTAAAGGACTATACGGTAACGGGTCTGCTGGAAACTGCCCTTTCGCTGCGCGGCCGCCAGAGCGATGCGACTGCAGGGCGTTACGATCGGCTTTCTAACTCGGGCTCCGTCAAAATAAAGAACCTGCAGGTAAAATCAGAACTGTTTCCCCAGCCCTTTCATATCGACGACGGGGACTTTCGGTTCGATCAGGACAAGATGTGGTTTGACACATTCAAAGGAAGCTATGGGAAGACCCGGTTTGTTGTGAACGGCTGGCTAGCCGACGTCACCGGCTATCTCTCGAAAAAAGGTCAGCCACTGAAAGGGAAATTCGATCTGACGAGTGATTACGTTCTGGCAGACGAGTTCACAGCTTTTGCCGGGATGGCGCCCTCCGGAACCGCGCCCTCCGCCGCCGGCGTCGTCATGGTGCCGGCCGATCTGAACGTAGGCTTCCACGCGAACATAAAGCGCATCCAATATAATGGCCTGAACATCGACAGCTTCCGTGGCGGAATTCATATCGACAGCGGCTCCCTGCACCTGGATACCACTGTATTCAGCCTCGCAGGAGCAAAGGTGGAAATGAATGCCAGCTACAAGAGTCTCGATCCAAAACGCGCAACCTTTGACTACCATCTGTCGGCAAAGGATTTCGATGTGCAACGCGCTTACCGCGAAGTAAAACTATTCCACGACCTCGCCACCTCTGCCGCAAAGGCCCAGGGCATCATATCACTCGACTACAAACTCGCGGGCAGGCTGAATGACAATATGGCTCCCGTTTACCCATCGCTGAAAGGCGGCGGTACCCTGTCCATCAGGAAGGTAAAAATAAAAGGATTGAAACTTTTCGGCGAAGTCAGCAAACAAACCAACAGGGGTGTCAGCGATCCGGATCTGTCGAAAGTGGATATCAAATCGACGATCGCCAACAACCTGATCACCATCGAACGTACAAGGATGAAGATATCCGCCTTCAAACTGCGGTTCGAGGGGCAAACCAGCTTCGACGGCCGTCTCAACCTTCATCTCCGGATAGGACTGCCGCCCTTTGGCATCATCGGCATCCCAGTATTTGTCTCCGGCACGCAGGAGAATCCTGTAGTCAAGGTTAGCCGCGGTAAGAATGGCCAATTAGAAGAGACCGAAGACAAAGAGGAGGAAGGCCAGGGCAATCAGTAATACCTCCCGATCGCCGGATCATCTACGATCACCTTCTTCAGCGCCGCCGCATCGATGGGACCGTCCTTGGCATATATCACCTTTCCACCCGGCTCGATGACCATGGTGTAAGGAAGGGCGCCCTGCCATTTCGGGTCGATGGCTTCTATCAGCTTGTATTTGTCGTCTACGTTGAAGATATAATTCGTGGCGCTGGCCTGGGACTTTTGCAGAAATTCCAGGGCCTTATCTCGTTTGGCCGGTTCGTCGGCGCTGATGCTGACAAACTCAAAATCGCGGCGCCGGTACATCCGGTTCATATTCACGAATTCGGGGAATTCCGCGACACAGGGTCCGCACCAGGTGGCCCAGACATTGATCACTTTTAATTTATTCGTTTTGTTGGCGATCAGCGACTTGATCCCTTCCGCTGTGATGGTATCCAGTTTCACCGGTTCTTTCGCCCATTCCGCCTTCGCCTTTTCGATCCAATCGCTTTTCTCGGCCCACTTGATGGAACAGCCGAACACCTTTGTCGTCGGCACCGGTACTTCCTTGCTCGCCAGCAGCGCTTCGATGGCGTTCCGGGTATCAAGAGAGTGCGGTGTCTTTGTTGGCTTCTCCACGTCGTCAATCCGCCCGCTGTAACGGAGCTTCCGGTCTTTGTCAAAAATAAAGACATGGGGCGTGGCCACGGGGCCATATTTGACGGCCACGATTTCCGAGTCACCATCATATAGGTAGGGGAAATTGAACTGCTTTTCCGCGGACCGCCGCTTCATCTCTTCATAGCTATCGCTCATATCCGTGTAGCCAAGTTCATCCAGCCGGATCGAGTGGGGATCGTTTGGCATGATCGCAACGACGGCGACACCCTTGCCGCCGTAATCCTTCGTCAACTGGATCAGCCGGTCTTCGTATGCCTGCGCCGTAGGGCAATGGTTACAGGTGAATACCACCATTAATATTGGCGCATCCTTGAACGAAGCGAGAGAATAGGTCTTTTCATCGACACCTGTCAGGGAGAAATCCGGCGCAGCGGCGCCGATCGCCAGGGTAGGGTGCTTGCCGGCAGGTGGTTCGGCGCTGTGATCCTCGTGATTGCAGGCGGCGACCAGGAAACAGATAGAAGCAAAAAGGAGTGCGGGCTTCATATGGCCAATTTTTTTAAAAGTTACAATTTTAATCGAAGTTAACCGCCTGCATTCAGGCCTGATGTAGTATTGATGTAGTGAAAAATACCGGAGAAAGCCTATTTTTATAAAAAAGCCATATGCACACGAGAAGATCCTTCCTCAAAAATTCCACCCTTGCTTCCGCAGGCGTCCTTGCGGCACCATCATTGAGTTCCTTTCTGCCCGCCGCCGGCCCGGTTATCGGCTTGCAACTCTATACCGTCCGGGACTTTATGGCCAAAGACCCCGACGGCACGCTGGGGAGAGTAGCCCAGATCGGGTTCAACTCACTGGAAGGAGCTACCTACAACGACGGAAAAGAGAACTTCTATGGAATGGATCCGAAGACCTTCGCGGCAATGCTCAAAAAACACGGCCTGGTCATGCGCAGCTGCCACTACCGGTTGGGCGAAGACGGGAACGGAGCAACGCTGACAAATGGGGAGTTCAAGGGAACTATCCTCCACGACTGGGACAAGGCAGTCGCCGATGCGCATACACTTGGCTTACAATACATGATCTGTGCCTGGCTTTCAGATAAGGAACGCGGAGGACTCGGCCATTACAAAAAGATGGCGGCCGATTTTAACATCGCCGGGGAGAAATGTAAAAAGGCCGGGATACAATTCTGTCACCATAATCACGATTTTGAATTCGACCCCCAAAGCGGCAAGTCGGGTTATGAGATCCTCCTCAAGGAGACCGACCCTCAGCTGGTTAAAATGGAACTGGACCTTTACTGGGCAACAAAGGCCGGACAGGACCCTGTGAAACTATTCGAAGCACACCCCGGCCGCTTCCCTTTATGGCATCTGAAAGACATGGACAAAACCCCGCAACACAGCTTCACCGAGGTAGGCAACGGATCCATTGATTTCAAGCGGATCTTCGCGGCTAAAGCAAAAGCAGGCATGAAATACTTCTTTGTCGAGCAGGATAAATGTCCGGGCTCTCCTTTCGACAGCATTACAAAAAGCATCACCTATATCAAACAGAACCTGGTGTAGGGCCTTTCCCTTTACCATGTAAGTCCATAAGAAAGTCAAACAGGTTTATTTCGGTGGAGATCCTCAGCTTTTTGCGCAGGCGATAGCGGCTGATCTCCACCCCTCTTACCGAGATATTCTCCAGCTGCGCGATCTCTTTGCTGCTAAGGTTCATCCTGAGGTAGGCGCAAAGCTTTAGCTCATGCGCGCTGAGCGCCGGGTAAGCCGTCTTGAGAATTTGCAGAAAATCGCTGTGCACCTTATCAAAGTGCACGGCAAATTGCTCCCAGTCCTTGTCCATTTTATTCTCCTCGCCCAGGATGCGCAACATCTTCTTGAACTCGTCTGCTGCGACCCCATCGCCATTGTTTCCTTTCTTCATCCGCATCAATTCCTCGCGGATATTACTCAGCAGCTCGCCCTTTTGCACCAGATGCATCGCCGTGGAAGCCAGTTCGGTATTCTTGTGCTCTATCTCCGCCTCGAGTTTTTCGTTCTTTAGCTTTACAATCTCCTTTTCGGACTTGTCGATCTCCAACTGATGAAGATATTGCAACCGGGCCTGTTCTTCCTCGTGCTTTCGCTGCTGCTCGCGGAAAATCCGGCGCTGCCAGCAATAAAGCAGATACATGAGACCCAGCAGCAGTAGTGCATAGACCGCATACGCCCAGCCCGTGAGATACCAGGGCGGCAGAATAGTAAAAGTATAATTGCCGGTCGGCGACTCATTACCCAGATTACTCTTTGATCTCACCTGGAAGGTATAAGTGCCCGCGGGGAGATTAGTATATTCCTTTTCGGTCTTTTTTGACCATTCCGACCAATCCCTGTCAAAACCCTTGAGACAGTAGCTGTAGGTAATACTATTCTGCGCGGCGTAAAGCGGACTGGTATATTCGAAATGCAGGGAGTTCCATTTATTGGAGATGCTATACACAGCTTCGACGGGCTGGTCGAGACTGTCATCTACTTCTCCAAAATACCCGCCAAACAAAAGCGTGTCGGATTTTCCAAACGCCCGAACGCTCCTGATCCTTACTCCAATGGGATACCGGTTCTTCTTATACTCCGCATAATTGATGTGATAGAAGCCCTTCTCCGCGCCTACGAGGATATTGTATCTGTCGTAGGGATTGATATGTTCATAATCGGCTACCAGCTTCCCATTCAGCTCAGGGAAAAAAATAGTCTCCGGTTTTGGACCCGAAAAGTCGATGACACCGAGGCTATTGTCTTCTATGAACCAGATATTGCCCGCGGCATCCTCCTTCAATGCCCGGATATTCCGCTCCCCGAAGAATCCTTTAAAATAGGAAGAAAGCTCGAATACATCTTGACCTGGATTGTATTCATAGACACCTTTCTCCGTAGCGATGACGATATGATTCCTGATCTTGAATAAATGGTTCTTCAAATAGGAAGGCAGGCCATTCTTTTCTGTATACAGCTTTACTTTTGGATGCGTTCTATCGGTCAGATCGACCCGGTATACTCCCCTGTAGGGATGTGCTACCCAGACCGTGCTGTTGTTGTCGATCGCCATGAATTGGGAGGACGAAGCATAGCCGGCCAGGTTGCCCTGGGGGATGAAGCGACCCTCCGAATACCGGAGCAGATCGATGCCGACTCCGTTGCCCCCAAGTACGAGTGTGGAAGGCAATACATTGGAAAAAGGCAGGAAGGTCCAGTACGCCCTGCTGGTATCTATCGGGATCAGCCGGTCGTTGATGATCTGGAAAGCGCCGTCATGATGACCCAGCAACAAGGAACCATTGATCTCGCAGAGCCCCCAGGTAGAACCCTTCGTTCCGGGGATACTGCGAAAATCCCCGCGCAGAAAACTCAGATCTTCCTGATCATCCACTGGCAGGGAATATAGCCCGTTGGACGTACCGACAAACAGCTCCTTATTATAAATAATAGACGTATATCCCAGCCCTTCGTTCAGTTTTTCGGGGTAGATATGCTTTATGGCGTTATTATATGCAACCAGATCGATGCCGTCATCCAGCCCCATCCAAAGATTTTTGTTTCTGTCCAGGAAGAGCATGAGGACATTATTATTTTGCAAACCCTCTTTCCGGCTCAGGTTCTGGATGATCTCTCCCTGCTTGTTGACGATATAGGTACCGTCGAGGTTGGTGCCGATGGCCAGCCAGTCCTTGTTGACGGAAATCGCAGTAAGCACCCGTTCGTTCACAAAAGGGTTTGGCCCGGCAAAATGAAAAGGCGTTATCTTGTCATTGGCCAGGACGAAGAAACCGGTGTTGACGGTCCCCAGGAAACTGCTATCGGTCCCGAAGGGGAACAGGCAGGTAGCCAGATAATTGCCCGGTAACGCGCTTTCTTTGATGAAAGGGGCCCACAAACCATCCCGGAACTCCAGTAATCCGTTTCTCCCGTCCTGGGCGATCAGCCGATGATTACTTCCCCCCAAAAACCGCCATTCCGAAGCGGCTGGATATACTGTGATGGTGCGGTTGTTTAGTTGGAAGATGGCTTCCCGCGACATAAAGAAGATGTCGTTGCCAAAGGGAACGATGAACCAGATATCGGAGAACGAGTTGTTCTTCTCGGAAAGAAGGCCTTTTAATGACGTGAATACCAGTTTCCCCGACCTGTCAGGCGAGAAGTAGCCGAAATCGTTCTGGCCGCCGGCATAGATTCGGTTGTCCTTTCCGAGGGCGACCGACCGGACAACGGTCTTATTGGGGAGGGGGTAAATCTTCCAATAGTTGCCGTCAAAGCTGAGAAGTCCCTGGTAATTGGCAAAATAAAGTATGCCGTTGCGGTCCTGAACGATGCCCCGGTTCTGGGTGCCCGCATTGTAGACATCCCGGGGGTAATTGACGATATCCGGGATGCCGATGGTGTTTTGCGCCAGGCAGGTTCCTGCGATGAACCAACAAAAAAGGGCGATGACGGATCCTTTCAGAAAAGCATATGGCATAAGCAAAGCTTCATGGGTAAAGATAGGAGTTGTTGTGGCCAGGATACTCTATTTAAAGGGGATTTATGGGTATGATGTAGTAGAGATGTAGTTAAAAAATGGACATTTGAGCAATCGCCCCATAAATTTGTCGCATGAAACTACCACTATCTAACGCACTGCTTCCATCCCTGCTCCTCCTCTTTTCCATCTCCGCCGCTGCCCAACCGCTGGGGATCTTCGATGGCCATGGAGATGTTGGATCAAATGTCAAACCCGCCTCGGCCACTTTTATCCCCGCCACAGGACAATATATTATTACCGGAGCCGGCTATAACGTCTGGGCCGACCACGACGAATTCCAATATGTCTGGAAGAAAATAAAGGGCGACTTTATCCTGTACACGAGGGCCGAATTCCTCGGCACCTGGGTCAACTACCACAGGAAAGTGGGGTGGATGGTACGCAAGAGTCTCGACGGCAACTCCCCCCATGTCAATGCCGTGGAACATGGCGACGGCCTCACCTCGCTTCAGTTTCGCCGTACCGCGGGGGCCCAGACCGAAGAACATAAATTAAAAATGACAAAGGCCAATATCCTCCAACTGGAAAGGAAGGGGAATCAATATATTATGCGTGCTGCAATCTATGGTGAAACCTTCCAGACGGATACCATCTCCGGTATCGACCTGGGGGATGAAGTTTATGTCGGACTATTTGTCGGTTCGCACAACTCGGATGTTCTCGAGACCGGCGTCTTCAGTAATGTAAATATCAGCGTCCCGTTTAAAGGAGAAGCAGATCAAACCACACAAATGACCCTGGGCAGCCGCCTCGAGCTAATGGAAGTAGCCTCTGGCCACCGGGAGGTAATTTATACTGCACCCAATTCTATCCAGGCACCAAACTGGACACCCGATGGGAAAGACCTGATCTTTAACGACGCAAAAGGTATTGTTTACAACTTCAATCTGGCGACCAGAACACCGGCCCCCGTCAATACGGGAACGGTCACCCATAACAATAATGATCATGTTATCTCCTTTGACGGCAAGATGCTGGGCCTCAGCAGCTGGGTGAAAGAGCTCGGTGGCTCCATTATTTATACGGTGCCATTGAGCGGCGGAACGCCCAAACAGATCACTCCCAAAGGTCCATCCTATCTCCACGGGTGGTCGCCCGATGGCAAGGACCTCGTCTTCTGCGGCGAGCGGAACGGCGAGTTCGACGTCTATAAGGTCCCAGCCGCTGGTGGCAAAGAGATTCGCCTGACAGATACAAAGGGATTGGACGACGGCCCGGAATACACTCCTGACGGTCAGTACATCTACTTCAACTCGGTTCGCAGCGGGCTGATGCAGATCTGGCGCATGAAACCCGATGGAAGCGGCCAGGAACAAGTCACCAATGACAACCTCAACAATTGGTTTGCCCATATTTCGCCGGATGGGAAATGGTTCGTCTATCTCTCCTTCCTGCAGGAAGAAACGCCTGCGGGAATTCATCCGCCGTACAAACATGTTTATATCCGGCTTCTGCCCATCGACGGGAAGGCAACGCCAAAGGTGCTGGCCTACGTCTACGGTGGGCAGGGATCGATCAACACCCCATCCTGGTCACCCGACGGGAAACATATCGCGTTCATAAGTAATACGGAGATGACTGCGAACTGATATTTTTCAAAACATCCAAAACGATTGCCATGCCCAGCCCTTCCCGGCGTAAATTCCTTCAAACATCCGCTTTACTCACAGCAGGCGCATTGGTCAGCCCAAGACTCATACGGGCTGCGGCCAACGCCCATGTCCGCGATATCGGCATCCAACTTTACACCGTTCGTAAAGAAATGCTGGCCGATCCGACGGGCACACTAAAGCAGCTCGCAAAGATCGGCTTCAAAGAACTCGAGTCGGCCAGAAGCGATAAAGGCAATTATTACGGCCTGCAGGCAAAAGAGATAAAAAAGATCACGGAAGACCTCGGGATGAAACTTCGCAGCGGCCATGTCCACGTCGACGCCGATTGGAAACGTTCGGTCGAACAGGCCGTGGAAACAGGCCAGCAATATATCATCTCAGCCGTACTCCCCTCTCCCGGCCAGACTGTAGATCATTATAAACAATCCGCCGAAGCCTTCAATAAGCTGGGAGAGGAATGTAAAAAGGCGGGACTGCATTTCGGTTACCATAATCATGATTCCGAATTTGACTCGGAAAAAGGCCAGGTACTGTATGACGTGCTGCTGAAATATACCGACCCCGCCCTGGTCACGATGGAAATGGATCTTGGCTGGGTCGTTGCGGCCGGTCACGACCCATTCCTTTATTTCAGACAACATCCCGGGCGCTTTGCGCTCTGGCATCTGAAGGACATGGATAAGGTGCAAAAGAAAAGTGTGGAGTTCGGTACCGGGAAAGTGGATATAAAAGGACTTCTCCATCGGGCAAAACAAGCGGGAATGAAACATTTTTTTCTGGAACAGGAAGAATATGCTCATTCTGCCTTCGAGAGTGTCCGGGTTGATTATGATTATTTAGCTCACCTAGACTATTAACTATGACCAGATCATTGCTTTTTCTTTGCTGCCTGCTGGTGGCAGGAACCGTTTTTGCCCAACATCCGGTAGGCCTCTTCGATGACCATGCAGATATCGGTAATCCCAAAATGCATGGAGATGCCGCCTATGACCCCGCCACCCAGGCGTATACACTAAAGGGTGGGGGATCTAATATCTGGTTCAACCGCGATGAGTTTCATTTTGTCTATAAGAAGATAAAAGGAGATTTTATCCTCACGGCCGATTTTGCGTTTTCAGGCGACTCAGCAGGCGCGGTAGGTCACCGCAAGATTGGCTGGATGATCCGCGAATCGACGGATGAAGGTGCAGCGAGTGCGAACGCCTGTAACCATATCGACGGACTCGTCGTGCTCCAGTGGCGTCCCTACCATGGCATGTTCATGCGAGACCCCGAAGAGGAACGCTTCTATCCAAAAAAGGGCGGCCAAACCATCCAACTACAGCGCATCGGCAAGATCATCACGATGAAGATCGCACATCCCGGCGAACCGCTTCAGTTAGTTGGATCGTGTACAACGGACGCTTTAGAAAAGGATGTGCTGGTCGGGCTTTACATCTGTTCGCACGATTCCAACCAGGTTGCCACTGCCAAGGTCTGGAACGTCCGCATCGATAAACCTGTCATTCACGAATACACATCGAATCCGCATGTGAAACCCGAGGCCCTGCACGATGTTCTCGGCAGCCGCCTGGAGATCCTTGACATCTCCGATGGGGCAAGAAAAGTGATCCATGAAGCACCGGGCCGCTTCGAAGCTCCCAATTATATAGCGAATGGGAAGAAACTGCTCTTTAACGAAGGTGGCGTCCTATACACAATTCCCATCGAAGGCGGCACACCCGAAAAGCTGAACACTGGAAACGTTGCGGGAATCAACAACGATCATATGATCTCCTTCGATGGAAAAATGTTGGGTATCAGCAGCAATCGTGTGGGTGCCACAGGCGGTTCATACGTCCATGTCCTACCGCTCACCGGCGGAGAACCAATACTCATTACCGACGCTTCTCCATCTTATCTCCATGGATGGGCGCCGGGCGCGAAAGAACTGGCGATCGTGGCAAAGCGCAACGGCTCATCAGTCTATAACCTGTATAAGGTCTCGGTAAAGGACAAAAATGAGACCCCGCTAACCAACAATACCCGTACACATGTTGATGGTCCGGAGTATTCGCCGGATGGAAAATACATCTATTACAATGCAAATGTCAGCGGTACCATGCAGATCTGGCGCATGCGCCCCGACGGGTCAGGAAAAGAGCAACTCACTTTCGATGAATATCATAATTGGTTTCCGCATATTTCACCCGACGGGAAATGGATGGCCTACATCTCTTTCCCGATGGATATCGATCCCGATTCTCACCCTTCCTATAAAGACGTTACGCTGCGGCTGATGCCCCTGACATCCCCCGGCGCCCCGCGGGTGATAGCCTATCTCTACGGCGGACAAGGCACCCTCAATGCACTGTCCTGGTCGCCGGATAGTAAACATCTTGCATTCGTCAGCAATTCGCAGCCCCGTCCCTGATGTAGTGAAGATGTGGCGAAAAGCCTGGCAACAGACGATTTGCAAGGGTGTGATGTGGTGATGATGTGGTCAAAAAATAGTGGAGGAAGCAGGTTGAATTTAGTTTTGTCAATGCTTGTTCTTTAAAAAACTAAACGACTGCTTATGCCAAAAAACACAACCGGGCTGGTCAGACAAAGCTTTCTGTTACTCGTCCTCCTGCTGAGTACCGGCTTCGCCTTCGCCCAGGGTAAAGTTACGGGAAGAGTGATCAATCAAACAGACAATCAGCCTGTTCCCGGAGCAACCATCACATTGAGAGGAACCAGGGTCATTGCGCAGTCCGGCGCCGATGGCACATTCTCCATTAGTCTTCCCTCCGCCTCTGGAACCCTCTTGATCACTGCGGTAGGATTCGTCAATTTCGAACGATCGGTATCTGCCGGCACCGTCCTCGGTGATGTATCACTCACGGCGGCGCCAACCACGCTGAATGATGTAGTCGTCACAGGTTATACTGCACAACGGAAGAAGGACATCACCGGCTCGGTTTCGGTAGTGAATGTCGCCGATATGAAATCAGTGCCCACGGGTAGCACCGAGTCGCTTCTTCAGGGCCAGGCATCAGGTGTAACGGTGAACAACTCGGGTCAGCCGGGAGGATATAGCAATGTACATATCCGCGGCATCACCTCCTTCGGCAATACCGATCCACTGGTGATCATCGACGGAACACCCGGCTATCTCCACGATATCAACGTAAATGACATCCAGTCCGTACAGATATTGAAAGATGCCGGCGCCGCCTCGATCTATGGTGTGCGTGGATCCAATGGCGTCATTATCGTGACGACGAAAAAAGGGCGCACCGGCAAAGTCACCGTCAACTACGACGGATACGTCGGCACCCAGCGGCCATTAAAAAAAGGTTGGGGAGGATTGGCAAACCCTACGCTGTACGGCCAGGCATTATGGCAGACCTACCTCAACGACGGGCTGACACCAAGCAATAAACAATATGGCAACGGCGCCCAACCCGTGGTGCCGGATTATCTGATCCCGACAGGCGCGGCATCGGGCGCGCCCGGAACAGATCCTTCCGCCTATCACCTTTTTACCAATCAGATCACGCAGGCAAACAAGGGCGGCAATGACTGGTATCATGACATCTTCCATCCTGTCACTATCTGGAGTCAAAACATTTCAGCAAGCGGCGGCTCCGAGAGATCGACCTATTTCTACTCCTTCAACTACACCGACCAACCCGGCACACTT
>Ga0136846_1213059_pt1 | contig 11673 bp, 13 predicted proteins | sample HopSoiMetagenom2_FD_96841 | JGI IMG/M metagenome (GOLD analysis project Ga0136846, IMG submission 96841) | Grasslands soil microbial communities from Hopland, California, USA - 2 Assembly 2016 (version 4) | ecosystem: Environmental > Terrestrial > Soil > Grasslands | place: USA: Hopland... | reverse complement strand
ATAGAAGATGGAAAATAATTAATTACTTTTATGCAACCAGTGATGATTTTTCCAATCCTATAAATCAATGTGAAATCGGCGATTGTCAGAAAATTTTAACTTTCACATCTTTCAGAACCGATAATAATGGAAATTATATCTTAGCTGGTTATACTGATGTTATAAATATAAATATATACAATCGGAAAAATCTTATAAAATCTTATATGCTTAGTGGTGACAATATATTAATTTTATGTAAAATTTTCGGAACGAAAGTTACCCTCATTCATCATCCTTTTGATTTCAACATAGGGCAGCGACTTTTTCTCAATCTGAGACGAAATATTAACTTAAATAGAGAAACGATACTTTTATCAGGAATTATCAATAATAGCACTTTGATTAACGCAATAATAAATAAGATCTCATCACATATTAATAAGTATAATTTCATTATATCGTTTGATAACAATCTAAAAGCTTTGGATACGACATTTTTTGGATCTGGAAGGCTCAATTATAAAATCGTGAGAGGTGATTGTAAATGTAGTGATATGCCCGGAGATAATTACGCTAGATATAATCCAAATAGAATAATGAGAATGTTCCCCCCAGGTGCTACAAGTACTATTGGGATGGGATTAGCTTGTACGGGTGTACACAGCAATATTATTATTAATGGAACTACATGTGATGCAGGAAAAGGTATTTTATCAGGATTCAATACTACGAATGGTTGTGTTTTCACTTCTTATGTCGGAAATTATCATGGTTTGCCAGATCCTAAGTATTCTAATACTGATACTTCTCCTGGAGATTTATACAATACTAAATATAATGGTTATTCTTCATTACCTGTCGCAGAAACATTAGAAATGACAGAAGCACAAAATGGTCCTTTTTATAGTAATGAATCTCTTATTGTAGATGAAAATACAGGCGATATATACGCAAATTCTAATTTAATTGAGAATTTGGTAGTTAACGATCAAGTTACAACAACATTATATTCCAATTTTAACACTGGCTATCTTTTAAATTTTGCTTAGTTATTATAGCAGTGAGTTATAATTTTACAAAAAAATAGGAAAGGTAAAAAAATCTTTTATTCTTTAATAAAAGATTAAAATGTCCACAACATCAGTAAAATGGGTGGCAGGACTTGTAGATGTTGGATCTGCAATATCTAATTATAGATATAAAAATCATAATTACAGTAGATGTGGAGAATCATACAGTCAATTAATGTGTGGTAATAATTATTATGTAAATTCTACTTTTTTGGGACAAAATGAATATAGCGTGAACGATAAACAAACAAACATAGAGGCTTGTGCTCCTCTCGGAAGAGCTAAATGTCCTGCAGACGGCTGCGGATTGGATTATTCAAAATGTCGAAACATCGGCGGTGTACAAGCCCAAGTACAATGGGCGAGTGTTGGAAATGGAGATGGGGGTCAAAATACATTAGGAACGGATAGTACATTAGCATGTTTGTATCCTCTTGCCACTTTTAATGATTTAGAAACAGTGTTAGATTTCGAAGATGCATTTGGAAGTGAACCGTCTAATATGAAAGATCCTTATACTCGTCAAATTTTACCTTATTTTTGTCTAACACAAACTACTGTCGGATGTCCTAAAAATCCAGCTACAGGAGTAAGAATGACAGCTTGTAGTAGATTTGTAAGTGAAGAACCAAATAATCCATGTCCTGCTTGGTTAACAAATATAGCACAACAGGATAAGTCAACGGCAGATATAGCTTTAAGTGCCTATTGTAAAGCCTATAACACTCCAGATTGTTTATGTATAAATCGTTTCGTCAGTCCTGTATATCAGGCGATGTCAACAGGACAAACTGCTACGACAGATTCATGTTGGTGGACACCATGTCAGGATACTTTTGGTAGTCCAAGTGCATATTTAGTTAATAGCGAGATACAACCCTGTTCTACCGATACGGTTCAAATATGCAATAATGTTGCTATAGCTGTGGGAGGAAATTCAACTGGTTTGACTTTTAATCCTCAATTTTATACAACATGTGATTTAACACCTACTAACAATAGCAATCAAAGTAATACTACAACAAATAGCGGCGGCTTATGGTCTTTTTGGTGGATATTTTTGATAATGATTGTTCTCATTGTGATAGTGGTTTTAATATTAATTTTTTCTGGAAGAAAAGGAACAAAATAATCTCTGGGTATATAAAATATATATGTGGTACAAAGATAATGAATGTGATTCTGATAGTATTTATAGTCATAATTTTGATCGTAGTGATTATTATATTAGCAATAGCATTATATTATGCTTTCAAGGAGAATAGTGAATCAAACAACGATTTCAAAAAAGTGTTTAATTTTATACACGAAGAACATGGTGAAGAATTACCTGCAGAAGATATAAAAACTATTGGTGTTGTGATATCAAGATACAATGAAGATTTATCTTATTTAAACGATATAAAACAAAAATTGGAACAGTGTGGTGATTTAAGAATTAATTTCTATATATACAATAAAGGTACTGAGATAGAACAAAAAAATGTTAAATTAGATAATATAGGAATGTGCGATCATACTTATTTATATCATATCATCGAAAATTATGACAATTTAGATGATGTTACATGCTTCTTACCAGGCTCTTGCTTTATAAACTCGAAAGCAAATCTTACAGAATCATTACTACAAAAATGTCATAAATATGAGTATTTGTTTACTTGTACTCGTAAAGAAGAATTGTTGTTCAAATTTGAATTAGATAAATATCAATGTACGGATAAAAGAAATAGAAGTTCCAGTGCTGAATTAGCACTTTGTCCGATAAGACCTTATTCAAAATGGTATTTAGAAATAATGAACAAAGAACTATATAGCAATATGGTTAACTATAGAGGAATATTCTCAGTATCTAAAGAAAAACTAATAAAGAATGATAGGAAACTATATCAAAAGTTAATCGGTTATCTATCTAAAGATAAAAGGCCCGAAGCGTCGCATTTTATGGAAAGACTATGGTTCAATCTTGTCACTGATAAATAATTTTAAAGATGTAATGGAATGTAATGGAATGAGATGGAATATACATATTATCTTAATATGTATTTTTTTTTAAAAAGGAATTGCAACTATTATTATTTGTCAAGCATAAATTTCCAATCTTCTCTTATCGAATTAAACCACCAAATATCGTTGTAAGACCATTGTATTTCATCATATTTTTCTTCATCGTAATCGTCTACAAATAGTTCTATTTTTAACTCTTCACATAGAACGTGATCGAAATAATCTCTACCATAAGTGTCATTAAACTTCTCATGTGGGAAATCAGATAAGTAAGGGTCATTGTTGTTACAGATTAAATTACACATATTGATAATCTTAATAATAGTTTTATTATTCTTTAGATTATAACAATCTTTACTTCGAATGAACATCTTCAGCCATAAAATACAGGCCTTTTTATATTTATTGTTGATTTCTTCCACAGTTCCATTTTTGAATTCTAATAAATCGATAGACTCGTATTCTTTCACAGTTTGTTTTCTCATTTCTTTTATTTCATCACCCTCCAAAAGATCGCATTGCAAAACGGCAGAAGCCATTTTCAAAAAGATATTATTAATATAAAAACAATTTTATATTATGATGTTTATATTATTTTCTAATAGATAATATAACAATTACAACTATAATTATGATAATGAGAATAATGATCACCCAGATATAATTATAGAAAGCGCTACTGTTGACACCATCTTTATCTTTACGTTGACTGCAGAGAGAAGCTATTTCATCACATTCGTGTGTTTTAATATAATCACTATTACTGATAGCTTTTGTAACATCAAAAGAAAAAATATTACCGATTGTACACCAGGCAACAATATTTCCTTCTGATATTTCGTGTCTTAATTTCTTTTCTAGAGGCATGTTAATATTAAGAATGTGATTATTTTTCATAGAAATGTTGCCAAGAAATATATCAATACCGGAAGGAGAGAAATAAATAGCTTCTAAACCAGAAGGAAAATAAGTTCTTCCTATTTTAATATTAGTAGATTCTATCTCTCTAATATCTGTTATCTTTTGACACTCGTCTTTCCATCTGCATAGATAAAATAAATCAAACGTGTCGTTGCAGTTATTTAATTCATTAATAAATCGAGCAATAAGTTCATTGCTTGCTTTTGTGGTGGAACTAGTTTTGATTAACAAAACACTGCTATTTTTCTTCATCTTACTATTTTTTTCTTTGGCTTTAGTTAAACACCATTGATATTGATATGCTTCGTATATATCATCCATCGTCATCAATTTTGACGGGTTCAAACCAATCGGTTTCGGAACGACCACTTCATTTACATTAAATATTGAGGAAGTAAATAATTGTTTTAGGTTTGTTATTTCGTCTGCTGAACTTTTAATGATAAAAACTTCAGTCGACATCTTTGCCACTTACCGTAAGGTTGATTACCAAATAATCTTTTCTATGTTAATTATATTCTGTATTTTTTTCTTTTCTTCTTTTTCTCTTCTAGGAACAGATCTCGTCTTCGAACTATTATATCTTAACATTTCACTTATTCGTGTGCTTGAAGATAATGTAACTCCTGGTGTCGTCATCTGAGGAACTCCTGTTACCGCTTGAAGGACTTTTGTTGTCGTTCGAGGAACTCCTGAAGTATTCTTCACTGGTTCTACTGTACTAGTCTTTTGTTCAACATAATCGTCTTCGTCTATAGTTTCTATATCTATTATTTTATTATCTTTCTTGCCAAGAACGAATGTAGAACCTCTTGTTTTGATTATTTTAGATCCATCTACAGAATTCATTATCTTAACTCCTACTTCAGTATTTTCTTCAATATATACGTCAGCATCATTAATATTTCCTAAAGATAAGCCTCTCGTTTTACCTTCGAATCTTCTACAATGAAAGAACAATTCTTGCTGATATAATAGTAAGTAAGGATTTTGAACGTCGTGAACTCTATTGCATAATTTACAATAAGAAGGAGAGATTCTTTTTAGAATGATTACACTTCCTTCTACGCCGTCATATTCGAAAGTATAGTTTTCCTTTAATACAGATCTGGCTCTTTCTATGCACGTTGAGACAAGTCCTCCTGGCAACATTTCAGATTTAATTCTATTCTTAGGTTTAGCCAGAAGATTAGGAAGACATTCAGAGTCCGTTATTAATGAAATTAAAGATGATAAAAAACGTAGGCTATTGGTATCTGGCTTCTCTCCTTCATATTTTATTAGATTTCCGGAAAGGATAAAACTCTCGTTTAATTTTTTGACTCTATCACTTCCCCATTTGCAACAATTCATGATTCTTAAAGATTTATTATTTCCATATATACCATGATCTATATATTGTGAATATTTATGTGGTATAAACTTTGTTACTAATCTATATAATTCTTTGGCTTCATCACAACAAGAAGTATGATATTTGGGAAATACCAAATGTACACTGCGTTTACTTTCGCCATGAGAAGAAAAATACATTATTTTTTCAGGTTTCAAATCTGGTATTATGTTAAAAAGAGATGTAATCAAACTATCAGTGACATTTTGTATTAATTCGTCTAATACTTTCTTCTTACTTTGTTCGCTTCGCTCTCTCTTGTCACTCTTCTCATTTCTTTCACTCTGCTCTCTTTGCTCACTTTTCAATTCTATATCTATATCAAATCTCACTTTTTGATAAGAATCGGAAACGATTTCGTCGAAACATCTCTCATCAAGTGGCGTATTTAAGATATAATTATACAAGCTTATCGGAGACTTGAATGTGGCAAATCTTTTATATCCATTAGATGTCATTCTAATATATAACTGTCTAACATTTGTAACCTTTTGAGAAAATAAAGTTAGATGAGCAGGCCTTCCTTCTTTTTCTACTAAAAAAGGATACCATCTAATTCCATCAATTATTTTAATTTTGTTCATATCTCTAATTACAGTAGAAACAATATATTATACAGTAATATAAATTTTAAAAAAATAATTTTAAAATTGAAACTATATAAATAATTAATAATAAAAAATGAGACGTTCGATATTGAAAGGCGACACTGTTAATAAAGGTAAAGCTAAGGGAAAACCTAAAAGGGTAACACTTGATCTCGTTTCCGAAGTTCCAGCAGAAAAATTAAACCTTAAGAATGAATTTAGAATTTTCAAAGATCCAGATTTAATGATGAAAGATGAAGATAAACGAAGAGCATATCAATCTAAATTTGGCAAAGATGTTAGCCAAATAAAATGGGGTCAGAGAAAGCTAATAATGTCAATAATACAATTTTTCACTATTTATTGGGACCCTAAAAGATATCCTGAACCGACTTGTGTTTATGTCGGAGCCGCTCCTGGAGTAAGTATTAACGTAATGTCGATTTTATTTCCTTCTATTAAATGGATTTTGTACGATAAAAATGATATGAATAGAGGCCTACCAAAAGAGAATGTTACATTTATTCAAGATTATTTCGAAGACAAAGATGTAGAACAATACAAAGGAAAAGATGGCATATTTTTTATTTCTGATATTCGAGGAGGAGGATATACAAAAGAATTTGGTGCAGAACAGTCTGATAGAAACGAAACCATTGTAATGAATGATATGTTATTACAACAAAATTGGGTTTTAGAGATAAATCCTGTCTTTGCACAACTTAAATTTCGTCTAGCATATACATATTTTGAAGATGATGAAGGAAAATATCCTTACTTACAAGGCATTCCTTATCGTCAATGCTATAACGGTTTGACCTCAGCGGAAGGCAGATTAGTACCAACTAGAAATGAAAAAGGTGAATATTATCTTACAGAATGGTCATCCAAAGAGTATGAAGATAAGTTTTTCTACTTTAACACTGTCGAAAGAAATGGTAATTTAACGACATACAAAAATCCCTTTACTGATGTAGATGATAACATTGATCCCGGCGAAACTCCCGAACTTATTAACGATTGGGATTCAAATTGTGAAGTAGATACTATAATAAAATATCTTAACAAGATGAATGTTGAACCCAGCTATGAAAACGTTAAAAAGATATCTGAGTTTATCACCAACGAGATTAACAGAGTAAGAAAAAGAAAATCTGAGCATTCCATTCATAAGAAGAGAGTTGAGAAAGAGCAAACTATCGGGAAATGAAGCATGATATAAAATTAATCTTTTATTATTATAATATTAATTATAATAATTTACCCTAAAGAAATGCCAGAAGGACCGGAAGTTAAATCAATAACAGATCAATTAAAGATCATAGAAGGTTATGAAATAAGAGATTTTACTATATACAAAGAATTTGAAGGAAAATATAAATTATCACATACAATCGGAAAATATGTTAATAAAGTCTTCTGTTTTGGAAAGAAAATTGCCTTTCAATTAAACGAAGGTTATATTGTCACTTCTTTGATAATGACAGGGAAATGGCTGTTACATAATAAAGACAATAAAGCAATTATTGAAATGAATTTTTTAAATGATGATATAAACGGCGACGAGATCGTTTTATTCTATCACGATGATCGAAGAATGGGAGATGTCTCCTTTTATACAGATGAGGAATTTAACATTTTATATCGAAGTATAGGTTTAGATTTCCTTAATGACAATATTACAGAGGATGAATTTTATGATATTGTTATGAAGAGCAAAAATATGATGATCTGCAATTTCCTTATTGATCAGAAAAAGATATCAGGTATCGGTAATTATCTTCGATGCGACATTATGTATCATGCAGAAATAGATCCATTTACTAAAATGAAAGATTTGTCGGATGATGATATTTTTAGATTATATGATTCTTGTGAATGCATAATAAGAGAATCCTATCAACAAAATGGATATTCTATTGGAGATGGTAAGAATAACTATATGTTACCACTAGGTCAAAGAGGTGGTTATGAACCTTTGATATATAAAAGAAAGCAAGATCATCGTGGCAATAAAGTTGAAAAATATAAACGAAAAGGGGCTCAAACTATCTATTATGTTCCATTGTAATTGAGGTTTTCTATTATAGATATAAAATTGAATTGGTATAATATATAAAGTATATATTAATGATAAAATGGATACTACATTTATTGTAGAACGTAATATTGAATCTCTTGAAGAGATTGTTGATTTGGTTCCAGCCGGAACTATCAGATTATTATGTACTAATAAAGGTTTAAGGTCTTTAAAAGGAATCGAAAGATTACCTTCTATTACAGAATTATATATTTCTGGTAATCAAATAGCTTCATTGGAAGGTTTAACTGGATCTAATGTTACATCATTAAATGTCCCTAATAATAAAATAACTTCATTGAAAGGTCTGATTGGATCTAATGTTACAAAATTGTGGATTTCTAGCAATCTAATAAAATCATTAAAAGATTTGGTGGGAACTAACGTTACAAAATTATATATTTCTAATAATCCTTGTTATAAACAATTTCGAGACAATTTTGGAGAATCAGTGCAGAAAGTAAAAGAGTATTATTCTTTCGATGATATAAAAGAACCAGAATTTGATTAAGATAAAATTGAATTAGTATTAATATATAAAGTATATATTAATAATAATAAATGACCACTACATTTACTGTTGAACGTAATATTGAATCTTTAGATGAAATTATCGATGAAGTTCCAGCCGGAACTATCACAATAATATGTGTTGGTAAAGAATTGAAATCTTTAAGAGGAATTGAAAGATTGCCTTCCGTTACAGAATTGTATGCTGCTGCTAATCGAATAACATCATTGGAGGGATTGGCCGGATCTAATGTTACAAGATTGAGTGTTCATTTTAATCTAATAACTTCATTGAAAGATTTAACTACATCTAATGTTACAATATTGGATATTTCTTATAATCAAATAGCGTCATTGAAAGATTTGGCGGGAACTAATGTTACAAAATTATATATTTCTTATAATCCTTGTTATGAACAATTTCGAGATGAATTTGAAGGATCAGTACAAAGGGTAAAAGATTATTATAATCAATTCATTGATATTCCCAAAAATCCAGGATTTGATTAAGATAAAATTGAATTGATATAATATATAAAGTATATATTAATAATAACAAATGACCACTACATTCACCGTTGAACGTAATATTGAATCTCTTGAAGAGATTGTTAACGAAGTTCCAGTTGGAACTACCAAAATAGAATGCATTAATAAAGGTTTAAAATCTTTAAAAGGAATCGAAAGATTACCTTCTGTTACAGCATTGGTTATTTGGAATAATCAAATAACTTCATTGGAAGGTTTAGCTGGATCTATTATGTCAGAATTGAATATTTCTGATAGTCAAATAACTTCATTAAAAGGACTTTGTGGATCTGCTGTTACGGAATTGTATATTTTTAATAATCAAATAACTTCATTGGAAGGTTTAGCTGGATCTATTGTGTCAAAATTGTATATTGTCGGTAATCAAAAAATAACTTCATTAGAAGGACTCCGTGGATCTGCTGTTACAGAATTGTATATGTGTGATAATCCTTGTTATCGACAATTTCAGAATCAATTTGGAGGATCAGTAGAAAAAGTCAAAGAATATTATAATCAATTCGCTGATGTTTCCAAAGATCCAGAATTCGATTAACTATTAATAAAATATTTTATTAATATAACATAAAATGAATAATGAAGCAGAAAATGAAATAAGAAGACACGAAGCTAAACATGAATTTGAGAAAGACATTCAATTTCTCACTAAGTATAATAAGAAACAGCAGAAAACTGATTCATTATCAATAGAAGGTCAAATTATAGCATCTTTTGCATTAGGAGTAATATTTGGTGCTTATACTTATAGTATATTATTTCTGATCTTATTTTTTATTATATATGAGTTGATATTTTTCATAATATATCAAAGATGGCCTATTAAGCTAAGAGTTTCTATTATAATTGCTTATATAATAGGTATATTAATAGGATGCTATTGTGCTAGAGTTGACTATCCGGGCTTTTTCTGGTGAAAAAGCCTGTAGGTCTTTTTCTGACGAATCAAATGAAAATAATTTTATCATTTTCTATAATAGCACCTTTGAAGGGTTTTATTTTAGGTGTTGATACACCACAATTTTTGAGGAAATAATTAATAAAAATACCATGTGTTACGATCCATATATTATCACTGTCACATCCGTTATAATCGTCATCGAATATTTTATCCATAAAATGGACAACTCTATTTTCGAACATCATTAACGATTCTGTTTTATCTATTCCATATGGAGAGTTTTTGTAGGTTTCAAAATAGAAATCAGCTGGCACTATATCTCTTTGGAATCCTAAATATTCAGAAAGCTCTGGAACTATCTCGACATCTATTTTTTTAGAATCATCTCCAAAGTAAGTTCCAATTATACTGCTCGTTTCTCTGCATCTACGAAACGGTGATGTTAAAATTTTGTTCGGTATGATATCATCGTAAGTCTGAACATATTCTTTCAACAACACGGGACATCTTTCCTTTTCAAACTCTTTTATTGGCGGATCTAATCTTTTGTCTTTCGACATTCCATTGTTATAAAGTTTTTCAGCGTGCCTTAATAATATAATTTTCATCTCTTCGATATGATAATAATATAAATTTTTAATGACAAAAAAATATTACAGACAAATCATTTTTATCGAATCAAATTATAAAAAGAAAATTTTGCTTTGGAAAATAATGGACTATAAAGATATTAATGAAATAGTAAACGATCATTTCTCATCTTTTGATCGTTTGAATGTCGAAAATAGGAAAATTTCCATAATCCAGTCCACTCGAATTATTCTGTCTGTTATTAAGTATCGAATCTTAACAGAAATCTCTGAAACAGAAAAGGAACATCTTTGTGAAATTTTCAAAGTTTTAGATTCAAGTCTAATTTATCTCGTCTCTAAAAATGCAATTGCTGACGCCACATATGAAGATATGAGAAGTGATATCTCAGAAGAAGATGATTTTATTTCAAGAGAGCTTTCTGCTGTTCAATCTCACAACGAAGCTGGAAAAGAAGAACCGAAAGGACTAAAAGGACTGAAAGAACTGAAAGAAATAGAAGAATTGAAAGGAATAAAAATTGTTAATAATGATAATAATAATACTAACGACAGCGATGATGACGACGGATCATCTTTAAATTCTATCTATTCAGCTTCTCTCAATAGTCCCAAGATTGTCATGAAAAAAACAAAAGATAAAAATAAAAGCAAAGGTAAGGAAGAGGAAGAAACACCAAATGATGCTATTTTTGAAGAACCTCCTAAAGAAGAGGAAGATGTAAAGGAACTTTTTTCAAAATCAGTTCGTCTTTATTTAATGGATAAATTAGAGAGAATAAATGACGACAGATTTCATCGTTTATTGATTTCGTTAAAAGGGTTAGGAATTTATACTCACGCTCCTTATAAACTTTATAACATGCTGAAACATCATTCGACTTTCTTTAAAACTAGAAAAGACGTCGAAACTTGTTCTGTATACTCGCTAATTAAAGAGGAAGGTTTTATTGACGTCATTTTTGAATATTTTTCATTGTGACCTCAATCATCGCGTTCATTCGCTCCGTTCATTCACTCTATTTACGTTCATTCACTCTATTTACGTTCATTCACTCTATTTACGTTCATTCACTCTATTTACGT
>Ga0136846_1232557_pt1 | contig 11674 bp, 6 predicted proteins | sample HopSoiMetagenom2_FD_96841 | JGI IMG/M metagenome (GOLD analysis project Ga0136846, IMG submission 96841) | Grasslands soil microbial communities from Hopland, California, USA - 2 Assembly 2016 (version 4) | ecosystem: Environmental > Terrestrial > Soil > Grasslands | place: USA: Hopland... | reverse complement strand
CCGGAACTGGGATCGTCCGCAGCACCGACCGCCTGCAACAGCATTTCGTAAGGAGTTGTGCCGAGCGCAAGGCACAGCGCGCGATCGCGATAGTAGGGAAAGAACCAGTCGTAGGCGGGCTTCATCGCCATTGCTGCCGCGACCGTAACCGCCTCATGCCCCGCGCCGGAAATCTGGAAAAAGATTTTCTGCTGGCGCTTCAGCATGATCTCGCGGTCATCGAGCCGGCGGGAGGTATACATCAGCCGGTACATCTCGATGAGTTGCTCGCGCGTCAGGCCTTCGTGGGTCTTGCCTGCCTTGTTCGCCTCGGCAACAGCGCCGGATTTTCCGTGGGACCTGGTCGGCATGCGCGTAAGAGATGGCGAGAGCTGATTCGTCGGCTCCGGGATTATTGTAAATCAGGTGTCAGTCGTCAGGAAATTGCGAGTGGCTAGTGATTAGTGCCTAGTGGCTAGTGCCTACTGTCGAGGGACTATTTGTTGATTTGCTAACCACTAGCCCCTAATCACTAGCCACTAACCGAATGCTATTCTTCACTCATGACTCGTCCCTTCGATCCGCAAGCGATCAAGCTCGTGATCTTCGACCTTGATGGGACGCTGATTGACTCCCGCCTCGATCTGGTGCATTCCGTAAACGCCATGCTGCGTCACTTCAAGCACGCCGAACTGCCGGACGAAATTGTGGCGTCCTATGTCGGGGACGGCGCTCCCATGCTGGTCCGCCGCGCTCTCGGCGATCCCAATGATGAGGGGTTTTTCAAGGAAGCGCTGGGATTTTTTCTCGGCTACTACCGCGAGCACAAACTCGACCACACAACAGTGTACGAAGGCATTCCGCAGGCCCTCGAAACCATTCGCGCCGGCGACCGTGATCGAAAAATGGCGGTGCTCTCTAACAAGCCGGTGAACCCATCGCGGGCAATTGTTGAAGCCCTGGGCCTCGCCGGCTTCTTTGTTCGGGTTTACGGTGGCAACAGTTTCGAGACGAAAAAGCCCGATCCCCTGGGCGTGAAGACTTTGCTGAATGAAACTCAGACTTCGCCGGAAAATTCAATGATCGTCGGCGATTCTTCGGTTGATGTGGTCACCGGACGCAACGCCGGCATCTTCACCTGCGGCGTGACCTACGGATTCGCGCCGCATACGCTGTGCGAGGCCCCGCCCGATGTGACCGTTCACAATCCGCAGGAACTTGAGGCGCTGTTCCGCTAAATGCCCGCGTCTTGCGCTGAGCCCGCGGAGCCCGCTGTGGTTGAGTTCCGTTCATGGATGGCGTGGGATCGCCGGTTCAGTGTCCTCTCTGGTTAACGTGGTTGGGGCGCGATTCCACTACACTCAACCCAGATGAACAACGCGTTCACCCCATCCGAGCTTCGCAAACTTCGCAGCTTCAAAGATCCCTACGGCATTCAGCGCTTTCTTGACGACCAGCCTTATCACCTTGCTGACACCGCATGGTCGCCGCGTGAGGTTCTTCGCGAGAATACTTCGCACTGTTTTGAGGGCGCGCTGTTTGCCGCGGCGGCGCTGAGGGCCAACGGATATCCGCCGCTCATCATCGATCTTGAAGCCGAGCACGACACCGACCACGTGATTGCCGTTTACAAACAGCACGGCCACTGGGGATCGATTGGCAAATCGAATTACACCGGATGCCGCTACCGCGAACCCGTGTATCGCACCCTGCGCGAACTGGCGCTGAGTTATTTTGACGTCTATTTCAATATGCGCCGCGAACGCTCGCTGCGAACTTTTTCCAACCCGGTTGACCTGAAGCGCTTTGACCACCTTGACTGGATGACCACCGACCAGCCGCTCTGGTTCATCGCGGAGTATCTGTTCACCATCCGCCACTACCAGTTATTACGGCCAGGATTGAGCAAGCGCCTGCATCGCCTCGATGACAGATCGTTTCGCGCAGGATGTTTGGGAAGAGCGGAAAAGTAGGGGAATAGCCATCAGGCGTCAGCCATCAGCCGTCAGCTTTCAGCCTTCAGGAAAATCATTCCAATGTGAATGATCCTGATCTCCCTGCAAAAGTTCGTATCGTCAATAAAAAAGAAAAGCCCCTCAAATAACGAGGAGCTTTGCTTTTACCTGACGGCTGATGGCTGAGGCCTGACGGCTGATCTAGAACGTTATCTTCGCTGCCAGCTGAATTCCTCGCGGTCCCCCGCCACCTAAGAAGGGATTGCCGATTCCAACGTCGCCGGTGGCGCCCAAGGCGAAACCGTTGACGCCAACTTCGCGTGCTCCGCTATTAACGGCAAAGTTATTCTGCGCTGGATCGGCGATGAAAGCGGGCAGGAATGGGCTGGCAAAGTTGGGGTGGTTTAGAATGTTGAAGAATTCCGCCCTCAGTTGCAGATTCAAACGTTCGGTGATCGCCGTATCCTTGTAGATTGCTACATCAAGATTCTTATACGAAGGGCCAACCAGCGAGTTGCGGCGCTCATTTCCGAAATGGCGCGAACCGGGTACGCAATCGGAAGACGTCCCGGTGACCGTGGAAGAGGTGAGGCCGGGCAGCAGAGTACAGGGGATTGCGAATGCGCTCAGGTCGATGAAGTTAGTAGGGTCGTTCTTGTGGTACACAATTGGGCCGACGACATCGGGCCTGTCAATCCCTTCGCCCGCGCCGCTGAAGTCGTCTTCGAAGTTGTAGTTCATTTGAAACGGCTGGCCAGTCTGCAGGGTTAGTGTGCTGGTGAATCCCCATCCATTCTTCAGCCGGCTGCTTCCCATTTTCGGCAGCTCGTAACCAAAGATCCAAGTGAACCGGTTCCGGATATCAAAGTTCGAATTGCCATACTCCAGATTGGGCCGGGTGCTGTCATATGGCTGGGCAGCATTTGGCTCAAAGTCCTCGCCATCGCTGGCCGTATCCAAAGAATGCGACCAGGTGTAATTCACAATCGAAGTAATTCCGCGCCACTTGTTCAAGCGCAGGCTGGTCTGCAGCGAGTTGTAGTTGGATTTCGCGGTGGATTCCTCGTGCAGAATATAAAACGATCCGTATGCGTTATTGAATGTTCGCGGTACGCCGTAGGAATTGATGCAGCCGCAACCCAGGTCTGCCGCGGTGATCGCACTTTGGCTGGGCTGGCTGAGATCGCGAAAGCGAAAGAGCCGGTGACCTTGCGACCCTGCATAACTTACCTGCAGCACCATCTTGCTGGCGAGTTGCTGCTGCACGTTCACGTTGTAGTTGTCCATGTAGGGAGTACGAATATGCCGGTCCACCGTGAAGATGTCGCATTCCACCGTGCCGCATCCCGACGTGTCGAAGACCGGAGAACCCGAAATAATCGTTCCCGTGGTGTTAGCCGCGGGAATGATCTGTGCCGGACCAACCGGATTGTAGGCAGGGCCCGGATCAAAGAAAGGTGGATACGGCAGATGTCCGAGAAATGTGTCTTGTGGGAACGCGTCGAAGAAAAGGCCCCATCCCGCCCGCAGCACAGTTTTGCCTGTGCCCATTGCGTCCCACGCAATGCTGGCGCGAGGTGAGAAATTCTTGTAATCGGGTTCGTACAGGCGACCCAGCCCCGGTTGCCCTATCTGGGTCAGCACAAACGCTCCGCTTGACGGATCAGCCGTGGTCGCATTGCTCAGCAAATTATTCTTTTCCGAAATTACCCCGAAGTAATCCCATCGCAATCCGTAGTTCAACGTGAGGCGAGAGGTGGCGCGATAAGTATCCTGAAAATAGAACCCGTAGCTGTTTTCCGCAGTGTGACGCCTTGTGTTGCCGGAATACTGAAAGCTGGCACCGAAACCGGTGTCCGGCGTCCCGCTCAGAAAATTCTGAAGCGGGGTCGAGATGATATTGCCAGTGATAGGGTCGTCGATCTCTTTGAACGAAAGCTTGCCCCGAAAATATTTGTCGAAATATTGTTTGATCGTAGTGCGCCGATACTCGAAGCCAACCTTCAGGTCGTGCTTGTTGAGTTTCCACGACAGGTTATCGAGGAGTTGATTGTTGCTGTCAACCCGCCCCCGGGGGTCGCCGCTAGTCGCGCCGAGTTGAGCGAATCCACTCACCAGAATGATCGGCAGTCCCTGGTCCGGCAGTCCGGTTCCAACATTCAATCCGATCGAGCTGGGATGAAAATTTCGATCTTCGGAAAGGAAATCCTCCGCAAAACGGTTCCAGCCGTAACGCAGCTCGTTAACTTTATTGCCCGAGATCGTCCACACGTGTGAAAGCGAGACGAGCTGAACGCGCGTAGGAGTGAAGGTATTGAAACCAGGCAACTGCCCTCCGCTGGCGGTCAATGCCAATGGGAAGGCTTGAGAACTGTCGCCGAAGAAATACCGGCCAGTCAAAAGATTTTTAGAGTTCAGGTTGTGATCAATCTTTGCAATGAGACTGTCCACTCGGTTGTACGAGGGCGATATCACCGAGGCATTAAAAGAACCACCGGTCAAGTTTGGCGCTGGCCACGGGTGTTGCGCAATCAGTTGTTGGATCACGGGATTTGAGGCATCGCTTGGAGAAAGAGAACCGTCTGCGGCGGTCCCTGTAGGCACATTCGCCAGTGTGACTACTCCCACCCGCTCGCGTTGACCTTCGTAATTTAAATAAAAAAACGTCCGGTCCTTGACGATTGGACCGCCCAGCGAGCCGCCGAACTGGTTGTTATGGAACTGCGCTTTCGGATTGGTGGTTGGATTGAAATAATTCCTGGCATCCAGTGCGGCGTTCCGGAAATACTCGATCCCGGATCCATGGAGCTTGTTGGTGCCGCTCTTGGTCACGATGTTGATCGCGGCGCCAGCATTACGGCCATATTCGGGCATGAAGTTTGAAACGATCTGCGTTTCCTCGATAGCATCCACCGGCAGAATTGTGGCGGGCGTGCCGAAAACTCCAGCTTCATTGATGGCCGGGTCGTTGCGGTAGCCGTCATTCATGTCTGTGCCGTCGAGAAGGAAGTTGTTGGAACGGCCACGCGCCCCGTTCATCGAAAAAATTCCGTATGAACCAGGGGAGTCGGTGATCTGGTCCGGCGATCCGGCGACGCCCGGCGTCAGGAAAATCATCTTCTGGAAGTCGCGTCCGTTGAGTGGAAGGTCTTTAGCCTCTTCGGCAGTAAAGGTGGTGCCCAGGGTATTCGTGGTGGTTTCCACCTGCGGCAGCGCTTCGCCCGAAACCTCGACCGTGGTGGTTACCTGACCGGCTTTGAGCGATACATCCACACGCTTCTCGGCGGCGACATTCACCTCAACATCCTTCACCGAGGAAGTCTGAAATCCGCCTTGGGTTACCGTCACCGAGTAGGTTCCGATCGGCAACTCGGGTATTGAGTAACTGCCGTCCGCGCTGGTTTCAGTGGTGCGCTCCAGGCCGGTGTTCGTGTTGCGGACCGTGATCTTTGCGCCCGACACGACTGCGCCCTGGGGGTCGGTGACCGTCCCCAGAATTGTGCCGCGGAATGTTTGCGCGAACAGCGACGCCGGAAGCAGCAATGCGAACACCAGCAGAATGGACCGAAGTCTCATAAGTATCCCCTGCGAACAAGTTGTGGTGGATAACGGAACAGGATTGTAGCGCAGGCGAGTGTACGTCTTCCACCCATGCGCGCGTAAACGGCTGCCGGGTAGGGGCCCGCAAGCTGAAGAAACCAATAGCACAACGTTCTTCCTAGGGTTCGTCGGTGGTGAAAAATATTGGCGAATTTGAGTCCGGTATGGTTTGGGATGAAACGTCGCCTGATGAAAGGAAGCCGTCGCTCAATCGCAAAAGGACGAGAAATCAACCGTAGGGGATTTCGAAAAGGGTGAAGCTACAAGATGAAGTTATGAGGCTGAAGTTTAAAAGCTGAACGCCACGCCGCCGCGAACCGCGCGCGCCGATTGCACCAGATACACCGTGTGGCCATCCTGTCCCATGAGCGGCACATAGCCTTGCGCCAGAAGGTTGCGGACTTCAACCACGACGTCCATATGACCGGGAAGTGAGCTGGTGCCGGGCAGTGGCTGGCGGAAGAACAAATCTAGGAATGGGTCGGCCTGGCCGGCGGAAGAATTAAACATGTCCACCCGAGTCACGGAGCGGCCGCTGGTCCATCCGTAGGAGGCGATCCAGTGTGTCTTGGTGCCGGGAGTGGTGCCACTGAATTTGGTGGCCACCATGTGGCGGTTTCGCGTAACCATGGAATCGCGAACCGCGCCGACCTGAGTGTTGTCGCCATCGAGATCGAGTGTGCCGCCGTAGCTGTAATCCACCGTCGCGGTGACGTCGGAGTTCAGCTTCTGCTCCAGCACGAATCGCACGCCCTGTGCCGACAATTCACGGCCCTGATAGGTGAACGTACCCGAGTAAACATCGGGCAACACGTTCCCGTTCAGCGAGGCAAATTCTCCTACGCCAGTCAGAGCCGGGTTCGACACCCGATCGGAGTAAAGCGCCATCTGCATGCTGGTTCCGCCTTCGCGATGCGAAAGCGCGATTTCCTGGTGGTGGGCTTTCTCCAGAGCAGGGGAATATCCCGCAATGCTCATGCGCGGATCGGCTTCGCTCAAGTCGGCGGGAGCTGATTCAAATCCTTTTTCGGCGCGGCTGTCGGGGCGCGATGTCGCGTAGCGATATTCAACTACGGTGTCCGGCGAAAGATGCGCCGCCACTGAACCGAAGGGGCGAATTGCCGTCACCCTTCCCATGAACTGAATGGTCTGCAACTCGCTGCCGAATTTCAGTTCCAGAATGTCGCCCAGGGCAATGTCGTCTGACGTGGTCAAAGCCAGCGACTGCAACTGCGCATTGTGCTGCCCGATATCCGGTGCTGAAAGCCGCCGCATGGTGAAGGCAACTTCAGGCGTGCTGCCGTTAGGCATCTTATGCTTGTAGGAAGTTCGCATTACGGCGTTGGGGACGCCGGTGTTGTATCCCACGTCGCCGTTGAATTTCAGCGTGCCCGATGAGAACAGCGATTTCTCTACCGAGAAACCAGTGTTCATATCAGAAACCGATCCGAATCCCTGCGACGGCGCTCCCGCTAGGAAAGACAGTGTGCCCTTCAATTGCGATCCAGACGCGTCGGCTTTTGCAACCATTACCGGTGAGCCGTCGGGCAGCACTCGCAGAATCGGACGATTGCTGGTCGATCGCAGCACCCAATCCCAGTCGCCGTCGTCGGTATTCGGACGCCGCGGGGCAAACTGCACTGCGTCGAAGATGGTCGAGAGGGTGAGGTTCAACAGAAGCGCGGCGCCGGCCTTAGCGTTGATGCGTTCCCGCAGTGACGGCAGAAACGACGGGGCCGAAACTTTTACGCTGTAAATTCCAGGAACCAGTCCGGTTGCGCTGTAGAAGCCGTTCTCGTCGCTGAAGACTCGAAAAGTCTGCATCGCCGATCCCAGCACCTCAACCACCGCGCCCATCTGAGGCACGCCATCGGCGCTTCGTACATATCCGGATATGGAGGCTGACCTCTGCGCGCACCAGGTGGGAACTGACAGTCCCAGCGCAATCACGAGATAGCCGAGCTTACGCAGCATTCAGTGACCTCTGAACCACTACTGCACAGCGAAGGTTGCCGTCGGACCCAAGGTCTGCTTGGAGATATTATCACTTACCCGGATATTAATACGATAAACACCGGGATCCAGATTGGCGGCGGCCACAGTTTTTTGCAGGGTTATCTGCTCGCCCACATTCCCCATCTTGTCGGACGTCTCGACCGCGTGCACCACCTGCTTGTTGGTGGCGGCGTTCACAATGTCATACTCGAACGTCGCCGAGGGTTTGTGGGTCTTTTCGTCAACGCTGAGATTATAGACCTGCATCCAGAAATTTACCTTCTGGCCGCGCTTGAACACCGCTGGCTGGCCATCGCCTGAAGCCACTCTCGGACGCACTTTGGTCGTTCCAATTACGAACATCCCGGTCCCAACATTGCGAGTAGGAACGGGTTCGACCAGGTCGGCAAGAATCAGCGATGAACTCGAGAGCTTTTCATCCGAAAAGTCAGGGACAACAATGCTGCGGCTGTAGGTGCCCATGCGGTCGCCATTGATGTCTTTCAGCACCACATCGAGCTTGTAGCGGCCCTGACGCAGCGGAACTGCCTTCCAGTAAATCTTCGAATTTTCCGCTTCACGAGCCAGCAATTCCGCTGGGATGTCGGCAGCCACCGTTTCCTCGAAGGTCTGCATCACCCTGCCGGTCAGGTTGGAAACGCGGCCAAAGATGTTCACCACGCCATGCTGCACTCCATCTTTATTGGCGAAAGTAATATCGCGGTTTCTGATCTGCACCGTGATCGGCACCAGTACGGTGTCTCTGGTGATCTTCACAAAATCCGTTCGCACTTCGAACGGCATGGGATTGAACGTGATGTGATGTCCGACCTGTTCGGCGAGGTCCTTAAATTTGATGGCGGGCGCGCGATTCAGCTTGGCGTACTGCTCCAGACGATCAAATTGTTTCGTCTGTAAATCCGACTGGCCGAGTGGCCCGGTGCCGAGCCGCTCCATGCCGCCATTGAAGCGCTGTGCCTTATTCGACATACCCATCTGCTCGTACATCGTAAGACCGGCGTTGGGGACGTTCAGCAGCGCATCTTTCTTGCTGCGGTCCATCGTCATTTCGTAGGCGCCGCACTGGCAATCGTCCACGAACTCGATAATCACTTCCTGGCCAATGCCCTCGATGTAGCGATAACGCCAATCTTCAAACGGATACGTTGAAGTCTGGCCACCGCCTTCTTCCATCGGACGCTCATAAGAACCGCCTGACGGGTGCGATTCGATCTCGTCGGGCGGCCCATAAATAATGTACATGCGGCCGCGGTCCGTTCTCCATCCTTGAACGCCGGCTGCGTAGTGCTCATTGGCGTACGCGATGCGGCGGTAGTGCTCGTCTTTGAATTCGTTGTCTTCGCTGTCAGGATCGGGATTGCGCCGCTGCCAGAAAGACTCGATAAACTGGTCGCGCTCTTCGTCGTTCGAGAGCTGCATGAAAGCCTTGCGCTCTTCGTCGCTGATGATCCAGCGCACGTCTTCGTCGAGCCACTTGCGGTACTCGCCGCGCAACTCTTTCCGCAGCGCCCGGGCATGCTCCTTGCGTTGCTTGCCTACGACGGGGCGTTTCAGGGGATCGCCGGACTGGTCTTCCGTTGTTGCAGATGTTGTTGAGATCGCTTCGGGCTTCGCTGGATCGGTTTTTGCATCTTCGGCCTTCGTCTCAGTCGGCTGCTGGACCTGGTCTCCGGCAGGCTTGGACGCGCTTGCATCTTTGACCTCGCTCGCAGTCTGGGCCCCAGCCCATCCCAGGCAGATAGTGAGCAGGACGACGAATTGCACGGAAAGACGACGCAGCAGACCTGAACGGAGCATAAGGACGGGGTACTCCTCGACACACCCTAAGTGCGTCTATTTTATGTCTTTAAAGCTGGGAATACAAGGCAACGTTATACCCTACCGGCTCGCAGCCAATCCCCTATGAGTGGCAGATTCTTCCATGGGATCATTTGGTTGTCCCGTAATGTCACAAAACTTTACAGGGTGCCGCAATCTGCACGGCGGCGAGGCTAAGGCGACTCAGTCTCAAAGCAGGATCGGTATTGACATCATTAGATTGCCGCAGAATGCTGGCCGCAGACCCATCCCCATCAGGCTATAATCTTCAAAAAGCGGCCCCACAAGTGGTCTTCCCCAATGAAGGAACTTTTCGTGGCAGCCTCGCGTACTGACTAAAGAGAAAGAGAAACAGGACGCGGGCAAACAACCGCCATATAACCAACGCCCAGGTGGCACGTCCAAAGAGTTTGAGGGACTGAGAGCGATCATCGGTGTCCCAGTCTGAGCAGGAGAACAGGATGGCAACGGCAGAAGTGATTAACATCTCGCAGCCCCACGTGTCGGCTCCCCCCGAGTCGGTCATGATTTTCACCTCCGACCTGTGGAAGACCTACGACATGGGCTCGGAGCAGGTCCAGGCCTTGCGCGGAGTCAATCTGCAGATTCGCCGCAATGAATACGTCGCCATTATGGGACCGTCGGGCTCTGGAAAATCCACGCTGATGAACCTGATCGGCTGCCTCGACAGTCCCAGCCGCGGCCAGTACTGGCTCAATGCCCAACTGGTCAGCGAACTCGACGACGACGAACTCGCCCGCATCCGCAATAAAGAAATCGGATTCGTATTCCAGACCTTCAACTTGCTGGCCCGCGCAACTGCCCTGCACAACGTGGAACTGCCATTGATCTATGCGGGAATCCCCGCGTCCGAACGCAGCGAGCGCGCCAAAGAAGCTCTGGCCGCGGTAGGGATGGAGCAGCGAATGACGCACCGGCCAAACGAACTCTCCGGAGGTCAGCGACAGAGAGTCGCGATTGCGCGCGCCCTGGTAAATCGCCCGTCAATCATCCTCGCTGACGAGCCCACCGGAAACCTGGACTCCCAAACCGGCAACGAAATCATGGCCCTATTCGACCGCCTGCACGGCGAAGGCAACACCATCGTCCTGGTGACGCACGAACACGACATCTCCGAGTACGCGCACCGCGTAGTGAATATTAAGGACGGCGTGGTCGAGCGGGACGAAGTGAAGAAGCGTTAATCCATTGCGCGCTCCTACGGGCGTTCTTTAAGGGCTAAAGCCGTCAAAACAAACTAAGCGCTGCTGCGGCACGGCTGAAGCCGTGCCCTTCCCGTTCGTGGCATTCTTAAAAAGATTTTAGTGATTCCGTTCGTGGCATTCTTGGAAATTTTTTAGCGATTCCGGGCGGGAAGGCACGAGTTCACTCGTGCCGCAAGAGACTCCAACGTGATCGGCTTTATAGCCGCTGAGGTCTGCTCTAGCCACTCGCAATATTCATCCCGAACCCATAGGTGGAAATTAAACCGCGACGGCGGAATGGACATAGGCCGCTAAAAAGCCCCTCGCTGATCCGAGGGGCTTTCATTGCAGGCGTGCGGTTAATCGGAAGTGTTGGTCTTGCGAAGTTCCATCGGAGCTAATGGCTTTGCCATAAAGAAATTGTGATCGTAGAGATTGCGGTACATGCGCCCCGCGATCTCCGCTGCCTTCGGCCCGAAGGTCGGACGCCCACCCTTCAGGAAGACAACGACTACAACCCGTCCCACGTTGGTGTTTGCATAACTCGCGAACCATCCGAAGCGGGTGCCGGCGTGGGAGCAAGTTACCGTCTTACCCAGAACTTCCTCTTCATTGAAGTTTGCCAGTAGGCGCCGCGCGGTGCCGTAGTTCACAGCGCCGGCCATGCCGTCGGAAATTTCAGGAAGCACTCCGGCGATATTCAGATGCCGCTTCACCATGGGCTGAAAGTTCGCGACTTCTGCAGCAGTCGTTGGATGTTGGAGGTAGTACATGGTCCCGCCGTTCGCGATGGCGGTTACCAGCGATCCAACTTGCAGCGGAGTCATTGAAATTCCCTCGCCGAAGGAACACATCTTGCCTACGCCGCCGAGCTTCGCGGAAATTTCTTCGTCCGGATAAACGCCGGCATTCTCACCCTGAATGTGGTACCCGGCAAGTTCTCCCAGGCCGAAGGTGCGCGCGTAATGTTGGACTTTTTCGAATCCAAGCTGACGGCCCAGCGCTTCGAAATACGCGTTGTTCGAGTGTGCCAGCGCGAGGGTGAGATTCATGTGGCTGCGGCCGCCCAGTCGAACTTCCGTTTCCTTGGTGATGATGCCT
>Ga0136846_1225865_pt1 | contig 11674 bp, 16 predicted proteins | sample HopSoiMetagenom2_FD_96841 | JGI IMG/M metagenome (GOLD analysis project Ga0136846, IMG submission 96841) | Grasslands soil microbial communities from Hopland, California, USA - 2 Assembly 2016 (version 4) | ecosystem: Environmental > Terrestrial > Soil > Grasslands | place: USA: Hopland... | reverse complement strand
GACTGCCCGGTGTGCGGCGAGCACCCGACGATCACGGAGTACATCGACTACGTGCAGTTCTGCGCGGGCACGCGGGAGCCGGCGTGACGCGCGTGCGCATCCCACCGACGCTGCGCGAGCAGACGGGCGGGCAGCGCGAGCTCGTCGCCGAGGGCGACACCGTGCGCGACCTCCTCGACGACCTGATGAGCCGCTTCCCGGCCCTCGAAGACCAGCTGCCGTTCGCGAACGTGTACCTCGAGGGCGAGGACGTCCGGACGCTCGACGGGCTCGACACCGAGGTCAACCCCGGCTCGACCGTGATCCTGTTGCCGGCAATGGCCGGTGGCTAACCGGCGAAAGTGCTGCGCACTTTCGCCGGGTGCTTAGTTAGATCTTCGCTTCGCTCGATGAACTCGAGAATTTCAGTCGAGGAACTGTACGGCGAGGTCTGGGCGGATGACAGCCCGGCACTCACGGCCGAGCTCGAGCAGAGCCTCAACCCGCGTGGCACGAACTGGCTCTTCGAGGCGTTCGCCGAGCTCGGGCCTCGACCCGGTCAGCTGCTCGTCGACGTCGGCGCGCGCGACGCGGCGCACACGATCCGGCTCGTCCGCGAGCACGGACTGCGCGCGATCGCGCTCGATCCCGTCAAGCTGCACGTGGAGCTTGCCCGGCGTGCCGTCGCCGAAGCCGGCGTGGAGGTCGACGTGCTCGAGGCGGGGATCGAGGCGATGCCGCTCGGGGACGACGTCGCGGACTGGATCTGGTGTCGCGACGTGCTCGTGCACGTCGATGTGGAACGTGGCTTCGCGGAGTGCGCGCGCATTCTGCGGCCGGGTGGGCAGATGTTCACCTACGTCACGTGTTCCACCGAGACGCTCGAGCCGCGCGAGGCGAGCCGGCTCTTCGACGCGCTCGCGATCGTTCCCGAGAGCACACAACCGGACGTGATCGAGTCGTGTGCGGCCGACGCCGGCCTGACGCTCGTCTCGAAGACCGAGCTCGGCGGCGAGTGGCGCGAGCGCATGCTCGAGGACGGCACGTGGAGTGCCGGCGACGACCTGCTCCAACTCTCGCGCTTGCGCCGGCGCGGCACGGACCTCGGGAGCCCGCGTGTCGCGGCATACGCCGCCGCGCGCATCTGGGGCGTCTATCAGCTGCTCGGCAAGACGTGTCCGACGGTGTACGTGTGGACATCCTCGGCCTGATCGGGAACACGCCGCTCGTCGAGCTCCGTCCCGTCGGCAGCGTCCGCGTTTACGCGAAGCTCGAGGGACAGAACCCGACCGGCTCGATCAAGGACCGCGTCGCGAAGGCGATGATCGAGGCCGCCGAAGCGTCGGGCGAGCTCGAGCCGGGGCGCGAGCTGCTCGAGCCGACCAGCGGCAACACCGGCATCTCGCTCGCGCTCGTCGCGAAGCTGAAGGGCTATCCGCTCACTTGCGTGATGCCGGAGAACGCAACCGAGGAGCGTAAGCGGCTCCTGCGCCTGTTCGGTGCGCAGATCGTGTACTCGCCCGGCGAGCAGGGCTCGAACGGCGCCGTGCGGATGGCGCTCGAGCTCGCCGAACGCGAGCCGAAGTACTTCATGCCGTTCCAGTACGCAAACGCGGCGAACCCGCGCGCTCACTACGAAGGCACCGGGGCTGAGATCGCCGCCGCCCTCGACCGCGTCGACGTCGTCGTCGCCGGTCTCGGGACGGGCGGCACGCTGATGGGTGTCGGCGCTCGGCTGCGCGAAACGTTTCCCGACATCGTCGTCGCGGCGGCGGAACCGCTGCCCGGCGACCCGGTGATGGGCCTGCGGTCGCTCGACGAGGGCTACGTTCCCCCGATCCTCGACGTGTCGAAGCTCGACCGAAAAGTGCTCGTCTCGAACGAGGAGTCGGTGCGCGAGGTGCGGCGGCTGCTCGACGAGGACGGCATCTTCGCCGGTGTGTCCGCGGGTGCGGTCGGCCACGTCGCGCGCAGGCTCGCGGCCGAGCACGACGACGGCGTCGTCGTTGCGATCTTCGCCGACGGCGGCTGGAAGTACCTGTCCGCCGACTTCTGGGACGCCGCGGACGTCGAAGAGTCGATGGAGCGAACCGTCTGGTGGTGATTCCCGCGGCCGTCCGCGCGGCGCTCGTCGCCCACTCGCAGCAAGAGGCGCCGAACGAGGCGTGTGGGCTCCTGCTGTTGCGTGACGGCCGGGCGGAGCGCTACGAGCCCGGCCGCAACGCCGCCGCGTCGCCGTACCGGTTCGAGCTCGAGTTCGACGATCCGGAGATCTGGTACGCCGAGGACGAGGGCTACGAGCTCGCCGTCTTCCACTCGCACGTGTCGGCGCCCGCGCGTCCGTCCCGCACGGACGTCGAGAACATCGGGCTCTGGGAAGGCAAGCCCTATCTGGTGTACTCGCTGCAGAAAGACGATCTGGCCGCCTTCCGCATCGAAGGCGGCCGGATCGACGAGCTCTCCCTTACTTCGTGACCTTGAAGGTGCCCTTCATGCCGCTCGCGGCATGCGGGTCGCACTGGTATGTGTACTTGCCCGGCTTGAGCTTGACCGTCCAGGTCGTCTCGCCCTTGAACGGGACGCCCGTCTTCTTGTTCAGCCCGGGCCCGAAGAGATGGAAGTTGTGGATCGAGGCCTTGTCCTCCACCTTGATCTTGTAGGTGCCGGCCTTGATCGTCTTCAGGTCCTTGCCGGCCTTCTTGACCTCGATCGAGAAGCCGGGACCGACCTCGCCTGTCAGCGTGGCCGCGCTGGACTTCGCATAGGCCGGAACTGCGATCAGTGCGGCCACGACGGCCGCTGCAAGTAGCGCTTTGAACATGAAATGCCCCCTCGCTGTTCGTGTATGGGAGTCCATACGCGAGGGGGCATGAGGCGGTTTTGTTGCGCCCGCGTTAAGCGGTTAAGTGACCTTGAAACTGCCCTTCATGATCGACGCGTGCGGGTCGCACACAAACTTGTACGTGCCCTTCTTCAACGTGACCGTCCAGGTGAACGTCCCCTTCGCGCCGACGGACGTCTTCTTGTTCAGGCCCGGGCCGCTGAGGTGGAAGTTGTGGATGTTGGACAGGTCCTTGATGACGATCTTGTACTTGCCGGCCTTCAGGCTCGTCACCTTCGCCGTGCCCTTCTTCAACGTGATCGTGAAGCCAGGCCCGTCGACGCCGGTGAGCGTCGGCGTCGCGGCCGAGGCCGAAGCGACGACCACGAGTGCAGCAGCAAGCAGCGTCACGAGTGCGAGTCGAGTGCGGAACATGCCTCTCCTTTGAGTGGTTCAGACCCCTTCGGGCATGGTAGCCGCGGCTCGGCCCTCAGCCTCTAGTTGTCCGCGTCGAAGAGCTCCGCTTCGAGGTCGTCGCGTTCCGTCTCGTCGCGATCCTTCTGATCGCGCCGCTGCTCGAACGTCACCGCGATCTTGTTGATGCGGGAGCCGTCGACCTCCAGCACGTCGAACCGCAGCCCGTCGTGCGAGATGTCGTCGCCGACCTCAGGCTGACGTCCGAGCAGGCCGAAGACGAACCCCGCAACGGTGTGGTAGTCCTCGGCGGGCAGCGAGGTGCGGAAGCGCTCGTTGAAGTCGTCGATCGGAAATGTCCCGTCGATGCGGATCGTGTCGTCGTCCACCTGCTCGACGGACTCGTCGGGCAGGTCGAACTCGTCCTCGATCTCGCCGACGATCTCCTCCAGCAGGTCCTCGAGCGTGACGATCCCCTCCATTTCGCCGTACTCGTCGACGACGATCGCCATGTGCTGGTTCGTGCGGCGGAACTCGGCGAGCAGCGCGGCGAGATCCTTCGTCTCCGGGACGATGTGGGCCGGGCGGACGATCTCCTCGATCTTCACCTCCTGCATGCCGCGCTCGCGCAACCCTGAGAAGAGATCGCGGACGTGCAGGATGCCGACGACGTCGTCGAGCGACTCGCGGTAGACCGGATACCGCGTGTAGGGCGAATCCATCACTGCCTCGAGCGCCTGCTCGGGCGGCAGGTCGATCGAGAGTGCGACGACCTCGGGGCGCGGGACCATGACATCCGACGCTTCCTTGTCGGCGAAGTCGAAGACCTTGTAGAGCATCTCCTGCTCCTGCTGCTCGATCTCGCCGTGGCGCGTGGACTGCGACACGACGATGCGCAGCTCGGCCTCCGAGAGGACGTCGTCCTCGGCGCCGGGCGGTTGGAGGCCGAGCCACCGCAGCACGATCTCCGTCGACTTCTCCAGGAACCAGATGAACGGGCGCAGCGCGACGAAGAAGACGCGCACCGGCTGGGAGACGAACAGCGCCGTTCCCTCGGAGTGGCCGAGCGCGATGCCCTTCGGGACGAGCTCGCCGATCACGACGTGCAGGAAGGTGAGGATGAGATAGGCCAGCAGCACCGCGACGACGGTCGCCGTCACGTTGCCGAGGACGTCCGCGAGCGCGCGCTCGCCGAGGGCGCCGATGCCCAGTGAGGTGAGCGTCACTCCGAGCTGCATCGCGGCGATGAACCGCGGCGGATCGGCGGTGATGCGGAGCACGTCGCGCGCCCGCCGGTTGCCCGCGTGGTGCAGCTCGATGATGCGCGTGCGGCGCGCAGTGACGAGGCCGTATTCAGCCGCGACGAAGAAGGCGTTCAGCAAGATGAGAACGCCGACCGCTATGAGCTCGAAGAGGAGCGTCACGCCCCGACCCCGTGGGCGTTGGTACTAGGAGGGATGTCTTCGTCCAACTGGCGGACCAGTATAGGTAACGGTCCCGTCGGCCCCGGAGCGCGCGGCGCGGCGCTCGCGCACGAGCCGCTCGAGGTGCGACAGCGTCTCCGCGACCGCGAATCGGCGCTCCGTCGGCGACAACTCCCTGCCGAAGACAGACAGGGAAATTTCATACGCGGTCTGACCCCGGCCGTTCAAGACGCGTTCCGTCTCGTCGAGCCGCACTCGGTGATGTTCGAGGAGCTCGCGCGCCCGCGCGGCCGCGTCGTGGATCGGCTCGCCGTGGCCGGGATAGACGATGCGCGGCGCAAGCTCGATCGTGCGCACGAGCGACGCGAGGTAGTCGCCGAGCGGATCGGGGCGACTGTCGGGATACAGGCCGACCGCCGGCGAGATCGTCTGCAGCAAATGGTCGCCGCCGATCAGGACGCCGTCGCGGAGGAAGCCGAGGTGCCCGTCGGCGTGGCCCGGCAGCTCGACCACGTCCCACCCGGCGAGCGTGCTCCCCTCATAGAGGAGGTCGGGATCGAGCGCGTAGCGGACGAACGGCGCGAACGCGTGCCCTTGCGCGATCAGCTCGTCGGCGCTGTCGCGCGGAACCCCGTGCCTTGCGAACCACTCGGCCATCCGCTCCGGCCAGTCCTCGCTTCCCCACACGCGCTCGCATTGCGCGTAGTCGAGGCCGCCCTGGAAGACCGGCGCACCCGTCGCCTCCGCGGCGGCTGCGGCCCCGCCGACGTGGTCGGGGTGGAAATGGGTGATCGCGATCCGCTCGATCCCGGCCGCCGCGAACGGCGCCTCTCCCAGGCCGAGCCCCGTATCGAAGAGCGTGCCGTCGACGAGGTAGCAGTGGACGTGCTCCGGGCCGGTCGGGAGCGGCAGTGTCAGCCGCCGAACCCCGTCTTCGAGTGGCACGAACGCTTGTTCTATACTCCCTGCTGAGGCCATGCGGGTCGAGTATCGCGAAGAGCCGTGCAAGACCGCCCTCAATCCGGTGAAGGGCATGGGCTTCAAGTGGTCCCTGAACCCCTACATGGGCTGCGTCCACCGCTGCACGTTCTGCTACGTCCGGCACTTCGAGCATCGCTCGGACCGCCCGTCGGACGACCGCTACGGAACCTCGATCCGCGTCAAGACCAACGTCGCCGAGGTGCTGCGGAAGGAGCTCGCGCGCGCGTCGTGGCAGCACGAGGACGTTGCGATCGGCGCGGCGACCGATCCGTACCAGCCGGCAGAGGGCCGGTACAAGCTCACGCGGGCCTGCCTCGAGACCCTGCGCGACGCCTGCAATCCGTTCTCGATCATCACGCGCGGGCCGATGATCGTCCGCGACCTCGACGTACTGGTGGAGGCCGCCAAACGCGCGTCTGTCTCGGTGACGTTCTCGGTGCCCACCGTCGACGAGGACGTCTGGAGGCGCACGGAGCCGTCCACCGCACACCCGCGCCAGCGGCTCAAGGCGGTGCAGGCGCTGGTCGAGGCGGGAATCAACGCCCGCGTCGGCATGGCGCCGATCCTCCCGGGGATCTCCGACCGGCCGGAGCAGCTGCGCGAGGTCGTCCGAGCCGCCCGCGAGGCCGGCGCCACCGGAATCTGGGCCAACCTCCTCTTCCTGCGGCCCGGGACGCGCGAGCACTTCCTCGGCCACCTCGCCGAGGACTGGCCGGAGCAGCTGGCCTACTACGAGGAGCTCTATGCCGAGAAGGCGTATCTGGGCGCCGACCTGGCGAAACCCCTCCGGTCCGAGGTCTCGAAGCTGGCCCGCGAATACGGCATCAAGGATCGACGAGAGACACGCCTCAGCCCGCCGCCCGAGCCCGAGCAGCTTTCTCTGACCGTATAGGCGAATAAGATCCTCGGCAGGGTGTCAACCCCGCCCGAAATCACAACCCTGATCGTCGACGACCACGAGGTCGTGCGTGAAGGGCTCCGGCTGTCGCTCTCCCGCGAGCCGCACATCCGCGTCATCGGCGAGGCTTCCGACGGCGCGAGCGCGGTGGCGCTCGCCGAGCGCCGCCGGCCGAACGTGGTGATCATGGACGTGCGCATGCCCGGCATGGACGGGCTCGAGGCGACGAAGATCCTGACCGAGAAGATCCCGGAGACGGCGGTGCTCATCTTCACCGCTTACAGCGAGCGGTCGCTGCTCGGACGCGGGCTCGAGTCGGGCGCGAAGGGCTACATCCTCAAGGAGGCGCCCCACCAGACGCTGCTGCGGGCGATCGAGAAGGTTGCATCGGGCGAGGGGTACGTCGATCCGGCGCTGATGCCGGCGTTCCTGACCGGCAAGGACAAGGACGACATGCTGACCGGCCGGGAGCGCGAGATCCTGCAGCTGCTCGCGGACGGAATGTCGAATCAGGATGTGGCTGCGAAGCTCTTCATCAGCCAGGAGACCGTCAAGAGCCACGTCCGGCACATCCTCGCCAAGCTCGAGGCTGACACGCGGACGCAAGCCGTTGCGATTGCGCTTCGCGAAGCGATCATCGACTAGAGCCGGCGGGCTCGTTCTCGCGTTCGCGGTGGCGGCCGTCGTGGCCGTCGCCGGGCTCGCCGTCGGCAGCTGGTCGGTCACGATCGTGGGGCTGGCGCTCGCCGTCGCGCTCGCAGGCGCACTGGCCGCCTACCTGCTCGTCACCGAGCGCAGGCGGCACGAGGCTGCGGAGGAGGAGCTCACGACCGAAGCGCGCTTCCTCGAGTCTCTCGTCGACTCGATGGGCCGCATCGCCGGCAGCGACGACGTGCTCGAGTGCACGCGGCAAGAGGCGGAGGCGCTGTTCGAGGCGCGCGCGCAGCTGCTTGCGCCCGGCGAGCGCCCGCGCCGCGCACCCGTCGAGAACGCGATCGTCATTCCACTTCGCGCGCGCGACGAGGAGATCGGCGCCCTGCGCCTGACCCGCCGCCACCCGTTCGACCGCGACGACGTGGTGCGTGCGACGCTGCTCGCGGACTTCGCCGCGCGCGAGAACGAGAACGCGAAGCTGCTCGAGGATGCACAGGTGCGCGAGGCCGAACGTTCGCGGCTGTCGAATCAGATCATCACCGCGGAGCAGGACGAGCGCCGGCGGCTCGCCAACGAGTTGCACGACGGCGCCGTGCAGTCACTCTCCGGTGTTGCGCTGCTCCTCGACGCCGGGCTGAACTCGATCGAGGAGGGACGAGGCGACGAGGCGCGGCAGATCATCGGCCGCGCGCTCGAACGACATCGCGCGACGATCGGTCAGCTGCGCAGCCTGTCGTTCAACCTCGAGCCCGTCGTTCTCCGCGACCAGGGCTTTGCGCCCGCCGTGCGCGCGCTCACCGATCAGGTCGAGGTGGCGCACCACGTGCGCGTCGACCTCGACGTCGATGCCGCGGAGCAGCTCGCGGAGCAGGCGCAGGCGGCGCTGTATCAGATCATTCGCGAGGCGGTCAACCAGGCCGTGCGCCGCGGCCCGCCCGGGGCGCTCTCGGTGAAGGTGCGCCAGACGCAGGACGGGAGCGTCGAGACGTCGATCGCCGACGACGCGCCGGGCGAGCGCCGGCGGCGGAGCCTCGAGGAGATGGAAGAGCGCGCGCGCACCCTGAACGGCGACCTCACGGTCGAGCACGGCGACTCGGGCGGGACGACCGTCCGCGTGCTCCTGCCGCCCTACAAGGTCGCGCGCTGATACTCGAGCACGAGCGTGGCGGCCGCCGCTATTGGGTGTACGTCCCCGCGCAGCACACCGACCGCGATCCGGCCGCGCTCATGGTGTTCCAGGACGGGCACCTGTACCTCGATCCCGACGGCGACGTTCGCGCCGGAGCGGTCATCGACCAGCTGATCGCGGGCGGCGAGATGCCCGTCGCGATCGGCGTTTTCGTCGATCCGGGGCCCGACAGGAATCTCGAGTACGACGCGTTCGACGATGCGTACGCGACGTTCCTCCTCACCGCGATCCTGCCGAGCGTTCTCGCCGAGTACAACGTGACCGACGACCCGGATCAGTGGGCGATCGGCGGCGGCAGCAGCGGTGGCAACTGCGCGTTCACGGTTGCCTGGATGCGGCCGGATCGGTTCAGGCGCGTCTTCAGCTCGCTCGGCAGCTTCGTCCAGATCCCGGGCGGCAACCCCTACCCCCGCCTCATCGAGGAGACGCCGAAGCAGCCCCTGCGGGTGTTCCTCCACGCGGCGACGAACGACCTCAACTGGGGCCCACGCCGAAACTGGCTCGCCGCCAACCTGCGCGTCGCGGCCGCGCTCGCGGAGCGTGATTACGACTTCCGCCTCGTGATCGGGGACGGCGGGCACGAGCTGCGGCACACCGGCGACGTCATGCCGGATGCGCTGCGCTGGCTATGGCGCCGTTAGGATCCCGCACCGATGGCGCAGTACCTCCTGTTCGTCTGGAAGCCGAGCGGCTACGAGCTGCGTGAAGCCGAGGGCGAGGTGCCGAGCGTCGGCTCGGAGGTCGAGCAGGACGATCAGAAGCTGCGCGTGAGCAAGGTGGCGCCGTCGCCCTTGCCCGGCGACGATCGTCCCTGCGTCTACCTACAGGCCGCCTAGCGCCGACTCGGCCGCGATCCGGCCGAACACGAGCGCAGCGGCGAGGCCGCTTGCATAGCCGCCGGTGGAGATCCCGCCGACGTCTGCGCCGGCCGCGTAGAGACCGTCTGCGACGCGCCCATGCTCGTCGGTGCGCAGGCCGCCGATCGTGTGCGTGATGCCGGGCTTGACACGGACGCCGACGCGCGTTCCGCTCGGCGCTGGGAACGGAAGCTCGCCCGGCTCCGTGCGCGTTGATGCGAGCGCGACCCGAGCCGCGACGTCCGGGTCCGCCAAGGCCCGGTCGTCGAGGAGGTACCACGCACGCGCAGCGGGCTGCTGCGCCGTTGCCTGGACGAGATCGTTCTCCGACCACGACACCTCACCCTCGAAGAACTCCTCTCCGCGCTCGTTGACGACACGAGCCGCCCGGCCGTACAGCTGCGCGAGGGGAACGAACTGCGCTTCGGTGAAGTCGGCGTCCGGCATGTTGCGCCCGTAGAACTCGCCCAGTCCCGCCGAGAGCTCGGCGCCGCGCGCGAGCGCGTGACGCATGCCGTCGCCCGCGCTCCACGGGTTCGCGCGCAGGCGCAGCACGCCGCCGGGATGGATGTGGGCGCGCACGAGCTCGGGGTCGCCCTGAAAGCCGCCCGTCGCCAGAATCACGGGCTCGCCGGTCGTCTCGCCCAGACGGACGTCGACGGCAGCGCGCGCGAGCGTCCCGGTCAGGCCCCGCGGGTCGAACCGCTTGCCGATCGTGCGCGGGTTCCCGGTCTCGTGCTTCACGACGGGCGCTCCGAGCGACTCGAGCCACGCGATCCCCTCGTCGAGTCGTTCCCAGACGATGCGCTGCAGCCGCTCGTCTCCGGTGGGACACTCGGCGCGGAAGTCGTCCCATTCGCGGAAGCGCCAGACCACGCAGCTCGAGAGCAGCATCGATCCGCCCGCGCGCGTTCCCTTCTCGTAGACGACGGGCGTCGCCCCGAGCTCGCGCGCGCGGGCGGCCGCGCAGAGGCCGGCCATCCCGGCGCCGGCGATGGCGAGTGTCGCTACCGGCAATGGTGGTCGGTCTCTGGGAGCGCGATCACGCGGCGCCAGAGTCCACACTCGGTCTTGCCAAGGCTTTCCGGCCTTGGCCGCGACGGAGCCCGGCCTCTGGCTTGGTGCTCGCGCGCCAGAGGCTCGACACCATCACCGGCAGCGACACTACGTCAGCGCGAATTCCGGCTTGTGCTCGACGTACTCGATGCGCACGCGCTCGGGCCCCCAGACGAAGACCGCTCGCGTGTTGGCCGCGTCGACGACGTTGTCGACGACGCCCATCTCCTCCGCCTCGGCGATGTGCTCGTCGACGGAGTCCACCAGCACCGCGAGGTGGTTGAGCAGAGGCCTCTCCGGGTCGCCCGGCTCGCCGGGATGGAACTCGACGAAGGCGCCGCCCACTTCCACTCGCGGGTGACCCTCTGCCGACGGCGGCGCGGGATCGAAGCCGAACCGCTCGTACGCCTCCGCGGTCTGCGCCGGGTCGGCGGAGTAGAGCGCGACGTGGTCGAGGTCGTACTCCGAGTCGGTCGGCACTTCGACAAGGCGCAGCTTCAGCCCCTCCCCGATGTCGAAGTCCGTCTGCTTCCCGTCGTCGAGGCTCGACACGCGCAGCGCGACGTGCTTGAACGCTCCCTGCTCGCGCGGGCCTTCCGCGTCGAACAGGGTCAGCTTGCCGCGGCGCGCGTCCGCCCCGACGAGGGTGAAGTTGTCTTGCCGGTCGATGACGTGAAGGCCGAGCTTGGTCGTCAGGAATTCCGCGATCGGCTCGCGGTCGGCCAGCCAGAAGGCGACGTGGTCAAGGGTCTTGGGCTCCATGCCCGAGACCCTAGCTAGCTACCGCTTCCTTGCGTCGACCGCCCTCTGGAGCTGCGTCTTGTTCATCTGCGAGCGCCTCGGCACGTTGAGGCGTTTTGCCTCGTTGTAGAGCTGCTCCTTCGTCCGGCCCTTCGGACGGTTGGTGCCCGACCGCATTCCGCCGCGCCGGTACGACGACATGTCGCGCGTCGAGGTCCGCGACGCGCGGCCGGCTTCACCGGAGCGGGCGCGTTCCTTGTTGACCGTGCGTGCCGCGATCTCCTTGGCGCGCTTGGTCGAGCGGCCCTGTTCCTTCTCGGACTCCTTGATGTGCTCGTACTGACGTTCGCGCTTTGCGCTCCATGCTGACTGAGGCATGTCGTAACCCCCTACTGCTGGATGACACCCGGGTCGTACCCGGTTTCGCGCTGCTTATTCCAGCGGTGGGTTCTGGACGTTGTGCTCGGTGGCGTACGCGTTCGTGAGCTCGTTGACGACGTCGAGCCCTTTGCCGTACGCGTAGTTGATCTCGACGAAGGGCTGCCACTTGTCGGGCAGCGCATCCTCGGGGAAGATGGCCTCGACGGGACACTCCGGCTCGCACGCGCCGCAGTCGATGCATTCCTCGGGGTCGATCACGAGTATGCGGTCCGCCTGGTG
>Ga0136846_1233826_pt1 | contig 11675 bp, 8 predicted proteins | sample HopSoiMetagenom2_FD_96841 | JGI IMG/M metagenome (GOLD analysis project Ga0136846, IMG submission 96841) | Grasslands soil microbial communities from Hopland, California, USA - 2 Assembly 2016 (version 4) | ecosystem: Environmental > Terrestrial > Soil > Grasslands | place: USA: Hopland... | reverse complement strand
GTACGGTGTCATGCACACGGCCAGGTGGAATCGGATCTGATTCTGCGCGACGATACCGACTTGATCGACGCGTCCGTTCTCAACCTGGCGCGGTTTGCCGACGGCAGGATGATTCACGAGACCGCAGTCCTGTGATCATAGGAACAGCACACCAAAGGCGCGAGACTTGCGGACGACGCGATGGTCTTTGCCGCTACTGAAAATGACAGTATCATCGCCTTTCAAAGGGCGGTGCTATGCGATTAGCAGGGGCCATTCGGCGGTTCAATCTCCGTTTCAGTGTATCTGTGACTCTTGGATGCGCGATGCTTTTCAGCGTGGCCGGACATAGCCAGGTCAAGGCCCGTGCGAAAACACAATCCGCTTCTACTGACGATCTGGGGAAGAACTCTGCGCTGATTCACGAATTTGGGGAATTGTTTCTGAAGGTGCAAAGAGAAGTTCAGGGCCCTCCCCTTCGATCTCAAAGCAGACTGCTAAGCCTGCTGCCGGAGTCAACGTTGTACTACGCTGCATTCCCGAATTACGGCAACGCCGCGCACCAGGCGATGGATATATTTCATCAGGAACTGCAAAGCAGCGCCGTGTTGCGCAAGTGGTGGGCTGAAGGCGAAATGGCCAAACAAGGACCGGAACTCGAGCAGGCGGCGGAGAAGATATATCAGGTTGGCGAATTCGTGGGAGACGAGATTGTAGTGTCCGGCGGACTCGGCATTCCCGGTCGCGGCTTGCTTCTGATCGCAGAGGTCCGCAAGCCTGGCCTGAAGGAATATCTGGAGCAGAATCTGAAACAAATCTCTGGGGATGCCAAAACGCAGGTGCGGGTCTTCGATCCGCAAAGCCTGACTGCGGCGAAAGACATCCCGCTGAGCTCTGGGCTTTCGGTGCTGGTGCGCCCGGATTTCGTTGTGGCCGGAATCAGTGTTGACGGATTGCGCAGCTTCAATCGATTGCTGGATGAGAAGGGCAAGTCATTTGCCGCGACTCCGTTCGGGCAGAGAATGGCACAGGGTTACACCGGCGGCGCGTCAGTTCTCGCCGGCGCGGACCTTCAGGGACTCCTCAAAGAAGTTCCGGCCGGCACTGCTGACCAGCAGCAACTGCTGGCGCGTACCGGCTTTGCAGACGTTAAGTATCTGGTTTGGGAGCACAAGGACGTGGCGGGTCAGGCGTCAAGCGAGGCCGAGTTGACGTTCAACGGCCCACGGCGAGGCGTCGCCTCCTGGATCGCAGAACCCGCGCCATTGCACAGCCTGGAGTTTGTTCCCCGCGACGCCGTGATTGTCTCTGCAGTGCGACTGAAAAATTTTGCAGACATTTTCGATGATGTAAAAGAACTCGCGGCAGCTCAGAAGCCGAATCCACTGGACTCCATTGCGCAGATGGAGCAGGCAATGAATATCAATCTGGCCGAACTCTTGCAGCATTTTGATGGGGAAATCACGTTTGCATTGGGTGACATGCAGACCGATCCGGCATGGACAGCAATAGCTCGAGTGAATGATGCGGAGGGGTTGCAGCGGACGTTGAACAAGCTCCTCACAGCAATGTCGGTCAGGCCGGAGATCGTGGAAGAGAATGGAGTGCGTTATTACAGCTTGCGCATTCCGACTCCACAAAAGCCGGTGGATATTACCTTTACTTTCGCCACGGGATACCTGCTGATCGGGTCCAGCGAGAAAGTAGTGCTTGAGGCCGTCCAGCGGCATGAAGGCGGAGAATCAATGGCGAACTCCCAGAAACTTTCGGCGTCCTTGCCTTCAGGACATCCGAACGGCTTGTCGGGCTTGCTTTACGAAGACCCGGCAGCAGTTGCGGCGATGGGCATGAGGCAGGCGGCCGCGCGTGGTCTCGCAAGCGGTCTTTTCGGGATGCGAGGAGAAGGAACTCCGATTGTGATCTGTGTATATGGCGAGCCAAGTGCACTGCGGGAAGCGAGCCTGAATCGTGGCGCAGACGCGGGGGCAATCATGATGATGGCTGCCATCGCCATTCCCAATCTGTTGCGCGCGAGAGTTGCCGCCAATGAAGCCTCGGCGGCTGTCAACCTACGGACGATGAACGTGGCGGAAATGAGCTACGCCATGGCCTATCCACAAAAGGGATTTGCGCGCGATCTGGCTGCGCTCGGACCTGACCCGCGCGGCTCCAGCATGGCGTCGTGGCGGCACGCCGGACTACTCGATGAAAAACTGGCAAGCCCATCCTGCACCGCGAACCAATGGTGTAAAAACTCCGGATACAGTTTCACGATTCAGGGCACGTGCGGCGCCACAAAATGTACGAACTATGTTGCGATTGCGACTCCGCTTTCTGCGTCAAGCGGAACCAGAAATTTGTGCTCTACCTCAGATGGCGTGATTCGCGCGAAAGCAGGCGCTCCCGTTGTGACTCCGTTGAATGTCGCCCAATGCAGCGCGTGGGAGCCTCTGCATTGAAGCTGCCGGACTGCTTTCTTCCATTGTGATTTGATATATTCAACGTGCATGTATCGCGACTTCCATGCATTCGACCGCTGGACCAAAAAGCAGGTCCATTGCCTTTACCAGGCGCTGATGATTGCGGTGGCCACCAGGCATGCCGACGCCGTGGATATCAAATTCCTGGTGGATGGGCACCCGGTCTGGGTTGCGTTGCCGCTCAGGGCATGGCAGGAATACAAGGACCGCACCGGCAAGACCATCACTGACCCGCTGGCAATCGAGATCGCCGGACGTTTTCTGAGGTATTCACTTGAATCTGGCGAGGGAGTGGGCCGGGAAATGTATTCTCTGACGGTAGAGCAGATGCTGAAACATCTGGATACGGTTGTGAAGGAACCTGAAACCGCTGCCGTCTGACCCGCCTTATCTTCTAATCCCTGCCGCTGCCATCATTCTGCCCGTCTTACCTTTTTCCGCCCGGTGAGAAAAGAACCTTTCCAGATGGCACGACGTGCACTGGGCCAAATCTGCAACGTTTCGCGACGGAACGCCGACTGCGAGCAATTGACGCCGGTTGGCTTCTCCAAGATCGAGGAAGATCTGCTTGGGCAATTCGCTGTGTCCGGGCGCCCGCGAAGTTAAAAACAATAGCGGATACCGTTCGTGAATTTCGTCGCGGTCTTTGGTCTCGCGGAACAATTCAGCCGCATAACTGAATTGCGATTCGAATGCGTCTTTTACTTCTGGGCCAACTTGATAGCAGCAGCCGCGAATGCCGGGGCCAATAACAGCTTTCAGATCGGCGGGACGCGAGCCGAAGTTCTTGCGCATTTCACCCACGCCCTTTTCGACGATGCGCTGAATGGTTCCGCGCCAGCCAGCGTGGAAGACTCCAACGGCATGGCGTTTGGCATCAACCAAAATCACAGGCAGACAGTCGGCCGTGAGAACTCCGAGCAGGATGCCCGGCGTCCGGGTGATAAGCCCATCTCCAGCGAGCGGCTGTTTGGGCGGCTCGGCAACGCAGTGAATGATGTCGGAGTGAATCTGCCGAAGGGTGATGAGGGGCCAAGCTTCACGTTGGGACGGACGAGACGCGCGTGGCTGCACGCTTGCGACAAGTGCGCCAACGAACTTCTGCCGGTTGCGCTCCACCGCGGACCGCAGGTCGTCCTTCGTAAATCCGAGGTTCAGTGTTTTTCCGCTGTAAACTTTCGAAACTCCACCGGTTCGCGTGCTGAACCCATGCACCAGCCACGGCACTTGCGATAACGAAGGCGCGCGTAAAACGTCAATCCTGCTTTGGGTTGTTTTTTTTGGTCTTCGAGTCGAAGTTGGGCTCACCGTTCCATCTTAGCAAGTCATTTGTCGCGGACTGCGTTTCAATGTTTTAATCCTAAGCTGAAATCAAAGGAGACTGCGCATGCGCCTGCTGTGTTCGCTGTTGATGGTAGCAATTCTCGCCGTGTCTGGTTTGTCGCAACAATCGAACGAAAGCAAGGAGCAGTCCAAGCCGGAAGCAAAGAAAACCGCGTCGGAGAAGCAGCCCCAGCAGTCACAAAAGCCAGAAGAGGCGCAGCCGAAATCCACTGAGCCGACTCCGTCGCAACCCCAGCCCAAGCCCGGAGAGGACGCCAAGGCCGAGCACTATGACATGACCGAGGTGGCTCCGGTCGTGACGCATCATCAGATCGCGGTCAACGGGAAATCGCTGAAGTACACCGCCACTACCGGCCGGCTTCCAATCAAGCGTGGTGACGGCAAGATCGAAGCGGAAATGTTTTTTGTGGCTTATTCTCTCGATGGCCAGGATCTTTCAAAACGCCCCCTTACGTTCGCTTTCAACGGAGGGCCGGGTTCGGCTTCGATCTGGTTGCACATGGGTGCCCTGGGTCCACGAAGGGTTGTGCTGAAAGGGGATGGGGCGCTTCCTGCGCCTCCATACAAAGTTGAAGACAATCCCTACACTCTGCTGGACAAGAGCGACCTGGTGCTTGTAGATGCGATCGGCACGGGTTTCAGCCGGGCCGAGAATGCGGAAACTTCTAAAAAGTTCTGGGGCGTTACGGGCGACATCGATGCTTTCAGCGAGTTCATCCGGTTGTACATCACGCGCTACGATCGCTGGGCCTCGCCGCTTTTCCTGCTGGGCGAGAGTTATGGCACGACGCGGTCTGCAGGCATTGCAGGCAAACTAGCCCCGGAAGGAATTCTTTTCAACGGAATAACCCTGCTTTCAACTGTCCTGAACTTCCAGACATTGGCGGACACCAAGACCAACGACGAGCCGTTTATTTTGCTGGTCCCGTCGTTCACCATGACTGCCGGTTTCCATCACAAACTGCCGCCAGATCTTCAGCAGGACGTGAACAAGGCGCGGCAGCAGGCCGAGCAATGGGCGATGACCGACTATGCGAGCGCTTTGGCAAAAGGCGATGCCATGAGTCCTGAGGAACGCCAGAAAACGATCGATCAGCTGTCGCGCTTTACCGGCCTAAGCAAGGACATCATCGATCAGGCCAACTTGCGGATCGATGTCGTGAAATTCACGCACTACCTGCTGATTGATCAGAAACTACGAGTTGGGCGGCTCGACGGGCGGTACAAAGGGCCCGATCCTGAGGGTTTGATGGACACACCTTTTTACGATCCGACCGAAGCTAATGTCCTTCCGCCGTTCACGGCCGTGTTCAATAATTATGTTCGGTCAGAACTCGGATACAAGAGCGACATGCCTTATTACGTTTTCGCTAAAGACGCCGGACTCAACAGCAAGTGGGAGTGGGGATCGGCAGGTGAGGGGTTCCCGGATACTGCAAGCGCGCTTCGCACCGCCTTAGTTCGAGATCCATATCTGAAGGTGCTGGTTATGGAGGGCTACTATGACCTCGCGACGCCATACTTTGCCGCGAACTTCACCATGGACCATCTCGATCTGATGCCCAAGTATCGGAACCAGATTTCGTACGCCACCTACGATGCCGGGCACATGGTGTATCTGCCGACGGACGGTCTGAAGAAGATGAAAACTGACGAAGCGGAGTTCATGGATAAAGCGCTGTCGCAGTAGTTCCGCGACATTTTGCCGCACACATTTACGCAAAATGGGTTCATTGCACCGAAAAGCGGGTTGAGTGGTTGCTTGGATCCCTCGCTCTGCAGATTAAGATTGCGGGGCTTGCCTGGAGGTGCGAAATGAAAGCTTCGCGTTGGCTCGTGATGCCGGTACTGCTTGTTCTCGCAACAGCTGCAAATGCTGCATGGGCGCAGAGCGCTGATTCGGCTGACAAGACTGCTCCCAGCTACGACATGAAGGCGCAGTCGCTCCTCGATCTGGAACGAGTTCAGAAGAAATTTGTCGATCTTCTCGATGCAGTTCCGGCGGACAAACTGACGTGGCGCCCTTCAGCCGACTCGCGTTCCTTCGCCGAATTATTTCTACATGTGGCGGGCGAGCGTTACGGAATTCTGCAACTCATGGGGACAACGCCTCCTGCCGACTTCAAAGGCAAGACGTTCGAGAAATCCACAACCGACAAAGCTCAAATCGCTTCCGAACTGAACCGTACTTGGGATTTCGCTCAAAGGGCGATCAACGGAATGAGCAATGCCGATTTCGCCAAGCTGATGCCGAAGCTTGGACCGCAAGCCAATGCCGGCGATGTCGTGTACATCCTCGTGGCCGACGCGCACGAACACCTTGGCCAGGCCGTTGCCTATGCGCGGATGAACGGAATTGTCCCTCCGTGGACAGTGGAAGCGCAGAAAAAGACCGCCGAGAAAAAGCCAGAGCAGAGATAAGTTCGGGTCAGCCTTTTGCAGCCGTGCTCTCCCGGCCAATTGGAGGAAGATCAAGCCGACCCACTAGTCCGTGTGACGGGCCGAGAATGAACCGTCGGTAGACGTTGGGACCCTCCGAGACCCTTTAGGCCTCTCCGCATGGCGGAGCATGGCACACCGGATCCAAGTTCGAGTCGGGCCCCGTTCATTCAAGCATTGGTTCAAAAATCGGTTACCGCCATCACCAAGCTTGCAGGCCGGCTTTCATTTCGGATGCTACGGGAAGGAGCGGCTGTTTCGCAAGAGGCCAATCGTAAAAATTCGTACCATCGTGCGGGATGAATTCCGGGCCTGCGGGTTTCCACGATAAACAGAAAACGGCGGGCCTGGACACCCGCCGTTTCGTCATTCTGTGTATAAAAAAACAGAGCCGGTTGGGTTACTTCTTCTCCGGCTGCGGTCGGCTGGCCGGCGGAATGATTCCGTTCATCCGGAGGTACTCAACCATCTGTCCATAATGATCGAATGGATGAGCGGTTGAGAACGAGCCAACCCCGAGGCGGGTCATCTTCATTCCAAAAAGAGAGACCTCATCAAGTCCGTTCTTGTCGTTGATGGAGGCCACCGCCTTGTGCAAATAGGCAAATGAGTCTTTGAGAAACTTCATGATCTCTGCTTTGCTCTTGACCGCGTCGGGGCCGTTCTCGCCACCAACGTCGATGGGCGGCTTCTCGTTGAGGATGGTTGACCCGAATATGTAATTCACCGCCGCCACGTGTTTCACTTGCTCGGCAAACGTGCGCACGCCTTTAAACTCACCGGCGGAAGGGGCGAATGAATACTTGTCTTCGGGCATGGCGTCGGCAGCCCCGATGAACTCGCCTGATCCGATATCAAGAATCGCGTTGATTGCGTCCCCTGAAGTTTTGGCAGGGCCGGCAGACATTGCCATCTGGCCCAGCGCGAATCCCGAACAACACAAGATGAAACAGACTGCCAAAAGCAACTTCGCATTGCGCATAAGTTTCTCCTCAGTAAGTTGGTGAACCAGTGTGGTCAGTGAACTTTAGTCCCGCAATATTGCTGGCGCCAGTTCCAGGTCCCGGGAAGTAAGCCGGTATCTGCGCACGGCTACCAGTCCCAGAATCAGAGCTGCTGCGGAACAAAGCATTGTAGTAGGAACGCCATACTTTGTCGCCAGTGCTCCCCAGGCGGCGCTGCCGATCGCCATCCCGCCTTGCAGAACCAGCAGATACATGGAGAGCGCGCGAGCACGCATCCAGGGCGGCGACATGGTTTGGGCGGCGACATTAAGGCACGCAAGAATAGCAATCCAGCCAATGCCCGCCGAAAACAGCACAAGCGCAAGCCAGTGAAAGGTGTGAACCTGGCCAGCGGCCAGCGTCATTGCTGAAAAGAGTACGGTGGCAGCCGCGACCACGCCGTCCACGGAGTACAGATCGCGCATGCGGGGAAGCACGGCAGCTCCTGCGAGAGCGCCAAGTCCAAACGCGCCGAGGAGCAAGCCGTATCCGGTCGCCCCATTTTCCCGGGCGATAACGGGAAGTAAGGCGAGCAACGAGCTTGCGGCAAGGCTGAAAGCGCCGGTACGGACGAGAACACAACGCACAATGTGATCGCCCCGCATATAGCGCAGGCCGGCTCGAAGGGAGTCCATCATGCGTTCGGTTACAGCGTGCTCGAAGCTGGGACGCTTCCAGCGATAGAGAAAAAAGATGACGCCGAAAAACGAAGCTGCATTCAACAGGAACGCGACGCCGGAATTGGTTGCGGCGATTACCAATCCGCCGAGCGCGGGGCCCACCGAGCGCGCCACGTTGAATCCGACAGAATTAAGGGCGACGGCTGGAGCGTGATTCTCGGCGCAGACGACTTCCGGGGTTATGGCCTGCCATGCGGGATCGTTCATGACGGCGCCAAGGCCGAGAACGAAAGTAAAAGTCAGCAGCAACCAAGGTGTCGTCCATCCAAGTAAGGTCAAAATTCCCAGCAGGCCGGCGGCGACGACCATCCACGCTTGTGTGATCAGCAGGAAGCGGCGCCGGTCCACCATGTCGGCGAGCGCGCCCGCGGGAAGAATCACCAGGAAGACAGGAAGCGTAGTTGCGGCTTGGACCAAGGCGACCATCAATGGAGAAACCGTCAGCTGCGTCATCAGCCAGCCCGCGCCGACGTTCTGCATCCAGGTGCCGGTGTATGAGATGACGGCGGCGAGCCAAAGCGATCGGAACAGCGGCTCGCGTAAAGGGGCCATGGCTGACCCGGTTGCACGGCCCCCGACTGCTGCGTTGAGCGACTCAGACATCAGATCGTCCGCACCTCGGTGGGAGAAGGCGCCGCTGCGCCGAACGGCCAGTCGCAATTACGCCATGCACGCACGAAGTAAAGGATTAGTCCCGCAACCAAAATAACGGCTGCATAACGGACCTCCTTGAGCGCGTCGGGTCGTTTGGTCACGATATACGCGAATCCGACGATGGCAAGCAAGGCGGGAACGGGATACAGCCACATTTTGAACGGCCGAGGCATCTCAGGGCGCCGAACGCGAAGCACGATGAGCCCGATGGCTTGAAGAAGAAATTGCAGCAGAATGCGAATCACGACCAACGCCGAGATTACGTCAGCAAGGCGGAAGAAGCAAAACAGAAGTGCGGTGCCGCCAAGGGCAAGTAAAGAGATGTGCGGAAATTGATAGACGGGATGAATGCGGGTGAAAATTTTGAAGTAGTTTCCGTCGAGCGCGGCCGCGTATGGGACCCGGGAGTATCCCAGGATGAGCGAGAAAACAGATGCGAAAGCAGTCAGCATGATGAGGCCCGTGATGACGGTCGCAGCCCAATTGCCATAAATGCGCTGCATGAATGTGGAAAAAACATAGAGCTTGTTGTTCGACTGGGCCGCGCCAATGACCTCGCGCCAATCAATCACGCCAAGCACACTGAGATTCATCAGAAGATATAGACCTGCAACCAGCAGAATGGATAGCAGCACAGCGCGCGGGATGGTACGGCCGGGATCTTTCAATTCGTCTCCCAGGAAGCAGACGTTGTACGCACCCCAGTAGTCATAAGTCGCGATGAGCATGGCGGATCCGAGGCCGAGCCAGAAATTTCCGGTGAGCGAGAATGCGCCCGCAGGAAAGCTGAAAGCGCGTGCGTGGTTGAAATGCGTCAGCCCGGCGAAGATGATCCAGCCGATGGTGCCCATCACCGCTATCCACAGATATCTCGAGATACGGCCGATCTGGGTGATGCGACGGTAAAGAAGCAGCAATGCGAGCAGCACAATTCCGATTGCGAGAAACGTGGTGCCAGCTATGGCCCAGCCGAGCTGCAACGTGCCAAGCAGCGGAATGTGGACGCTCCATTCACGCGCGGCGTATTGGAATTCGAGGCCTGGAAATAAATATGCCGTGTATTTAGCGAAACCGATCGCGCCGGATGCGATCGATAACGGCGCGCTGAACGAGAGCTGCCATATGAAGAGAAATGAAACCAGCTTGCCCAGGCGTCTTGGCCCATAGATCTCTCGAAGGTAAACGTACGAGCCGCCCGAGCCAGGCATGGCTGCGCCGAGTTCCGCCCAGACCAGTCCGTCACAGATGGCAAGCAGAGCGCCAATAATCCAGCCGAGGAGCGCCTGCGGTCCGCCCATGGCGGCGACAACGAGCGGCATAGTGATGAACGGGCCCACGCCGATCATGTCAATCATGTTCAGAGCAGTGGCGGTGCCAAGGCCAATGCCGCGAATGAGAGGACGGGACTCGGTATGTTGATCCGCGGACATGAGCTAAAGTTACGAACTGTCGGATTTACGCATTACTGCAATTTATGAATTGCGGATTTAAGAATTTACGAATTGTCGAACTTATGTTCCTCAAATGACCGATATGGCTTCAAAAGCGCTGACACGGCTCGCATTCGAAATCAACATTCAGGAAAATTCGTCATTTAGTTAATTCGAAATTCGTCGCTGCGAATCAAATCACTACTGAGCGGAAGTTGAGCCGCCATGCCCCGCGCTCACCAGATTCACGAATAGACGAATCGCTCCCGGCACTCCTGCCGGCAACTGACGGAAGAACGCGTATCCGGTATAGATGTAAGTGCCTTTCCCGTACTTCGCCTCGATCATTCCGCCCTTCTGGTCGGGTTCGCCCGGATCATGACAGGACAGCAGCGGCTTGAAGTGATCGTCCCAGTGGTCCATGAAATAAAGGCCGCGTTCCTGTACCCAGCCATCAAAGTCTTTTTGCGAAATTTCGTTGGGATAATGAAAAACGGAATTCTGGGGATCGAGAACTGTTACAGGCGCTTCTTCGACGGATACGCGGGCGCGGCTCAAATCGGCTGGATATGGGGTGAAGTGGCCGCTGTTGAAATCGCCGACGCTGTTGTTGTTCTGGACGATCAGCGTTCCGCCGTCAGACACAAAGTCAAGGAGCTTCTTGTTATTCGCGACCAGATCTTTTTGCGTGTCATAGGCGCGCACACCGAGAACGATGGTGCCGTATTGCGCCAGATTTTCGCTCGCCAGTTTTTCGGCGGGAATCAGCGTGACGTTCATTCCGATTTGCTTGAGCACATTCGGAATGTCATCTCCGGCACCCATGATGTAACCGACCTTCAGGTTTTCCGGAATCTTCACGTCAACGATGCTGACGTGCTGGACCGCAGGTTCAAAGTAGTAGAACGAGCCGAGGTCTTCGCGCGTGACGAGGGTGTAGCCTTCGGAATATTTTCGGCCGGCGGCATCCGCCACTGCGTGAATTTCAGCGCGCTCCTCAGTTCGTTTCACGGGTAAGACATTGAACGAGAAGTTCTGTTTATCGCCGCGTTTGGGAAGTGTGACATCGGAAGCTTCGGGGTTTGCACGCCAGCCTGAGGGAACTTCGAGATTCAGCTTTCCCATCGGCATTCCGGTCAAGTTTGAGGTTACGTCCACAGTTACACCGGTTTTTCCACCATCATTTAATCGCAGAACCTGTTGGCCAGGATCCAGTGCAACCGAGAGCGAAGGGGTAACCGACAGTTGGGCGCGGCGCTCAACTCCACGATCATCCTTGAAAGGGACTGCCACATCGGCACTGATTGTTCCTTGCGGGAATTCAGTCGGGTGCTTTTTATGAAGGAAATCAGGCGCCGGCGAGTGTATTCCCTTGTGGCCGGCGACTTCGTAATCCAACTTCACGCTAAGCGGAGGAGGCGGGAGCGCCAGGGTCGCATAGTTGCCGTCGATCTCATTGACCGCGTCTCGTCCGGGGTCGTTGCGGCGCCAATAGGGACGCGATATGTGTGCGTCTGGGGGCACTTGAACCGCGAAGTTCGCATAGTAATCCTCACCTGGAGCGATAGTGGTTTGCTCTGCGTGCAAACGTTTTAACCAGTTTTGCGATGGAACAAGTTCCGCGCTTCGGATGGTCAGCCAATACTTCTTCGAACCGTTGTGGAG
>Ga0136846_1228707_pt1 | contig 11676 bp, 11 predicted proteins | sample HopSoiMetagenom2_FD_96841 | JGI IMG/M metagenome (GOLD analysis project Ga0136846, IMG submission 96841) | Grasslands soil microbial communities from Hopland, California, USA - 2 Assembly 2016 (version 4) | ecosystem: Environmental > Terrestrial > Soil > Grasslands | place: USA: Hopland... | reverse complement strand
TTGCCGGCGGCTAATCGGCTTGCTCATGAGCGTAATCGCGGTGCGTCCCTCGATCTCTTCCGAAATCGACATGCTGGAGGCGAGTACCCCAAAGATCAAGGCCGCGAGCATGATGAGGTCGAATCCGACCTGCTTCATCATCTTGTAGTCTTCGCCAAACGTGAAATAAGGCAAGAAGACGGCGAACCACATGGTGGCGAGGGTGACCAGGATGATGACCCAGAACATGGGCTGCCGCCAGCCTTCGCGGTACGCGGCCATCGCCACGGCGCCGCCCTTCGGCCACACCTTCACCAGCAGCGCGGGCATCATCAGGAAGAAGTCGATGAGAAGTTGGAGGGAAAGGACCGCGCCGTAAAGGTATTGTCCGTACCACTGGAGGCTGGCGGAATCGCCTTTGTAGCCGACGAGCCAGGCGACGCCGATGCCCGCCGCGACCAACCCGCCGATCACGTAGCCAATCGAGATGGCGCTCCGGGTCGCTCTCTCGAAACCCTTCGGATCGATGGCCCAAAGCCAGGGCAATGCGGCTGCCAACTGCACCGCGGCCAGGATAAACCCGTCCACGATGGTCTTCGGATTTGAGAAAAAGTCAAACATGAAGGCGAGTCTCGGAGCCCAGTCCTGTGAATGCTCTTGATGTTACGCTGTCAGTCACTGGTTGGTTCGGTGCGATAATTCGGCGGCACGCCCCAGCGGAGCTTGTCGCGAAGGGTTTGGTAATAGGTCCGCCCAGGGACCTTGACTAGCTGGAACTCGACGTTCGCTCGGCGGACCGTGACCGTTTCGCCGCTCACCAAGGGGCCCAAATCCTGGCCATCGGCCGTCAGCTCGGCGCCCTCCCGGTGGCTCACGCGGATTGTGTACTTCTTCCCGGCGGCATCAACCAGCGGACGGTAGGTCAGCGTATGCGGGCAGATCGGAGTGATCGTAAAAGCCGGTAACTCCTGCGAAAGAATCGGCCCTCCGGCGGACAAACTGTGGGCCGTCGAACCGATCGGGGTGCTAATGATCAACCCGTCGCCCCGGTAACTCGTCACCGGCTCGTCGTCGATTAACAAGTCGAGTTCGGCAATGTGGCCCACCGAGTGAGCGTGAATGACGACTTCGTTCAAGCCGAGAACGCGTTCGCGTCCCTGTGAGTTTGGGAACTCGCATTCGAACATGAGGTGCGATGCGACGCGGTACTCGCCGGCCAGGAGCCTCGGCAGTGCCTCGACGAGTTCCTCCGGCGACAGGTCGGCGAGGAAACCGAGCGTGCCAAGATTGACGCCGACTACGGGAAGTTGACGGTATCCCATTTGCCGCACGGCGCGCAGGATCGACCCATCACCGCCGAGTACGATGGCCAGATCGGCGGAGTACGCAGAGAGATCTTCTTTCTGAAGAAGATCGGAAACGATGACCTCTCCGAACTTGGCGAGGATCGGCGTCAGATGCGCCGCGGCCTCCGCCACTTGCGCCTTGTGCTCGTTACCCAGGATGAAGAATCGCATGGGGTGATCCTATGCGCGCAGCGCCACGTTACACCCAAAGTTCCAAAATGCGAAGCACCGTTTCTTGCCAGATGTCGAATGCGTCTTCACCGTCGAGTGCATAGACGATGCCCGAGCCGTCGCCGATGCGCGGGAGGGGACCGTCGACAATCACCTCCGTGGCGACGACTTCCTCCAGATCCCACTCAAGCGGTTCAGTCGCGGCCAGAAATGTATGCACTTGGGCGTTTTGAGAGAGCTTTCTCAGGCGGTCGATCATTTTCGCCGTGTCGCCGATGTGTTCCACGACGGCATGGCCGCGCTCGAGTGGCTCCCGCAAGAGCAGTTTCATAAGCGTCGCTTCGTCCGAAAGCGGCTTTTTGTCGCCATCCTGAACGAAAAGCACTTCAAAGCGAAGAGCGTCCGCATAAAGCCATTCCGTGAGCCTCTCGACAATGGCCAGGATCATCGATTGTAAAAGCACGATTCGTTGGCACGGCAATTCAGCGTCTTTGAAGCGCAGTGCGACGAGATCAGGTTGGAGCACGAACACGAACGCTCGGCGGCGGCGCAGGAACTGGTTCTCGTCGCGCGAGTAATAGAACAGTTCGTCGCGGGCATACTTCACATCGAAGAAATCGGGCTCGTCCTCATCATCCTCGATGTATGCCAGTTGCGATTGAAGAAGGCTTTCTATGGAGCCTTTCGTTGCGATGGAGGTGTAGCCCCCGACGGGATACTGGTCCTCGTCATGAACGCGGGTGGGCACCTCCTTGCGATTGGGGTGCGGCCGGACCGGACGCTCCGGCAATCGCGACAGCAATCGGGCCGTTGTCTGCCGAATCTGGCGCAAAGCGACGTACTGGCCCATGTCGCCGAGGGCGGATCGATCCTCGAGTGCGGTAATATCCTCCTTGACCAGGGTCTCGGTCATTCGGCGGCCGGCCGCGACTAATTGCTCATACATCGAAATGAGCAGTTTGCTCGGGCCGTCGCGCATGAGGCGTTCCCAGGCCGAGGCCAGCATTTCATCGCGGTTGGCGGTAAGCAGGCCGCGAATGACGGCCGGCGGCAGCAGCACGCCCGGCAGGTTGGCGCGTGTTTGAATCTGGTTCACGACGAAAGCGAGTCCCTTGATGCGGTCTTTATCCAGATACTTTTGGAGAGCGTTGCCGGCGCGTTCGAACATTGAGTCCGCATAGAGCTTGCCGAGCACGTGGTCTTCGTACATACGGGCCAGAGCCGCCGGCCACCCGGGGATATGCAACGCTTCTTTGGTGCGGTGCTCGGCTTCGGTCCCGAAGGCCAGATGCCCCAGGTCGCCAAGAAACCCGACCGGCGGCAACGGATGCCCGCTGGCTGCAACCTCCATGGCCCATTCCAGCGCCGGCTTCACGGTCTCGGGGTTCGGCATTACCGCCCGCTGCAGCCATAACCCTTCGGTCAGGAAATATCGGGCTGCATCCAGGTCGCGCAGTTCGATGGGTTCCATACTCGTTCCAGTTCGCCAGCTTGCCACTGTTTCTTATACCGCGACGGCGCGGCACAAAAGAGCCCGCCGGAGGCAAGCAAATCCGTCACAACCGATCCAACCGTTAAAGTCGCCTGTCGCGGATGCCGATCTGAGAGCGTGAGTCACGACATTAGACTCGGTTTGAGACCGGATTGGGCGAGGGACGCATGACGACGAGCACGCGAATCCTTCCCGCGGTGCTGATGGCGCTGCTGGCGGTCGGTAACCCTGCACAGGGGCAGTTCCGGTCTCCGGCGACGCCCGCACCATCCATTCCATCGATGCCCCCGGCGACCCGATTCGATCCCGAGACGCCGGCGCCGCGAACCCAACCGAACCCCGTCGACAAGCTCAATAAACTCACGACTCCCACGGCCCCGGCTGCCTCGATGAGTCCTGATCCGCTCGACACACTCAGTTCGCCGCCGCTTCCGCCCGGCGCCTATGCCAGCCCGTGGTATACGGATGGCCCTGGCTGTGTCGGACCCATGGGCAAACATGGCCCTGTGAATTACGACCTCTTCTGGCAGACCGGCCCCGTAATTCCCTTTGGCAGCGGTGCATTCACCGATCGCCTGCACATCGGCTGGAATGTCGGCCTCGGCGGGCGAAGCTTGTTCTTCAACCGTGAAGGGACGGCGGCCTGGGCCATCGATCTCGGCCTCAACTACACCTACAACCGCGCTTCCAATGACGACTTCCTCGATGTGTTCGTTCGCCAGCCGGCGCTGACCGGCGCCAATAACCGTTTGATCCCCCAGGCCGATCTGTTTGAAACCGTCCGCATTCGCGCGTTGCATCGCACAGCCTTCACCTATGGTATTGGCCGCGACTGGTTCCTCTGGGGCGACGGCAACACGGGCTCGGAAGCCGATTGGAACTTCCGCATCGGCACGGATGTCGGCGGCCGTTGGGGCACCGCCCACGTCGATCTCGACCCGCTTACCGACCCGAGCATCACCTACTCCCGCCGGCAAAAGGTCTTCCATGGAGTTTATCTCGGGCTGCACACCAACTTGGAATTCCCCATGGGAGGTTGGATCGGATTCATCGGCACCCGGGCGGAGTGGAGTTATGACTGGATGAATATCATCCCGCCTCTGAAGGGCGACGTGCAAAACATTAACCTGCTTCTGACTGGCGGCGTTCGCTACTAACTCGTTGGTCCAAGCCCCGACCGTTAGAAAGCGATACCCGGATCATTGAACTACCTACCGTTCCCGAACGATCGCGGCGCGAACCGATGTGTCACTCTTGCATCGCAATCTTCATCTCGAGAACCCTGCCGCCACGGACCACCTTGATTCCCACGGTCTCGCCGAGCTTCTTCGTCTGCAGTCCATGGACGAACACATCGGTCTCGCGCATCAGGTCGGTGCGGCCATCGTAAGCGATGAGGATGTCGTTTTGCCGAACGCCGGCCGCCAGGGCTGCACCGTGCGGGCCGCCGTTCATACCGAGATAACGAACCAGCAATGCCATCCCATCCTTGGGCACCCCTGGAGGCAGTGGGCCGTCGATGGGATCGAGCTTCATACCACCCGCGGCCATGCGGCGAAGGTGCCAGGAACTTGTCCGCCAACTGAGGTCGTCCGCCTGCCGCCAGCCTTTGTCGAGACTCAGCGAGAGTGTCATCGGCTTGCCGGCGCGAAGCACGGCCGCCTTGATGTTTGCGCCGTCGCCGCTGGCGTTATTCAGCACCCACTGGACTTCGGCAATGGAGAGGATCGGTTGGCCTTCGAGTGATTGAATCTGGTCGCCCGGCTTGAATCCGGCCTTGTCGGCCGGCGTGCCGCTCTTCACGTCCTTCACCGTCGCTTTCTCTTTGGGGTCGAGAATAAGCCCTTGACCTTTCGGATGCTGGTAGGGAAAGAGCACGCGATCGGGCAGCGGCTCCTTTTTCGCCCGATGATAGATCTTGATGGCGTCACCAACCTGGTGGCAGTGGATACAACTCTGCACCACGTTGCCCTCGTAATTGAGCTTCGGCCCGTACTTGCCGGTGAGCGAGGGATACCTCTCCGGGACGGGGAAGTCGGGCGCTGGGCCGCGCTTGGCCGCCAGCGACTCTTTATTCTTGGGATAGCCGGCGTGCAGTTCGAGGGCGCCTTGCAACGCCTTCGTCAGTCCGTCGATGGACACATCGCCGACCCAGTTGGTGCGGTGCGAGCGCGTGCCGAAGCGGCCATAGATCGTGCCGTCCGCGTTGAGAAAGAAGCACGCGAAGGACTGATCGTAGTCGTACTGAAACGTCGCGAGGTCGAGGCCGTTTACCGAGACGACACGAACGCGGACGAACTTGTCGAGCAATGGCCGAAGCACTGGATCCTGGTTGACGAGATCGTCGTCGAGTTTCACGCACTCCTCGCATGGAATGCAGCGGAGAATTACGACCATCGGCTTGCCCGAGGTCTTGGCTTCGTCAAACGCCTTCGGCAGATTGTTGTAGATCCAGTAGCCGTCGGCCTCGACCTTGATCTTGTCGTCACGGACCTTCTTCTCACGCGGGTTTTGAGCGAAGCTGGCGCTCGGCGCCAGGAAGATCAAGGCTATTGCCAGTACTATTCGCATATGCTTCTCCCTCGGCGCCGGCTAAAGAGACGCCTTCAATTCCGTAACGAACTTTTCAATATCGTTGGCCGTGTTGTATCCGTGAATGGCAACGCGGAGGCGACCGGCGTGGCTCATCACGTGAATGTTCTTCGAACGCAAAAGGGCATGGATCGACTCCGCTTTTGGATGGCGGAAGGCAAGAATTCCGGCGACATGCTCCGGTTCGATGGGTGTCAATAATTCTACGGGTAGTTTGCGGACTTCTTCCAAACAGTGCAGTACGAGCGGTCGGGCATGGCGTTCGATCGCCGCCACGCCAATGGTCTTGAGATAATCGAGGGCCGCGCGAATCGCATACACCGCCGGATAGTTCGGCATACCGACGGTGAAGCCTGCCGCGCCCGGCTTGCTCACGGCCTTTTCAAAGCGATTCGAACCGAAGGGATCCTCCAGGTTGAACCAGCCGCCGGCGGGGACGGTCCAGTCGCCCGCCTTCTCCTTGGGCACGCCGACAAGTCCCCCGCCATGCGATGCCAGAATCCATTTGTGCGTGCTTGAGACGATGAGATCAGCGCCCGATAGATCGAGCGGTATGCGCCCAAGCGCCTGTGTCACGTCCACGGCGAGCAATGCCGACGAGTGTTTACGGACTGCGGCCACGACCTCCGGTAGATTCACCATGAAACCGTTGAAGAAGCTGACCAAAGACACAGTCACCAGCCGCGTCTGCTTGTTGAGCAGCGGGACTAGGTCTTCGATTCGCAGCGCGTAATTGCGGTTTCGCCAAATGCGTGGCGTCGCGGGGCAACTCGGCTGCAGCCAAGGAGTGGCCCCGGCGGGGAAATCGAGATCGTTGACAATGACCTCGTCGCCGGGCTTCAGTTGCAGAGCCATGGCCGCGAGGTTGTAAGCTTCCGAGGAACACGAGCAGATGCCGACTTCGCCCGACGTGAGGCCGTAGAACTCCGCAATGAGTGCCTTGGCGGCTTCCCATTGCTGGGCGTGGGCGTTACGCCCGTCCATGCCGAGCTGCTTATCGTGGAAATATTGAAAGAGCGCCTCGCCGACCGTGATCGGTGGAATCCCCTCTGCGGCCGTGTTCAGATACACGCGGCCCGTTAACGTAGGGAAATTGCGCAAACGTGTGGTGGGCGTGAGCATGGGAGGTTTTGAGGAACGTCCGACGCCAAGTCGCCGGCGCCGGAGATTACAGTATCAGAAGCGGCACGAGGGCTAAAGAGAACCACCATCGAGCCGCTTGGAAACGGACGACATACTTTCCTCCACCACGGTCATCTTACGATAATGGCCGGGGTCTTCTCGACGTTCCCAGCGACATCCTCGGCCTGAGCCTCGATCCGTTTCGCGTCGCCCTCTAACTCGGCTTCCCACTCTGCGAAGTTCGTCGTCGTCGATTTCGCCGCTATGCCATTGATCGTCACCTTCTTCACCGTGCCGTTGTCGGAGCAGGTTCCGCGGACAAGAAGTTTGCCGTTGATCGGCACGACGCTGGTAATCACCGTTGCCGGCGGTAGATCGTCCACCGGCTCGAGCAGTTGCGGGAAGGAAACATCTTTCACTTCGGCGACGCGCGATTCATCGCCGGTGAGCGGCGACTCGCTGCGATACTTGTCCGGCTCACTCTTGAACTCTGGCGACCGCGAACTGACGACCAACGCCGTACGGCCAAGGCCGAACCAATCGTGGATATAGATCGACACACCCTTATCGGTTTTAGGTTGCGGCCGAGGGCCGCCGCCGAGGTTCACGATTGCCTTCTGCCGGCTGTTATCGTTCCAGTTAATCGTTTTCACGTTGCGGAAATGCGTCTCCGCCTTGCCGGTCGGGTTGTCGTCGGAGATCTGAACCAGCGGCATCCCACCGGATCGGCAACCATCGAATGTGAGTCCATCCACCGTGAGCCGGCCGTACTGAACGCTCAGGTCGTCATGACCGCGATTGAACGGCTCCGTGTCCGTGTGGCTGATGAGCACGTTGCGATAGACGTGGTTTTCGTAATTTGGGTGATAGATGCCGTAGCCGACCTTTTGAATGGTGAGGTTCTCGACCAGCAAGTTTGGCACCTGCGGTCGGAAGCCGTAATGCACGTCCCAAATCTTGAGGTTTTTGACGATGAATGGATGCCGCGTATCTGGACCGACGCGGTTGACCCCTTCGCCGAGATTTACGCCATAAAGGCCCTTCGAGGAGTGCACTTCGTTGTCTTCGAATCGCACGAACGGCAGCGTTCGCGGGTCGGTGTCTTTCTTCGAGCCATCCGCATGCCGAATAGCAAACAGGAGCTTCAAGGAACTGGAGGGCGTGGCTTCATAACGGAAACCATAGGTGCCGCATTCGGCGGCGACGTTGCGAGTGAAGGAATTCAAACTGCACGTCCACCAGAAGCCGGCGCCTTCATTGCCATCAAACGGAAGCACCTGTTTGGGCAGCCGTTTGCCGTTCTTTGCTCCGACGGCCAGGTTGCGATCAAGGATGTTAAAAACCTCGGTGCCGTCTTCGAGGAAGAAGCCGTGCCCGGTGCTCTTGTATCCCACGTTGTCGCGGACCACCAAGTAGTCGGTGCCGTGGATCGTGACCCACCGGTTGCCGCTGTCCCAGATCGAATTGCCGACCACGAAGCTGCCGCGCATCGTGTCGCGGCACAGGTGGAAGTGGAGCGAATAGCGGCCGAGCGCGTCTTTTTTTCCGAGTTCGCGGAATTCGCTGTATGTGAGCGAACCGCGAGAACCCTTATGAAACATCGTATGCCCACGGACGCCGTCCGGATTCGCCGACTCGACGACGACATTGCGGCTCAGATTGGCGACTTCAACCCGGTAATCACCTTCACCGAGGTGCGACATCGCGAGCGGCTTCTCGAACGCGATCTTGGTCCCTTCGATCTTCTCGATGGTGCGTTCTTCGGAGAAGGATTCAGTTTTCGAAGAGCCATGCGTCTGCGAGCCGGTGATCAGGATGCGGTCGCCGACACTCCAGCCCGTAACCGGCTCTGCGACTGACACTGCGGTGTCACCAACCTTGGCGGTGGCGCCGAGCTTTACCCAGGTGCGGTTCATCGACTGGCCATGCGATTCCCAGCGGCCGCTGCAGCAAATGATCGCCGGGCATGAGTCCTTGTTCAATCCTTCGACAAAATGAAGGCGAATCGTCGCGGACCTGACAATCGGTTTCTCCGGAGTGCCGACGAGCAGTGAGGACCCACCAGCATTGCGGCCTTTGGCTCCCTCGGAACTGTGCGCGTCGCAATCGAAGCCTTCCTCGCTGTACTCATCGCCAGATTGAATCTTGATCAGGCCGACATTGAGCACAGTGTCCTTGGTCGGATCGAAGGTCAGCGTCCCGGCGACATTGATCCCTCGAATAACGGTATCGCTCTTCACATCGTATGTGATGACATGGCCTTCGCGGATCAGCACGCGTGCACCGGCGCCCGGAACCGTATTTCCTTCCCACGAGGAGCCGGCGGACCACGGACCACTCTTAACCGAGTGAACTACGATTGGGTCGGCAGCTGTGGCGAATGGTGAGAAAACTAGAAGAACAGCGAAAGGAAGAAGTGACCGCACGGAAGAACTCCTGTTCGGGAAGGGAGCGAGGCGGGAGGTAGGCAGTTTGATGATCCTACCACCGCCATCGCCTGGAAGAAAGTCCCTTCCCGAATGCGGTCTGACTATCCTGCATATGCGAATACTTCGCGCGGCATATGACCGTTCGATTCCGCTCGAGCACAGTGGCTCTTTCCGAGCACCTCGGCCGCTAGCGGGATTGTCGTTGCAAGGCCGATGGCAGTGAGCGCCCAACCGAGGGCGCGGCGTTCGCTGGCTTGCAGCCGGTCACTGAGTAAAAGCGCGATGCCGGCGCCCAACAGGGCACGCGTTCCGGCGATCAGACCGAGCTCTGGCAAAGTGAGATTGGTTTCACGCATGTCTTGGTTCTCCTCATGGGCTGAATCCAAGGAGAAGGGCTGCAACTTGAGGGCCGAAACACCAGGGAACCTGGTTCCCCCGTAGCCGCTCATTCGCTCGCCGAATATAGTGTCTGTTCCCAGCGAATCAGGCGTTTCGAGGGTTTTCAGTGGCTGTACGAATTCGAATGAAGCAAATGGGCCGGACACACCGGCACTATTACCGGATCGTGGCGATCGATCACCGCCAGCCCCGCGACGGCAAGGCGATCGAAGAACTCGGCACCTATGATCCGCACGTGAAAGAACCCGAAAAGGGCATTACGCTCCTTCCCTCACGCATTAAGTATTGGAAGAGTGTCGGCGCGATCGCGTCCGAGCATTGCGAGGCGATCTTCAAGAAGCACATGAAGCGCTGCGAGGCGCTCGAATCGCAGGTCGCGGCGAAGGCTGCCGAAGATGCCGCCAAGGCCGCCGCCCCCACGGATCAGCTTCAGTGACGGGTGCGCCGTGGCGACCATCCGCTTCGATGTCCTGACGCTGTTCCCGGCCATCTTCGAAAGCTACCTCAGCCAAAGCATCCTGGGCGATGCCATCAAGGCGGGGATCATTGAAGTCCACGCATGGAACATTCGCGACTGGTCGAAGGAGAAGCATCAAAAGGTCGATGACCGGCCGTTCGGCGGCGGTCCAGGCATGGTCCTCATGGCTCCGCCGGTGGTCGAATGCGTCGAGGCAGTGCAGGCCAAGTGTGAACCGCCCGGCAAGGTGTTGATGCTCACGCCCGCCGGCGAACGATTGACCCAGCGAACCGTTGAGAAGCTAGCCGCCGAGCCGAGGTTGATTCTGCTCTGCGGCCGATATGAAGGGTTCGATGACCGGATTCGCCAGGTCTTGAATCCGTTGGAAATCTCGGTCGGGGACTTCATTTGCAACGGCGGCGAAGTCCCCGCGATGGTGGTGATCGACGCGGTGCTTCGACTCGTTCCTGGCGTGCTGGGTGACGAGGCGAGTGCCGCGGACGAGTCGCACAGCCAGAATGGGCGGCTGGAGTACCCGCACTATACCCGGCCGCGAGAATATCGCGGGCTCGAAGTGCCGGAAATCCTTCGGAGCGGCAACCATCCAGCCATCGCCAAGTGGCGCGAAGAACAAAGTCAAAGCCGATCGCGGCTTTGCGATCCCGATAAGGACAAGCCATGAAGAATGCATCGATCCAACTCGTGGAAACGTCGCAGCGCAAGGGCGACATTCCCGATTTCCGCATCGGCGACCGCATCGAGGTGCACCAGAAAATCCTGGACGGCGCCAAGGAACGCATTCAGGTGTTCGAAGGCGACGTCATAGCCCGGCAGAACTCGAGCGTGAGCGAGACGGTCACCGTTCGCCGCCTGGTACAAGGCGAGGGTGTCGAGCGCATCTTCCCGGTCCACTCGCCGCGGGTGGCGAAATTCGTGATCAAGAAGGCCGGGGCTGTCCGCCGGGCGAAGCTCTACTACCTCCGCGATCGCGTTGGCAAGGCGACCAAGATCAAGGACGATGTGAAGCGCCAGCACAAGATTGACGCGGACCTGAAGTCGGCGGCGGAAGCGGCGGCGAAGGCCGCCCAGGAAACCGCGGCGAAGAAGACCGCCGAGGGCGAGATCAGCAAGTCGGCGGCCAAGAAGAAGGCTAAGCGCGAGGCCGAGGCCGCTGCGAAGAAGAAGGGGTGACATGCCCGGGGGCATTCGCTTTTCGCGATGGCCGTGGTGGCGGCGCTGGTTTGGCAGCCGCAGCGAACGCGCCGCCGCCCGATTCCTCCGCTCCCTCGGCTACCGCATTCTTGCCGCCAACGTCGCCGACCCGGCCGGCGAAATCGACCTTATTGCCCTCGATCGGCAAACGCTCGTCATCGTTGAAGTCCGTTCCACATCCGGCGACAATCTCGAACGCACCACGGCCTCCGTCGATTACCGCAAGCAGAGGAAGATCACCGACGCGGCGACGCGGTTTCTCGCGAGAAAACGGTTGCTCGAAGGCGTCATGGTGCGATTCGACGTGCTCATTCTCGGCTGGCCGCCGGACGTCAAGCAACCGATCATTCGGCATTACCTAAATGCGTTCGAAGCGATTGGCAAATTCCAGTTTCACAACTGACCTATTCGAATTCCTTTAACCGCTTCAGCGGTTGCGTTAGGCCCTGGCGAACGGAGCCGATCTTCGCCCATGGA
>Ga0136846_1216547_pt1 | contig 11676 bp, 10 predicted proteins | sample HopSoiMetagenom2_FD_96841 | JGI IMG/M metagenome (GOLD analysis project Ga0136846, IMG submission 96841) | Grasslands soil microbial communities from Hopland, California, USA - 2 Assembly 2016 (version 4) | ecosystem: Environmental > Terrestrial > Soil > Grasslands | place: USA: Hopland... | reverse complement strand
GATCGGCGAGGTATTCGGATTGACCGCGTTCGTGGTTGTCACGTTCGGCGGATTCGGCAGCGTGCCGGGAGCGCTTATTGCCGGATTGCTGATCGGCTTGATCCAGGCGCTCTCCGCCTTTTATCTCGGCCCGGTCTATAAGGATATCGCGGTCTACGCGCTGTTCGTTGCGGTGTTATGGGTTCGCCCGCAAGGCCTCATGGGTAAAGCGTGAGAGGCGCTTCCCTCGCAGGGCTTGGCTGGCTCGCCCTTGCGCTAGGCGCGATTGTCTATCCGCTCGTGCTGCCCGGCGCGTTTTATGTCGACGTCGGCACGACGCTGCTGCTCGCCGCCGCAACGGCTGCCGCGTGGAACATTATCGGCGGCTATGCCGGCCAGGTCTCCGTCGGTCACGCGATGTTCTTCGGCGCCGGCGCCTATCTGCCGCTGCTCGTCTACAAGCTCTGGGAATGGCCGCCGATCGCCGGGCTTCCCTTCGGCATTGTTGTGAGCCTCGTCCTTGCCGTTCTCGTCGGGATGCCGACGTTCCGCTTGCAGGGGCACTATTTCAGCATGGCGACGATTGCGGTCGCAGAGCTTATCCGCCTTCTCGTCGCGACGGCAGAACCGCTTGGTGCTGCGATCGGCTTGCAAGGGCCCGCCGTCGGGCGCGGCATATGGGATCTGACCTTCAGGAGCGGGCTTCCATATTACTATTTGTTCCTGGCGCTGCTCGCTATCGTTCTCGCAACATCGTGGTCGCTGCAACGTAGCCGGCTCGGCTTTTACTTGCGTGCGTTGCGTGCAAGCGAGCGCGCGGCGCGCAGCCTCGGCGTTCCCGTGCGCCGCTGCAAGCTTTTGGCGCTGATGCTGAGCGCCGCTTTCACGTCGGCGGCGGGATCGCTCTATGCGGTCAAGACCGGCTTTGTCGATCCGGAAAGCGGGCTCGGCATTCTCGTGTCCGTGCAGATGATCATCGTCGCCGCGCTCGGCGGGGCCGGCACGCTGTTCGGCCCGGTGCTTGGCGCGTTCATCCTGACCCCACTGCAAACCGTCACGAACACGTATTTCGGCGGCGAGGGCTCGGGTCTGACTTACATCCTCTATGGCGGCGCGATTCTGCTCATCGCGCGATTTGAGCCGGGCGGCGTTCTCGATCTCGTGCATCGCCTCCGCGGCGTCTTTGCCAACCGCATTCCTGCCAGCGAGCAGAGCCGTCATGCTGCTTGAAGCAAGCGCGGTGACAAAGCAGTTCGGCGGTTTTCGCGCCGTCTCCGACGCGTCGATCAGTGTGGGGGAAGGCGAGATCGTCGGACTTATAGGTCCGAACGGCGCCGGCAAGTCGACGATGTTCAATTGTCTGGGCGGCGATCTGCCGCCGACATCAGGGCGCATCATCTACGATGGCCGCGATGTCACGCGCGCCTCGCCCGAGACGCATGCGCGGCTCGGTATCGGCCGCACATTTCAAGTGCCGGTGACGTTCGAAGATATGAGCATTCTCGAAAACGTGATGGTGGGCGCGTTCCTGCATCATCCGGCCCGGCACGCTGCACACGCTGCGGCGCTGGAAATCCTCGACAAAACCGGCCTCGCTCCACTCCGGGACAGGCCGGCGCGCAGCCTCGGGACGCCCGGACGCAAGCGTCTGGAAATCGCGCGCGTGCTCGCGACGCGGCCGCGTCTGATGCTGCTCGACGAAGCGCTCGCCGGACTTAATGCCAACGAGATTGCCAGCGCGATCGAGCTTGTGCGCGCCATTCACGCCAGCGGCGTCACCCTAATTGTTGTCGAGCACGTGATGGAAGTGATCATGTCGCTCGCAAAACGCATTCTCGTCTTCAACCAGGGCCGCGTCATCGCCAGCGGCGCGCCGCGAGACGTCGTGCAGGACGCGGAAGTCGTCCGCGCCTATCTCGGGCAGACACAGTGGATCGCGGCCGCGCCCGGCGTGGCTCCGCCGTGAACGAACTCCGCGTCACCTCGCTGGAAGTTTGCTACGGCGACCTCATCGGTGTCGCCGATGTGTCGCTTCGCGTCGCGGAAGGCAGCGTGGTCGCGCTGCTCGGGTCGAACGGTGCGGGAAAGACGACGACGCTGAATGCGATCGCCGGGCTTGTTCCATCGAGTCGCGGCACGATCGAATGGCGCCGTGATGCGATTACCAATCGGCCGGCGCATCGCGTCGTCAGAAGCGGCATCGCGCTTGCCCCGGAGGGATGGCGCCTCTTCAACCAGCAGACAGTCGAACAGAATTTGAGCCTCGGCTCCACGCCGCTGCGCAGCAGGGCGGATGCGGGGCCTTTGTTTGAGCGCGTCTATGAGCTGTTTCCGCGGCTCGCCGAACGGCGCAAACAGCTGGCGCGCACGTTGTCCGGCGGCGAGCGGCAGATGCTGGCGATCGGCCGCGCTTTGATGAGCGCCCCGAAGCTGCTCATGCTTGACGAGCCGAGCCTTGGACTGGCGCCGGCGATTGTCGAAACGCTGTACGAGACGCTGCGCCGGCTGCGCACGGAGGGGTTGACATTGCTTCTCGCCGAGCAATCGATCGCGCTGGCTTTGGCAATCGCCGATCACGGCTACGTCTTGCAGACCGGCCGCACCGTGCTCGACGGCAGGGCCGCGGAGCTTGCGCGCAATCCCGAGGTTCAGCGGATCTATCTCGGGCTTGCGGCTATGCACTGACTCGGCCGACATTGGTCACGCTTGACTTGGCCTCGGGGATTGATCAAGCGAATCCTGAAGAATGCGTGCGGTCGCCACCCTCAGAGCAGATCGCCGCGCGGGAGATGAACATCATGGAAGGAAGTGTCGTGCAACCGCACGCCCTGGAGACAAATCAAAAGCCCTGGCCAGCGGGCGGCCTGACGCGCGTTCCCTATCGCGTCTTTCAGAAAGACGAGACATACGAGAGCGAGCAAGAGCGCATCTTTCAAGGACCGCTCTGGCATTATCTCTGCATGGAAATCGAAATTGCCAATGGCGGCGATTTCCGTACCACGAAAGTCGGCGAGACGCCGGTTGTGGTCTCGCGCGATTACGACGGCGAGATTTACGCCTTCGAAAATCGTTGTGCGCATCGCGGTGCGCTGATCTGTCTCGAAACGCAGGGCAAAGGACGCAAGGACTTCAGCTGCGTCTATCACGCCTGGACCTACGACACGAAAGGCAATCTCATCGGCGTCGCTTTCAAGGATGGCGTCAAGGGCAAGGGCGGCATGCCCGAGACGTTTCGCATGCAGGACCACAATCCGCGCAAGCTCCGTGTGGCCTCGGTGAACGGCTTGGTATTCGGCTCGTTCTCCGAAGAGGTGCCTCCGATCGAGGAATATCTCGGCGAAGAGATCCTCTCGCGCATCGACCGCGTGCTCGGCCGCCGCAAGCCTGTCGTCATCGGACGCTACACGCAGGTGCTTCCTAACAACTGGAAGCTCTACATGGAGAACGTCAAAGATTCATACCATGCGAGCATCCTGCATCTCTTCTTCACGACGTTCGAGCTGAACCGGCTTTCGCAAAAGGGCGCCATCATCGTTGACGAAACCGGCGGCCATCACGTGAGCTATTCGGCGATCGATCCCGAAGCTGCGAAGAGTGAGGAATACGCCAAGCAGCAATTGCGCTCGGAAAGTGAATACAAGCTTGCCGACCCCTCGCTCTTGCAGGGTTTCGATGATTACGGCGATGGCGTCACGCTGCAAATATTGTCGGTCTTCCCCACCTTCGTTCTGCAGCAAATCCAGAACGCGATCGCAGTCCGGCAGATCGTGCCGCGCGGCATTGAACGCACCGACCTCAACTGGACCTATCTCGGTTTTGCCGACGATACGCCGGAACAGCGGCTGGTGCGGTTGAAGCAGGCCAACCTTGTCGGGCCGGCGGGCTACATATCGATGGAGGACGGCTGCGTCGGCGGCTTCGTCCAGCGCGGCATCGCCGGCGCCGCGGATGAAGAAGCCGTGCTCGAAATGGGCGGTGCCTTGGCCGAGAGCAGCGAAAGCCGGGTGACGGAAGCGTCGGTGCGCGGCTTCTGGAAAGCCTATCGCACGCATATGAACCTCTAAGGGTGGCCGACACGCGATGGATGCCTTCCGCCTGATCGTGCAAGCGCAATCGGCTTACATCCGCTGCATCGATGACGACCGGCTCGAGGAATGGCCGGACCATTTCCATGGGCGATGCAAATATGTCGTGACCAGCGCGGCAAATTATCGCGAAGGTCTGGAGGCGGGGATCATCTTCGCCAATTCCCGCGGCATGCTGCAGGACAGGGTCTCGGCCTTGCGCGAGGCCAACATCTACGAGCGGCAATCCTACCGGCACATACTCGGGCAGCCGGCGATCCTGTCGCAGAATGGCGCGGAAATACGCACCGAAACGCCGTTCCTTGTCGCACGCATCCTGCAGGACGGGGACACCGATCTTTTCGCCACCGGCCGCTATCTGGACCTCTACCGCATTGAAGACAACGAGGCCAAACTGGAGGAGCGGACGGTCGTTTGCGACAGTTCCCGCATCGACACGCTGCTCGCGCTGCCGCTGTGAACCAACGGCCACGAAAGACGATCGCGTTGGCGATCGGTGATCCCAACGGAATCGGTCCGGAAATCGCCGTCAAGGCGGCACGGCAATTCGCGGGAGACCCGCGCATCGAGCTTGTGCTTGTCGGAGACGAGCATGTCGTGCGCTTTTATGCGGAGCACGTCGCTGCGGACATGCCGATCGGTCTGTTCGGCGAGGCGGAGAAACACGCCCGCGCGCTAAAACTTCTGCCGGTCGATTGTTTGCCGCAGGCGGCATTCACGCGGGGGCAGGGGAGTGCCGCGAGCGGCAAGGCGACCGTCGATTACGTTAACGCCGCCGTTGATCTCGTGAAACAAGGCCGCGCGGCCGCGGTGGTCGCCTGTCCGCATTCGGAAGCCGCGGTCAACGCGGCAGGCATTTCCTTCGCCGGCTATCCCGGTCTTGTCGCGCGGCTGATGGACATTCCCGAAACGGAAGTCTTTCTCATGCTCGTCGGCGGCGGCTTGCGCATCGTTCACGTGACGCTGCACGAGCGGTTGCAAAACGCGCTCTTGCGGATTACGCCCGATCTCGTCTGTAAGGCGGCCCAAGCGGCGGCGAGCGCGCTTCGGTCGTCGGGAATCGCGCGGCCGAAAATCGGCCTGTTCGGCATCAATCCGCATGTCGGCGAGGGCGGGCTCTTCGGCGATGACGACGAGCGCATCACCATTCCGGCCGCGGCGACTCTTCGCGCCGGCGGACTCGATCTCGAAGGTCCGCTCGGCGCCGACCTGATGCTTATGCGCCGCGACATCGATGCTTTCGTGGCGATGTATCACGATCAGGGACATATCCCGATCAAGCTGCTTGCCGGCCGCAACTCCGCGGCGATGTCGATCGGCGCGGGATTCGTCTTCTCGAGCGTCGGCCACGGCAGCGCGTTCGATATTGCCGGGCGCGGCATCGCAGAGCCGGATGCGCTCATCCGCTCTATCGAGCTGGTCAGTGGCAGCGCAATTCTGGAAGCTCATGCCGGTGTCGACGCATGACCTATCAGGTTGCGATCGGGCACAGCGATATCGCCTTTCCCGCGGAATCGGGCGAGACGGTGCTCGATGCGGCGGAGCGCGCCGGCTATTCGCTTCCCTATTCGTGCCGGAAGGGCGTCTGCAGCACCTGCGAGGCCGGATTGCGCGCCGGCACTGTCGAGATCGGCCCGCGCTCGATCGAGGCGCCGGCATCTGCGGTTCTGCTGTGCCGCGCCAAGCCCATCTCGGATGTCGTCGTGCATCCGCGCCGGATCGAACGCCGCGATGCCGCCGCGACGAAGGTCATCGATGCCTGGGTATTCCGGCGGCATTGGCCCACAGACGATGTCGCGGCCTTGCTTCTGCGCTTCCCCGTCAGCATCCGCGCCAGGTTCAAGGCCGGCCAGTACTTGCGGATAATCTCATCCGATGGCACGGCCCGCAATTTCTCGCTTGCTAACCCACCGCAGGAAAGCGACGGCGCGCAATTGCATATCCGTCATATCGAAGGCGGGCGTTTCTCGGAAGCGGTGCTCGAGCACTTGAGGCTCGGTGACCGCGTGAAGATCGAAATTCCCTTCGGCGATTTCTTCCTGCGCGAGGATACGGAACGGCCAATCATATGCATTGCGACGGGTGCGGGTTTCGCGCCGATCAAATCGATTCTGGAATATCTGATCAGGCGCGACAGCACGCGGCGCGTTAGATTTTACTGGAGTGGCAGGCAGGCGCGCGACCTGTACATGCGCGAGCTTCCGGAGAAGTGGGCGCGCAAGCTGCCTTGGTTCGATTTCGTCCCAGTTCTGACCGCCTCCGATGCATCGTGGAGCGGCCGCAAAGGTCTCGTCCATCGCGCCGTGCTTGAAGATGTGCCGGACCTCTCGAACTTTCAGGTCTATGCCTGCGGCAATCCGCTGATGATCCGCAAGGCGCGCGCCGATTTCACGCGCGAGGCAGGCCTGCCGGAAGATCAATTCTTTGCCGAGCCGTTTGTGCTGACAGGCACGTGAGGAAAAAGCAGCCAAAAAAGAACAAGGGGAGTACTCGATATGGCGCAGCAACAGGACACATTCCACGTACCGGCTTTCATCAACGAAAAGCCGATCGGCGCCTCGCAATACATCATCACCCTGCTCTGCGGACTGGTGATGTTTCTCGACGGTTTCGATACGCAGGCGATCAGCTACATGGCGCCGCAGATTGCGAAGGAATGGGGCCTGTCGCGCGAAGTTCTCGGCCCGATCTTTTCCTCGGCGTTGACCGGTCTGATGGTCGGCTACCTGTTTCTCTCCCCCTTGTCCGATCGCTTCGGGCACCGACGTATGATGCTTGTCAGCACGATCGCATTCGCAGTGACGACGCTGATCACGGCATTCGCGACGAACGTGACCGAACTCATCGTGTTGCGTTTTGTAACGGGACTGTTCCTCGGCTCCGCCATTCCAAGCGCCGTCGCGCTGACCGGTGAGTACAGCCCGAAGCGCCTGCGCGCCACCTTCGTGCTGATCATTTACTGTGGTTTCTCGCTTGGTTTCGTCGCGGCGGGCGCGCTCGCCGCCTGGATGCTGCCGCTCTATGGCTGGCGCTCTCTGCTCTGGGTCGGCGCGGTCGCACCGCTGACGCTAGCGATTTTCCTGTTCCTTTTCCTGCATGAATCGCTCGACTTCCTGGTGCGCACCAAGGCCAGGCCGCATCGAATATGGCACATATTGCGGCGCGTCGATCCGGCGCTGCCGGAGGCAGCACCGCGATCCTTCACCACGGAAGAAAAGGAAGTCGGCAGCGCGGTCGGCAGTCTCTTCACCTCGGGGCGCACGCTCGGCACGGTCGTTCTATGGATCATTTTCTTCTTAAATCTCGCCGAGTTTTACGCGCTGCAGAGCTGGCTTCCAACGATCCTCACCAACCTGCATTACCCGCTGACCAGCGTCGCTCTGGCCACAACCCTGACGACCGTCGGCGGTATCGTCATCGCAATTGTGATCGGCCCGGCGATGGACAGACTCGGTCCCTATCGCTCGCTTGCGGTGCTTTACTTTTGCGGCGTTTTTTTCGTCGCTCTCATGGGGGTGGCTTTGTCGCAGCCGGAATGGGTGCTGTTGATGGCGACCTTTTTCGCCGGATGCTGCGTCAGCGGCGGACAGAAAAGCGTCATCGCATTGTCGGCGGTGTTTTACCCGGCGCCGATTCGGTCCACCGGCGTTGGCTGGGCCTTGGGCATCGGGCGCGTTGGCGGCATCGGGGGGCCATTGCTCATCGGACTGCTCCTGAGCTGGCACCTCAGTCCGGGGAGCCTCTTCTACGCAGCTTCGATTCCGATGCTGCTTGCCGGCCTTCTCGTCGCGCTGCTCGGATGGCGCTACGGCGAGCCGAGGCTCTCGCGGAAGCCGGCGCTCGCCGCTTCGGATGCGCGGTAGCCGCCCTCGCCGCGCCAATCGCTCGAGTCGATCAAGCCGCCGTGCTTTGCGGCGCGTATAGAACTTCAATCTCCGCCGCGAATTTCGCGTGAATGCTGGCGCGCCTGACCTTCATGGTCGCGGTCACCTCGCCGTCATCGTGGTCGAGTTCTTTGGTCAGAAGATGGAAGCGCTTCACCTGCTCGACCGGCGCAAGTCCATCATTGGCATTGTCGATTTCCTGCGAGATCAGGCGGTACACTGCCGGATGTTCCACGAGTGAACGGAAGGTCGTGAAGGCGAGACCCCTCTGCTCGGCCCATTTGCCGACATTGTCGAAATCGATCTGGATCAGCGCGGTCACGTATTTCCGCGTATCGCCGATGACGATGCATTCCTTGATGAATGGGCTGGCCTTTGCCGCGTTCTCGATCAGCGAAGGGCTCAAATTCTTGCCGCCCGAGGTGATGATCACGTCCTTCTTGCGGTCGACGATTTTGACGTGTCCGTCGCACCACTCGCCGATGTCGCCGGTATGCAGCCAACCGTCGATCACTGTTTGGCGCGTCAATTCGGGGTCCTTGTAATAGCCGGCGAAAACCATGCCGCCGCGCACCAGCACCTCGCCGTCCTCGGCAATGCGGACCTCGGCTCCCTCCACCGGCGGACCGACCGTTCCGAGCTTCACGTCATCCGCCAATTGCCCGGTCACGCCGCCTGAGGATTCCGTCTGGCCGTAGACTTCAATCAGCGGCAGACCCATCGTGCGGAAGAACAGGAACACTTTTGGCGGGATGGGCGCCGCACCGGTGACGCAGATGCGCGTTTGGCGCAGGCCGATGAAATTCTGCAAGGGACGGAACACAAGCGCGTACCAGACGGCAAAGACGAGCTTCTCGCGCCAATTGCGCGGGCCGGTCAGGGCGAAGGGCTCGCCGGCGGCGAAGGCACGCCTGACCAGCATCTGATTGAGCTTGCCGCTTTCCAGCGTTTTGATGTGAATGCCTGAATGCATCTTCTCCCAAATGCGCGGCACCCCCAAGAAGAGGCTCGGCGCCACTTCGCGCAAGTCTTCCTGCACCGTGCGCAGCGACTCGCCGAAATTCACCATCATTCCGTATTGCAGCGGCGCGAACGTCGTCAGCGCCTGCTCGGCGACATGACATAGCGGCAGGTAAGACAGCGTTGTCGAACGGGCGTCGAGCTGCAGCCGCTCGGCATAGCCGGGAACGGCCGCGGCGATGTTGGCGTAGGAAATTATCGCGCCTTTCGGCTTGCCGGTTGAACCCGACGTATAAATGATGATGGCAATGTTTTCCGCTTGCTGCGCGTCAACGAGGCTGTCGACATAAGCGGGCTCATCTGCGTCGGCCTTTGCGCCGAGCGCTTCCAGCGCCTCGAATGACACGACCCTGCTTGCATCATAGGCACGAAAACCTTTGGTCTCCATCACGATGATGCGCTTGAGTTTCGGCAATTCGTGCCAGGTCTCCAGAACCTTGTCGGCTTGTTCCTGGTCTTCGCAGAAGACGATCTCGCAATCACCGTGCTGCAGCACATACGCCACTTCCGGCGCGGGGCTCGTCGCATAGACGCCGACTGTGACCGCGCCGATCGCACCGGCGCCAAGCTGCGCCAGCACCCATTCGATGCGATTCTCCGAGATGATGCCGATATGGGCGCCCTGCTGCAGCCCAAGCGCGCGCAGGCCCATGCCGATGGCGCGGGCGCGCCGCCAATACTCGGCCCAACTCGTCGGCTGCCAGATGCCGAAGCGTTTTTGACGAATCGCGACTGCCTGCGGTCGCACTCGCGCGTGATGCCGCAGCCATTGCGGCAGCGTTTGCGGTGTCCTCGCGTGATCAGCCATGACACGCCCCCGTTCAACTGAGCCAGCGCTTGCGGCGCTTATAATGTTTCACGTCACGGAAGCTTTTGAATCCGCCGGCGCCGACGCCCGCGCCTAAATAAAACTCGCGGACGTCGCGATCGCCGGCAAGCTTCTCGACCGTCCCGTCGATGACGATCCTGCCCTGTTCCATGATGTATCCGTAGCTCGCAACGGAAAGCGCGGCGGCGGCGTTCTGCTCGACGAGCAGGATCGACACGCCGCGCTCCTTGTTGATGCGGCGGATGATGCGGAAGATTTCCTCGACCAGGATCGGTGATAATCCAAGCGACGGCTCGTCCATGAGGATCAGCTTCGGCCGGGCGATCAGTGCGCGGCCGATCGCGAGCATCTGCTGCTCGCCGCCGGAGAGATAGCCGGCGATGCCGGTGCGGCGTTCGCGCAGTCGCGGAAAATAATCGAAGACCGGGTCGAAATCGGCTTGCGTCTTGTCCCTGCCTTCAAGCGCGTAAGTCGCGGCTGTCAGGTTTTCGTCCACGGTCAGGTCGGGAAAGATGCGCCGCCCTTCCATCACATGAAAGAGGCCGCCGCGCACCAGCGCATGCGGCGCCTTCGTCCTGATGTCGACGCCTTCGAAATCAATCGAGCCGGCGGTGATCGCGCCGCGTTCGAGGCCGAGCATGTTCGACACGGCTTTCAGCGTCGTCGTTTTGCCGGCGCCGTTCGAGCCAAGCAGCGCGACAATCTGCCCGGCTTGCACGGAAAGCGAGAGCCCGCGCAGCACTTGGATCGTGTGGTTATAGACGACCTCGATATTGTTGATTTCGAGAATCGCGGTGGGCGCATCTGCCGACATTAGCTCTCGCTCCCCTCAGGGGAAGGTCGATCGCGAAGCGATCGGGGTGGGGTCCCGTGTGCCCGTGCAACTACGGTTTCAATCACACCGTCGATATTCGCATGAACCTCAGAGTTCCAGAATCGTAGCACGCGAAAACCCAGCTTACGGAGGACGAAATCGCGTTCTTCGTCGTGTGCTCGCGGCTTGTGGTGCAAATGCTGCGCGCCATCGAGCTCAATCACGAGCCAGTGCTTCAAGCAGGCCAAGTCGACGACGTAGGATGCAATAGGTACTTGCCGGCGGATGTGTAGCCCCTGTGGCCTGAGTGCACGAAGATGTACCCGGAATTTTGCTTCCTCAGGTGTAAGCCTTTTTCGGAATGCTCGCTCCCGTCCGATAGACACATCCGATGCGCGTCGACCCCACCCGGCCGCTTCGCGGCCACCTCCCCTTGAGGGGATGGATAAGCGCGCTGGATCATCGTGACGAGTTCCCAACCTCGCGCCTAGAGAGGCTCACGCCTCGGCTTTGATCCAATCGGATACCGGGTCCATCTTGCCGGCCTTCAGATTGGCGCGGAAGATGCGTCCGACGCCAAGCGAATTGCCGGGAATGCTGATTGGCACACCGATGACGCCGCCCATGTCGTAATCCTTGATCGTGTTCAGCGCCGCCTTCAAATTGGCGCCGGTCATCTCCTTGCCGCTCTCAATGCAGCGGCGCATCGCTTCGGCGCCGAGCGTAAGATTGGTCCACGGCTGCAGATAGGAGTTGGTGCGATACTTGCCGCCATTGACTTTCTTGATGAAGTCCATCGCAGGACCGCTCACGCCTTCCTGATTGACGTAATTGTAAGCGTTGACGCCGAGATACCCGTCGGCGACATCGCCCATCTTCTGCAGGATGCCGAGATCGGAACTGTAGAACGTGCCCATGAACTGCGTTTCGACGCGGGCTTCCTTCATCTGCTTCATGAATTCGGGAATCGGCGCCATCACGTAGCCGTGGAAAACAGTGAACTCGGGCCGCGCGCGGCGGAGTTTTAGGACCTCCGACGAAACATCGAAACTGCCGGGCGGCGTG
>Ga0136846_1238412_pt1 | contig 11677 bp, 11 predicted proteins | sample HopSoiMetagenom2_FD_96841 | JGI IMG/M metagenome (GOLD analysis project Ga0136846, IMG submission 96841) | Grasslands soil microbial communities from Hopland, California, USA - 2 Assembly 2016 (version 4) | ecosystem: Environmental > Terrestrial > Soil > Grasslands | place: USA: Hopland... | reverse complement strand
GATTCAAACTGATGTGAAGTCATCAACACCCGTTCGCCCTGATCCTTCGATACCTCAGGACTGGGTCGCTTCGCGATCGAAGGGCTTGTGGAGCGTCGGGACCTGCTGGAACTAATCCCGGAGGCCCACGATGCGCAGCACCGGCCGGCTCAGAGGCTGAGAGCATTTCGAGCGTGCCCGAGCAGCACGTCAAAAGGCGCCTGATCTAGGCGCAAAGCGCAGCCATAGCCCGGGTATGGCGAGCATTTGCAACGACGAGCAGGGGGACTTTTGGCGTGATGAGCGGGCATGATCGAAAAGCTCTCAGCCTCTGAGCCATGGCATGGTGCGCTACCGCTCGAGTAGCGCCGAGGGTGCGAGGCCAGCGCGAGGCCAGGCGTATAACCCGCCGCCGGGTCGCGATGCGTGGTGTACGCCGTGGCCTTTTCAAACGCCCGACCGCCTAACGCCGTGCCTCCCACCGATGTAGCCCGCGTCCAGAAAGGCTTTCGTCTCCTGCCCGTGCAGCACTTCGTGCCTGTGCGCCACGTCGGTCTCGTTGGCGGCCGTGGCGTGAAGGCTATGCACCAGGTCCCTAGTGTCGCGTCAAGCCACAAGTGTCGGCTGATCGCGCCGCTGTCGGAGCGCAGTGCAAGGCGCGCCGACGAGTCATAGCCGCCACTATGGCGAGGAGGCGCAACGCCGCAATGCGCTTCGAGAGCAAGCGAGCAGCCGACACTTGAGGCTTGACGCGACACTAGCCTTATTTCGTTGTTCGACACTTATTGCGACAGAGCCTTGGCTTTCGCCAAAGCAACCTCTGCTTCGCATTTCAGGACCACGAACCCTGGAAGGGGGGGCAGAGTCGAGATCCGTGCAATGCCAAGGAACAGAGCATGAAACGAGTTCGTATTGACAACGCAGGCGCTTCCTCACAGAGGCTGTACTCTGATGAAGAGCCGCTGCAACGCCGCCCGCGCCTTTTCGGGGTTGATCTGGTGCCCCACGAAGGGATGCCCGCTCGGCCAAACCAACGGCCTTCGTCGGACACGCTGCGGCCCCGTGCAGTCCTTGGCGACAACATGCGCACTGCAAGCAGTGCATCACACAGGCTGCACGCTGATGAAGCGGGCCAACCCCCTGTGCGCCTCTTCGGGGTTGATCTGGTGGCGCACGAAGGAATACCCGCGCGGCTAAACCAAGGGGCTTCGTTGTCCAACATCATCCGTACGCGGGTGCCACGCCAAGATTCGGAAGCTCTGGCGGCACGGGCACGGCGCATCCACGACAGCGACGAGCAGGTGCCCGCCACGCCCTACGACCGGCGCAATGCCGTGCTGGCCCAGGTCACTGGAGCCAGAGCAAGCTGTTTGCGCAAAGAGCCGGCGCTGCGCGATACCGACCCGCAAACGAAGCATCTGGCCGACACCATCCGCACGCGGTGGCCACGCCTAAATTCGGAAACTCTGGCGGCATGGGCATGTCGCATCCACGGCAGCGACGAGGAGGTGCCCGCCATGCACTACGACCGGCGCATTGCCGAGCTGGCCCAGGTCACTGGAGCCAGAGAAGACAATCTGCGCCAACAGCCGGCGCTGCGCGACACCGACCCGCAAATGGCGCATCTGGCCGACACCATCCGCACGCAGGTGCCACGCCGAAATTCGGAAGCTCTGGTGGCATGGGCACGGCGCATCCACGACAACGTCGAGCAGGTGCCAGCCATGCACTACGACCAGCGCATTGCCGTGCTGGCCCAGGTCACTGGAGCCAGAGAAGGCGATTTGCGCCAAGAGCCGGCGCTGCGCGACACCAACCCGCAAATGGCGCAACTGGTCGACGCGATCCGCACGTTGGTGCCACGCCAAGATCGGGAGGGTCCGACGGCATGGGCACGGCGCATCCACGAGAGCAACGAGCAGGTGCGCGCCATGCTCTACGACCGGCGCATTGCCGTGCTGGCCCAGGTCACTGGAGCCACAGGAGGCGCTTTGCGCAAAGTGCCGGCGCTGCGCGACACCAACCCGCAAATGAAGCATCTGGCCGACACCATCCGCACGCGGGTGCCACGTCGATATTTGGAAACTCTGTTGGCATGGGCACGGCGCATCCATGAGAGCGACGCGCAGGTGCACGCCATGCCCTCCGTCCAGCTGATTGCCGTGCTGGCCCAGGTCACTGGAGTCAGAGAAATCGATTTGCGCCAAGAGCCGGCGCTGCGCGACACCGACCCGCAAATGAAACATCTGGCCGACACCATCCGCACGCAGGTGCCACGCCAAGATTCGGAAGCTCTGGCGGCATGGGCACGTCGCATCCACGACAACGTCCAGCAGGTGCGAGCCATGGTCTACCGCTCGCGCATTGCCGTGCTGGCCCAGGTCACTGGAGCCAGAGAAGGCGATTTGCGCCAAGACCCGGCGCTGCGCGACACCGACCCGCAGATGGCGCAACTGGTCGAGACGATCCGCACGTTGGTGCCACGCCAAGATCGGGAGGGTCCGACGGCATGGGCAAGGCGCATCCACGAGAGCAACGAGCAGGTGCGCACCATGCTCTACGACCGGCGCATTGCCGTGCTTGCCCAGGTGACTGGAGCCAGAGAATGCAATCTGCGCCGAGAGACGTCGCTGAAAGACACCGACCCGCTGTGAGCAACCATGTAAATCCGGCGTTGATGCATGGATGCCCCGGTCCGGTAGCATGGCGCCGCCTTGAAGTAACCAGGTCGCCGAGATCCGCCATGCCGAACAAGTTCAACGCCGACCGCTAGCACCCACTCGTTTGCCGTTGATCAAGCTCGTGACGCTGCCGTTGACCTACTCGACGCTCTCGCCGAGCTTGAGCGTGAGCCCGAGGAAGTGGAAGGTGTGGACCGCGGCGTCGTAGTTGCGAATCTTGCCCTTGAGCTTGACCACTTGGGCAACAGGCGGCGCGATGAACTCGAAGCGGTCGGCCTTGACCACATCGCCTTGCACCTTGCCGGTGACCACAACCCACGCGCCACTGCCGAGGTCCGACGTGCTGCCGCCGACGAAGGTCGCTGCACTCGCATCGACAGCTATGCCGCGCAAAACACCCTCGGGGCCTCGGGCCCTCGAGTCTGAATTTGCGCGGATTCGATCCACATCGTGAAATCCTGGCTGCCGCCAACAGGATGAAGTAGCGAGGCCGGGAAGCTCCTGAGGCCGTCTTACGGGACGTTTCATTTTGAATCGTCAATCCAATCACACAGAATTTACCGAAACTTGACACCAGCACAAGTAGCATTTCTTTGCACTTTCCATGTGTGAAATCCACCGGAATTCACGGACAATGCGCCCCGTTTGCAGATGGACAAAAGCATTGGGTATTGATATGTCTTGCATGTGCATTCGGTGGCATCGGAGCTTGGCCCACGAAGCTGCGCACCGAAATCTTCCTTTCCTGCATCGTGTTTGAGTTGCCGCAGGTAGATTGTCCAGGGATAGCTGAATCGGAAACCATGGCGCGAATTGTGCGGGTCGAATCCTCTGGAAATCCGTTCGCCATTGGCGTAGTAGGTGGCCGCTTACAGCGTCAGCCGGCCAATCTGCAGGAGGCGGTGCAAACTGCCGACCAACTGGAAAAGGCGGGCTACAACTACTCAATCGGCTTAAGCCAAGTAAACCGTATTCATTTCAAGAGATTTGGTTGGCTTGGTGATATTAAAAATGGATTCAATGCATGCGTTAATTTACAAGCCGGGGCTGATGTGCTCCTTCGCTGCAAAGAGGGGGCGGCCCGTTCTTTGAATTCCAGGTCCCCTGACGCGGTGCTGCGCGCGGCGCTGTCATGCTATTACTCGGGGAGTTATACCGCCGGAGAGAAGATGGGTTACGTAGACAAGGTCCTTTCCAATGGGGGCAAGAAACTCTCTTCCCCGAACGCACCGTCATTTCGCTCAATGTTCGACTAATTAATTCACTGAGAATTTTATGAATCACGCCAACTTTCAATCGTCTACCAGGCTCGCGCTGATCGCCGTTGCGCTACTGCTCTGTGCCCACCCGGCATTCGCACAGATCAGCAGCACGGCGCAAACACTTCTCGGCAACGTCAACTCATGGATGCTCGCTCTCGGCGGCGTCATCGTGACCTGCGCGTTGATGTTCGTGGGCTTTCGCATGGTCTTCCAAGCCGCTGAATGGAAAGACGTGGCCCCGGTTTTCTGGGGGGGCGTTCTGATTGGATCCGCCGCTGCTGTCGGCCCCCAACTGATCCACTGAGAGGCTGAGCCTCTGACGCGCCGCGCCGTCGGCGCGCACCCCCTCCTCCTTCGACTCGTCCCCGCACAAGGGGCGCGCCCGTGCGCGCGCCCCTTGTGCGGGGCCTCGCGTTCGCCGAGGCCCTGGCCTTTCTTCGCTCGTCATTTGCTTCTGCTCAAGCCATGAACTATCGCGATGTCATCTTCAAAGGCGCCACCCGCCCGGCCACGATGGCCGGGGTGCCGGTCGTGCCGTTCATTCTGGTTGTGGGACTGCACATCCTGGTCTGCATGTGGACGGTGATCCTGATCGGCCTTTTCGCGGCCACCGCCATTGCTCTGTCTTGCGTCGTCTGCGTGCTGGTCATGCGCAACGTCAGCTCACATGATGACCAGCGGCTGCTGCAGTACATGCTGCTGATCCGAGGCTTTCCTGCAAAACGCAACATGCGGCATTGGGGGGCCAAGAGCTTTGGTGCCACGCGGTTTACGCAACGCACAACCGCCGGAGAAGGCGACAGATGAAAAGCTCAACGCAGCGACTGGCCAATCAGGAAGATGTACTGAGCCGGCATATTCCAATGTCTGCTCGCATCACCAGCACGGTCGTATCGGCCCGAAGTGGTGACTACATGTCCACGTGGCAGATTGACGGTCTGGCATTCGACGGTCTGTCCATCGCGGATGCCTACGGCAAGATGGAGGCATTCAATGTGCTGGTCCGGAGCTTGTCGAATGGCAAGTTCGCGTTCTGGATACACCGGTTGCGACGTTTCACCGGCGCCCGGCTCTCCGCCCCCAAGGAGACATTCGCCGAGCACGTCGTCAACAAGTATTACGACCAATTGAACGATGAAGGCCTGATGGCCACGGAGATCTATCTCACGATCCTCTACAGGCCCTTTCCGCAAAAGGCAGGTCGACTGAGCGGACGGACGGCCAACACGGTCGACGAGAAGCGCCACGAAGAGATGGAGATCATCGAGCGGATGACCGATCTTCAGAAGCAGGTCACGACGTCGCTGGCATCTTACGGCCCCACGTTGCTGACCGACTATGAGCATGAAGGTGTCACCTGCAGTCGTCAGCAGGAGTTCTATGGCTACCTGATCAACGGCATCTGGCGACCCGTACCCGTCAAGGATGTGCCGCTGTACCAATATCTTTCTTTGTCGCGGGTTCTGTTCGGCAATGAGATGGTTGAAACACGGGGCTTGGCCGGCACCCACTATTCGACCTTCATTGACATCAAAGACTACGCCGAGTACTCAGAACCCGGCATTCTCAACACGATGATCGCCCTGCCCTTCGAGTACATCGAGACGCAATCGTTCTCTCCGATGCACACGATGGATGCGCTGGCAGCGTTGCGGATCCAGCGCAAGCGGCTCTCCAGCGCTGACGACGGCGCCGTGAGCCAGATTGTCGAACTCGATGCGGCCATCGACGGCGTGATCAGCGGCTCGTTTGCCTTCGGCGAGTACCACTATGTGATGCAGATCATAGGCGACACCGTCAAAGACGTCAAAGACTGCCGCGCCATCGCACTGGAGCGTATGCAGTCCGTCGGGTTCCTCGGGGTGCCGGTCGACCTGGTCGTGGACCAGGCCTACCTGTCGCAGTTCCCGGGCAATTGGCGCGCGCGTCCGCGTTCAGCTCACCTCAGCTCGCGCAACTTCACGGGCTTGTGCTCATTGCACAACTTCCAGTCCGGGAAGCGAGACGGCAATCCTTGGGGAGAAGCAGTCACCATCTTCCGTACTCCGGCGGCCCAGCCGTACTACTTCAACTTCCATGCGACCCCGCTGCATGAGGACTCCTTTGGCCAGTCCGCACTCGGCAACTGCCAGATCATCGGGCAGTCCGGCTCGGGCAAGACCGTGCTCGCGCTATACCTGATGCTGAATCTGCGGAAGTACGGCACTCAAGTTGTCTACTTCGACAAAGACCGTGGTGCAGAGATCGCCATCCGTGCTGCGGGGGGCAAGTACCTCTCCCTGCGCAAGGGCGAGCCGACGCAGTTCAACCCCTTCAAGATGGAGCCCACCGAGGCCAATCTTCTGTTCTGGGACGACCTGATTCGCTTCTGCACTTACCGCGCAGAAATGCCCCACTCGCCTCGCGAGGAGGCGGAGATCACCCACGCCGTGCGCGCCGTTGCGAGACTGCCGCGCGAGCTCCGTGGGTTCGAGGCCGTGATCCAGAACCTGCCGAATGTTGACCAGAACAGCGTTGCCGAACGCCTCAAGCGCTGGGCTGCTTCGGGCCCCCTCGGGTGGGCGCTCGACTGCGCCGAGGACGCCTTGGAGTTCGACGACGGAGGCGTCTTCGGCTTCGACTACACCGACCTGCTCGATGACCCGGCCACATGTCCGGCGATCATGATCTACCTGATGTACCGCGTTGAAGGCATGATCGATGGGCGCCGCTTTGCGTTCTTCATGGACGAGTACTGGAAGGCGCTGTCGGTGTCGTACTTCGAGGACTTCGCGAAGAACAAGCAGAAGACGATCCGCAAGCAGAACGGGTTTGGTGTGTACATGACCCAAAGCCCGTCCGACACCCTGCGCAGCCCCATCGCGCGAGCCCTGATCGAGCAGACCGCCACCTTCATCTTCCTTCCCAATCCGACGGCGGACCAGGGCGACTATGTCGATGGCTTCAAGCTCACATTGACCGAGTTTGAATTGCTCAAGGGCCTTGGCGAAGGCTCGCGACAGTTCCTCATCAAGCAGGGCGAAGCCGTGTCACTCGACAGCTTCAACCTGAGTGGATTTGAGGAGGAACTGAAGGTTCTTTCGGGCACGACAGCCAATGTCCAGAAGCTCGATCGGCTGCGAGCCATTCATGGCGAGGATCCCGCGGACTGGATGCCTCACTTCCTGGAGTGATCGATGGCTTTCACGGCATTCTCCGACATGAACACGTGGCTGAAGACCGTGTTCGAGCCGCTGGCGGACAAGCTACCGGCCGACCTCGCCCAGGGGGTCATACCCCTCATAGCTCTCGGTGTGAGCGTGCAGGTGGCCTTTCATGGCTTCGCGGTGATTCGCGGCACGGGCGGGTCAAATCACTTCCTGGATGTATTTGCCAAGGCAATGCGAGCGTTCCTGGTCTTCGCACTGTGCCTCGCAGGCAGCGAATACGTTGACCATATTCGCCCGATCTTTAAAGATCTCCAGGACAGTTTGACTAGCTATGTGACTCACGACAGTGCGAGTAGCGGCGGTGGAGGTGGCGGCAGTCTTGGAGCTGGCGGCAGTCTGGGGGGCGGAGGTGGAGGCAGTGCCGACATCAACGTCGCACTCGACACGGTCATGCAGTCGGGCGTATCGGTCTTCGAGACGGTGCACAAGCTGCTTTACGATCGAGAACACCTTTCTGTCGAGATTTGCCCCTTCGGCGGTTGCAAGGGCACCCACCTTGATGGTGTGCCGGCCATCATCCTGCAGGCCATTCTCAGCTTCTTCATCCTGGCGTTCGGCATCTTCGCGTTCATTGACGTGCAAGTCATCAGCCAGTCGATCGTGATCGTGCTGGCGTTTGGCCCGCTGTTCCTCGCAGGTTTTGCTTTTGAGTCCACAGCGAAGTGGGCTGAGGGATGGCTCACGTCGGTCGTCAAGTATGTGCTGACAGCCATCGTGCTGCTGGTGATTGTCCTCGCTGCGAAGGAACAGGCGACGACGTTCATCAGCGAGCTTAGCAGCGGTGCCAGCGGCGAAGCACTGATCCCCGTGGGGGGGACGATCGGGGCGCCGATGTACGAGGCGCAGGGTAAGCTCATTGCCATCATGATCGTGCTGGCGGCACTGCTCGCGAAGGCCAGCAACATCGCCGCAGACATGGTCGGCTCGCTTGGCGTCGCCAGCAACGCCATCGGCATGGTGCGTGCGGCGCAAGGTGCGGCCTTGGGCGGGATGAAGGGAATGGTCCAGGGCGGCGCGAACGGCGGTGGCGTCAGAGGCGCCATGAAAGGCCTTGCGTACGGAGCCGCCGGCATGGCCGTCACTGACGGCATGGGACGAGGCTCCCGACCCGTATCCGGTGCACGGGGCGGTAGCGGTGGCGGCGGCGGCGGCGGTTCCGGTGCGGGGCCGTCAGCTCCCAAGACGTTCGCACGCCGTGCCAAGCAGCGTGCAGTCAACACGGCCGCATACGCCATGGGCACGGCGGCCGGTCGAACCATTGGCCAAACCCGCCTGCCCGCCATGGCTCAACAGGCTCGGCGAGGGCTCGCCAGCGCGTTCCGCTCCAGCGATCCGATCAAGGCGGCCAGTGTGCAGTCGTCCAAGCGTGCCGGCTCTTCGTTCCGAGACGCCTGGCAGCGGGCCAAGAGTCCGTGATCGCGGCGACCGTTCTTCATTCCCCATGCTCCCTGCAACCATGAATAAGACCTTCCTACTTCTCGGCGCCATGTTGTGTGGCGTGTTGCTGACCACGGCCTGCTCCCATCCGTTGCCGAAACTCGCGTACGCGGATGGCAGCAAACGGATCCCGATCAACCCCCCGCAGGCGAGCGCGCCGAAGGCATCTGACGCCCGTGACGCGAACGCAAGTGGCACAACTGGCGCAAGCGGATCGCCTTCCGGAGAACGGCCATGATCAAGCTGCGCAAGGACAAAGCGGCAATGGCCCCGACCGAATCCACAACTCCTCCGAGATTGAGTTGGGAAGAGGATGTGGTGTTGCACGAACGTCAGTCACGCATCCTTGCATGGCGTGTCGCGACGATCGCTGGCACCTTGCTCATCGTGATGACGATCTGTCTTGCGCTGCTGGTTCCGCTCAAGCAGGCCATTCCATATGTCATCACGGTGGACAAGCAGACCGGCGAGGCACAGCTTGCGTCAACGGCCCGCAAGTTCGTCGGTGAGAGCGAACTGACGCACAAGTACTGGATTCGGGAATACGTCGTCGCGCGCGAGCGGTACATCTACAAGCTGCTTCAGCACGACTACGACACGGTCCGGGTGCTAGCTGATGCCCCCCTGTGGAGGGACTACGACGCCCAGTTCAGTGGCCCCAGCGCACTCGACAAGAGGGTCGGCGATTCGATCGAAGCGATCCCGAGCATCCTGAGCATCGTGCTGCACGCCGACAACACTGCGACCGTGCGCTACGACCTGCTCAAGCGCGACACGAAGCAAGGCAACCAAAGTTCCACCACTCGGCGCATCGCGACGCTCAAGTTCGCCTACCAGCCGAAGACTTTCGCAAAAGAGAGTGACCTCATCGCGAACCCGCTCGGCTTCACGGTGGTGGCGTATCACACAGACCAAGAGTACGTCGCGCAACCTTCTACATCGCTCGGAGCCCCCCAATGAATGTCACGTTCCCTGGCCTGATCCTGGGCCTGTGCTGCAGCGCTGGCGCATTGGCCGCGCCAATGTTGAAGCAATACTTGGAAACCACGCGGGTCACTCACGTCAACTACACGCCGAACAATGTCACCCGCGTGCTCGGGGCGATCGATCACCCGGTGTTGATCGAGTTCAGCGCCGCCGAAGCGATCGAGGACGTCGCCGGTGGCGGCATTTCGGGATGGGAAATACAGAAGCGCGGCCACCGGCTGTTTGTCCGGGCGATGGCCGGGGCATCCGAAGCCACGATGCTGGTGACCACCCGCGCACGCTCGTACGTGTTCGACCTGGTGCCGTTGCGACCTTCAGCCAAAGGCAATCTGAACCGACGGATGTCAAAGGTGGTGTTCGATGACGACACGCCTACCGTGCCCGCTCCCACTTCCGCGGCCGGCACTGCTGCGGTACCAGTCGAGCCTGTCACGGCGAGCCTTGACTCGATGCGCCTGGACTATCCGAACCGGCACCCGTACCGCAACGCCAACTACACGATGCAGGTGGTGTCAGAGACCGTTGACATCCGTCCCCGCGAGGCATTTGACGACGGCCGATTCACCTGGTTGCTGTTCCCCCGAAACCAAGAGGTGCCTGCGGTCTACAAGAGCGTGCCAGGCACCGAAGAGGAGGTGGTCGTCAACTCGCACATGGAGGGTGACTGGCTGGTGCTGCACGCCGTGGCGCCCATGTGGAACCTGCGCCTCGCGGGATCGATGATCGGCGTGTTCAATGACGCTTACGACGCGATGGGGGTAGGCGGCGGGACAAAGACGGTATTCCCGAATGTCATGCGGGTGGACAAGCAATGAACGACGCACCGATGCGCGCCGAGGCGGCCCCCGATGACGACTACGACCCGCACCGCTTCGAGGTTGAGCGGCCCCGTCGCAAATCCAACGTCTTTCCGAAGATCGTCTTCGCGTTCATGGTCACGTTGGGCGTGATCGGCGGGACTGCGTACTTCATCAAGACGAAGATCTCCGACTTCATGCGCTCGCACAGCGAGCCGACTCCGGTTGAAAAGCAGTTGAAGGTGAATGAAAAAACTCCGGAAACGCGCCGCTTCGAAGATGCCGCGCCGCTGACGGCGCCTGCATCCGCGCCCGTGGCGTCGTCCGCGATTCCGGTGGTCGCAACGGCCAGCGCACCTGCCGCTGCGCAACAGCCGCCCAACATGATGCTCAGCGGGGGCGCGCCCGACGCTGCTGCGTCCGAGCCGCCGCGCATGCGCACGATTGAAACGTATGCCAACCAGATGGCCGATGGGATCAAGGCACCGACCACGACGCCGCAGGTCAGTGCCCGCCAGTTCGGTGACCGCTCTTATCTGCTGGCGCGCGGATCCTTCATTCCCTGCGTGCTGGAGACCCAACTGATATCGACCGTCTCGGGAAGCTCCAACTGTGTCGTGCCGGAGCACGTGTACTCGGAGAACGGCAAGGTGCTGCTGATCGAGAAAGGCAGCAAGATCATCGGCGAGTACAAGTCAGACGTGAAGCAGGGTGATGTGCGCATCGCGATCCTGTGGCAACGCATCAAGACTCCGACAGGCGTGGTGATCGACGTCGACTCGCCGACGACCGACGCCGTCGGAGCGATGGGTGTCGAGGGCGGAGTGGACTACCACTGGTCACAGCGCATCGGCGCGGCAGTGCTGCTGTCCATCATCGGTGACGCCATCGACATCCAGAAGGAAAAGAGTTCTCCGACGACCTCAACGACGATCGTGACTGGCCAGAACACCCAGAGCACGACCAAGAGCCTCGCTGAGAAGGTGCTCGAGTCGACGATCAACATACCGCCGACGATCTCGAAGAACCGAGGCGATCGCGTGACCGTGTACCTCAATCGCGACCTGTGGTTCAACACGGTCTATACCCACAGGGAAGTGAGCGCGCCATGAGCCGCCGGGCCGATCCCATGGCGACTGGTAAAGCCTCAGAAATTGTCTAAACCCACCAGACCGCTTCCACATGACTCCCCCTCCCTCCGGGAGAAGGTTGGGGTGAGGGCAGCGGCGGTCGAGAAAGCAAAGCCTTGGACAGCAACGGTCGCAACCCTCACCCCAGCCCTCTCCCAGAGGGAGAGGGAGCAATACATACCCGCCAGACCGTTT
>Ga0136846_1229032_pt1 | contig 11677 bp, 9 predicted proteins | sample HopSoiMetagenom2_FD_96841 | JGI IMG/M metagenome (GOLD analysis project Ga0136846, IMG submission 96841) | Grasslands soil microbial communities from Hopland, California, USA - 2 Assembly 2016 (version 4) | ecosystem: Environmental > Terrestrial > Soil > Grasslands | place: USA: Hopland... | reverse complement strand
GGTAGGTAGCATTGAGCCGCGGGGGCGACCCCCGGCCCAGATTAATGGCGGTCACACGGGCAACCGAAAGGAAGCCCGGCGCACAGAATCCGGCTTATCGGTGGGCTTCACACTTTATTTTTTTTGCTCCAGGCTCAGTCATGCTTTTGGCGCAATCTATGCCAGAGCTGCAGCGCAAGGAAACCCACGATCAGCACATTGGCGAGCAGCACCGCCGCATTGATAAGGTTGGTTCGATGCACCAGGTGTGCCACTTCCAGCGGGATGTACAGCGCTCCTGAAAGCGCCGCCAGCCATTCGGCCCAGATTTTCCCTCTCCACAACCCCCACGCCTCCGCGAAGCGAACGCCGATATAGGCCAGTGCCACCGGCGCGAGCGTGCGCAGGTCAATGGCGCTCAGCAGGTCGGCGTAATGCAGCAGGATGGCAGGATAGGGCAGCGCCGGGTCAAGATGAAAGCGCCACAGCAGCGCAACAGCCAGCTGGTGAATGTCTTGGTGCAAAAGCCCCAGCAGGCCGATGCTGGCCGCCAGCGCGGCCAGGCCCTTGACCGCTTCAAAGAGGGCAATCGCATGCAGGGCACGGCGGTGTGCGATGGGTTCGCTGCCGGCTGCTTTGGGGGTATCGCTCGTGCGTGGGGCGGGGGTCAATGGCATGCGGGGCGCCGCAGTCATGAAAGGCTGCGCCGCCCGGTCATGTTGTGCTTACTTCGAAGCAGCTGCCGCAGGTGCGGGCGCTGCCGTAGCGGCCGCTGGCGCGCCGAAGTACTTGGTGTAGATCTTGTCGTAGGTGCCGTCGGCCTTGATGTCGGCCAGGCCCTTGTTCAGCTTGGCCTGCAACTCGGTGTTGCCTTTTTTCACGGCCAGGCCGTACTGCTCGGAAACAAAGCTGGCGTCGGTGACGGTCTTGAATTTGGTGTCGCCATTGTTTTTGACGTAATGCACGATCACGCCGTTGTCGGCCACCACGGCGTCCACGCCGCCGGCTTCGAGTTCTTTCAGCGCCAGGGGCGTGGATTCAAAGCGCTTGATGTTGGGGCTGTTTTTGCCTTGCAGCTTGGTCACCACTTCGTCGCCGGTGGTGCCGTTTTGTACGCCGACTTTGAGCTTCTTCAGGTCGTCGAACTTGGCGATTTTCGAATCCTTCTTCACGGCGATCAGCTGCTGCGCGTCGAAGTAAGGGCTGGAGAAATCCATGGTCTGCTTGCGCTCATCCGTGATGGTGATGGCCGACACCAGCAGGTCGCGGTCGCCCTGGGCGAGGGTATTGAAAATGCCTTCCCATGGTGTGTTCAGGAACTTCACTTCGAAGCCGGCTTTTTGCGCGACGGCCTGGACGACTTCGATGTCGAAGCCGACGATTTCGCCTTTTTCGTTTTGCGATTCAAAAGGCGCGTAGGCGGCGTCGGTGCCTACCAGGTAAACCTTGGCGGCCGGTGCGGGAGCGGAGGCTGCGGGCGCTGGCGTAGCGGCGACGGGCGCCGGCGGCTCGGTCTTGCTGCAGGCGGCCAGAACGATGCCGGCGACCAGGGTGGCGGCGGTTTGCAGGAAACGTCGCGTGGTGATGGAGTTAAAAGACATGAAGTCCCTCGGAAAAGTGGTTGAAATGATGGGTGATGCCCGTCAGGCCATGCGGTGAAGCACGGCCTCCGGCATACGAACAAAAAGTATAAACCGCGGCCCTCGGGCCCAACAGCCCTTTCAGTAGCCTTGGCGACCATCCCCGGCGCCAAGGCAGGTAGATACCCTTACGTACGTCGCAAGGTTTAGCAACTTTCACGCCACAGTAGCGCGGGTACTCGGCGCTGAGAAGTCAGCCAGAGGTACTAGTGAATGAGGTCCAATTCCCGTATGCGATCAACGTGTGCCAGCAACGAGCGTTTGGCCAGCGGCCAGATGCGCGGATCCACATCGTCATAAGCCCGCTCGACCCAGTCGTCCATCGACCCTTCAGGCTGGGCCTGCATCGCGGCGATGACCTTGGCCTCGCGCTTGAGCCGGTGCGCCTTGAGCTGCGCAATCGCGTTTTCGGCGTCGCCCAGCACGTAACCGTGCGCCGGCAGGATGAAGTCAATGCCGTGCACATCGCAGGCGGCCGACAGCGTGTCCAGCGAGTCAAGATAAGGTGTCATCGCACCATCGGGCGGGTTCACCACCGTGGTGCTTCCATTGAGGATGTGGTCACCGGAAAACAGCAGGCCGTCTTCCAGCAGCACCAGGCACAGGTGGTTGGCGGCGTGGCCGGGTGTCAGGATCACCATCAAAGTGTGCTCTAGCCCAGATCCTGAAAGGGTTAGTAGCTCCTGATTTGATAGCGGCCGGTCCGGCGCGAAGAAAGAGTCCGGTCGCGCCGTGGCAGCCGATGGCAGGCCCAGGATGGGCGGGCGGTGCGCGCACAGCGCCTGCAGCGGCCCGGCGCCGGGTGAATGGTCGGGGTGGGAATGGGTGCAGACGATGGCTTCGATGCGCCCTCCCGTGGTGTCATGCAGGCGCTGGATGTGTCCCGCGTCGTTGGGGCCGGGGTCGATCACGATGTAGCCGCTTTGCGCATCGCCCACGATGTAGCTGTTGGTGCCCGGCCCGGTCATCATGCCGGGGTTGGGGGCCGTCAGGCGCATGACGTTTTTGAGCAGCGCCACCGGCCGGGCGGTCTGCCAGTCCAGCGCGTGCACGATTTGCCCGTCGGGGCTGGTCAGGGCGAGTTCGCCATAGGGGGCTTCGTGCTCCATGTAGCGCGCTTCCTCGCCCTTCAGCAGCCCGGTGCGCGGGCAGGAGGTCCATAGCGGAACTTCAGACGCGCAGGCCGCCAGCACCGCATCGACGCTCGGGTAGTGCTGCAGCCGTTCCAGCGTGCGTATGGTCGGAAAGATGATGAGAAAACTGCCCGCCGCATGCCGCGCCAGCGCATCGGCCGGCCGCACCCAGACAGGTTCGAACTGCTCGGCCTCGTCAGCCACCGGGCTTTGGCCGTCAGGCATGCGTGCGGCCAGAAAGGGCACATCAAAGCGGCGCGACAGGTCGCGGTCGGCGATCCAGTGCGCCAGCACAAACACCTGGTCGCCCGCGAGCGTGAGGCCACGCTCTTTGCACTGCGCGGCAAACGGCGCCTTGCGGTCCAGCGAAGCGATGTCGGCGGTGGTGGCGTAGCTGCCGTCCGGATGGCGCGCCAGCAGCACGCCGAGTTCTTCAAAACTCTCGCGGATGGCGGCGATAGCCTGTGTGAGGTGCAGGTCGCCTTGCGTGGCCCGCCGCGTCGACTGGCTGTGTGCCAGCGCATCCGCCGCATCAATGCCGCCGCCGGGGAACACATATGCGCCCGGTGCGAAGCTGGCCGTCATCGAGCGGCGCGTCATCAGCACTTCGATGCCCTGGGGGGTATCGCGCAGCAGGAGGACGGTGGCGGCAGGGCGAAGGGGGACGGGGTCGCGGTGGGGGTGGAGTTGTTGGGAAGGGCGGGGCATTTTTCGATTATGGCTTTTGATCCTGGTTCCTGCTCCGGTGTGAGCTTTCAGCAGAGAGCCCCGCGCCAAGGCAGCCCAGGCAGCCCAGGCAGAGAACCACAGATAATCCGGAGATGCGAATCCGATTCACCAAAATGCAAGGCGCGGGCAACGACTTCGTCATGCTCGACGAAACCAAAAAGCCCCTGGGCCTCACCACAGCGCAATACCGCTTCCTGGCCGACCGCCACTTCGGCGTTGGCGCCGACCAGATCCTCACGGTGCGGCCGCCACCTGAAGCGGGCATCGACTTCGAATACGTGATCCATAACGCCGATGGCGGTGAAGTCGAGCAATGCGGCAACGGCGCGCGCTGCTTTGTGCGCTTTGTGCGCGAACAGGGGCTGACGGCCAAAGACGTTGTGAGGGTCAAGACGCTGAGCGGCGTCATTGAGCCGCGCATGCAGGCCGACGGCCGCGTAACGGTAGACATGGGCGCACCGGTGTTTGAGCCTGCGCGCATTCCATTCGATGCGGCCGGCCTTCACGCCGAAGCTGAAGGTTCATGGCAAAAATGGCCTCTAGCCCTTTCTGAGCCTTGGGATGCAGCTCCTGTTTTTATAGCGGCTCTGTCGATGGGCAACCCACACGCCGTGCAGCTGGTGGCCGACGTGGACGCGGCGCCGGTGCTGCAAACCGGGCCCTTGATCGAAAACCACGTGCGCTTTCCGCGCCGGGTGAACGCCGGCTTCATGCAGGTGGTCTCGCGCGGGCAGATTCGCCTGCGTGTGTATGAGCGCGGCGTCGGCGAAACGCTGGCTTGTGGCACGGGCGCGTGTGCGGCCGTGGTGGCGGGCATACGCTGGGGCCTGCTGGATGCGAAGGTGGACGTGATGACGCGCGGCGGCCAGCTCACTATCGAATGGCCGGGCCAGCTCGATGCGCCTGTCATGATGACGGGGCCAGCGACCACTGTGTTCGAATCCGAGATCGAGATCCCCGACGGAATCTGAAACAGCCTTTCGACGAAAGCGGATGTAACGCGACCCTGGTCGGCCTTTGCGCTCGATACAAAACTAAGGACAATACCGGCATGAATCCAACCGAACATCCCATCACCGAAGACGACATCGCCAACTTCCTGGCCAACACGCCCGACTTCTTCGAGCGCCACGCCGAGTTGCTGGCTTCGGTGCAGTTGTCCAGCGGGCATGGCAACCGGGCCGTCAGCCTGCAGGAGCGCCAGGCGCTCATGCTGCGCGAAAAGATCAAGGGCCTGGAGACGCGGATGGTCGACATGATCCGCCACGGCCAGGACAACGTGGCCATTGCCGACAAGATGCAGCGCTGGACGCGCAAACTGCTGCAGGCGGCGCAGGCGCGCGACTTGCCGGGCGCGATTGTCGAAGGCATCACCACCGAGTTCCAGATTCCGCAGGCCGCCATCAAGGTCTGGGACGTGAACGGCATTTTTTCGGACGAAAGCTTTGCCGCCGGCGTGAGTGAAGACGCCAAAACCTTTGCGTCTTCGCTGACGACGCCTTATTGCGGTGTCAACTCGGGCTTTGAGGCCGTCAACTGGCTGCCTGAACCCGCCGTCGCGCTGTCGATGGCGCTGATACCGCTGCGCGCGGCAACGGGCGCTGAAGTCGGCGGCCTGTTGGTGCTGGCCTCTTCCGACCCTGAGCGTTTTCACAGCGGCATGGGCACCGATTTCCTGGAGCGCCTGGGCGAGCTGGCCGGCGCGGCGCTGACGCGCCTGCGGCCACAGCCGGCTTCCGCCCTGTAAACGCCCGCCACCGCCATGACGCAGAAATCGCCTCTTGCGTCCCCTGCGTCTGACACCGGCGGCGCGCACGCCGCACCGCTACCCTTGCCGCCCTCTCACCCGCTGGTCGAGCGCTACCTGGAGCATGTGCGCGTCGAAAAGCGACTGGCCCAGCGCACGGTCGAGCTCTATGCGCTCGATTTGCAAAAGCTCGAGGCCAATGCCCGCCAGGCGAATGTTGAATTGACGGCGGTGCAAAACATGCACATGCGGCGCTGGGTGGCGCAAATGCACGGGGCAGGGCGCAGCGGCCGCGGCATCGCGCTCATCCTGTCGGGCTGGCGGGGCTTTTACACCTGGCTGGGCCGTGAGGGGCTGGTCAACGGCAATCCGGTGCAGGACGTGCGTGCGCCCAAGGCCGCCAAGCCTTTGCCCAAGGCTTTGAGCGTGGACGAAGCCGTGCAGCTGGCCGCGTACCAGGCCGACGTCACGCAAGGCGACCCGCTGCTGGCGCTGCGCGACCAATGCATCACCGAGCTGCTGTACGGCTGCGGACTGCGTATCGGCGAACTGGTGGGCCTGGATGTACAGGCCGGCGCCCAGGCACGAGGCTGGATCGATCTGGAGGCGGCCGAAGCGCATGTGCTGGGCAAGGGCTCCAAGCGGCGCAGCGTGCCGGTCGGCGGCGCCGCGCTGCGCTCGCTGCAGCAGTGGCTTGCCGCGCGCGCCGGCTTCGCGCGTGAAGACCCGGCGCTGTTCATCAACCAGCGCGGCACGCGCCTGACGCCCCAGCACATCCGTGTGCGGCTGAAGCAGCGCTCACTGCAGGCCGGGCTGGCCACGCCGGTGCACCCCCACATGCTGCGCCATTCCTTTGCCAGCCACGTGCTGCAGTCCAGCGGTGATTTGCGGGCCGTGCAGGAGCTGCTGGGCCACGCCAACATCACCACCACGCAGGTCTACACACGGCTTGATTTCCAGCACCTGGCCAAGGTGTATGACGCGGCCCATCCGCGGGCGATGTCGAAAACGCCTGCCCGCTCCGGCGCGCCGGTTGTGGCTGAAGTTTCGGCGGACGTGAACGCGGGTATGAAGACCCCTGGCCCGGGCAAAGCAAAAACCTGAATCCGCCGAAGCGGTTTTAGAGTGGCAGGGGCCCTAGCCGCGAGCGCCGTGGCGGCCTTGCCGGGGCCGCTTCGCCGAGCATGAACACAGCGCGTTTGCTGTCGGCCGGGGCGGCGGCCAAGCGCTCTTCAAGCTGCGTCAGCAGGCCTTGCGCATTGGAGCCTTGGTAGGGTACCAGTGCATAGGCCACATGCACCTGCGCCACGCAGTCCACATGCAGGCCTTTGTAGGGCATGAGGCAGCGCGCCACGATGCGCGGCCCGAGCGTGCCGGCGTCTTCGGCGCTGAAGGGGCCTTCCACCAGCATGCCGAAGCGCCGCTCCGACAGGCGCGCGGCGCTGTCGATCTCACGCGCCGTCGACAACAGGCGCTCTGCCACGCGCAGCGGTAGTTCGTCGGCGGCCTTGCGCCCGAAGTCGCGCTGTATCTGCTCGGAGTTGACCAGGTCGATGATCATCACCGCGCTTTGGTGGCGCAGCCGCTCAGAGCGCGCGATCATGCGGAACAAGCGCTCGGCGAAGACATGGCCATTGATCAGGCCGGTCGCCGGGTCGACCCGGTCCAGGCCCTGGATACGGCGGGTGTTTTCGCGCCGGTGCTGGCTGCGCAGCATCAACACCAGCATCACGATGGGCAGGTGCAGCGCCACGGCCAGCTGCATGCCGTGCTGCGTGAGGAATCCGGGGGGTACCAGCTCGGCGTTGCGCGCCAGCGTCCAGCCGGCAGCCACCAGCACGGGCAGGTAAGCCAGCATCAGCCAGGGCGCAAACCGGTCGCCGCGCCGCCAGGCCCAGCCCAGGACCAGCATGCCGCTGAACTGCAGCAACAGCATGATGGGAATGAACACGTCCATGCGCGATGCGGCGGGAATGAGCGCCAGCAGTACGGCGGTAAGGACGCCCAGTACGGCCTGCCCCACCATGAGCCAGTGCAGGCGCCGTGAGCGCTCGGGAAGGGAAACGGCCGCGGAAATGAACAGCAGCGTGGCCGACATTGTCAGCATCGGCAGCACCGAAGTGGCCACGTCGCTCCAGCCCGGCCAGGCCGGCCACAGGTGCAGGCCCGCGATGCCGGTGGCCGTGGCCTGCGTCAGCCCCAGCAAGGTGACGCACAAGGCATAAAAGCCGTAAGCGGTGTCGCGCAGCGAGACCGCGCCCAGTGCGGAGATCAGCGCGGCCAGGCCGGTCAGGCCGAAGAAAATGCCCAGGATCAGCGAAACGCGCTGCTCGGAATAGCTCAGCCGCCCTTCGCTGATGAACTGCAGCGGGGCGCTGAAAGCGTCGCCGTTCTCAAGGCGCAGCAAATACTTGGTGGGCACCTCGGCCGAGAGCGCAATGGGCAGCAGCGGGTGGCGATGCGGCACTGGCCATTTGTTGACCGCGACCGAATCGCCGGCGCGCTGCTCGTTCCACTGGCCCGCGCCGTCGGGCGTGTACAGGGACGCCCGGTCGATGGAGGGGTAGGGCACTTCCAGGTACCAGCGTTCGGCGTCGGGCGCGGGCGGCACGTTAAAGCGCACCCACATCGACTGGCCGCTGGTGACGGGATAAATGGCTTCACCGCGTGTCGGCTTCCACGGGATGCTTTCCGTGTTGGCAACCTGCTCGGGTGTGAACTGGCCCGTGGTGTCTATCCAGTAGTCGCCCCAGTCCTGCAAAGTCACCGGCTGGGTGCGGGTATCCAGGTCAAGCACGGTGCGCGAGCGCGCGTCCAGGCTGGTCACAGCCAGCAACGAGCCCATCAGAAGGCTCATCGCCAGGCCCAGCAACAGGGTTCGCACGGCCGCAGGCGAGCGAACTACACGGCCCGGAAGGGGGGTAGTAGGCTGCAATTTCTTCAACTGCCGTGAAAAGTGCGTAAAAAACATTAACCCGCGATTGTCGCAAACTTTCACTATCCTGACACCTTCGTTTTTGCGTAGGGCTTCGCAGGATTCCGGCGAGGCTGCCGGCGCTCCAAGGCATTGCAGCTCAGCCGCGACAATAGCGGCATGAAAATTATTCGATTACGGGATGGCAAAGAACGTTCTTTGCTGCGGCGGCACCCCTGGATTTTTGACGGCGCCATCGCCAAAGGCGGGGGCGATGCGGGCGAAACGGTCAGGGTCGAGAGCCAGGCTGGTGAGTTTCTGGGCTGGGCGGCGTTCAGCCCGGCTTCCAGAATCCGGGCGCGGGTATGGAGTTTTGACGAGGCCCAGCGCATCGACGCGGCCTTTTTTTCAGCGCGCATCGCCCAGGCGCTGAGGGCCCGGGAGCTGTTTGACATCCAGAGCGACGGGCGGCGGCTGATCCACGGTGAATCGGACGGCCTGCCGGGCCTGGTGGTGGACCGGTACGGCGACGCGCTGGTCGCGCAGTTTTCCAGTTGCGGCGCGGAAAAATGGAAAGGCGTGATCGTTGACGCCCTGCTGGCGCAGACCGGCCTTACACGCCTGTATGAACGTTCCGATGCAAGTTCACGCGCCCTGGAGGGCCTGCCCGAGGTTACCGGCTGGCTGGCCGGCTCGGGCGAAACCGGCATCACCATTACCGAGCATGACTGGAAGCTCAGCCTGGATGTTGCCGAAGGCCACAAGACCGGCTTTTACCTGGACCAGCGTGACAGCCGCCAGAAGTTTGCTGCCTACACACGGCGCCTCAAGTTCCAGAACGTGCTCAACTGCTACTGCTACACAGGCGGCTTTACGGTGGCCGCGCTGGCCGGCGGCGCCGGGCATGTGACCTCGATCGACTCGTCCGCCCCCGCCATCGAGCGGGCCCGGGCCAATGTGGCGCTCAATGGCTTTGACGCCGGCCGCACCACCCTGCTGGATGCCGATGTCAACGCCATGCTGCGCCAGTACCAGAAGGAAGGCCAAACCTTCGACGCCATCGTGCTGGACCCGCCCAAATTTGCGCCCACCGTGACGCATGCCGACCGCGCGGCCCGGGCCTATAAGGACATCAACCGCCTGGCGCTGTCTATCCTGGCGCCCGGCGGCGTGCTGTTCACCTACTCATGTTCGGGCGGCATCAGCGCCGACCTGTTCCACAAGATCGTGGCGTCGGCCGGTATCGACGCGGGCGTGGACGCCTTCATCTCCGAACGCATGGGCGGCGCGCCGGACCATCCCATGACGGTGGCCTTTCCTGAGGGGGAATACCTCAAGGGCTTGGTGCTGGTGAAACGGGTGGGTGGCTGATTCTTTGAGTAAAAAGTGGCTGTAGCCCAAAAACCATATGGGTGGGTAGCTATAAAAAAGATAGCTATAGGGTAAAAAACCTGCCAACCGGAGTTTGGGCCAGGGACTGACCGGACGCACTCTGGGGCTTGACACGGTCTGTAAAGTAACTGTTGGCCGAGTTGGTATTGCCCAGGCCTGCCCCGGTGGGCTTGAACCCGCCGCTAAACTCCCCAGCTTGGGTGCTTGCTCCGCGCCGTACCGCGCTCACCCTCTCAATTTCCCTTGTTTTTAGGTAACACCATGAGCTTGATTCCCGTCACCATCCTCACCGGCTTTCTGGGCTCCGGCAAAACCACGTTGCTCAAGCGCGTGCTGACCGAGGCCCACGGCCAGAAGATCGCCGTGATTGAAAACGAATTCGGCGAGGAAAACATCGACAACGAAATCCTGGTGAACGACACCGAGGAAAACATCATCCAGATGAACAACGGCTGCATCTGCTGCTCGATCCGCGAAGACCTGCGCGAAACGCTGCAGCTGCTGGCTGCCAAGAAGCGCAAGGGCCTGCTCGACTTCGACCGCGTGGTAATCGAAACCACCGGCCTGGCCGACCCCGGCCCGGTGGCGCAGACCTTCTTCATGGACGAGGAAATCGCCGAGCAATACTTGCTGGACTCCATCCTGACCCTGGTGGACGCCAAGCATGCGGCCACACAGCTCAACGACCGCCAGGAGGCGCGCCGCCAAGTGGGTTTTGCCGACCAGATTTTCATCAGCAAGTCGGACCTGGTGGCCAAGGACGAAGTCGACGCGCTGATGCACCGCCTCAAGCACATGAACCCGCGCGCCCCCCAGACCACCGTGCATTTCGGCGAAGTTGCCATCAAGGACGTATTTGACCTGCGCGGCTTCAATCTCAACGCCAAGCTGGACATCGACCCTGACTTCCTCAAGGAAGACGGCCACGCCGGGCATGACCATGACCATGACCATGTGCACGGCGAACACTGCGACCATCCTTCGCATGCCCATGAAGGCGAGGGCGGCCACCATCACCATCACGACGATGACGTCAAGAGCTTTGTGTTCAGGTCCGACAAGGCCTTCAGCCCGGCCAAGCTCGAGGATTTCCTCGGCGCAGTGGTCAACATCTACGGCCCGCGCATGCTGCGCTACAAGGGCGTGCTCAACATGGAAGGCACCGACCGCAAGGTGATCTTCCAGGGCGTGCACCAGCTCATGGGCAGCGACCTCGGGCCCGCCTGGGCCGAGGGCGAGAAGAAAAACAGCAAGATGGTCTTCATCGGCATCGATTTGCCCAAAGATATTTTCTTGCAGGGCCTGGAGCAATGCCTGGTTTGAGGTAGGCTGTTCGCCTGTAGCCTATAAAAGGCGGAGGGCCTCATGTTTGTCTCGATTCTCCAACTATTTGTTTGCCGGGTAATACAGCTGGCTGGCGAGCCGCTACAATCGCGCGCCGACCAAAATACCCGAAAAATCGAATCGGGAGGCCAGTCCAGCAAAAAACCGGCTAAAAAGCGGTTGATGTCCTTTGAAAACCACTTTGTTGGGGTTTTCATGACTGGCAAACAACAGGTAAGGCAGACAAACCAGGAAATCTGGCAACAGGAAGGGTTGAACTGCTCTGAAGCGGTTTGGCCAGGAAGCTGTCTCAGGGCCCTGAAAGTGGTTCCGGTACAGCTTTCCAGAGGAGACACATTGTGAAAGCCCAAGCTAAGAAGACCAAGCCGCCCGCCAAGGCCCCCGCCAAACCGGTTGCCAAAGCAGCCGTGAAAGCCAAGCCGGCGCCCAAAGCGGCAGCCAAGACAGTAAAACCTGCCAAGCCCGCCGCGAAAGCCGCGCCGGCCAAAAAGCCTGCCCCCGCAGCCGCCAAGAAAACCGCTGCCAAGCCTGTGCCGTCAAAAGCCAAGGCTGTCGCCAAACCCGTCAAGCCTGTGCCCAAAACGTCGTCGAAACCTTCCGCCAAATCCGCAGCAAAGCCTGTTGCCAAACCTGCCGCCAAGCCCGCTGTCAAAGCACCGGCCAAAGCACCCGCCAAGCCGGTGGTGAAGGCGGCCGCCCCCGTGGCAGCTCCGGCGCCAGCCCCGGCCCCGGCTCCTCTGAGGGGTGGCTTGATGGCCCCGCCTCCCCTGAAACCCGGCCGGCGCAGTTCCGCCCGGGT
>Ga0136846_1220223_pt1 | contig 11679 bp, 10 predicted proteins | sample HopSoiMetagenom2_FD_96841 | JGI IMG/M metagenome (GOLD analysis project Ga0136846, IMG submission 96841) | Grasslands soil microbial communities from Hopland, California, USA - 2 Assembly 2016 (version 4) | ecosystem: Environmental > Terrestrial > Soil > Grasslands | place: USA: Hopland... | reverse complement strand
GGCCTCCCGAGCCCGGGGTTCGCGTGACCCCGGCCGCAGGCGCCGCTCCCGTCCCACCCTAACGACGCCTCGCGAGAGCGTCCCCCGGCGGACGGGACGGGAGAGACATAGGACATCGTTCCAGGGCTGTCAAGGACTAATTTCAGAAATATTGCCACTGCAGGCTCGTACGACGAAACCGGTGGATAGCCGGCGGCGCGGGCTCGACGGCGTCGACGCAGCTGCTGTTATGGCGCCCTCGGACCGATGCCGCGATGCCAGACCCCGCCGAAACGCCGCCAGCCTCCGGGAACGACCGCTTCAACAACGCCATCGCGATCATCGTCGCGCTGATCTCGGCGTTCCTCGCCGTATCAAAGATCAAGGACGACAACGTCGTCCAGGCGATCCAGCGCGCCCAGGCGCTCACCGTCGACGCCTGGAGCCAGTACCAGGCGAAGCGCATGCGGCAGTTCGAGCTCGACCTCGAGGTGGTGCGCGCCGACGCGCTCATCCGCGACGGTGTCCTCAAGGACACGCCCGAGAACCAGGCCATGACCGAGGGGTGGCGGAAGGAGATCGACCGCTACAAGGGCGAGCTGAAGGAACTGTCGGATGCGGCGAACGGCTACGAGGCCGATTTCAAGCGCCACAACGAGACCGACGATCTGTTCGATTTCTCCGAGAGCTTCCTGACGCTGGCACTCGCGCTCCTTGCCGTTGCGGCGCTGACGCGCATCGGCTGGCTGCTTGGCCTCGCCGCCGGCGCCGGCATCGTCGGCTTCATCTTCGGGATGGCCGGGTTTCTCCGATGGGGGATCATCAGGCCCGAATGGCTGTCGATGCTGTTGGGGGCGTGAGCCGCCGCTTTTCTGCCGTCCGGATCAGCCGTCGCCCGCAACCGGGCGCTCCCTGCCGTCACTCATCCTCGCCGAACCGCCCCGCGACGAGTCCGGCGATCGCCCCGAGGCAAGCCTCGGCGTCCTCGCCCTTCGCCGTCACGGTGATGGTCGTGCCCTGCGCGGCGCCGAGCGTCAGGATGCCCATGATCGAGCGTCCGCCGACGGTCTCGCCGCAGCGGGTTACGGTGACGTCGGAGGCGAAGCGCTCGACGGTCTGCACCAGTTTCGCCGAGGCGCGGGCGTGCAGGCCCTTGCGGTTGACGATCTTGAGCTCGCGGGCGAGCGCGCCTTCCGGAATGGAGGCCGGCGGGCAATCCTCCGCCTCGGCGCCGTCGACGAGAAACGCGCTCACTTTCCGGCGAGCACGCGCGACGCCACGTTGATGTATTTGCGGCCGGCCTCCTGGGCGTGGAGGACCGCCTGCCCCAGGGGCTCCTCGTCGCGCACGCTCGCGAGCTTGATCAGCATCGGCAGGTTGATGCCGGCGACGACCTCGACCGAGCCGCCGTTCATGCACGACAAGGCGAGGTTCGACGGCGTGCCGCCGAACATGTCGGTGAGCACCACCACGCCCTCGCCGGTGTTGACGCGCTTCACCGCCGCGACGATGTCCTTGCGGCGGGACTCCATGTCGTCCTCGGGGCCGATGGTGATGGTCTCGATCTGCGTCTGCGGACCGACCACATGCTCGAGAGCGGACCTGAACTCCGTCGCGAGCTGCCCGTGCGTGACGAGCACCATTCCGATCATGATGGCTTAGGTTCCAACGCCCTTTCGGGGCGGGCCGCTATTTTGTGCACTGCGAAGCGAAGCGCAAGGCATATGCGACGAATTGCTCATAGGTGTGTCATTCCGGCGTCGCAAAGCCCGTTCAGGCGCCACTGCACCCGCTCTGCGATTCCCTCATCGGCGAGCGAGACCAGCCGCGGAAGAGCGATCCCGGCGACGATCGCGACAGCGTCCGCCGCCTCCGGCAGCCGCGCCGGCGCCCCTTCGGCACAGTCGACGACGAGCCGCACGACCGCGGCCGGCTCGTGCGCCAGGCCGACGATGCCGACGCCCCGGACCTCGAGGCGCCCCTCGATCGGCTTGACCGGGCGGGCGACGAGACGCCCGTTCAGGGCCGCGACCTCGACCCGGTCGTCGCCGACGAGCCGGCCGAAGCGGCCGGCGAGCGCGGCGCCGGCGATAAGCGCGCCGGCGAGGCTCGACTTGCCGCTGCCCGAGGCACCGCGGATCAGGATCCCGGCCTCGCCGATCACGACGCAGGTGGCGTGGATCCGCATCCGGCTTCTAGGGCGCGATGACTTCTCGTCTGGTCGTCATCCCGCTCTACCTCCTTGTTGGGCATGATCTTTGTCCCGAAAACCGGTAGCCGCTTTTCGGGATCATGCTTTAGCCGAGCGGCGGCAGGCGGACGCTGAAACGGGCTCCGAGCCGCCGCGGCTCGCCGTCGGAGCCCGGCGGCCCGAGCCGGTTCTCGGCCTTGATGTGCCCCCGGTGCGCCTCGACGATCTGGCGCGAGATCGACAGGCCGAGCCCCGAGTTCTGGCCGAAGCCCTGGTCCGGCCGATCGGTGTAGAAGCGCTCGAAGACGCGCTCGAGCGCGTGCGGGGGGATGCCCGGCCCGTCGTCGTCGACGACGACCTCGATCGCGCCGGGGCCGCGCCGGAGCGAAACCCGCACGGTGCCGTCGGCGGGCGAGAACGAGCGGGCGTTGTCGACGAGGTTGCTGAACACCTGCGCCAGCCGGCTGTCGTGGCCGAAGACGAAGAACGCGTCCTTGGCCATCGGATGCGGCTCGACCTTGAGGGCGATGCGCGGATCGTGCTCGCGCCGGCGCTCGTTCGCGATCGTCACCACGGCGTCGAGGAGCCGCGCCATGTCGACCGGCTCGGCGTCGGCGCGGGCAAGCTCGGCGTCGAGGCGGGAGGCGTCGGAAATGTCGCTGATCAGCCGGTCGAGGCGGCGGACGTCGTGCTGGACGATGGCGAGCAGGCGGCCGCGCGATTCGTCGCTGCGGGCGAGCGGCAGCGTCTCGACGGCGCTGCGCAGCGAGGTCAGCGGGTTCTTGAGCTCGTGGGCGACGTCGGCGGCGAAGCGCTCGATCGCGTCGATGCGGCTGTAGAGGGCGCGGGTCATCTCGCGCAAGGCGCCGGAGAGATGCCCGATCTCGTCCGAGCGGGCGGTGAAATCCGGGATCTGCTCGCGCGCCTTGATGCCGCGGCGGACCCGCTCGGCGGCCTCGGCGAGGCGCCGCACCGGCCCGGCGATGGCGCCGGCGAGCAGCATCGACAGCACGATCATGACGAGCGCCGCGACGAGGAAGACCTGCAGCAGGGCGAAGCGCTCGGAGGCGATGATCTTGTCGATGTCGCCGCCCTGCGTCGAGAGCAAGAGCGCGCCGCGCACCGAGCGGAAGCGCTGCACCGGAACCGCCACCGAGACGATGGTCTCGCCGCGGGCGTTCTGGCGCACGACGGTGGCGCGCGCGCCGCCGAGCGCCTGGCGCACCTCGGGCAGCGTCTTGCCGTCGCTCGGGCCGATCTCCTCGAGCGGCGGGCGATCCTTCTGGAACAGGCCGCGGATCTTGTACCAGGTGCGCTCGACGAAGCTCTCGTCCTTCTTGCGCAGCGGCGGCAGGTCGAAGCGCAGGACGTCGCCGCGCGAGTAGAGGTTGCGCGAATCGAGCAGCAGGCCGCCCTCGCGGTCGTAGATCAGCGCCCGCGTGCGGGTCGGGCTGACGAGGCGGCGCAGCAGCGGCGCGACGCGCTCGGGGTTGAGCGAGAACTCGAGCGGCGACAGCGCCTCCTCGCCGAGGGGCGAGCTCTCGCCGGCCTGCATCTGCAGCAGCCGGTCGGGGTCGATGTTGATGGTGTCGGAATCGACCGTGGCCGAGGCGGCGATGGCGCCGGCGATGATTTCGCTCTGCGTCAGGAGGCTCTGGACGCGGGCCTCGATCAGGCCCTGGCGGAACTGGTTGAGGTAGAGGAAGCCGACGAGGAGGGCGACGAGGCCGGCGAGGTTGAGCACCACGATGCGGCGCGTGAGACTCGAGGAGGCGCGCTGCACGAGCAGGCGCCACATCGCCCGGACGCGGGTGAGGAGGCGCAGGCGCCGCATGCGCCGCCGGCGCGGGCTCCGCGCCGGGATGTCGACCGGGGTGGTGGCGTCCATGGCCGGTGCGGCTCGGGCCTCGGGGCTCAGCTTTCCTTGAAGCGGTAGCCGACGCCGTAGAGGGTCTCGATCATGTCGAAGGCGTTGTCGACGACCTTGAACTTCTTGCGCAGGCGCTTGATGTGGCTGTCGATGGTACGGTCGTCGACATAGACCTGGTCGTCATAGGCCGCGTCCATGAGGGCGTTGCGGCTCTTGACGACGCCCGGGCGCTGGGCGAGCGCCTGCAGGATCAGGAACTCGGTGACGGTGAGCGTGACGGGGTCGCCCTTCCAGGTGCAGGTGTGGCGCTCCGGATCCATAACGAGCTGGCCGCGCTCGAGGGCCTTTGCCGAATCCTCCTTCGGCGCGGTCTGGTCCTTTGGCGCGAAGCGGCGCAGCACCGCCTTGACGCGCTCGACGAGAAGGCGCTGCGAGAACGGCTTCCGGATGAAGTCGTCGGCGCCCATCTTGAGCCCGAAGAGCTCGTCGATCTCCTCGTCCTTGGAGGTCAGGAAGATCACCGGCAGGTCGGATTTCTGGCGCAGCCGCCGCAACAGCTCCATGCCGTCCATGCGCGGCATCTTGATGTCGAAGATGGCAAGATCCGGCGGCGAATGGCGCAACCCGTCGAGCGCCGAGGCGCCGTCGGTGTAGGTCTGGATGCGGTAGCCTTCCGCTTCGAGCGCGATCGAGACGGAGGTCAGGATGTTGCGATCGTCGTCGACGAGGGCGATGGTGGGCATGGACACGATCCCTTGGACGCCTGCGCGGCCGGGAGAACCCACGCCGCGCGCTGCTCATCGGATGCTGTGGGCGTCAGCGATCTGGCCTAATTAAGGCTTTTGGGCGCCGACCGCCACCTCCCGAGGGGTCCGGCCAAGCCGACGGTCGGCTCTCGTCCGCAGCCGATAGCGCGCTGTTGCGGATAAAGTCGCTCAGTGACGTGCCGGCCGCACCAGCGGCTGCCCGAAGCTTGGTTTTCTCCTCCGCGGACAGGCGCAGATGGACCTTTTCTGTGAGAGCCGGTCGGGTCATAGCTGTCGCACAGAGTAAGCACCGGACGCTGCGATGGAAAGCGCCTCTCCCCCCGCCCCCGAGTTCGACGCCGTCGGAATCGCAAAATCCCTCCTCCGCGCCATCCGGGCGGGGGCGCTCGCGACGCTCGACCGGGTCGGCGGGTTCCCCTTCGCCTCGCTCGTCACCGTCGCGACGGATCACGACGGCTCGCCGCTGCTGCTCACGTCGCGGCTCTCGGTCCACACGCAGAACCTCGAGCAGGACTCCCGCGCCTCCATCCTGTTGGCGGAACGCGGCAAGGGCGATCCCCTGGCCCATCCGCGGCTGACGGTCGTCGGGCGGGCGGAGCGGACCTCGGACGAGCGCGTCCGCGAGCGCTTCCTCGCCCGCCATCCGAAGGCGAGGCTCTATGCCGGCTTCGGCGATTTCTCGTTCTGGCGCCTGGAGATGACGGCGGGCCACCTCAACGGCGGCTTTGCCCGGGCGAAGGACCTGACGGCGGCCGAGATCCGCACCGACCTCACCGGCGCCGAGGCGCTTCTCGCCGCCGAGGCGAGCGCGATCGAGCACATGAACGCCGACCATCGCGAGGCGCTGGCGCTCTACGCGACGCGGCTCGCCGGGGCGCCCAAGGCCGAGTGGCGCGCGACCGGCCTCGACCCCGAGGGCCTCGACCTTGCGGCCGGCGACCGCACGGTGCGGGTGCCTTTTGGGCATCGCATCACCGGGCCGGGCGAGCTGCGCAAGGTCCTGAAGGCGATGGCTGACACGGCGCGGGCGGCGCCGCCGTGAAACCGAAGCTTGGCCATGCGCGTTCACCTTAACGCGGCGACGGCATTGACCGGAGGACAACCGCTTCTATTCCAGGCCTTTGAACCTTGAGCGGCCGGGCCGGACGGTCTATCGAGCAGCCGCAAAGCACAACGAGCCGGCGGCCCGCCCGGGGCCGCGCCGCCGCGGAACGGGCGGCAAGCGGCCGAGGAGGATGCCCGTGGAGAATTTCGGCGTCTACAACAGCGCCCATGGCGCTGACCGGTTCGGCTTCCGCAACCTCAAACGCCTGTTCTGGAACCTCGAGGCGCCTGCCCTCTACGAGCACGCGCTCGCGAACCGCGAGGCCCAGCTGATCCGGGGCGGCGCGCTCGCCGCCGACACCGGCGTCCACACCGGCCGCTCGCCGCGCGACAAGTTCGTCGTCCGCGACGCCAAGACCGAGAACGAGGTCTGGTGGGACAACAACGCCGCGATCACGCCCGAGCAGTTCGAGCTCCTCCTCGGCGACTTCCTCGGCCACGCCGAGGGCAAGGACCTCTTCGTCCAGGACCTCTTCGGCGGCGCCGACCCCGCGACCCGCGCGCGGGCGCGGGTCTTCACCGAATACGCCTGGCACTCGCTCTTCATCCGCAACCTCCTGCGCCGCCCGAGCTATGACGAGCTTGCCGGATACGTGCCGGACCTCACGATCGTCGACCTGCCGTCCTTCAAGGCGGAGCCGGCCCGCCATGGCACGCGCAGCGACACCGTGATCGCCGTCGACTTCGGCCGCAGGATCGTGCTCATCGGCAACTCGTCCTATGCCGGCGAGATGAAGAAGTCGGTCTTCACCTATCTCAACTACATCCTGCCGAAGATGGGCATCATGCCGATGCACTGCTCGGCGAATGTCGGCCGCGGCGGCGACGCGGCGATCTTCTTCGGCCTCTCCGGCACCGGCAAGACGACGCTGTCGAGCGATCCGAACCGCATCCTTCTCGGCGACGACGAGCACGGCTGGGGGCCGAACGGCATCTTCAACTTCGAGGGCGGCTGCTACGCCAAGACCATCCGCCTGTCGCGCGACGCCGAGCCCGAGATCTACGCCACGACCGAGCGCTTCGGCACCGTGCTCGAGAACGTCGTGTTCGACCCGGTCACCCGCCTGCCCGATTTCGACGACGCGACGAAGACCGAGAACGCGCGTTGCGCCTATCCGATCGACTTCATCCCGAACGCCTCGGAGACCGGCCGCGCCGGCCATCCCCGCAACATCGTCATGCTGACCGCCGACGCCTTCGGCGTCCTGCCGCCGATCGCCAAGCTTACCGGCGCCGAGGCCATGTACCATTTCATCTCTGGCTACACCGCCAAGGTCGCCGGCACCGAGAAGGGCCTGAAGGGCCCGGAGGCGACGTTCTCGACCTGCTTCGGCGCGCCGTTCATGCCGCGCCATCCCTCCGTGTACGGCAACCTCCTGCGCGATCTCATCGCCCGCCACCACGTCGACTGCTGGCTCGTCAACACCGGCTGGACCGGCGGCGGCGTCGGGGTCGGCCGGCGCATGCCGATCCGGGTCACGCGGCGGCTGCTGACCGCCGCGCTCGACGGCTCGCTCTCGCGCGCCGATTTCCGCCGCGACCCCTATTTCGGCTTCGCGGTCCCGACCTCGGTGCCGGGCGTCGAGCCGCATATCCTCTATCCGGTCAAGACCTGGCAGGACAAAGCCGCCTTCGCCGAGACGGCAAAGCGCCTCGTCGCGATGTTCGAGGCGAACTTCAAGCGCTTCGAGGCGCATGTCGACGCCGACGTGAAGGCGGCGGCGCCGCAGATGTCGATCGCGGCGTGACGCCGACGCGTCATCCCGGAGGGCGCGAAGCGCCGATCCGGGATATTGCGCCGACGCAGAGCCAATCCCGACGAGATCCCGGATCGCCGCTCGCGCGGCGTCCGGGATGACGAGGCGGGTCTGATGGACGTTCTCGTCGTCGGCGCCGGCGTCGTAGGCCTCGCCTGCGCCCGCGCGCTCGCGTTGCGCGGCCACGCCGTCATCGTCGCCGAGAAGACCGCCGGCATCGGCAATGGCGTGTCGTCGCGCAACAGCGAGGTCATCCACGGTGGGATGTATTATCCGACTAACTCGGTGCGCGCGCGCCACTGCGTCGCCGGGCGGCGCTTGCTCTACACCTACTGCGAGAGCCACGGCGTGCCGCACAAGAAATGCGGCAAGCTCATCGTCGCGACGAACGACCTCGAGCGGGCGAAGATCGAGAGCATCCACCAGCAAGGCGTGGCGAACGGCGTCGAGGGGCTGGCGCTCGTCGGCGGCAACGAGCTGCGCGCCATGGAGCCCGAACTTTCGGCGATCGCGGCGGTGCATTCGCCGGAGACCGGCATCATCGACAGCCACGCTTTCATGCTGGCCCTCCAGGGCGACCTCGAGGACGCCGGCGGCGTCATCGCCTTCAACACCACGATCGAGCGGCTGACCCGCGCCGGACGTGGCTGGGAGGTCCACTTCGGCGGCGCCGAGGCGGGCGAAATGCCGCTCGACGCGGTCGTCAACAGCGCGAGCCTCGGCGCGCAGGCGCTGGCGCTCGCAACCGACGGCTATCCCCCGGAGCGCGTGCCGAAGCTCGTATTGGCGAAGGGCAATTATTTCGGCTGCCTCGGGCGGCCGGCCTTTTCGCACCTGATCTATCCGGCGCCGGTCGAGGGCGGTCTCGGCACGCACCTGACCCTCGATCTTGCCGGACGCATGCGCTTCGGCCCGGACGTCGAGTGGATCGAGGAGGAGGCCTACGAGGTCGACCCGAACCGGGCGGCGCTGTTCTACGCCTCGATCCGGCGCTGGTGGCCGGGGCTGCCCGACGGCGTGCTGGTTCCGGATTATTCCGGCATTCGCCCGAAGCTCACGGGTCCGGGCGAGCCGCCGGCCGATTTCGTCATCGACGGGCCGGCCGAGCACGGCCTCTCGGGCCTCGTCCACCTCTTCGGCATCGAATCGCCCGGGCTGACGTGCGCGCTGTCACTGGCCGAGGACGTGGCCGGACGGGTGGCGCCGTAGCTCGCGAAAACGCGAGAGCCTGGAACGCCTCAGAAATACCGCCACCACACATAGACGTGGCTGATCGCGACGCTGACCAGCATCATCGGGAACGCGTACAGCGTGTACTTGACGAAGCTGAAATTGATGCCGTTGCGCTCGGCGATGCCGGCGACGGTGAGGTTCGCCGAGGCGCCGATCAGCGTGCCGTTGCCGCCGAGGCAGGCGCCGAGCGACAGGCACCACCACAAGGGCTGGATGTTGTCCGGGCCGAAGGCCGGCGCCAGGTTCTTGATCAGCGGGATCATGGTCGCGACGAACGGGATGTTGTCGACGATCGCCGAGAGCACCGCCGAGGCCCACAGGATGGCGTAGCCGGTCCTCGCCAGGTCGCCGCCGGTCGCGGCGACGAGCTGGTCGGCGAGAAGCTTCAGGAGCCCGCCGACCTCGACGCCGTGCACGACGACGAACAGGCCGATGAAGAAGAAGATCGTGATCCACTCGACGTCCGAGAAGGTCTTGTGGATGTTCTGCGAGGCGTGCTCGCTCTCGTGCTGCTTGTTGTCGAGGAACATCAGCACGGCGGCGCCGAACATCGCGACCGTCGCCGGCTCGACCCGCAGCGGCCGCGCGAAGACGAAGCCGAGGATCACGACGCCGATCACCACGAGCGACTGCTTGAGCAGGACCGGATCGAGGATCGTGTCGCCGGCGTGCATCGCCATGACCCGCGCCTCCGCCTCCGGCGTTGCCTTCATGTCCTTGCCCCAGAGCAGGTGGATCATCACGAGCTGCGCCGCCATGACGACGACGATCACCGGCGTCAGATGGATCAGGAACTGGTTGAAGGAGAGCCCGACGAGCGAGCCGATCAGGATGTTCGGCGGATCGCCGATGAGCGTCGCGGTGCCGCCGATGTTCGAGGCGAACACCTCGGCGAAGAGGTAGGGATAGGGCGGAACCTTGAGCTCGCGGGTGATTGCGAGCGTCACCGGCACGATCAGAAGCACCGTCGTAACGTTGTCGAGGAGCGCCGAGAGCACCGCGGTCACGACCTGGAGCAGGAGCAGGATGCCGGCCGGGTGCGCCTTTGCCTTCTTTGCCGCCCATACCGCCATGTACTCGAACATGCCGGAGCGGCGCGAGATCGAGACCAGGATCATCATGCCGGTGAGGAGACCGATGGTGTTGAAGTCGATCCCGCGGATCGCCTCTTCCTGGTTCAGCACGCCGACCAGGATCATCACGCCGGCGCCGAGAAGCGCGATGATCGACCGGTTGACCTTCTCGGTGATGATGGTCGCGTAGGTGATCAGGAGCAGGACGGTCGAAACCCACATCGGGTCAAGACCGAAGAAGACGTGAGAGATCGCGCCGTGCTCGGCCATTCCTTGCCCCCCGCATCGGCGCCTTTACGGCGCCGCCGTCAGCCCGCGGAACCGTTCCGTATGGTCCTGGCCAAGTCAACCGGCCAAGTCAGGGAGCATCGCCTTCAGCGGAGAAAAAGCAGCGTGACGAGCGCGAAGGCGGGCAGCAGGATCAGCCCCGACCAGGCGATGTAGCCGAAGAAGGTCGGCATGCCGACGCCGGCCTCGCGGGCGATGGCATAGACCATGAAGTTCGGCGCGTTGCCCATATAGGTGTTGGCGCCCATGAACACGGCGCCCATCGAGATCGCGGCAAGGGTCGGGGCGAGCGGGCCCATGAGCCGCGCCGGATCGCCGCCGGCAAGCTCGAAGAAGACGAGGTAGGTCGGCGCATTGTCGAGAAGCGAGGAGAGCAGGCCGGTGAGCCAGAAATAGGCGGCGGGGCTCGGCGTCCCGTCGGCGTGCGCGACGACCCCGATGAGCGGCGCGAACAGCCCGGCCGGGCCCGCCTTCAGCATCGCGATCACCGGCACGATGCAGACGAAGATCCCGGCGAAGAGCTTCGCGACCTCGAGGATGGGTTCCCAGGAGAAGCCGTTCGCGGCGCGATCGGCGCGCGGGGTGAGCCGCAACGAGGCGAGCACGACGCCGATCAGGATCAGGTCGCGAACGACGTTCTGGAATTCGATCTCGGCCCCGAGCAGGCGGAAGTCGAGATCGGGATCCCAGGCGCCGCTCATCAGGATGGCGCCGACCGCGATGAAGATCAGAGCGACGTTCGGCAGCCCGCGAACGCCGATCCGGGGCTGATCCGGCGTCGGGTCCGGCGCGAAGAACTCGGCCGATTCGCGCCGGCAGAACCAGCTGTCGAGGGCAAAGAACAGGGCGAGCAGCACGAAGGACAGGAACAGCGTCTGCGGCAAGAGGTGCTTCGTCGTCCAGAAGAAGTCGACGCCGCGCAGAAAGCCGAGGAAGAGCGGCGGGTCGCCGAGCGGCGTCAGCGCGCCGCCGATGTTCGAGACGAGGAAGATGAAGAACACGACGACGTGGACGTTGTGGCGGCGATTGTCGTTCGCCCGCAGCAGCGGCCGGATCATCACCATCGAGGCGCCGGTCGTGCCGATGAGGCTCGCGAGCCCGGTCCCGATGGCAAGCAGCGCGGTGTTGACCGCGGGCGAGCCGTGCAGGTTGCCGGTGACGACGATCCCGCCGGCGGCGGTGAAGAGCGCCAGAAGGAGCAGGATGAAGGGCAGATATTCGAGCAGCAGCACGTGCGCGAGGCTATGGGCGGTCGCGGTCACGCCGGCGGTCGCGAGCATCGGCAGGATCACCGCCGCCGCCCAGCCGGCGGCGATCTTGCCGTAGTGATGCTCCCAGAGATGCCGGAAGCCGAGGGGACCGAGCGCAATCGACAGGAGGATGCCGGCGAAGGGAATCGCCCAGGCAAGGCCGAGCG
>Ga0136846_1229329_pt1 | contig 11682 bp, 10 predicted proteins | sample HopSoiMetagenom2_FD_96841 | JGI IMG/M metagenome (GOLD analysis project Ga0136846, IMG submission 96841) | Grasslands soil microbial communities from Hopland, California, USA - 2 Assembly 2016 (version 4) | ecosystem: Environmental > Terrestrial > Soil > Grasslands | place: USA: Hopland... | reverse complement strand
TCAGGAGGGAAGTTCCCCGGTCTCCAGCAGGCGGGCGAAGCCGGCTTCGTCGAGGACGGGGACGCCGAGGTCGGTGGCCTTGGTGAGCTTGGACGCGCCGGGCTCGGCACCGACCACCAGCGCGGTGGTCTTCTTCGACACGCTGCCCGGCGACTTGCCGCCGAGGGCCTTGATCGCCTCCTCGGCGCCCTCCCGGCTCCAGCCCTCGAGCGTGCCGGTCACGACGATCGACATCCCGGCGAGCGGCTTGGGGCTGTCGTCATCGGTCTCCGGGCCTTGGAAGTTCACACCCGCGGCCCGCAGCTTCTCGATGACCGCCCGGTTCCGCGGACTCTCGAAGAAGGCGTGCACCGCCTCGGCGATGAGCGGGCCGATGCCCTCGGCCTCGGCGATCGCCGCCGACGAGGCGTCCATGATCCGGTCGAGATGGCCGAAGGTTCGCGCCAGCACGTCGGCGGCGGCCGGACCGACCCGGCGGATGTTCAGCCCGATCAGCAGGTTGGGCAACGGCTTCGTCTTGGACGCCTCGATGGCATCGAGGAGGTTGCGCACCGAGATGGCGCCGAAGCCCTCGAGGCCGAGCAGCTTCTCCTCCGTCAGTGTGTAGATGTCGCCGATGTCCTCGACGAGCCCGGACGACGTGAACAGATGGGCCCGCTGCTCGCCGAAACCCTCTATGTCCATGGCGCCGCGCGAGCAGAAGTGCTCGATGCGCCCCGCTCGTTGCGCGGGGCAGTCGACGTTGACGCACGCGGTATCGCTCTCGCCCTCGAGCCGGACCAGTGGCCCGCTGCACACCGGGCACGTCGTGGGGAACACCCACGGCTTGCGCCGCGGGTTGTCGCGCGGGAGCACGGGACCGACGACCTCGGGGATGACGTCGCCCGCCTTGCGCACGACGACCATGTCACCCGGGCGCACGTCCTTGGCCCGCACCTGGTCCTGGTTGTGCAACGTGGCCACGCCCACCGTCGAGCCGCCGACGAACACCGGCTCGAGCCGGGCGAACGGTGTCGCCCGGCCGGTGCGACCGATCGAGACCATGATGTCGAGCAGCTTGGTGGTCTTCTCCTCGGGCGGGAACTTGAAGGCGATCGCCCACCGCGGCGCCTTGGCGGTCGCGCCCAGCTCGTCGCGCAACGCGAGATCGTCGACCTTCACGACCACGCCGTCGATCTCATAGCCGAGGTCGTGGCGGTGCTCGAGCCAGTGCCGGCAGTAGTCGTAGACCTCGGCCAACGTTCCGAGCGTGCGGATCTCCGGGTTCACCGGCAGGCCCCATGCCGCGATCGCCTCGAGCGACTCGGTGTGCGTGCGGAAGCCGGGACCGCCTTCGACCGCCCCGAGCTGGTAGGCGAACATCGACAGGTCACGGCTGGCGGTGATGCGGGCGTCCTTCTGCCGCAGCGAGCCCGCCGCCGAGTTGCGGGGGTTGGCGAACAGCCGGCCGCCGGCTTCGGCCTGTCGCCGGTTGAGCGCCTCGAACGAGGCCATCGGCATGTAGACCTCGCCCCGCACCTCGACCACCGCTGGCACGTCGCCCACCAGCTGCTCGGGGACGGCGGCGATGGTGCGGACGTTCTCGGTGACGTCCTCGCCCACTCGCCCGTCCCCGCGGGTGGCCGCCTGGGCGAAGCGACCGTTCTCGTAGCGCACCGACATCGCCAGCCCGTCGATCTTCAGCTCGCACGCGAACGACGCCACCTCGGCAACCCGCCGGCCGAGGCGCTGGCCCCACGCTTCGAGCTCCTCGAAGCTGAACGCGTTGTCGAGGCTCATCATCGGCACCTGGTGCACGACCGGGGCGAAGAGGCTCGACACCGCGCCACCCACCCGCTGGGTGGGTGAGTCGGGCGTGATCAGATCGGGGTTGGCGGCCTCGAGCTCCCGCAGCCGGCGCACCAACGCGTCGTACTCGGCGTCGCTGACCGATGGATCGTCGAGCTCGAAGTAGCGACGGTTGTGCTCGGCGATCTCGGCCCGCAGGGCGAGGATCTCGTCGGAGGCATCCATCGGCCCGGCCATGGCCGGAAGCTAGTGCTGCACCGCGCGGTATCAGGCCGGTGCCGAGCGGCGGGCGCCGGAGGCCAGGTCGGCCACCCGATCGCCGAGCTGGCCGGCGAGCCGCAGGGCCCGGGCCGCTTGGGTGACGCCGTGGCCGGCGAGGCCGCACGCTGGCGTCAGCAGGGCTCGCTGGCGCAGCAGCATCGGGTCGCACCCGGCCCCCGCCAGGTCGGACCAGACACCGGTGAGTCGGCGCCACAACCGCTCGATGTCGGTGCCCACTGGCTCCGACGTCGGCACGCCACCCCACGCCACCCAACCACCCCGTTCGAGATGGGCCGTGATGGCCGCCGCGTTGGAGAGCGCCCACACCCGCTCGACCGGCATCGACAGGATGGTGGCGCCGGCCGCCGACACCAAGCGCCACTCGGCGGGCCCACAGCAGTGCACGCCGGTGATGGCGTCGTCCTCGACCACCGCCAGCGCGCTGGAGAGGAGGTCGATGATGCCGTCGACGCCGAGGGGGAGCTCGCCGGCGCGGTTGAGCCAGGGCTCGTCGAGGAACAGCACGAGCGGGGCGTCGGGCAGGCGGCGCCGGACCAAGCTCAGGAGGGCGGTGGCGGTGACCTGCACGGCGGTGGCCGCCGCCGGGAAGGCCTCCTCGGGCCGGACCCCGGCGTCGGCCAGGGCGAGACCGAGGGTGACCGGTCCGGTCAGCTGCAGCTTGACTGCGCCGGTGCGCCCGGCCGAGCTGGCGAGGAACGCCAGGAGGCCGGCGTGCGAGTGGCTGTCGAGCGCGGCGGCGGCACCGTTGGGATCGAGCGCCTCGCGCTCGATCGACAGCGAGCCATCGGCCCTGACCGTGACGCCACTGATGCCGCGGGCGGCCTGCGGGATCATCCCCTCGAGCGGCGATCGCCGGGGCAGCTGGGGCGCGGCAGGCAGGTCGGGATGCTGGCGGAGGATGAACGCAGCGGCGGCGTCGGCGTCGCGATGGGGCAAGCTCCCGACCGATGTGACCATCCCCGCCTTGAGCGTCACATGACCACGCTTGGTCATCGGGGGCGTTCCGCGCAAGTCTCACGCCGTGCCGAACCGCTCCTGGGTGCCGTGGCTGGCCCGCGTCGCCTGGCTCTCGCTCCCCGTCACCGCCGGCTCGGTCGTGGCCGATGCCCTCGCCGGGCGCGCCCCGGCGGTACGGCAGGTTGCCGCGCTGCTGCTGTGGGCCGGATGGGCCGCCGTGGTCCTCGCCCTGCTCCTCCCCCGCCCCCTGGGGCTGGTCGCCATCCGCGTCGCCGCCCCCGCCGCCCTTGCCATCGCCGCATGGGCGGCGATCGACAGCGGTCGGGGCACCCTGTTCGTCGCCCCGACAGCCGTGGTGGCCATCGTCGCCTTCCTGCCCGAGACGGGTCGTTGGTTGGTGAACGGCACCGCCTACGGCGACGAGCGGCGCCACCTGTTGCGGCTGCCGGCGTCACTCCTGGCCGGGCCGGTCGAACTGGCCGGGCTGCTGATCCCGATCGCCGTGCTGGCCGGGCCCCTGCTGCTGGCGGCCCGGGCGTGGGTTGCCGGCGCGGTCGCCCTCGCCGCCGGCCTGCCGCTGGCGGTCGTGCTCGTGCGCGCCCTGCATGCCCTCACGCTTCGTTGGCTGGTGATGGTCCCCGCCGGGATCGTCGTCAAGGACCACCTCGTGCTGGGCGACCCCGTGCTGTTCCGGCGCACCGATGTCACCAGCATCCGGGTGGCCCCGGCCGACACTGATGCCACCGATCTCACCGCCGGCGCGTTCGGCTTGGCTCTCGAGCTCCGGTTGCGATCGCCCGTCGAGGTCGCCGTGGTCACCGGGCGCGCCACCACCGGCGTGACCGAGCTCGTCGCCGTGCTGGTGACCCCGACCCGGCCGGGAGCGGTGCTGGCCGACGCCGGCGCCGGCCGCCTACCGGTTGGCTGAGTCGAGGGCGCCAGCGATGAACGCCTGCGACGCCGCGAGATACTCGGCCCGCTCGGCGCGGGGCATGCTCACGACCATCTCGTCCTCGAACCAGCCCTCGTAGCCGGCGGCAAGGATGGCGGCCAGCGTCGCGGCCACAGGGATGTCGCCGTCCCACGGCGGGCACCGGCTGTAGCGGTGCTCGGCCAGGGCCTCGACGGGCACGCCCGTGACCTGCACGGTGAGGATGACGGCGATGTTGGCGGCGACGTCGTCGAGGAAGCCCGGGTCCCACCACAGGTGGGAGAGGTCGACGACCAAGCCGGTGCCGGGAACGCCGCCCGTGAGGGCGGCGGCGTGGCGGAGCGTGTGGACGTAGGTCATGGCCCGCAACACGGGATGGAACGGCTCCAAGCCGATGAGCACACCAGCCTCGACCGCCAGCGGCGCCATCGTCGCGAACCACTCGGCCCGCGCCTTGTCGGCTTCGGCGATCGGCGATCCGGCAAGCGTCCCGGCGCCGACGAGCACGAACGGCGAGCCCACGATGGCCGCCACCTCCAGCGCCCGCTTCATCTTGTCGACCGCCTCGGCGCCGACGCCTTGATCGGCATTGCAGCCGGCGCCGATCAGGCTCGACGCCTCGATGCCAGCGTCATCGAGGACCTGCCGAGTCCGCTGGAGACCGGCGTCGTGCGCTCTTCCGAAATCGAGCCCGAGACCGACGAAGCCGGCCTCGACCGCCATCGCCACGTCGCTCTCGATCCCGGTGCGGATCACCGTCTCGCACACGCCGAGCTTCATCGTTCGCTCCTCGCTGTTCGCCGAACTCTACGGACACCCGTCCGCCCGGGCGTCGCTTCTTTGGCGAGTTGCCCGCACAGTGTCCGGGCAACTCGCCAAAGAACGGGGAGGTTCAGGCCGTGCTCACCTGGCGCGCCGTCATACGGCAATGCCGCCGCCGAGGACGTCGTCACCGCGGTAGAGGGCGACGGTCTGTCCCGGCGCCACCCGCCGACTGGGCACTGCGAACTGGAGCATGCCGTCGCCGAAGGTCGCCGCTCGGGGCACGCCATGGGCGCTGCACTGCGCCAACACGTCACCCCTCACCGGTCCATCGACCCAGGTCAGGTCGCCCATGGCGATCGATTCGACGAGGAGGTCCTCGGGCCCGCCGACCACCACCGTGGCGCTGGCGATGTCGACCGACATCGCGTAGCGGGGCGCCGTCCCGCCCTCGAGACCGAGGCCGCGACGCTGCCCGATCGTGACCAGCTCGACGGCTGGCACGTCGCCAAGATGCTCGCCGGCACGATCGACGACTCGACCGGGCGTGAAGGCCAACCGGTCGGCGAGGAAGCCTTGGCGCCCGCCCTTGCGGATGAAGCAGACCTCCTGGCTGTCGGGCTTGGCCGCGGTGCGGAGGCCGAGCGCGGCAGCGCGGTCTCGTACCTCGGCCTTGGTGAGCTCCCCGACGGGCAGCAAGGTGCGGGCCAGGGTCGCCTGGTCGAGCATGTGGAGCACGTAGCTCTGATCCTTGGCCCCATCGGCGGCGCGACGGAGCCGCCAGCGGCCGCCCTCGGCCACCACCCGGGCGTGGTGCCCGGTGGCCACCGCGTCGAAGCCGAGCGCCTCGGCCCGCCGGAACAGTCGATCGAACTTGATGACGTGGTTGCACGCGACACACGGGTTGGGCGTGAGCCCGGCTTCGTGGGCGGCAACGTACGGCTCGACCACGCCAGCGATGAACTCGTCGGCGAAGTTGAAGACGAAGTGGTCGACGCCGAGCTGCTGGGCGACCCGCCGGGCATCGTCGACGTCGGAGACCGAGCAGCAGCCACTGTCGGACTCCCCGCCCCACAGACGCATCGTGACACCGGTGACGTCGTGGCCGGCCTCGAGCAGCAGCGCGGCAGCCACCGACGAGTCGACGCCACCGCTCATGGCCACGAGGACGTTCATGCCGCGTGGCGCCGGAGCTGTTGGACCGCGGCCGGCACGACGGCGAGAGCCTGGTCGACCTCGGCCTCGGTCGTGTCCCAGCCGAGGCTGAGCCGCAGGGACCCGAAGGCGAGCGCCCGATCGACGCCCATCGCCATGAGCACGTGCGAGGGATCGACTGCGCCACTGGCGCACGACGAGGCCGCCGACGCGGCGATGCCCTCGCGGTCGAGCAACACGAGCAGCGCCTCGCCCTCGATGCCGTCGAAGACCAGCGAGCAGATGCCGGGGACCTTCCGGGCACGGTCACCGGTCTCCCTCGTGCCCGGCACCGACGCCACCAGCCCGTCGACCAACCGGTCACGGAGCAGCGCCAACCGCTCGTTGGCGGTTGCCCGGTCGGCCGCCAGCCGCAGGGCAGTGGCGAACCCCACGATGCCGGCGACGTTGTGCGTGCCGGATCGCCGCTCGCGCTCCTGACCTCCACCGCGCAGCAGCGCCGTGACCGGCACGCCCTCCCGCACGATGAGGGCGCCGACCCCCTGGGGCCCGCCGAACTTGTGGGCGCTGACGCTCACCAGATCGGCGCACGCGGCGACCTCGGCCACGTCGACCCAAGGCGCTGCCTGCACCGCGTCGGTGTGGAACACGGCGTCGGGCGCCGCTGCCCGCACGGCGGCCAGCGGCTGGCACACCCCGGTCTCGTTGTTCACCGCCATCACCGATACGAAGTCGGCTCCCGGCGGGATGGCGTCGACCTCGACCGCCCCCTCGCTCGACACCGGGATGGTCCACCCACCGGCCGCGACCACCGGGTCGAGCACGGCATGGTGCTCGATGGCCGAGCACACGAGCGAGCCGGTCCGGCCGGCGACGGCCAGGTTGTCGGCCTCGGTGCCGCCGCTCGTGAAGACGACCTCACGGGCCGAGCAGCCGAGCAGCGCAGCGACCTCATCCCTGGCCTCCTCCACCGCCTGGCGGGCCCGGCGAGCAGGGCCGTGGACGCCGGTCGAGTTGCCGTGCCGGCCCGCCAACCACGGCAGCATCGCCTCCAACGCCTCGGGGCGCAGGGGTGACGTGGCGGCGTGGTCGAGGTAGGCCGTCATCGTGCGCAAGGGTATGGCGGTGGACCCGTCGGCCTACGGAGAGGCGATCGCCGACCTGTACGACGACTGGTACGGCGATGTGTCCGACGTGGCCGGCACCGTCGAGACGGTCGCCCGGCTGGCCGGGGGTGGGCCCGTGCTCGAGCTGGGCATCGGCACCGGGCGGATCGCCCTCCCGCTGGCGGCGGCGGGCGTCGAGGTCCACGGGGTCGACGCCAGCCCGGCCATGGTCGGCCAGCTGCGCGCCAAGCCCGGAGGCGCCGGCATCCCGGTCCTCCTCGGCGACTTCAGCCAGGAGCTGCCCGGGGTTCCGGGCGGCTTCGCCGTGGTGTTCGCTGCCTTCAACACCTTCGTCAACCTGACCTCGGCGGCGGCCATGGCCGACTGCCTGGCGCTGGTGTCCCGGCAGCTCCGCCCGGGTGGCGCCCTGGTGCTGGAGAACGCCCTGCCCGGCGAGGACCCGGTCACGAGCGGCGTCGACGTCCGCCGGGTGAGCCCCGAGGAGGTCGTGCTGTCGGCGTTCCGGCGGGACGGCCCCGTGGTCAACGGCTCGCTCATCACCCTCGGTACCGGCGGCATCCGGCTCTGCCCGTGGGCGGTCCGACTGACGCCGCCCGAGGAGCTGGCCGCCCTGGCCGCCGCCGCCGGCTTCGACGAGGAGTCCCGCCACGGAGGATGGCGGAACGAACCGCTCAATGCGGGAACGACACGCTATGTCGTCGTTTTTCGCCTGCGCCGCACTACGGTCGCGCAGCAGTGAGTCAGCTGCGGCTCAATCCGCTTGCAGGTCGATGGGTGACGATCAGTGCCGATCGCGCCTTTCGGCCGTCAGCGTTCGACCCGCGGATGCTGCCGGTGGAGGCCGATTCCCGTCCCTGCCCGTTCTGTCCCGGGCACGAGGAGTCGACGCTCCCGGCGCTCGAGACCTATGGGCCTGCCGGGCAGTGGCTGGTCAGGGTGGTCCCCAACCTCTATCCCGCCTTCTCCGGCAACGACCCGCTCCACGTCGAGCACCTCGGACCCGTGTTCACCCAGGCCAGGGCGAGCGGCATCCACGAGGTGCTGGTGATCACGCCCGACCACGACGCCTCGTTCGCCGACCTCGACGAGAAGCAGGCCGGCCTGGTGATGGCGGCCATCCGCGACCGCTTCGAGGACCACGCTGCCCAGCCAGGGGTCCGGTACACCCAGGCCATCGTCAACCACGGCCGCGAGGCGGGGGCCTCGATCTACCACCCCCACGGCCAGATCCTGGGCATCCCGTTCGTGCCCAAGGACCTCACCGAGGAGGAGGCCGGCTTCGCCCGATTCGTCGGCGGCTGCCTCCTGTGCACCACGCTCGAGGCCGAGGTCGAGGCCGGCTACCGAACCGTGCTGGAGGACGACGGCGCCGTCGTGATCTGCCCGTTCTGGAGTGGTACGCCGTTCGAGATGCTGATCATCCCCCGGGCCCATGAGAGCCACCTGCAGGACGCCAAGCCCGGCGACGTGGTGGCGGTGGGCCGGGCCGTACAGCGGATCCTGGCCAAGCTCCGGTCACTCCTGGGCGACGTCGCCTACAACCTGGTGTTCCACGCCGCCCCCCACATGCACGACCACACGTTCCACTGGCATGCCCATGTGCTGCCGAAGGTCACCACCCGGGCCGGCTTCGAGCTGGGCACCGGCGTGCTGATCAACATCGTCGCCCCGGAGCAGGCGGCCGACGAGCTCAACCGCATCGACGGGTAACGGCCCGGGTAACCCTTCCGGGTGCCCACCATCGACCAGCTTCGGGCCGAGGCGGCCGATTGCAAGCGGTGCGACCTGTGGCGCAACGCCACCCAGACGGTCTTCGGCGAGGGACCGCCCCATGCCGATCTCGTGTTGGTCGGCGAGCAGCCGGGCGACAAGGAGGACAAGGCCGGCGAGCCCTTCGTCGGCCCGGCCGGGCGCGTCCTCGACGAGGCGTTGGCCCGGGCCGGCATCGACCGGGCGGGCGTGTACCTCACCAACGTGGTGAAGCACTTCAAGTGGGAGCCGCGGGGCAAGGTGCGGATCCACAAGACGCCGACGGCGCGGGAGCGGGGCGCCTGCCGACCGTGGCTCGACGCCGAGCTGGCCGCCCTCCAACCCAAGGTCTTGGTGTGCCTGGGCGCCACGGCGGCCACCACGTTGCTCGGTCGCGACTTCAAGGTGAGCCAGCGACGGGGCCAGCTCGTCGACTCCCCGCTGGCACCCCACGTGCTGGCCACCGTGCACCCGTCGTCGGTGCTGCGGGGCCCCGAGGAGGAGCGGGCGATCAACCTCGACCTCCTGGTCGACGACCTCGAGGTGGCAGCCTCGGTCCTGTGAGGTCGCGCATCCGGGTGTCGGTCGAGGTGCCCGCCCCGCCCGAGGCCGTGTGGGACGACCTGGCCGACATCGGCTCCCATGCCGAGTGGATGGCCGACGCCGAGTCGATCACCTTCACCTCGGACACGCGCAATGGGATCGGCACCGCCTTCGACTGCGTGACCCGGGTCGGCCCGATCCGCCTGACCGATCAGATGGAGATCACCGAGTGGCAGCCCGCCCAGGTGATGGGCGTGCGCCACGTGGGCCTGGTCACCGGGACAGGACGGTTCGTCCTGCGGCCGGCGGCGGATGGGAACGCCACCGAGATCACCTGGGACGAGACCCTGGCGCTCCCGTGGTGGCTGGGCGGGCCCGCCGCCGCCCTCGTGCTCCGCCTCATCTGGCGCCGCAACCTCCGCCGTCTCCGCGCCCGCTTCTCCTAACCCGTTCTCTGGCGACTCGTGGTGCGGCGGTGCCCACCAGTCGCCGAAGAACGGGGGGATCCTTGCGTCAGGAGGGGATGCCCAGGCCGCCGACGGCGAGGCCGAGGGCGCTGCCCAGGACCTCGAGGTCGTCGCGACCGCTGGTCCGGAGGGCGTCGTAGACGACCTCCTGGGGGCGGGCGAGGTCGAGACCGAGCAGCAGCATCTCCGCCAGCGAGAGCAGCGCCGTGACCGCATCGACGGCGTGATCGTCGCCGTCGAGGGCCCGGTCGACCGCCGCCGCGATCGTCCTCTCGAGGGCGACGCGTAGGCGATGCCCCTCGATGTGCAGCCCGTGGGCCGCCGCCTCGGCCACGACCTGCACGGCCCCGTCGTAGGCGCGAGCGTCCCAGCCGTCGGTCTGGGCCAGGATCTCGGCTTCGAGCCGGCGACCGAGGGCCATCTCCGCCGGGAGGCGGAGCGACGGCGGCAACCGGTACCCAGCAGTGGCCAGCGACGCCAGCTCGCTCTGGTTCTCGGCGTAGAGCCGGGCATAGGCGCCGGCCAGGCGGGCCTCGAGGTCGGCCGCCGCGCCGGCGACGATCTGGTCAGCGGCATCGGGCAACGCCCGCTCGAGGCCGAACTCACCGAACTCCGATCCGACCGTGCCGAACTGCTCGGCGAGCAGCCGCAGCAGGGTGGTCACCCGCTCTCCCTGGTCGAGGGCGTCGAGCATCGCCCGAATGGCACCATCGTCACGGCTCGGGTCGGCGTCGCGCACGGCGCCGAGGACCTCGAGCCCGCCCAGGTGCACGGCCGCGTAGGCGTGACGGGTGCGACGACGGGTGCGGGTGTGGACGAGGGTCACCGTGCCCGCGCACAGCGCCACGGCGCCCCGCCGGCCATGGCGGTGGTCGGCCTCGGGCACGTCCCAGCACGCGACGGGACCGGGCGGGGTGCCCTCGAGGAGATCAGCCAGGGCGAGGTGGGCGACGACCCGTTCGGGTTCGACCCGAGCGGTCTGCACGTGGCGCCGCCATACCCGGCGGCCGTCGCCCTCCCCTGGTTGGTTCGACACGGCGTGGCTGAGGATGTCGAGGAGCTCCTCGAGCGGGGGGGCCTCACCCACCTCGCCGAGCAGGTCCATGGCCCGGGCTGCGTAGCGAAGGCACTGCAGCGTCTCCAAGCCGGCGAGGTCCCAGAAGAACCAGGCACACGAGGTGAACATCAACAGCGCGTGGCGCTGCTGCTCGAGCAGTGTGAGCGCCTCGACCTCGTCGCCGATGACGTGCTCGGCGATGAAGGCGTCGGTCGTGGTGGTGCCCAGGATCACCTGGATGTACGCGTCGCGCGCCGCCCACGGCTCGCGCAGGACCTTCGATCCCCGCCGCTCGAACACCTCGATCCCGAAGTCGCGGAGGAAGTCGAGCGCCTCCCGCAGCGGGGCTCGCCATGCTTGATTGGCGCCGGGATGGCCGCCTGTGGAGCAGCCGCAATCCTCCTTCCACCGACCCACGCCGTGGACGCACGACCAGGAGCTCAGGCCGACCTCGACCTGCCACTCCGGCGGGTTGTGGCGGAGGAAGCCGGCCGCCGTCGTCACGTGCAGGCCGGCGCGGGGTGCGGCCACCGGAAGGGCGTAGGCCAGCGTGCGCTCGGCGAACTTGTGATGGTGCCCGAAGGTCTCCCCATCGGCCGCGACGCACGTGAGCCCGGGACGGTTGGCCCGCGCCACAAGGGCCTCCGCCCCGAGGGCACCGACGCCGAAGGCGACGTCGTGGGACAGCGGGCCGTCGTAGAAGATGATGTCGACGCCCCGGTCGGCATCGTCGGGATCGACCCAGCGGTACGACCGGCTGGTGTCGACCGACCCGTCGGTGACGTCGTGCCACGGCCCGTGATGGGACAGCAGGCTTGCGCCGCTCTCGGGCAGGTGGCGCACCCGGGCCGCTTGCCCGGGAGC
>Ga0136846_1218136_pt1 | contig 11682 bp, 5 predicted proteins | sample HopSoiMetagenom2_FD_96841 | JGI IMG/M metagenome (GOLD analysis project Ga0136846, IMG submission 96841) | Grasslands soil microbial communities from Hopland, California, USA - 2 Assembly 2016 (version 4) | ecosystem: Environmental > Terrestrial > Soil > Grasslands | place: USA: Hopland... | reverse complement strand
TTTGTTTTTTAGCGGGAATAGGGTACTCCATTTGAACATTAAGAAGGGATTTTAAGTGTGATTCTTGAGGTAGACAGAGATAGAAAGAATGAATCAGGCAATTAAAAATGATCATCGGTGGATAACGGTGCAGAATCCGCACCGTTTTGTGGACGAATTGATTGAAATAGGCGGTTTGGCGAAGTTATTGAAGAATGATTGAACCGATACATAAATCGCTGTAACTATTTTGCGGTGAACAGTGTCTTTTAATATGAACGCTAATAAAAGTGCTGCGACTAATTCATAGAAAAAGCAAATCTTTAGGCAAGATTTGTCTTATTTACATTGTTCTTTAATAATCATGAACCCCAAAAACACTAAGCTTGTACTTTCTATAATTCTGTTTGTTGCTTTACTAATTATGCAAAAACCGGTGATGGCACAATCCTTACCGGATAGCATTACCGTAAAAATCGATCAGCTTTTTGAAAAATGGAACAATAACCATGGCCCCGGTTGTGTAGCCGGAATCGTACAGGGCGATAGACTGGTATATGCCAAAGGATTTGGTTTGGCAAATCTGGAAAACGGAATACCAAACACGCCCCAGAGTATTTTTTATATGTGTTCTGTGTCGAAGCAATTCGCAGGTTATGCAATTTCGCTGCTGGCTGGGGAAGGAAAAGTAAACATTGACAACGATATCCATACCTATCTTCCCTGGATGGACAATTTCGGCGGAAGAAAGATCACTGTCAGGAATCTTTTAAATCACACCAGCGGGATCCGGGATGACATTGGGCTATCTGAATTTTTTGGTTTGAATGGAAGCGGCATACTCACACAAGAACAGGCCGTTTATCTTCTTAAAAAGCAACATACACTTAATTTTACTCCAGGTGAGAAATTTTCTTATTCCAATTCTAATTACATCCTGTTGGCAGAGATAGTCAAAAATGTTACCGGTAAAAGTTTTAAAGCTTACACCGATTCCGCTATCTTCAAACCGCTGGGCATGAGTTCAAGTACTTTTATTGATGACTATCGTACTGTTATTAAAAACCGCGCTTCTTCGTATAGCAAAGACAATGGTATTTATCATAATGCCATTCAAAACGTTTATACATTGGGTGATGGCGGTCTATTCACCAATATTGAAGATATGGCCAAATGGGTCGCTAACTTCTACCAGCCTAAAGCCGGAACATTGAAAGACATTGCCTTGATGACAACACCGGGTAAACTTAATGACGGAAAAGCGATCACCTATGCAATGGGCATTAATTCCGGGCAAGACCGAGGACGGCTGCGTTTCATCCACAACGGCGGCCTGGCAGGTTATCGCACCATCATCGCTGTGTATCCCGAACTAAAAACAGGTTTCCTGATCTTTGGTAACGACGCGGACGCAGAGGTCTATAACAAGGTCAACCAACTGGCTGAAATCTTAGTCCCTGATGGCAGGGTAAAAAACAACAAAACGATTACCCGGGAAAATGCTCCTGTAATGGTGATCAAAGACTCTCTGACATTGAAGAAATGGGCCGGCAATTATATTGCACCTAACGGATACAAGGCCACCGTTTCCTACAAGACAGGAAAACTCTATATTGATGGGAATGCAGAATTAATCTCCTAATCACCCGGTTTATTTCATATGGCCGGCCGTTCATCTGTGAAATACCAGTTCAATTTTGATTTGAAAACTGAAATAGCCCAGGCCAATCTCTCCAGCCCTGTTTTGGCGAAGCCTATTGAAATGATTCGTGTCCGGGAGGTTCAGGCATACGAATCACTTTTCACCGGTTATACAGGTGTGTACTTTTCTGATGAGCTGGAGTGTTCCTTTAAAATTGAGCTAAAGGAGAATGGGCTATGGATCAGCAATAAAAATCATGATCCGGTAAAGGTCACATTGCTTGGCCCCGATGACCTTTTTACCGGTTATGATTTTTTGAGCCATATAAAAGTTCAACGGGACGCCACAAATAAAATCATCGGCTTTGAACTGAACAGCGGTGAAATAGCAGGGTTATTATTCAAAAAGATTTAAAGGAACAATCAAAAAGGCGGGTAACGGTGCAATACCCACACCTTTTTGTTGAAGAATTGGTAGAAATAGGCAGTTTTTCAAAATTTCATAAACGAGTGTAAAGTATCAGATAACTTTATTGATATGGACTACATAATAGCCGATTTTCATTGTGGCCAGTCATACAGTGATACTTACATAACCTCAAGCTAACCAACAAGTTTAAAAGTTAAATAACCATCAACGTCGCCATAACATCTGTCGCCTGCAAATCTTGTATTTGCTGAATATTACTGCCAACGCCCGGTATTAAATAAATTAAGTTTTTTTCTCCCTTTCATACGATAGAAATAACCAATTCAAACTTATTTATGTTCCCAACTCTTAAACTGCTCAATACCCTCCTTCGATATCCCTTCTTAAATTTATAACGGCTCCTCTCACACCACCGGATATAGGTTGCAGTTTCCAGTGATTACTATCTACCTGTTCCAGGTGCCAGTTTTTGGCCGGATCGGCTAATAATTTTTTTACACTTCGCGGAAAAGCATTCGCTGTCCTGGCGTTTTCCCATGTTCGGATCGTTTTAAATATCGCGTCCTTCTGAGGGCAGCTCTCCACCGATTTTTGGTTTAGTTCCATGATGTATGTTGCACCAACTCCAACTGAAATAGCTTCTATATGTTCATATTGTTCAACTGTTGAAGATGAGCTTATCGGAAAGTTACCGCCAAACGAAGCCGGAAAATAGTTGGCAAAGGCAACGTTTCTAAGATCCTTCCCTTCGCTTGTTGTGCTACCCCATTGCCTGGTTTTAATATCATACATATTTGTGCCACCGCCTACATTCCAAACACTCTGATAATGCCATGAACCTTCGGAAAGGGTGGCGCCAGATACGCGCAGGTACGGAATTTGAAGCACTCGCGCCCTATCAAACATTTTTCTGAAAAATCGTTTCACGGCGTAATAACCATGTCCGTTGTTAAAAAGGAATTCCTGACCGTCAAGATCTATAAACCTAATGCCGTTGATGTGACTAACGTCGGCGTAATATTCTGCTATTTTATCCTGTAAGTAAATATCCGGTATAAGCCCTTCATAACCATAATCGATGGTAACCTGCAATTTATAAATGGTGTCATTAGCGTGATGGCTAATCGCACTTGTTCCCCAATAGCCCCTTTTTACTTTTTGAAGGGTGTAAGGTTTTGTTTTTGAAACCCCTATATAATGAATGAGCTCCCCCCCGATTTTTATCATATTCAAATTGGCACAATGGCCCTCCCAACTTGCTATCTCATTCAAATAGGTTGGATCATTAACCTCAATTACTGTATCTGCGGCACCTATGCCTTTGGTTAAGATTTTTTTCTGCTGATAACATAAACTATCACTTGGTATTGGGCTGGCATCCTTTGTTCCCGGAGCAAGTGAAGTAGCTATGGTATGCCTTCCCAGCAAAATGCCAAGGGGATTCGATAAGTCAGTGAACTCTTTGTGCGATTTATCTCCTGAAGTGAAATGAAAAGGTTTTTTTTCAAAATTTGTACCGTCAATAAAACCATTGTTTCCACGATCCACTTTGAAATAAGGCAAGTCATTTGCCTCAATAGCTTTAAAGCCTAATTTTGAAACATAAGCAATGGTGCTATCTGATAAATTCCCTGAAGTTGTTACATCCGGAATATATCGCGCGGGATCCTTAATCCATTTGCCATTAACTTTCGGATAAGGGAGTTTTTCTGATAATACTATATTTTGAATCACATCCATAAGCGCGGTGCTGTCCGGGCCTCCCCATAAGGCTATAGAGGAACCAATAAAGTCGACGCCCGGCAACGGTTGTACTTCTTGATGGTTTGGTATATTAGTGGCCATTAAAGGGATCAAAGAGAATGAGATATTTCTTTTGGCCCTTCTATCCCTTGCATGATAGGTAAGAAAAACTCTGCCCTGGTTGTCAATTGAGGCCGCGTTTCCATACAAAATCCGGTAATATTCTTCATGGTGTGAGTAAAAGGCAACATCGCTTATCCCATCGCCCCCAATGGGGAATACCTGGCCTTCCTGTAAATTTGATGGCAAAGGGAAACGGATTTTATCGGGGCTATGAATGACATATTGGAAGGGAGCGGCATCGCCTTCTAAATTTGAAGTTCCGCCGGTTGTGATGTCATTTAAAGCTAATATGCCTATTGCATAATTATTAACATCGCTTGTGTCTCTTGCAACACCAATCACTTCTCCAAAAAGATTGTTGATATTGGTATGATACGGGCCCCATTGAATATCGTCAACGCCGTTTCGCGGAACAAGCGATTTAAGTGTTAATTTTAAATATTTTTTATGCGGAACCAGGCTTACTTTAGCTACCGAGCCATTAGAATAATTTAGGGTAATGATTTTGCTTGTGTTGTTGTAGCTGGCACTACGCGGTTCGTAATAAACATTCTTCTTACTGTCATAAAGGCATAATAATGGCGAAAGTTTATTATTTGAACTATACTCACGGCCCGGTTTCACCGTAATGTTTTTCATGCTGGTAACAAAGCCACGGCCGTCAATGCTGATTTTGAAATAATCAGTAGCAAACACTGTTTGAGCATAACTTTTTACAGGCGACAGGCATATAAAGAACAGAAATAGAAAAGTGAACGTCTTGGCGCCTGTGCGGCAATTAGTTTTCATATTGTTATTAAATTTTAGTTTTTGAAGAAATATGCCCATCATCTACTTTAAAGTCTCCGCTTTTAAGATGAAACTGGCTGGAGCATAAGCATGTAAATCACATGAAAACTTACCATTTGTAATTTTAACAGGTTCCCCGCATTTCTCTCCTCTCAGGTTTACTGGTTGAGCGGTTGCATATTTAGCAATCACCGGCAGTGTAATTTCAAGTTTATCTGTTATTCCCCCCTGCTCCCATACCCGTAGGATTGTTCCGTCACCATCAGGATTCGGGCCGAACGCTGTAACCGCTACTCCCTTCCGCGACAGAGCGATACCTGGCTGGGTAACTGGCAACGTACCATTATCTTCTTTAGATCCGGCCACTTGAAGCGGTACGCGTGCCTCCATACCAGGTGTGTAAAGCGAACTTTCAGGGGCGAATTTATCAAAAGCCCATATACGTACCCTGGCGCTCATGCGTTGTCCATTGCCAATCCATGCCGGAAAATTGGTGCGCCAGTGATTATTGTACAAATTCAGATAGACATAGGGTTTCCCGGGCTCATAGCGTTTGTCAAATTTATACTCACCTGGTTCTCCCAGGCTCATCAGCGGTGCATCCGGCGAACAGATACCTACGCCGCTCCCGGTTATACCGTCATATATCGCGGCTCCGTTATTGACCCACCAAAGGTGATAATTTGCATTATCAATAATCATATCCTTTACCGGATCAACATCGGCTCCTATACGACCGAGGCGGAACTTGGGGTTGTCGCATTTAAACGGCAGGCAGATCCAGGCTGCTTCAGGCCATGAGTCAGGCTGCTTTTGCCAGCTTACTTCAAGGTCGGCAGTGGGGTTCAAACCAGAAAGGTTCAGTGATATAGAAATCTTTTGCGGCTGCCCAGGCCCGGGCATGGTGCCAGTCAAAATGGCTTTAACATCTATGGCTGATTTTTCCACAGTTAAGGTCATATCCTGCGGAAGTGTAGACTTGTATGCAACATCCTGTGGCATGTCGTAGGCAACAAAAGCAAATCTGTGCGCCTGATACTGCGGGTAAAGTGATTTGTCGATCCAATCTGAAAGCTGTTTATATCCAAATCGTTCATAAAAATACTGACCGAAACCTTGTGGAGCATTTGAATCTACCATCTCTTTCCCGGTTCTTTTATTGATCAAACTGACAATCCTGCCATGTTTAGCATCAATAGTGGCTTTAAAAAACGGGCTTTCAATCACGCCCGAGTTTTTATCCGCGTTCATTTCCGGATTGTCAACCTTGTCATTGGAAGCTATGTAGGTACGATAACCCATAGGTGGAATATCCTTAACCACAAAACGCGACATAGGCGCTTTGTCCTCAATTGCCGGATATTCATGCGAAACTGCAATAGCGGGGCCATCACCATCAACTGGTTTAAGTGAGGCAAAATCGCTGCCGAAAAGGAGACGTGTATCGAAGTCAATTTCTCCGTCCCGCTTCCAGGGCAAAGGGTTATAAACCACTATGCGATTTCCAGAAATTTTAACATTGTCTGCAAGTGACGCCAGGGCATCACTGTATGGGTTTTTGATCAGTCTCTGAACATTGTTGATATAATCCGCTTTATCGTTCCATGACTCCTCCATCAGTTTATATTGGGGTGGCAATCCTCTTTCCCACAACTCGTTCCAGGCATTTCCATAAGGAACTTTAATGTAATGCTGGTTGGCAAGCCCCCAAGTATGTTCGCTATAAAGCAGGCTTTGTTCATAGGCTTCGGCAGTTATCCGGCGCAGGTCGGGGCGATAAATTCCCCAGATTCTTTCGAGGGTTGAAAGTTGATCCATAGCACCAATAGAGGGCCTGATATTTTGAGCAAGTTTGGTTGCCTCGGGCATGCCCATTGTACCATGAATCCATACGTCGCCAATATCGCTGCGAACAACTGGTAGTTTGCTTAAATCCTCCTTCATGATCATTTCTGCAAAGTCATCCATTCTGCCCACTTTAGCGTCAATCCCAAGATTTTTATAGTAAGCAATGTCTTTAGCAATAGTTTCCGGGGCGGGCGGGCCCTGGTTATCACCGGTCATGCTAATATGTATCCATGTTTTATATGGCCAGTTAGCAGGTGGCAGAGGGTCACTTCCATAACCATTATTGTAAAGGGCAAGAACACGCGAACCATCGGGCCCTTCCCACCAAAAAAACAGAGGAAGCCCCAGGGTCATGTTAACCTGAGGTCCGCCCATATGGTAAAATTTAATGCCGGCATTAGCAAGCAGTGTTGGCATAAACCAGGTATATGAAGGCGCATCGCTCATTTTTGCACTAATAGAGAGAGGCTGTCCATACTTCCGCGCAAAGGTTGATGAAATATTAAGCCCCCTTACCATATCTTCAATATCCGCGCTTTCTGCATGCATTGAAAATGGAAGTGCATGAATGGCGATATTACCATCAGAAATCGCCTTTTCAATTTTCTTCATTCGTTCCGGGGCCTGTCCTTCCCAGAGAATCTGTTTCATCGGCCAACCTGAAAGTGTCCATACAAACTGTTTATCTTTAGGTTGATTAATATTTTTGTCTATAGCGTCAAGCACCATATCTGCCATCGAAGTACGATAGTCATGTACAACTTGTTGCACCGTTCCGGAATAACCAATGTCAAAATGTGTTTTATAAACGATAATAACGTTTTTAACCCCGGATTTTTTTTCAGCGTATTGCTTCTTACTTTGTTTTTCGGAGGTCTGTTTATTTTCAGGAAGCGTTGATTTTGCATTGTAATTTTGCGCTTTGGCACTTAAAGCCGGTATCAAACAAAGCACAAATAGGGCGATTGATTTGCAAATTTTTCTCATTCTGACTAATTTTCTTGTTATTTTTTTTTCTGCTTTAACAACAATAAATACCCTTTCTTTCCTGGGATTGTCAGCTTATCCAAAGAAACTGTTTTTTGTTCTTGTTGGAAATCCTTTATCTCAGGGATGGATATCTCGTATTTCGTTTTATCCATGCCAAGCTTTGCCCAGTCTATGGCTATTGAAACCTCTTGATCCTGCTCTGTCCAATTGGCTACAGGTATGATTACTTCATCTGCACTTTTGTAAACTGAAGCCTTGATCATCGGGTTGCTGCAGGTAACAGGGCACTCTTTTTCCCAATAACCAATCATTATTTTGTCTTTTATCTTGTATTCGTCCCAAAATTTCCATATTTCGGTCGGCGGATTGCTGGTCCAGCCTGCACGTGTTGTAATCCCGTAAACCATACCACGCCATGGATTGCCACCTCCTTCCAACATTTGCCCGGGCAAACCGAATGGAATTCCCGAAACTTCAATTAGCCAATGATCGGGCAAACGATCATAATTACGGCCCTCACCAATCCAAACCATATCAAAATAAGGGAGCAGATCCATATAAAGATTCAAACAATTAGTGAACCCCGCCCATTTACTAAAATGATTCCAACTATGTAAGTCCATCCTTCCTTCCGGCCGGTAATGATCAATAACTTTTCTCGCGCGCTGCAAAGTGAAACGATCAAGTGCCGAATCGTCAATGTAAACGCCGTCAATACCCATATGCTGAACCATCCAGTCTAAACCTGCGATGTAAAAGTTGTTTAACCGGCTGTCAGGTGTGGTAATAACCGACAGATCTGTTTCACCTTTGAACTTTCCCTCCTTCACCAGGTTATACCAGGCCGGAATATACTTCTCCCTCATATTTTTGATAAGCCATTCATTCGGGCCGTTGGGATGTAAAGCTTCTGTGCGACTTGCATTACCTGGCCCAGGGAAGATCACCTCACCGTTCAGGCTGTTAAATGCCCAAAACTCCGGCAGGTTTTTAGTCAGTTCGCGGGTGGTATAATAGAGTTTCACCCGAAAGTTTTCCTTATGTGCGTTAGCTACCAATTGTGAAAGGGACCCAACGTTGGCATCAAGATACGGGTAGTTTATAAACGGATAAATGTCTTCGGCATGATGGATATTAATAATATTGGCTCCGGCCTTTTTTGCATTTTCTACTTTTACTGAAGTATTGGCTCCTCCGCCCTGATAATAGCGGTCACCAAATTTGTTTTGTCTGTTAATTATCCTGAATGGAGTAATGAGAAGGTCAAAATCGTAGTTGAGCGCCTCACCGGCTTTCATCTCACGATTTCCCGAATAAGCATTTATGACAACATTCTCGTTTTGTTGCGCAACATTAACACCGCCATTTCCGCCATTTTCCCACGACGGCGGCATCTTCAGCCGGCCAAATTCATAGTAAATGTTAACCAACGGACGTACATAATTTTCGGCTTTCCATTTTACCCGCAAGCCGCCGTTAACCGCACCTACCCAGAGCATATCCTGATTTTTTGAGATATCCCATTTCCATTTCCAGTCTGGAGTACGCAAACCTCCTTCCTGCCCCAATCCCATCATATAATCAGATTTCTCTTTTACAACAGGTATTTCAAGCCGGATGTCCTTCATCTTTAATGGAACTTTTGAGGTGAGTTTTAACTTATAATCCACAAAGCCATCAAAATCCATCTCTCCTATACACTCAAGGTCACAAACTGCAGAAGTATTGAGCACTTTCCAGACTACCTTTGATGGTGTATGTTCCGTAAACGATAATGTGCCCGGAGCAAGCTTTATAATTTCGCCATTATCTTTCTCAATTATAAAACGGAATGGATCATTAACAATCGGCTCCCCTTTTTCAGTCAGAGATTGATTAGAGGGCCCGAAATAGCTAACAATGGAAGCCGGAAGTCCATTCTCTGCAATATTTAACTTCCGCCCTAATATGTTGATTGTGTTTTCTTCAATCGTAACAGGGATATAGCCCCTGGTAATTTCCTCATCAATGCCGGCTGTGGAGTTGAGCCAGTTAAGCCGGGATAAACGATTACCTTCATTATATCCATGATTAGGGACCTCCGCTCCGGCAACATTTAATAAAAGCGGCACAACTTGTTTTTTCCCATTTGCTATTACAGAAACAGAACCGCTATAAATTCCTTCTTTAACTCCTGTCAGATCTACTCCAATCCAGAGCGCCTGCACCCTTCCGGTTAAAATATTGATTTGTTTTGAAAAAGATTTCCCAGTGAAATTAATCCCTTCTTTGTTAAAACAGGTCATTTTACTATTGTTGATAGAATACCCTTTTTCCCCTCTTAAATCGGAAAATTCGACCCGGACATCTTTGACGTCTGCTTTTAAAGCCCATACTCCAAGTTGGTATACATAAAATTCGCCCGGCTGTGCTGTCATTGAAAAAGGCTTTGTATAAGCAGCATCCTGTATTTTCCTTTCGGGAATGGAATCAAACCATCTTAAAGGTTCATCACGCAATACAGGAAAGGCTAAGAATGACCTGTTTTTTAAGAGAAGCGCATACTTCTTTAAGGCGGCAGTAGTGGATAGATTGTGTGCGGGGTTATTAGCGAAAGCCCCTGCACAAAAAGCAATTAAAAATAACAAACTGATTTTTAAGTATTTCATTCCCCGCTTATTTTATAGTGATTTTATCGACTTCCCGTCGTTACTGATATAGAATAATCCGGTAGCCCCGGTTTTCACTTGAACTCTCGGCCATTTTAAAAATGAGGTGTAGCCCAGCATTTTTTTTGAATCAGTTGCGGTTTCAGCAAAAATTGAAATATTGGCGTCATACCTTGTGGGGTTTGTAATAGATAGTATAACTCCTTTTTTTGTACGCTTTACTATTTTGGATTCAACAGCGTCATAGACATAGATTTTAGCTTTATCAGTTTGCAGATATATGCCCGGGATCTCCATCGCCATCAAGAGCCCATTTAATTCGTTCCAGCCTGTATTGCCAACGGTGCCACGCTCCCCTCTGCTATCGGCATCACAGTAAGTTAGGCGTTCGCTTATCTTACCATTGGGTCGAATTCCTTCTGCATGGGCATGAATGATATCACGCATCAGTTCGGCATAGCGTTGATCACCAGTAGCACGGTATATTTTAAATAAAGGGTCGCCGGATGATGTGCAAATACCTGGTGCTCCATGTTTATTTTGGGTGCTTGCCCAAACCGCCCCTGTTAATTTAGCGCCAAGCCGGCCAAGTTCTGTGTTCCGGGGTAATTCGTAGTCGTAAGAAACAGTCCAGGTTGCGCATAAGTTGGCCAGATTGCGGGACTTTTCGAGCCATTTGGTTTCACCGGTTAACTCGTACAACACCATTAAGGATGTCATAAAACCGTAAGCTGTTTCAGAGTCAGCATTCTGCAAAATATCTGCACATGCCCCTGTCGTCATTCCAAGTTTTACAAAATCGCGATTATAATAGAACTCGGCAGCCGATTTTGCAATTGATAAAAATTCCTGGGCGTGATAATATCTTGAAGCCAATGCCAGCCCGCCAATCGCGCTAACTCCGCCACTGGTATTATACACGGCAACCCCACCAGTTTGGTTGTTTATAAAATTACCCCACTGACCATCGTTCTTCCAAGTATCAGCAAAGGCTTGTGCTAATCGTTTTATATTCGTCTCCCAATCCGGTTTGATGGCGTTGCGCTTACCCTGGACCTTAAGTAATTCGAATTGTTTGATCATCCAAAAAAGAACATCCCCGTTCTTACGGGTGAGGCAAATTTCAGGATATTCATCATAACCCTCCCGACCAAAGCATTTGCCATCATAATTAAGTGCGCCATAAAAGTATCCGCTTTTACCCTGCGCACGGGGGATGGCAAAATCAAAGGTATTGGTTACACGTTGAAAATGCGTTTCATCACAGAGTACAAGCATTGGGAAAGTATCCATCAATCCGCCCACCCAGCCAAATGATATCCAATCAGCATTCTCCGGGCAATAGAACTTGAAGTTATTTCCATTATAATACCTGCTATCAATATTTTGGGACATAATTTCGACAATCTTACTGAAGGGAAAAAGATTGCGTGGATGGTTTACACCTGTAACTTCTTTGCGTACCGATGCGAACTTCTCCAAAAGGCCCGG
>Ga0136846_1226185_pt1 | contig 11686 bp, 14 predicted proteins | sample HopSoiMetagenom2_FD_96841 | JGI IMG/M metagenome (GOLD analysis project Ga0136846, IMG submission 96841) | Grasslands soil microbial communities from Hopland, California, USA - 2 Assembly 2016 (version 4) | ecosystem: Environmental > Terrestrial > Soil > Grasslands | place: USA: Hopland... | reverse complement strand
GAGCGGCATCTCAACAGGCGTGAAGAGGAACGATGACCAGCGGACCGAGTTCGGCCACGGCCTGAGGGCCCGCCTGCTCCGTCGCCGCGCGCTGCGATTCGGTCCTGGACGTGTCCGCCTCCCGGCGCCGCTCGTCCAACGACCGTCAGCTCTCTAGTCAGCCCGAGAGCTCTTGCGCAAGCTGAAGACGGTTTCCGTCAGGGTCGAACACGTCCAAAATCCGGATCTGGCCGTGCAGCTCGAAGACGACGCCCACCTCGACGCCGGCCTGCCGTAGCTCCTCCGCCGCAGCCTTGACGTCGGCGACGTCCACGTGGGCGACACCCCCGTCCGCTTGCGGCTCGCCTTCTGCCAGGGCGATCTCCATGCCGTTCCGCTCGAGCTTCGACCATTTGTCGTCGCCGTCGAAGAACGTCTCCGCGAAGCCGAGCTTGTCCTTGTAGAACACGCGTGCCGCGTCGAGATCGCGCACGTGGTACCAGACCGGCGTCACAGAGCGAGGCCCGGCTCCTCCAGGAACGCCTTGACGTCCCCCAGGAACTGCGCGCCCGTCGCGCCGTCGATCGCGCGGTGGTCGCACGTCAGCGTCAGCTCCATCCGCGGGCGCACGACGACCTGGCCGTCCACCACCACCGGCTTCTCCTCGGTCGCGCCGACCGCGAGGATCGCCGCCTGCGGCGGGTTCAGGACCGCGACGAAGCGTTCGATTCCGAACATGCCCAGGTTCGAGATCGTGAAGGAGCCGCCGTCGAGGTCGCTCTGCTGCAGCTTGCCGCTGCGCGCGCGGTCGACCAGTTCGGCGCGAGCCGCCGCGATCTCCGCGATGGTCTTGCGCTCGCAGCCTTGGATGACGGGGACGACGAGCCCGTTGGGGATCGCCACGGCGATGCCGACGTTCGCCGTCGGGTGCAGCTCGATCGCCTCGCCCTTGTAGAGGGCGTTGACGGCGCGGTGTCGCATCAGCGCCATCGCGCACACCTTCGTGAGCAGATCGGAGACCGTCGGCTTCGCGCCGTCCCCCTGCAGGTCGACCAGCCGCTTGCGGACCTCGAGCGCGCGGGCCATGTCGACGGTGATCCCGAGCTGGAAGACCGGCGCCTGCCACGCCTCGGTGAGGCGGCGCGCGATCGTCTTGCGCATCGATGAGAGCTGCTCGACCTCGACCTCCTGCGACACGGCCGCCGGGGCGGCGATCGGTGCCGGGGCTCCGGTCGCGGCCGCGCGCTCGACGTCCTCGGCGACGACACGGCCCTCAGGCCCGGTGCCGGCGACGTTCGTCAGGTCGATCCCGCGCTCTCGCGCGATGCGGCGTGCGAGCGGCGAGGCCTTGACCCGACCGTTGCCGGACTGTGGGGCGCGGATCTCCGTGACCTGCTCGCTCATCTCGCCGTGCGTCGACGCGTCGCGTCCGCGCTCCCGATCTTGTTCACGCGCGCGCGCGGGCGAGCCTTCCTCCTGTGCGTCCTCGCCGACCTCGACGGATTCGCCCTGCTCGCCGATGACCGCGATCGTCCTGCCGACCGGGACCTCGCCCTCCGCGACCGCGATCCTCAAGAGGACGCCGGAAGCGTCGGCCTCGACCTCCTGCGTGACCTTGTCGGTGTCGAGCTCGTACAGCGGCTCGCCCTTCTCAACCTGGTCGCCCTCGGACTTGAGCCACTTGACGATCGTCCCGGACTCCATGCCCTGCCCGAGGCGGGGGAGCTTGATCTCAGTTGCCATCGCGAGCCACGGTGCGGCGGATCGCCTCGAGCACGTCATTGCTGTGCGGCACGACCCACTCCTCCATCACGGGCGCGAACGGCAGCGGTGTGAACTTCGCGCCGACGCGCTCGATCGGCGCATCGAGCCAGTCGAACGCGCCGTACTGGATCACGGCGGCGACCTCCGCGCCGAAGCCCATGCGCGTGACTGCCTCGTGCGCGACGACGCAGCGGTTCGTCTTCTTGACCGAGGAGATCAGTGCGTCCTCGTCGAGCGGCTGCAGCGTGCGCGGGTCGACGACCTCGACCGAGATGCCGTCCTGCTCCGCCTGCTCCGCCGCCGTCAGGGCCTCGTGCACGAGCCGGCCCGTCGCGATCACCGTGACGTCCTCGCCCTCGCGATGGACGCGCGCTTTCCCGAGCGGGATCGGCTCCAGCTCGTCCGGAACGTCCTCTTTGATGCCGTACAGGGTGCGGTGCTCGAAGAAGACGACGGGGTTGTCGTCGTAGATGGCCGACCAGAGCAGCCCGCGCACGTCGCTCGGCGTCGACGCGAACACGACCTTGAGGCCCGGGATGTGGACGAACCACGCTTCGAGCTGCTGTGCATGCTGCGCGCCCGGCGACCAGCCGGCGCCGCCCTGCGTGCGGAATGTGACCGGCACGGACAGCTGCCCGCCGGACATGTAGCGGTGCTTCGCCGCCTGGTTGACGATCTGCTCGGTCGCGAGCGTGAGGAAATCCTCGTACATGATCTCCGCGACCGGCCGCATCCCCTGCATCGCCGCGCCGATTGCGGCCCCGGCGAGCGCCATCTCGGAGATCGGCGTGTTGCGCACGCGCTCCGGGCCGAACTCGTCGACCAGCCCCTGCGTCACGCCCATCGAACCGCCCATCTCGGCGATGTCCTCGCCCATGATGAAGACGTCGTCGTCGTCGCGCATCGCGCGCGACAGCGCGTCACGCACGGCCTCGCGGTAGCTCAGCTCAGGCATCAGGCGTCGGAGGCGCCGCTTGCCGGCGCCGACTTCAGGGCGTGCGGGCTTTGCCCGCGCGTCCGTCTGCGCCGCTGACCCAGATCGTATGAATCGACGCTACGCATAGACGTTCTTGAGGGCGTCCTCGGGCTTCGGATCGGTGCCGTTCTTGGCGAAGTCGACCGACGCCTCGACGACCTCCTGCACCTCGCGGTCGAGCTCCTCGACCTCGTCGTCCGAGAGCTCGAGCTTCGCGCGCAGGTGGTCGAGCGGATCCTGCGTCGAGCGGACGTCCTCGATCTCTTCCTTCGAGCGGTAGACCTGCGGGTCGCCGATGTAGTGGCCGACCAGGCGGTACGTCTCGACCGCCAGGAACACCGGGCCCTTGCCGCTGCGCGCGTGCTCCAGCGCCTTGCGTGTCGCCTTGTAGACGGCCTCGACGTCCTGGCCGTCGACCTTGGCCGACTTCATCCCGAACGCGACCGCACGCTGCGAGATGTCCTCGATCGGCATGTGCTGCCAGCCGGGTGTGGACTCCGCCCAGTGGTTGTTCTCGCAGACGAAGACGGCGGGCACCTGCCACAGCTGCGCCAGGTTGAGGGATTCGTGGAACGTCCCGATGTTCGTCGCGCCGTCGCCGAAGAAAGCGACCGCGACCCGCGGCTCCCCGCGAAACTTGAACGCGAGCGCGGCGCCGGTGATGGCCGGCAGCCCGCCGCCGACGACGGCATTCGCGCCCATGTTCCCGCGCTCGATGTCGTACAGGTGCATCGAACCGCCGTACCCGTGCGAGCAGCCCTCGAGCTTGCCGTAGAGCTCCGCCATCAGCTCGTTCGGAGTGGTTCCCTTCGCGAGCGTGTGCCCATGCGCACGGTGGGTCGACGCGATGATGTCCCCCTCCTCGAGCGCACGACAGACGCCGACGGCGACGGCCTCCTGGCCGATCGCGACATGGAGGAAGCCGGGCAGCTCGCCGGCGCGGAAGCGCTCTTCCACCTTCTCCTCGAAGCGGCGGATCAACAGCATCTCGCGAAAGAACTCCCGGAGATCCGAGCTCGAAAGCGTCCCTTTTTGCTCAACCTTCGCCACGGGGCTGAGTTTATGCTGCGGCCCTTGAGACTCGTCGACCGTTTCAACGAGATCGAGCGCGAGCTGCCCGACGACTGGGCGGAGGCGACGCTCGTGCTCGCGCTCACGGACGATGCACGCCGCGAGCGCGCGGCGGCGTTGCTCGGCCCCGCCAACCCGGGTCGCTCCGGACAGAACCTCCGCTTCACCACGTCGCGGCGCGGTGGCGGCGTCGCACCCGACGGCATGCGCCGCCTGCTGCGGCGGCTCGACGACGACGCGATCCAGGGCGCGCTGGAGCTCGTCCGCGCGACGGAGGCGCCGCGAGCGGAGCTCCGACGGCGCCCGAGCCTGCACGACCAGTGGAGGCGCGCCCTCGGCGGGCTCCCCGCGGACTGGAGCGACGTGTACGCCGAGGTCCGCTTCGACTCGACCGACTACGTCGAGCGCGGAGCGCTGCTGCTGGCGCCGCTCAACCCCGCACGCCACGGAGGGCCGGCGGCCCTGCGCTTCCGCGCGGCGCACCACTTCGGCTACGGCGTCTCTCCGGAGATGGCGACGCGTTGCTTCGAGCGCTGCGACGAGGACGGCATGACCGGCGAGGTCGAGATCCTGCGAGCGCTGTCCGACACGAACCCGGTTGGCACGCAGGGCCCGGTCTGGCTCGTCGGGGGCCGCTCCGTATGAGCGATCCCGTCTCCTGGTTCCTGATCGAGCGCGGCTGGAAGGTGCTCGACGCGGGCGGCGACGACGTCGGCCGTGTCGAGGAGGTCGTCGGCGACACCGGCGTCGACATCTTCAACGGCCTGTCCATCTCGACCGGGCTGCTCGCCGGCGCTCGCTACGTGCCCGCCGAGGTCGTCGGCTCGATCACCGAAGGCGCCGTACAGCTCCGTCTCTCGGGCGACGAGGTGGAGCGTCTCGGCGCGTACGAAGAGCCGCCGCCGAGCACGGAGTTCACTCCCTAGCCGAGCACAGCTGCGAGCTCGCGTGCGAGCGTGCGGGCTTCGCGCTCCGACGGAGCGACGACGAGCACCGTGTCGTCGCCGGCAAGCGTCCCGACGACGCGTTCGTGTCCGAGCTGGTCGAGCGCACGCGCGATCGCCGGAGCCGCGCCGAGCTCGCTCTGCAGGACGACGACGTTCCCCGCGGGCGTCACCTTGCGGCCGAATTGCCCGAGCACGCTGTTGAGTGCCTCGGCCGGATCGTTGCGGCGCGTCGTGTGAGCCAGGACGTAGCGAGGGCGTCCGAGCTGGTCGCGCGTCTTCTCCAGCCCGAGCTCGCGGATGTCCCGCGAGATCGTCGCCTGCGTGACCGCGCACCCGGCGTCCGCGAGCGCGTCGAGGAGCTCGAACTGCGTGCCGACGCGCATGCGGCTGACGACGCTCTCGATCAAACGATGCCGCTCGGCCTTCGGCAGATGCATAGAACGAGCATACGTATGCAGGGTTTCCGACGCGCACGGGCTGGTAGAACACCCCTCGTGCTTCGCAAGCTGCTCTGGTCCGCCCTCTACGGCTCGATCGCCGCGCTCGCGACGGCCGTGTCGCGCCGTACGGCTTCGCGCATCTGGCGTACGCTCACCGGCGAGGAACCTCCGACGAAGAAATGACGAACGCCGATCAAAACGTCGAGCGCGCGGCGAACAAGCCGCAGCAGATGGCGAACGAGTTTGCCGGCGAGGGCGGCGTCAAGGCGAAGCTCGCCGAGCCGCTGGCGGAGGATGCAGACTTCATTCGCAAGTTGAAGCCGAGCCTGATCAAGGCGCGCGCGAAAGGGGAGGCGCCGATGAACCAGAAGCCCGGGAAGGCGCCGCTGTCCCCGTCCGGGCCGCAGCTCGGGAAGCGCCAGAAGCCGAAGAAGAACGGCGGGCCGAATCCGTTCCTCATCGTCGGCGCTGCCGTCGTCGCGGGCATCGTCCTCGCCAAATGGATCGATTGGAGGGGCCATGCCCACCCAAGAGGCTGACGCGCAGAGCGTCGGCACCGCCGTAAAGCAGGTCGCGGAGCGCACAAGCGCGATCGTGCGGCTCGAGCTCGAGCTCGCCGCGCTCGAGCTGAAGCGGAAGGTCGTCTCGCTCGGGCTCGGAATCGGCCTCGGGATCGGCGCGGCGGTGATGGCCCTCTTCATGGTGGGCTTCCTCTACGCTGCGATCGCCGCTGCGCTCGCGCTCGTCATGCCCTGGTGGGCGGCGCTGCTCGTGGTGACGGGGATCCTGCTGCTCCAGGTCGCGCTGCTCGGGCTCCTGGCCGTGAACCGCATCAAGAAGGGAACGCCGCCCGTTCCACAGCAGGCGATCGAAGAGGCGAAGCTCACGACAGAGGCGCTGAAGAGCAATGGCCGGTAGCAACAACTCCCGCACCGTCGCCGAAGTCCGGCGCGAGATCGAGAACGAGCGCGAGCAGCTCGCAGGCGCAGCCGAATCGCTGCGCGAGAGCTTCAGCGAGGCGACCGACGTGCGCGCGAAGCTGCGCGCGAATCTGCCTGCGGCCGCCATCGGCGCGCTCGGCGTGGGGTTCCTGCTGGCCGGTGGGGTCGGCGCGACCGCGCGGCTGATCTTCCGGCGCGGACGCGAAGGCGAAACAAAAGCCCAGGTCGGGCGGTTCCGCCTTGTCGGCCGCGACTGAACGACAGCGCGCCCGCGTCGGGCGAACCCCGAGCTCGCCCGAGCGGCTCACGCGCGGCGACTGGCTCGCTGCGTTCAAGGGGAGCTTCACGGCGTTCATGCGCGACGACTGCATGGGGCTCTCGCAGGAGATCGCCTACAGCTCGCTGCTCGCGTTCTTCCCGGCGATGGCGTTCCTGATCGGCGCGCTCGGCATCTTCAACCTCTTCGACGACGTCAAGCAGCTGCTCGACCCGATCGCGCCGCACGGCGTGATCAAGTTCATCTCCACCCTCCAGCAGGACTCGACCGGCGGGACGTCGTCGGTCGCGTTCACGATCGGCTTCGTCGGCGCCGTCTGGGCGGCGAGCGGCGCGATGGGCTCGATCATGAAGGCCGTCAACCGCGCGTACGAGCTGCAGGAGACACGCCCGTTCTGGAAGTCGCGCTGGATCGCGATCGTGCTCGTCGTCGCAACGGGCCTGACGACGGCCGGCGTCTTCTTGCTGATCGTGGTCGGCGGCTCGCTCGGCGATGCGATCGCCAAGAAGGCAGGCCTCGGCACCGTGTTCCACTGGTTCTGGGCGATCGCGCGCTGGCCGGTCGCGTTCTGCGCGATCCTGCTGTTCTTCGCGCTCGTTTACTACCTCGCGCCGAACATGCGCCAGCGGAGCTGGAGGTGGGTCACCCCCGGCTCCGCCGTCGGCGGCGCCCTGTGGCTCGTGCTCTCGGGACTGTTCGCCCTCTACGTCACCTTCGCGGGGAACTACACGAAGACGTACGGCACGCTTGCGAGCGGGATCATCCTCTTGCTCTGGCTGAATTACTCCGCGTTCGCGCTGCTCTTCGGCGCCGAGCTCAACTCCGAGCTCGACCGCCAGGCCGACATTCGCGCCGCTGGCGGCGAGAATGCCGGCCTCGTGACTCCTGTCAGGCGGGGAAGCTGACGACGAAGCTGCCGCGCAGCTTCTTCGTCTTGTCTGATCTGTAGCTGTAGACGCCCGGGACGAGCGTCACCGTCCACGTCGCCTTGCCGCGCGTCTTGAGACCCGTCTTCTTGTTGACGCCGGGGCCTGTGAGGTGGAAGTTGTCGGTCTTGCTGCGGTCGTTGACGGTCACGACGGCTGGACCCGGAAGCGCGGACTTCGGCTTGAGCGAAATCGTCCGCTTCGGGCCGACGCTGCCGGTCAACGTGACCGGGGCAATCGCACCGGCGAGGAAGTAGCCGCGCATCTGCACCGAGTGCGCGTCGCAGACGTACGTGTAGCGGCCCTCGCCGATGGTGACCGTCCAGGTTGTCTCCTGCTTTTCGCCGATGGGCGTCGACTGGTCGAGGCCCGGGCCTTTCAGGTGGAAGTTGTGTGCCTCGGAGCGGTCGCTGACCGAAATGTCGTACGCGCCGGGTGCGAGCTGCGTGATCGCGTTCCCATTCGCGTCGCGAAGGGAGATCACGAACGCATCGTTCGTCCCGACCACTGCGACGAGCTTCGGGTTATCGGCCTGAGCGACCGCCGATGGAAGCACGAGCGCTGCGAGCAGCGCCACGAGAGCGATCCGTGTGGTCATGACCGGACTCTACGGCAGCCTCCGCGGTTCGGATTTCGCGGAGGGCCAACCCCGTCAGGATCAGGATCACGCCGACCAGCGCGACGAGCCACAAGCGGGCGCCTGTGAAGGGCAGCGTCGCCGTCTGGCCGGCGCGGGCGGTGGACGAAAGGACTCCCCTGGTGGCTCCCGCATCCGTGGTGGACGAGCCGTCCGCTCCGTGCGCGGGCTTCGTGCCCGGATCCGAGCGCGCCGTGGTCGTGGTGGTGGTGGTCGTGGTGGTAGTGCTCGTCGTCGTCGTGACGGCCGGCGGCCCCGGATTCGGGGACGGATCCGGCGTCGGGGCGGGCTGCGGCTTCGGCGCCGGCCCGCTGCACGTTCCCGACCGGTGGCTCTTCAGCGCATGGACGTCGACCTCGTGGCCGCCCGAGCAGGGCGCCAGCTTGTGTGGCTGGCTGTTGCCGGGGCCGTGCAGCACGGCTGTCCCCTGAGCGCCGTTCTTCTCGGCGATCTGCCCCGCGGTCTGCCCGTTCCCGTACTGCTTCGTCTTGCCGGACTGGGCCTCCGCATGCGTGTCGTGTGACGTCACGTTCGACGGCTTCACGCCGCTTGCGTTCGCCGGCGCGCTCGGAGCCGCGGCACCCACGGCCGTGGATGCTGCCGCCGCCGGCGTCGTCGTCGTGGTCGTCGCCGGCGCCGCGGCGGGCGGCGCGTCCTTCTTCAACTGTCCGGGAGCGCTCGCCGAGTTGCCCGGCGCAGTCCCCTCGTTGCCGTTCCCGTTCCCGTTGCCGTTCCCGTTGCCCGCGGACGCCGTGCCGGCGAACGCGAGGACGCTGAGAACGAGCACGCAGGTGCCCGTACGCCGCATTTGGTCCTCCCCCTCTTACCCGTTTCCCCACGTCTCACGTTAGTGAGGAACGGACGTTTGTCCAGAGGCGGTCCAAAGCAGAAGGGGCGGCGCTGCGGCCGCCCCTTCTGACCTGCGTACGAATTGCGCTACGCGATCGTGCGCGCCTGGCGCCGGAGCGTCAGGCCGAACGCGATCAGTGCGAGCGCCGCGATAACGGCGATCCAGAGCGGGAAGCCCGTGAACGGGAGGCTCCCCTGACCGACCGCCTGAAGTGAGCCGAGGACGCCGCCCTGCGGGCCTGCGGTCTTGCCGTTGCCATGGCGGGACGCGGTCGCGCCGAGGACGTTGCCCTGCGGCGTCGTGCCGCCCGACGCCGTGGCGCCGGTCGCGCTCGTGCCCGCCGTGCCCGTAGCCGACACGCCCGTGTTCGACGTGGACGACGACGTGTTCGAGGCGGTGTTGCTCGAGCTCGACGTGTTGGACGTATTGCTCGTGTTCGACGTGTTGCTCGTGTTCGAGGTGTTGCTCGTGTTGGACGTGTTGCCGGTGTTCGTGCTCGTCGAGCCGCCGGACTGCTCCGTGCACGCCGCGGACGAGTAGCTCTTCACCGCGTGGACGTCGACTGCGTGCTTGTGCTTGCAGTCCATGACCTTGTGCGGCTGGGAGTTCCCCGGGCCGTAGATGGTCGTGCCTGCGGGCGCGCCGCGGCCGTTCGCGATCTGGGCAGCCGTACCGCCGTTGCCGTACCGCTTCGACGCGTCGCGGTGGGCGGCCGTCTGCGTCGTCGCGGCGTTCGAGCCGGACGAGCTGCACGTGGCGCTGGAGCCGGTCCCGCCGCCCGTCGAGCACGACGTGTTGTGGTTGCCCTTGGCGGTCGAGCTGGTGGGCTTCACGCCCGACTGCGCCGCGTTCGAATTCGCATCCGCGCCGCCCTGGGTCGACGTGCTCGAGCTCGAAGACTGGTCCTTCTTCGCCTGACCTGGGGCGTTCGCCGAGTTCCCGTTCTGGGACGCGGAGTCGGTCGCGGAAGCGGTCGGGGTGCTGGAGGCGTCCTTGCCGGAGCCGTTGCCGTTCCCGTGGCCGTTACCCGCGAGAGCCGAGCCCGCGAATGCGGCGATGCCGAAAGCGAGCACGATGCCGCTCGTCAGACCCGCAATACGCTTTGACATCTCGTTCTCTCCTCGTTGCGAATGACATTTCAGAGGGACTTAGTGCCGAGAGAACGCACAATGAAGCCATACGGATACGGCTTCGAAGAAGTATTTCCCTGCTCAGGCCCGAAGCTGGGCGCCGAGACGGCTCTGGACGGCCGCGACGATCAGGTTCCTGAGCTCCGCGGCCTCCTCGTCGGTGAGCGTCTTCTCGCTCGACTGGAAGGTCACGGCGAAGGCGACCGACTTCTTCCCCGGGCCGACCTGCTCGCCGCGGTAGACGTCGAACGGCCGCATCTCCCGCAGGTCGGCGCCGGCCGCCTCGCGCGCTGCCTCCACGAGCGCTCCGGCGGTCACATCCTCGGCGACGACGAAGGCGAGATCCTGCCGGACGGGCGGATACGTGATCACGTCCTCGTAGTGCACGACGTCGGGAACGGCGGCGAAGAGCGTCGCCAGGTCGAGCTCGAAGATCCCCCAGTCGCCGTCGAGCAACGCGGGGTGCAACGCGCCGAGCCAGCCGGCATCGACGCTTGCCGCCTTGCCCGGATGGAGGAAGGGCCGAGGAGCCGGCTCGGCCCGGAGCTCGACCTTCAGCGCGTCGTGCAGCGTCTCGACGACACCTTTCACGCGCGCGAACCCGCCCGACGCGATGCCTCCGACGCGCCAGGGCTCCTCCGGCAGCTTGCCGCCGCGCGGCAGGTAGACGCGCGCGATCTCGAAGAGCGCGACGTCCGCCGCGCCGGCGTCCACGTTCCGCTGCGCCGACTCGATCAGCCCGCGGCGAAGCGTCGTGCGTAGGACCGCCTGGTCGGCGCTGAGCGGCTCCGGGAGGCGGATCGCGTCGGGATCGTCGTCATCCGGGACGAGGCTCCAGTTGTACGCCTCCGAGAAGCCGCAGCCGACGAGCACGTCCTCGACGACGCGCCGCAGCCGCTGCTCCTTCGACAGCCGGCCGAACATGGCGGTTCGCAGCGGCAGCGTGTACGGGACGTCGTCCAGCCGGAACCGCGCGACCTCCTCGACGAGGTCGGCCTCGCGCGTCACGTCGCGCGCACGCCAGGTCGGGACGGTGACGTTCCAGTCCGGTGCGACCTCGAATCCGAGTCGCTCGAGAATCGCACGCTGCTCGTCAGGCCCGGTGCGCAGGCCGACGAGCAGATCCGTGCGCTCGGGCCGCAGGTGCACGACCGGCCTTTCCGGCAGCTCGCGCCTGACGTCGACGTCGCCGGTCCAGCGTGCCCCTGCGAGCGCGACGAGCAGCTCCGTCGCGAGCTTCGCCGCCTGCTCGGCGAGGTACGGGTCGACGCCCTTCTCCCACCGGTTCGAGCCTTCGGTGCGCAGGCGCAGCCGCTCCGACGAGCGGTGGATGGTCAGCGGCTCGAAGTTCGCGGCCTCCAGCAGAACATCGGTCGTCTGCTCCTCGACCTCGCTCTCGACCGAGCCCATGATCCCCGCGATCGCGACCGCATGCCCGGCGTCGGCGATGACGAGATCGCTCGGAACGAGGTCACGCAGCGTGCCGTCGAGCGTCCGCACCTGCTCGCCTCGATCTGCGCGACGGACGACGATGCGGCCCTCGCGCAGCTTCGCCTGGTCGAAGGCGTGCAGCGGGTTGCCGAGCCCGAGCATCACGTAGTTCGTGATGTCGACGACGTTCGAGATCGGACGCATGCCGGCCGCCAGCAGGCGTGCCCTCAGCCACGGAGGCGAGGGCGCGACTCGGACGTCGCGGAAGGTGCGCCCGACGTAGCGGGGACAGGCGTCGAAGTCCTGGACGTGCACGT
>Ga0136846_1239538_pt1 | contig 11688 bp, 11 predicted proteins | sample HopSoiMetagenom2_FD_96841 | JGI IMG/M metagenome (GOLD analysis project Ga0136846, IMG submission 96841) | Grasslands soil microbial communities from Hopland, California, USA - 2 Assembly 2016 (version 4) | ecosystem: Environmental > Terrestrial > Soil > Grasslands | place: USA: Hopland... | reverse complement strand
TCTTCAGCTGGACCCGTGAAAACACCCGGCGTTTCATGACGATCCCGTTGAACCACCACGCCGGAACCGACGTGCGGTTGAAATCGACCAGCTCCTCGACGACGAAGTCGGCGTCCACGAGCTGTTTCGTCAGGCTTTGACGCGTGTATCGCTCCCTGTGCTCGAGGGCCTCGTCCAATGTGCCGAAGAGCCATGGGTGCTGCGGAACCAGGACGATGACTCGTCCGCCCGGGGCGAGCGAGCGGTGAATGTTGGCCAGCGCGAGGGCAGGATCCGCCACGTGCTCGAGGACATTGACGATGATAACAGTGTCGAACCGGCCCCAGAGAGATGCGAAATCGCGCTCGCGGGTCACGTCGATGTCCCGTACTTCGAGGTATGGTTTTCCGCTGGCATATCCGCGCAGATACCCCAGGTAGTTCGGGTTCAGGTCCGAGGCGACGTAAAGCTCCCGCGGGATGAACTGCTCGGTGAGGTTGCCAATTCCCGATCCGATTTCGAGCACACGATCTCGAACAAACGGGCGAAGCGTGTCGCCCATCCAGAGGTTGAATCGCCTGGTCCGTTCCAGTTGATGGAGGATGTGCGATCCGTAATCGTCCTCGCTGTAGATGTCGTCCAGCGCGCTGTACTTGAGCAGCGCGCCCAGGGCTTTGAGCCCGTCCAGCGGCCGAATCTTCTTGCCTTCGCGCATCGAGCGCGGCATGTACCGAATCGGCACCTCGAAGATGTGCGCGTGACGCTTGGCCAGCTTGAGCGTCAGCTCGATCTCGATGCGGTAATCGTTGCTGCGGATGGGAATGGATTTGAGCAGCGTGGCGCGGACGGCCTTGTAGCAGGTTTCCACGTCCGTTAGGTTCAGATCCGTGAAACAGCTCGTCAGAAACGACAGCAAGCGGTTGACCAGGGAGTGGCGAAAGCCCAGGGCCCGGCGGTACTTCGCCACCATATACCGGGAACCGAACACGGCATCGGCGCCGGCCTCGATGAAGGGCCGCATCACTTCGGGCAGATCCTGCGGGTCGTACTCGAGGTCGGAATCGTGAAAGACGATCACGTCGCCGGTCGCGTGCGCCAGGCCGGTCCGTATCGCCGCGCCCTTCCCCCGGTTCATCTCATGCCGCAGCAGCGTGATGCCCGGAACTTCCTCCCGGAGCCGTTTCAGCACGTCGCCGCTTCCATCGGTGCTGGCATCGTCGACGACAATGATCTCCAGCGCCGCAATCGACGGCGCGCGAACGGCGAGCAGACGGCGAAGACTGGCCTCGACGAGATGGCGTTCGTTGAAGACCGGGACGATGACGGAGAGCTTCAGCGGCTGGTCGCCCGCGCCTGGAGCCGGTGCGGCCGCGCGTGCGATTGCGGCGTCATAAGTGGTCATCTGAAGACGGGCAGCACTCCTGTCACTGTGGCTCGGGCGTGTCGCCGTTGCGGCGCGAGTAATGTAACACCTTCCACACCGATTGTCAGGCGCGCCGGCGTTCTTCGTTCCCACGCGGCGCCAGGCAGATCGTCGCGTGCCGTGGCCCATGCAATATAGTGCGGACACCTTTCATGCCTGAAAACAGCCATCGACTGCAACCGTCGCCGGCGATGTACGCCATCGTGCTGGTGGCCGCGTACCTCGCATTCCTGGTGCTCCGCCCTTTTGTCGCGCCGCTGATCTGGGCCGTGATCTTCGGGATCCTGTTTCACGGATGGCACGTCGTCTTGTCCAGGAGAATGCGGCGCGGCGCTGCCGCGCTCGTGACGACGCTCGTCGCGGCCATCATTGTCGTCGCGCCGGCGATCATGCTCGTGTCGGCAGTGGTGCGCGAGGTACCGCAGCTGACAGGTTACCTCCAGCAGACCACGCGAAATGCCCCGGATCAGATCGAACTCCTGTGGCGGGCGATCCGAACCAGGATTCCCGTCGACCTGCCTGATGACCCGGCCGTGCTCATCAGCGCAGGCCTGAGTCGCGCGATCAGCTTCATCGCACCCCGCGCCGGCGGCGCACTCGCGGGCTTCACGGGCGTGCTGGGCAGCCTTGTCACCATGCTGTTCGCGCTGTTCTTCGTACTGCGCGACGGTGAGGCGATGAGCGTCCGGCTTCGCGACTGGTTGCCGTTTTCCGCAGCCGAGAACCAGCGATTGATGGAGGAGACGCGCGATCTCGTCATCGCGAGCGTTGGCGCAGGGCTGATCGTCGCGGCCGCACAAGGAGCGATCGGAGGAGCCGCATTCTGGTTTCTCGGACTTGGCGCTCCGGTCGTGTGGGCGGTCGTGATCGCCTTCGCCTCACTCATTCCCGCGGTGGGCTCGGCGCTGGTGTGGCTGCCGGCTGCACTCTGGCTGCTGCTGTCGGGGGACGTGGGCCGCGGGCTCACCATGTTGTTCATCGGGGTATTCGGCATCAGCATGGTCGACAACGTGCTCCGGCCGCTGCTGCTCAGCGGCAGGGCGCAGACGAGTACGTTGGTCATCTTCTTCGGATTGCTCGGCGGCGTGGCCGCGTTCGGATTCGTCGGGCTCGTCGTCGGCCCCGTGATCCTGGTCACCACCGGGAGCCTGCTGAAGATGTTTCGCGCTGCGGATTCCGCGCGCGCCTTCACGCCGTAGGGCTGGCCCGGACGCTACGACACTCCGGACGCCCTCCGCAGGATCGGAGGTGCGAACGCGGAACGCGGGGGGCGCGGGAGAGAAACGCGAGAATCGTCAATGAATGAGCCCGGTGTCTGCTGGCATGCGCCCTGCACGGAGGCCGTGGGTCCGCCAACCAGAGCGGGCGCGCCGGGCGGCCGCTCTGGAAGCATCCACATCTCGAACGGGACATCATCAGATTCTTCCGTCCGGCAAGGAGTGCGCCTTGTTCTCTAAGCTCACTGCGGAGTCGCTCGGGACATTCTGGCTCGTTCTCGGCGGGTGCGGCAGCGCGGTACTCGCGGCCGCGTTTCCAAACGTCGGTATCGGATTGCACGGCGTCTCACTCGCATTTGGTCTCACGGTGCTGTCCGGGGCATATGCGCTCGGCCCGATCTCGGGCGGTCACTTCAACCCCGCGGTCTCTGTCGGCCTGTGGGCCGGCGGCCGGTTTCCCGCGTCGCAGTTGTTGCCTTACATAGTCGCGCAGGTTGTTGGCGGGGCCGTCGGCGCCGGCGTGCTGTACTTCATCGCGAGCGGCCACGCGGATTTCAGCCTGGCCGGCGGGTTCGCGTCCAACGGCTACGGCGTGCACTCACCGGGAGGCTATTCGCTCGCGGCGGCACTCGTATGCGAAGTGGTCATGACGTTCATGTTCTTGATCGTCATCCTGGGCAGCACCCACAAACGCGCGCCTGTAGGATTTGCAGGCCTCGCCATCGGCCTCGCGCTCACGCTGATCCACCTGATCAGCATCCCGGTGACAAACACCTCGGTCAATCCGGCGCGCAGCACGGCAACCGCGCTCTTCGTCGGGGGCTGGGCGATTCAGCAGCTGTGGCTGTTCTGGCTTGCTCCGGTGATTGGTGCCGCAATCGCCGGGCTCGTGTACAGGTCGGTCCTCGAGGGTGTCCAGGAACCTCCTGTGACCGGACGGCCTGCGTAGCACATTCAGATCCGATCGGGAGGAGACGCAGGACGACAGTCGCGCGAGCAGTTCCTGGCCGAACATCTCGTAACGGCTGGCGCGTGAGCGTACGGGCTCTTGCCCGAGCCGAGTTAGAGATCAGGCATCCCGCAGCGCCTCGACGACTAGTTCCTGGCCATCATCGGAGAACTCTCGCCCGTCGAAACCACCCTTGATGGCAATGGCCCCGAACCCGGCGGATTCGAGCAGCCGTCGAATATCCGACGGGTAGAGGTAAGCCAGTTGCAATCGAAGCATCGCCGCGCGTTCGAGCGTGCCGGCTGCTCCGAAGACGTCGTAGCGATGCAACGAATGGACGACCTGGGCGACCGTGTCGTACCGATTCGCGTCGGATTGCACGACCCAGCCGCCGGACGGCAGGGCGTGTGTGCCGGTCCACCGCCAGACACCCGCGAGGCTCCGGAGTGTTGCGCCATGAAGCTGAGCGACGGGTGGAATACGTTGAAGAGAAATCGTCCCGACGGGCGCAGGTGCTGCCGCACCTTCGAGAGGCAGGCGACCCTGTCCGCCTCGGTCACATTGTGCAGGAACGCGCGATACGGGCAGATGATCAGCGCGAATCGTTCCGCGAGATCGAACGTGCGCATGTCGCCCGGCACCACGGTGACGCGAGCCCGCACGTCGGCTGGCGCCGATGCCAGCTTGCCCCGAAGTCGCTCGAGCATCGCCGCATCGGAATCGAGCGCGTGGATGGCGATGCCGGACGCCGCAATGGCCAGGGTGATCCGTCCCGTGCCGGCGCCAAGTTCCAGCACCGGTTCTCCCGAACTCCGGGCCCTCTCTCGGTACCAGTGGACGTCTCCCTGCACCGCAGGAGGTGTGACGACATCGTACAAGTCAGGTTGGTAGGACATTGGGCCTGCGCACGGAAGGGAAGTGGAGCGGGCTACGGGGATCGAACCCGTCTAACTGGCTTGGGAAGCCAGGACATTACCACTATGCTAAGCCCGCGTCGTGACTTCTCGGGTCCGGCCGCTGCCGGCCGTGACTTCCCGCGTCCGGCGCCTGCCGGAGGCGAGAGGATATTTTAGCTTACCCGCGAATAAGCGCCAGCACCTCGTCCCGACGCGCTGCCATCGTGGCCGGCGTTTTGGCTTCGAGATTCAGGCGGAGCAGCGGTTCGGTGTTCGATGGCCGCACGTTGAAGTGCCAGTCGTCGTACTCGACCGACAGGCCGTCCAGGGTAGCCTGGCCGCCGTCCCCATAGTGCGCGGCAATGCGGTCCAGCGTGGCCGGCACCGCATCCATGCCGGCGAGTTTCGTGTTGATTTCCCCGGAAATGAAGTACGCCTGCCGCAGGGGCTCCAGGAGCTGATGAAGGCTCTTGCCCTTCTTCGACATGAGCTCGAGCATCAGCAGCGCGGGAATGAAGCCGTTGTCGGCGTAGAAATTGTCGCGGAAGTAGTAGTGCCCGGTCACTTCGCCGCCGAAGATCGCCTGGCTGTCGCGCATGCGCTGCTTGATGAATGCGTGGCCCACGCGGTTCATAAGCGCCGTGCCACCGTATCTCGCAACGGTATCGCGAACGGCATGGCTGGCGCGGAGGTCGTACACGACGGACGCGCCCGGATGCCGGAGGAGGAACGCCTCGGCGAGCAGCGCCGTGACGAAGTCGCCTGACACGAATTCGCCGGTGCCATCGATGAAGAAGCAGCGATCGGCGTCGCCGTCCCACGCGATGCCGATGTCGGCCTTCCGGGCCAGGACCGCTTCCACGATGTCCCGCCGGTTCTCTTCGATTAGCGGATTGGCTTCGTGGTTCGGGAACGTTCCATCAATCTCGAAGCACAGCCTCGTCGTCCGGCACGGCAGCCGCTCGAAGAGCTTCGGTGCGATCAGCCCGCCCATCCCGCTTCCCGCATCCAGCACGACGTTGAATGGCTTCACCACGGATGGTTCGATGAACGACATGACGTGCTCGACGTAGCGGTCGAGCGCATCCGCCTGCGTGATCTGCCCGCGGTGTGCCGCGGCCGGCGGCAGGCGGTTCGCGGCGATCATGTCGCGGATGTCGCCGATGCCCGCGTCCCCGCTGAGCGGCAACGCCTCTTTCCTGACCATCTTCAGGCCGTTGTATTGCTTCGGGTTGTGCGACGCGGTTATTTCAACGCCCCCGTCGTGCCCGTCCCTCGCCACGGCGAAGTACAGCATGTCCGTCGGGATCATCCCGTAATCCACGACGTCGGTGCCCTGCCCCGCGGCCCCATCGATGAACGCTGCCGCCAGCGCCGGTGAGGACAGCCGCATGTCACGGCCGACGGCGATGCGCCGGGCGCCGAGATACGCCGCGAAGCCGGCGCCAATTGCGCGCGCGGCGTCCTCGTCGATCTCGGACGGATAGATACCGCGGATATCGTAGGCCTTGAAAATGCTGGAATCAGGCATAGGGTAGAGGGGTGCGCGCGCGAGTCTCTACGCGTGCAGGCGGCTGTAGTCCGTCACCACGGACTTGTCGCCCAGGACGCAGTTCGACAGCACGGCGTTGCGGCCGACGTGACAGTGGCGGCCCAGAATGGACTTTCGCACGACGGCTTCCTGGCCGATCCGCGTATCGGCCCACACCACCGACGCGTCGATGACCGCGTGCTCCTCGACGTGACAGTGGCGCCCGATGACGCTGTACGGGCCGATGCTCGCGCCAGCCTTGACGACAACCTCTTCGTCGATAAAGCAGGGAGCTTCAAGGCGCGCGCCTGTCTCGACGCGCGCGGTCGGGGCGACGCAGATGCCGGTATTCGTGCCTGCAAACGGTGCCGCCTGATAGCGGCCGTCCATGATGTCGCGGTGCACCTGGACGTATTTCTCTGGCGTGCCGATGTCGATCCAGTAGCCGCGGTACACGTACGCCACGAACGTCTCGCCCCGCTCGATCAGCGATGGAAAGAAGCTGCGCTCGATCGACCACGGCTTGTCGGCGGGGATCCGGTCGAACGTGTCGGGCTCGAGGATGTAGATGCCGGCGTTGATCGTGTCGCAGGTGATTTCGTGTGGCTCCGGCTTTTCCAGGAAGCGCCTGATGTTCGAGTTCGCGTCCGTTTCCACCAGGCCGTACGCACTCGGATTGTCCACCGGCGTCAGCACGATCGTGGCTTTCGCGCGGCGCTCGCAGTGGAGGGCAATCACGGCGCGGAGATCAACCTGTGTGAGCACATCTCCGTTGAACACGACGACCGAATCGCGCAGCGACTCGCCCGCGTATCGAACGGCCCCGGCGGTCCCCAGCGGCGCCGGCTCGACGACGTATTTCAAAGCGAGCCCCGTGTCCCCGCCGTCGCCGAAGATTTCTTCGATCCGCCGCGGCTGGTAGTTCAGGCTGAGGATGACCTCGTCGATCTCAGGAACCTGTTTCAGCAGGTCGAGCTGGAACTGCAGGAACGGCCGGTCGAAAATCGGGACGATGGGTTTGGGTGTGTGAATCGTAAGTGGCCGCAGTCGCGTACCCTTACCCCCAGCGAGGAGAATCGCCTTCATACCAGCCACCGATGATATCATCGGCAGTAGCGCGGCCGATGAACCTTCCAAATTCGCTGACGCTGACGCGAATCTGTCTTGCCCCACTTCTCGTGGTGGTGTTGCTGACCAATTTTGAAGGCCGCAACATCTTCGGCGTTCCCCACGAGATCGTGGGCGCGTTCATTTTTGGCGTCGCGTCGGTGACGGACTGGCTCGACGGTTACCTGGCGCGGCGCCGAAAGCAGATTACGGCGTTCGGCCAGGTGATCGACCCATCGGCGGACAAGTTATTGACCTGCGCGGCCCTGATCTCGCTCGTCAGGATGGAATACGCGTCGGCGTTGCTGGTGACGCTGATCATCGGGCGGGAGTTCGCGGTCACCGCGCTGCGGCAGTTCGCTTACGCGCGCGGTGTGGCGATGCCGGCCTCGCGGCTCGGCAAGATCAAGATGGTCGCCCAGGTCGTGGCGATCCTGGCGCTGATCCTGGCACACGGAAAGGATGGTCCGCGCCGGCCGCTCTACCTCATCGGGCAGGGGGGGCTGTGGGTCGTCGTGCTGACGGCGTTGGTCTCGGCGGCTGACTATTTCAGGCGGTTCAACTACATCCTGGCGCCCCGCGTGGCCAGCTTCACGACCGGCCGCGATCAGCAGTCCGATAGAAAAGCGGGCTGAACGAGCACAGCCCGCCGCCCGTCTATTTTGACCGCGGAACGGCCAGATCGCCCGTGAACACCGCATCGCGTGCCCGGTTGATCCGGACGAGGGCCATCGTCGGCCCGAGCGACACGACCGTCGCTTCACCCACGGACGTGAGGGGCGCCCCCGCCACCTTTACATCCCGGTAGATCGCGTAGTGCTGGCCTACCGCGACGCTCTTGTCCAGCCCCCGATCGATGAGGACGAACTCGCCGGCGGCCGAGCTGCGTTTTTCGTCGGCCCCGTACAGCACCCGTCCCGGCGATGTGAAATCCGGCTCCTGCGTCGTATCGACGCTGGTGATATCGCCGTCGGGCAGCGCCGGCATCTGGAACGGTTCGAGGAAATCACCGACAAGGATATCGCCGCACGCGTGATCGACGCTGGCGATGGTCGTCGTTTCGTTCACGGCGACGATGCGGACCCAGCCGATCGTGTGCACCTGATGCGGAAGTTTGTCGTGGTACATTTCGGCGCCCTTCACCACGCGCCGGATGAAGTACTCCTGGCCAAGTGACACGCCGTGGTTCGCGCCGCCGCCTATGACCAGGACCTCCGGCGTGCCAAACAGGGACCGCTTCACGGGATCCTGGGACCCGATGACCCGTGACGCCTCCGCGGGCACCGTCGCGAGGACGGGCGGGGGAGCGCACGCGACAGCGATCTGGACCGGCGTCAGCGTATCGGGTGTCTGCGCGCCGGCGGCCGACGCGACGAGCGCGCAGGCCGCAGCCAGTACGACGAAACGGGGCGAAGCCATTCGTTCCTCCTAAGACTTGTTGGCTGTCAGGGCCTTGAGTTCGGCAATGCGTTTCTGGGCGTCCTGCAGGTGCTCGCTTTTTTCAAACTCGTTCACGAGCTTTTCGTAATAGGGGAGCGCTTGGGCGTCGCGTTTGGTCTTGATATAGGACTCGGCCAGGTAGAAGTACACGGAGTCGCGATTCGAGAACTCGGGATCGCTCTTGAGCAGCGACGAAAATCGATCGATCGAGCCGGGATACCAGCGCTGGCGATAGTAGAACAGCCCGACCTGGTAGTCCGCCTCGCCGAGCCGATCCATCGCCTCGCGCAGCTTGATCTTCACTTCTGGCAGCAACGAGCTGTTCGGATACCGGGAGATAAACGTACGGTACTCCCGTATGGCGTCACGGGTTTCGCTCTGGTCGCGCTGCGGCGCGCGCATCTGGTGGGCGTGGGCGAGCGCCAGTTTGTACTGCGCGTAATCCGCCCGCCGGTTCGTCGGGTAGAAGGACAGGAACTCGCGGAACTCGTTGATGGCAAGCACGAGGTTCTCCGAGCCGCCTTCGTTGAGATACGTGTCGCCGACGCCGAGCTTTGCGTCGGGACGGTACGGGCTCTGCGTATAAGTCTCGACCACCTGCTTGAAATACTCGCGCGCAGGAATCCAGCGCTTCGCGTTCAGCGCTTCGTTGCCCTTATCGAACAGGAACTTGTCCGGCTCGGCCGTGCCGGCCGGCACCGCGCCCCTGGTATGCGCCGCGCACGCGAACGATGCGCCGAGGACAGCCACCACAGCCGCGAGTTGCCACGATCGATTGATCCGATTGCCCCGAGCCTGCATTCTCACAACACTCCCGACAGCCATTCGTATTCCGCCGCGATCCCGTCTTCGAGTCCCACCGAGGGATGAAAGCCGAGATCAGCCTGCGCCAGCGACGTGTCCGCGTATGTGTGGCGCATGTCGCCCTTCTGCGCCGGATCCACTGTGATCCGCGGCGTCTTTCCCGACACGCGCCCGATCATCTCGAAGACCTGGTTGATCGTGACGCGCGATCCACCTCCAATATTGTACACGCGGCCGGGGACGCCTCGCAGCGCCGCGGCGACCGTCGCGCTGACCGCGTCGTGCACAAACGTAAAATCACGTGTCTGCTCGCCATCACCGTAGACAGTAATTGCGTCGCCCTGCGCCGTTGCGCGCAGGAAACGATGGAAGCCCATGTCGGGGCGCTGTCGCGGCCCGTAGACCGTGAAGTACCGCAGGGAAACCGTCGGTACGCCGTAGTTGGAGTGGTAGAGATAGCAAAGTTGTTCGGCCGCCAGTTTCGTGACGCCGTACGGCGAAACCGGCTGCGGCAGCGCGTCCTCGCGCATCGGCATCGAAACGTTGTCGCCATACACCGAAGAGCTCGACGAATACACGATCCGTTCGATCGTCCGGACGCGACAGGCCGCTTCGAGCAGAACCTGCGTCGCTTCGATGTTGTTCACTGTGTAGACGGCGAAATCGGTGCCCCAGCTCTTCCTCACGCCGGCCTGCGCAGCCAGGTGAAAGATGTGCGTGCAGTCGGAAAGAAGGCCGGGCAAATCCGCCTGCTGCACGGTGGATTCCACGAACCGGAAGCGCGGGTGTCTGGCGAGCGACGCGAGGTTCCTCTCCTTGATCGGCCGGGGGTAGTAGTCCGTGAAGCAGTCGAGTCCCACGACGTCCGCGCCGTCGGCGATCAGCCGCTCCGCGAGAGTCGATCCGATGAAACCGGCGGCCCCGGTGACGAGCGCTTTCATGCGAAGAACAATCCCTTGACCCGATCCGGAAGCCGGCACGGGCGGCCGCTCCGGTCGAGCGAAGCATGGACGGTTTGTCCGGTCGCGATGGTCTGGGCGTCGGCCGGCCTCACGACCTCATAACTGAATGCGACGCGTACGGGAGACACAAGCGCGCCCATCGTCCGGATCTCCAGGTCATCGTCATAGCGCGCCGGCATCTTGTACTCGCAGCGGGCTTCGATCACCGGCAACGATACGCCGTCGGCCTCCATCTCCCGGTAAGTCCAGCCGCTGGCGCGCAGCAGGTCGGTGCGTCCAACCTCGAACCAGACGAAGTAGTTGGAGTAGTACACCACGCCCATCTGATCGGTTTCGGCGTAACGGACGCGCACACGTGAAATGGACGGCTGGGCGGTCAACGCGAAACCGGCGCCGCGGCCGCCGCAGCCGCCGCCCTCAGGTCTCGCGTGGCTCGCTCGGGGTCGGCCGAGTGGAACACCGCGGAGCCGGCGACAATCATCCGGGCGCCGGCCGAGACGACTCGCGCGATGTTCGCGAGATCGACGCCGCCATCGACCTCGACGGGCGCCGCATTGCCCGCACGGTCCAGCAGTGCGCGCACCTCTTTGATTTTTGACTCGCTCCGCGGGATGAAAGTCTGGCCGCCGAAGCCGGGATTCACCGACATCACGAGCACGAAATCCACGTCGCCCGCGATGTCGTGCAACGCGGTTGCCGGAGTCGACGGATTCAGAACCACGCCAGCCTTGACGCCGAGTCCCTGGATGGCATGCACGGTCCGGTGCAGATGCGGCAGCACCTCGACGTGCACCGACATGTACGCCGCGCCCGCCTTCGCGAATGCCTCGATGTATCGATCCGGGTCGGTGATCATCAGGTGGACGTCGAGCGGGACCGTGGCCACCCGCTTCAGTGCGGCGACGACCGGCGGCCCGATGGTGATGTTCGGGACGAAATGACCATCCATGACGTCCACGTGGATCGCGTCGGCCCCGCCGCGTTCGACCGCCGCAACAGCGTCGCCGAGCGCCGCAAAATCAGCCGACAGGATCGAAGGCGCGAGGACGACGCTCAACGGCTCACCTCGAGGGACACCGGCTCGCCCGGTGCGATTTGGAAGCCGGCCTGCGGGCTCTGACGAAGGACCACGCCAGCCGGAATACCGGGGTACGGATTCGAACCGACAACGGCCATGCGAAAGCCACGCTGCCGCAACGCTTCGGCGGCGCGGTCGCCGTTGACGCCGATGAGATCCGGCATGACGTAGGTGGCACCTCGATCGCCGCGGTTCACCAGAAGGGATACCGAGGCGCCGGGGCTCTTCGCCGGCGGTTCCTGCGCCACGACGACATCAGCGGGAAAGTCCGGCGACCGAATCTCGGATACGGCGCTCAGCGG